>Ga0210394_10008234_pt1 | contig 10793 bp, 8 predicted proteins | sample IncBWC12MmetaG_FD_160121 | JGI IMG/M metagenome (GOLD analysis project Ga0210394, IMG submission 160121) | Forest soil microbial communities from Barre Woods Harvard Forest LTER site, Petersham, Massachusetts, United States - Inc-BW-C-12-M | ecosystem: Environmental > Terrestrial > Soil >... | reverse complement strand
ATCGTCATTCCCTGGCCGGTGGATGAAACCAGCGACCGGCTGCCGGTCGAGCTGTCGGGCCTGCCGGTGTTCGATCGCGACCGCAGCTTTCGCGGCTATCGCGGTTTCGGCGTCTGCCGCGACCTTGCTCGCATCAACCAGTTGGCGCGCGCGCGCCGCGAACGGCCGATCGGTTTCATGGCGGCGCCGGAAGCCGATGACACCGGGTCTTCAGCGCCGCAAAGCCCTGCAGCCGCCGAAGCGGCAATGCGCCCCGGGCGCCCCGCACTGAATATCGCGCCGGCTGCGGCCAATGTGGTGCCGTTTCGTCAGGCGCCGCCCGCGGAACCGAAGGCGCCGACGCTCAGTCCGGTGGAGCGCCGGGCATTCCGCGAGCTGGCGCAGGAACTGAACGCACGCTTGCGCGGCACGCCGGAAGCGCCCGCTGCCGCCGGGCCCAGTGTCGAAGGCGCGCTGGCCGAGGCGCCGCAGCCGCCGGACCAAGCCGCCGAATCCACTGCCGCGTTGACCTCGTCCGAGGCGCCGCCGCTACCTGCGAATGACGCCGAGCGTCCCGCAGCGGCCGAAGCGGCCGAAGCAACCGGCGCCGCCGTAGAGGCGCCGCCGGCTGCCGTCATCGATCCATCGCTGCTCGATCGTCTTCCGATCGGCGTGCTGGTTTACCGGCACGACGCGCTGCTCTACGCCAATCGCCATTTCCTCGAAACAACCGGCTACGACGATCTCACGGCGCTCGAAGCCGCCGGCGGCTTGAATACTTTGTTCGTCGAGCGCAGTGCCGATGCGCTCGCGGAAAGTACCGGCGCGCAGGCGCTGTCGATCATGACGCGTCGCGGCGACATGGTCGCGGTCGACGGCCGGCTGTTCTCGGTGCCGTGGAACGGCGCCTCGGCGCTGGCGCTCATCCTGAGCAACGGATTGAACGCGGTGGGCCGTCGGGCAACAGAGCTCGCGCTTGCCGCCGCCGAGACCGAGCTGCGCAACGCCAAGCGCGAAACGCAAAAGTCAGCGTCAGCCAAAGCCGAATTCTTTGCCAAGATCAGCCACGAGATCCGCACACCGCTCAACGCGATGACCGGCTTCGCCGAAGTCATGATGACGGAGCGCTTCGGTCCGATCGGCAACGAGCGCTACCGCGAATATCTCAAGGACATCCACGGCGCCGGCACGCAACTGGTTTCGCTGCTCAACGATCTGCTCGATCTGTCCAAGGTCGAGACCGGCAAGCTCGATCTCAGCTTCGGCAATGTCGGCGTCAACGATCTCACCCAGCAATGCGTCGGCATCATGCAGCCGCAGGCCAACCGCGCCCGCATCATCATCCGCACCTCGCTGACGCCGGCGTTGCCGCAGGTCGTCGCCGACGAGCGGTCGCTGCGCCAGATCGTGCTGAATCTGTTGGCCAACTCGATCAAGTTCACCGGGCCCGGCGGCCAGGTGATCGTGTCCACCGCGGTCTCCGACAGCAGCGAAGTGGTGCTGCGCGTGCGCGATACCGGCGTCGGCATGAGCGAGAAGGACATCGAGGCGGCGCTCGAGCCGTTCCGCCAGGTGGCGACGTCGGGCAGCTGGGGCTCCGGCGGAATCGGGCTTGCTCTGCCGCTGAGCAAGGCGCTGGCCGAGGCTAACCGCGCCAATTTTCACATCAAAAGCGCGCCGAACGCCGGCACCCTGGTCGAAATCGCTTTTCCGCCCAGCCGTGTCGTCACGAATTAGCCTGCAAGCGGCCGAAAGCTATCCACCGGCTGTCGTCCGATGGTACCCGCGCCGCGGAATCGGCTAGACTTGCCTGGTCGAGGCTTGCGCCGGGCCGGGCGGAAACCTCGGTGAGGTGTGATCATGCGCACGATCAAGATCCTCCTGGCGTCGCTCGTCGCGGCCGCCATTTTAGTTCCCACGGCGGCGCGCGCCGCCGAAGACGTCGATCTGCTTCTGGTGCTGGCGGTCGACGTATCGCGCAGCATCGACGCCACCAAATTCCAGCTGCAGCGCGAGGGCTACGCCGCTGCCGTCGCCGATCCGCACGTGCTTGAAGCCATCCGCACCGGCCGCACCGGCCGCATCGGCTTGACCTTCGTGGAGTGGTCCGGCGTCGGCGCGCAGAAGGTGGTGATCGACTGGACCACGATCGGGGATGCGGATTCGGCAAAAGGCTTTGGCGATCGACTGCTGGAGGCGCCGCGCTCGTTCGCCGACCGCACTTCGATCTCGGGCGCGATCGAATTCGCCATGGGGCAGCTCGACAAAGCGCCCTATGAGGCGGCGCGCCACACCATCGACGTCTCCGGCGACGGTACCAACAATGCCGGCCGCGACGTCGCCACGCTGCGCGACGAGGCGGTGGCCAAAGGCATCACCATCAACGGCCTGGTGATCCTCAGCGACAACCCGATGTCGTGGAATCCCGACCACACCAATCCGCCGGGCGGTCTCGCCAACTATTATCGCAACAACGTCGTCGGCGGTCCGAGCGCCTTCGTCATGGTCGCGGAGAACTTCAACTCGTTCGGTCAGGCCATCATCAAAAAAATGATCGCCGAGGTGGCGCAGGCGCATGAGCCCCGGCCGCTTCGCGCGGCCGCCCGTTAAGCGCGGGCCGGCTCCGAGCCGGCGTCAAGCGATCTGGCGCCGCGGCCATTTTTTGTTTTAAATCCAGTATTTGGCAGTGGTTTGCGGGGGCGCCGGCCACGAAAGCGACACAGATGTCGAGCACGTTTGCAGCGTACCCAGCGCTCGGTATATTTCGACTGGTTAAGCAACATCGGATGTGCGTCCCTTGCCCGTGGCTACCGGCTTGAAACGCCTCGCCATTGCCGCTGCCGCCATGGTTGCGGTGGCGTTTGTCACCTTGATTGCGCTGTCTTTTCTCATGCCCGCCGCGGTGGTGCGCGACGCGGTGGCCAAACAAATCCAGGCCGTCACCGGCCTCGATCCGATCCTGCGCGGCGACGTTTCAGTGTCGCTGTTCCCGTCCGGAACCGTGACCTTCCGCAACGTGCTGCTCGGCGACGACCGCACCGGCGAGCCGGCCGTGGTCACCGATGAGCTGACCGCGCGGCTGCGCTATTTTCCGCTGCTGGCCGGGCGGATCGAAATCGCCGACGTGACGCTGGTGCGGCCGACGATCACCGTCACCTTCTTGCCCGACGGCCAGTCGAACTGGTCCGGGCTGATCGGATCGCTTGCCCGCGCATTGGCGCCCAATCCCGACCGCACCGCGTCGTTTTCGGAGATCGGCATCAACGACGGCACTATCGTCGTCCGCGACACCGCGAAAGGTTACATCGAGCGGCTCGACAACGTGGAATTCCAGATTGCCTGGCCGTCGATCTCGCGCAGTTTCGGCGCCAACGGCCATCTCGTCTGGCATGGCGAACCGGTCGAGGCCAGCCTCACGCTCACCGATTTTCTCGCCGCGCTGTCGGGCCAGCGCTCCGGCGTCAAGGTGCGGCTCGCCGGCGCGCCGCTCAAGCTCGCCTTCGACGGTGCGGCGAGCGCGGAGCCCACCCTCAAGCTCGAAGGCACATTGGGCGTCGATGCGCCGTCGCTGCGCGACGCCATGCACTGGACCGGCAAGAGCAAGGTGCCGTTCGGCGGCTTCGGCCGTTTCGCCCTGCGGGCGCAGAGCACGATCGGCGGCGGCATGATTTCGCTCGCCAATGTCAATGTCGAGCTCGACGGCAACACCGCCGAAGGCGTGCTGACGCTCTCGGCCGGCGATCATCGCATGGTGCAGGGCACGCTGGCGGCCGACGCACTGGACCTGACGCCTTATGTCTCCGGCACGCGGTTATTTGCCGCCAACGAGCGCAACTGGGACCAGCTGCCGATCGCGCTGGACGGGCTTGCCGATTTGAACCTCGACCTGCGGCTCTCGGCGGCGAGCATCAAGATCGCCAACGCGCAATTGGGCCGCACCGCGGTCGCCGCCAATATGCGCGACGGCAAGCTCGACGTCACGATCGGAGAATCGCAGGCCTTCGGCGGCGTCGTGAAGGGCGCGGTCGGCATCGCCAGCGCCAATGGCGGCGTCGAAGCAATGACGCACGTGCAATTCGTCGACGTCGATCTGGAAAGCTGTCTCGGCCAGGTGTTCGGCATTCAGAAACTCGCCGGCCGCGGCAACCTGATGCTCAACATCGACGGCGCGGGCGATTCCGTGCTGGCGATGACCAACACGCTCAACGGTACGGCTAGTCTCACGGCCCATGACGGCGCGCTGGTCGGCCTCAATGTCGAGCAATTGCTGCGGCGGCTCGAGCGCCGGCCGCTCTCCGGCAGCGGCGACTTCCGCTCCGGGCGCACGCCGTTCGACCAGCTGGTGCTGAATCTGGCGATCGACCACGGCATGGTGGCGGTCCAGGACATGCATATCGACGGGCCGGCGGTGCGGCTCGCGGTCGGCGGCCAGGCTTCCGTGCCGATGCGCGATCTCGACCTCAAAGGCACCGCGACCTTGATCTCGAGCGCCACCACCAACGAGTTCGAGCTGCCCTTCGTGGTGCAGGGCCGCTGGGACGACCCGATCATGCTGCCAGATCCGCAGAGCCTGATCCGCCATTCGGGGGCTGCCGCGCCGCTGCTCGATGCCGTTAAAGGCCGTACCGCCGGCGACGCCGTCCGTTCCGTGATCGACCAGCTGATGGCGGCGCCGCCAGCCGAGCCCGCCGTCGCGCCGGCCGCGGCGCCCGCGCCGCCCAAATAACGCGCGGGGCAGGCTTTTTCGCACGTCATGTTCTTGTTCTATCTGTTCCGGCCGCCGGCCGAGAGTAGGGATTGATCCGGTGGCTTTTGTTGCGGCCGCGCCGGCGTTCCGCTCGCTATGTTGAACTTGGCCAGCAGCGAGGCAGCGATGACGGCGAGGCCGACGACGCCGATCATGATGCTGCAGACCGCGTTCATCTCCGGCTTCACGCCGAGGCGGACCTCCGAATAGATGCGGATCGGCAGCGTTGTCGCGCCCGGGCCGGTGGTGAAGCTCGCGATCACCAGATCGTCGAGCGACAGCGCGAAGGCGAGCATCCAACCGGCGGCGATGGCCGGCAGGATCAGCGACAAGGTGACGGCGCGGAACGTCTCGAGCGGCGAGGCGCCGAGATCCATCGCCGCCTCTTCGAGATTCATATCGAAATCAACAAGCCGCGCCTGCACGATCACGGTGACGAAACACATCGCCATGGTGGTGTGCGCGATCGCAACGGTCCAAAAGCCGCGATCGATGGCGACGGCCACGAACAGCAGCAGCATGGACAGGCCGGTGATGACTTCCGGCATGACCAGCGGCGCATAGATCATCGATGCAAATAGCAGCCGGCCGCGGAACCGGCCGAAGCGCACCAATGCCACGGCCGCCAGCGTGCCCAGGATCGTCGCCGCGGACGCCGAAACCAGCGCCAGGCGGATGCTGATGAAGGCGGCATCGAGCAGCGGCACATCGTTGATGAGCTCGGCATACCAGCGCGTCGACCAGCCGCCCCAGACCGCGACCAGATGCGAGGCATTGAACGAGTAGATCACCAGGATGACGATCGGTAGATAAAGAAAGACGAGGCCGAGCACGATCGCGGCGAGATTGAATGCGGAGACTTTGCGCATGGTCAGCCTCGCTCCACCGCGCGCATGGTCTGGTGCTGGAAGATGACGATCGGCGTCACCAATAGCCCGATCAGCACGATGGCTACCGCGGCGGCGGCCGGCCAGTCCTTGTTGCCGAAAAATTCCGTCCAGATGGTCTGCCCGATCATCGGCGCCTGCGAGCCGCCGAGCAGGTCGGGAATGACGAATTCGCCGACCGCGGGGATGAAGCACAGCAGCGCGCCGGCCAGCACGCCCGGCGCCGACAAGGGCAGCGTCACCTCCCAGAAGATCTTGCTGCGCGGACAGCCGAGATCGGCCGCAGCTTCCAGAAGCGACTCGTCCAGCTTTTCCAGCGTCGCATAGAGCGGCAGCACCATGAACGGCAGGTAGGAATAAACGATGCCGATATAGATGGCGGTGTCGCTTGCGAGCCAGACCGGCGGCGTGTTGACGATATGCAGCGCCAGGAGCAGCCGATTGAGCGGCCCGTCGTGCTGCAAAATATTCATCCAGGCATAGATGCGGATCAGGAACGCGGTCCAGAACGGCAGCATGACCAGCGTCATGAGCAGTGCCTGGACGCGGCGCGGCGTGCGCGTGATGCCGTAGGCGATCGGGTAGCCGATGATCAGCAGGAAGAGCGTCGAGAACGCGGCGATCTCCACGCTCTTCACGAAGGACAAAAGATAGAGCGGATCGGAGCCGATGAGGGCGTAGTTGTCCAACGACAGTGCGCCGAAGAACGCCGTGATGCCGTGCCAGCCGGCCAGGAGATTAAAGAGCGGCGTATAGGGCGGCTGCGCCAGCGCCGGCTGCGACAGGCTGATCCGCAGCACAATCAGGAACGGCACCAGAAAAAACACGAGCAGCCAGGCGTAGGGAATCCTGACGACGAGTTTTTCCGCAAAAGATCGTTTCGAGGTCATGGCGTGTGCCGCGGCTTCAGATGGTCAACACGATGGCGGCTTCGGGCGCAAAGCTCATCCATGCGCGCTCATCCCAATCGATCGGGCGCTCGGCGGCGCGGCCGGTATTGGCGATCGCTGCCGTGACAATCGCGCCGTCGGCGAGGCGCAATTTGTAGATCGTCAGCTCGCCGAGATAGCCGATATCGACAATGGTTCCGGCGGCGCAGTTTTCAGGCGGCTGTTGCTGCGGCGATTCGAGCGCAATGCGCATCTTTTCCGGCCGCACCGCCAGCCAAACCGTTGCGCCCGGTTTGGCATCGATCTTAGCGGCGACGCGCAGCGTACCGGCGGGCGTGCCTTCGACGCTTAAGCCGTCGTCGCCGACGACACCCTCGAACAGATTGACGTCGCCGACGAAATCCGCAACCCAGCGCGAATTCGGCCGCTCGTAGATTTCCGCGGGCCGCGCGACCTGCCGGAGCCAGCCGCGATCCATCACGCCGATGCGGTCGGCGACGATCATGGCCTCGCTCTGGTCGTGGGTGACGATGACGAAAGTAAGCCCGAGCCGCCGTTGCAGGTCCATCAGCTCAAATCGGGTCTGGTCGCGCAGCTTCCTGTCGAGCGCCGCCAGCGGCTCGTCGAGCAGCAGCACGCGCGGGCGTTTTACCAAAGCGCGCGCCAGGGCCACGCGCTGGCGCTGGCCGCCCGATAGCTCATGCGGCTTGCGCCGGCCAAAACTTTCGAGCTTGACCATGGCCAGCATGTCGGCGACGCGCTGGGCGATCTCGGCCTTGGCCAGACCCTCCTGCTTGAGGCCGAACGCCACATTGGCCTCGACATTGAGGTGCGGGAACAGCGCATAGTTCTGGAACATCATGTTGACCGGGCGGCGGTAGGGCGGCACCGCCGCGAGATCGACGCCGTCGAGCAGGACGCGGCCCGAATCCGGCCGCTCGAATCCGGCGATCAGGCGCAACAGCGTGGTTTTGCCGCAGCCGGACGGTCCGAGCAGCGCAAAGAACTCGCCCTGATAGATGTCGAGGGAAAGCTGATCGACCGCCGCGCTGCCGCCGAAGCGCTTGCTCAAATCCTCGATGCGCAACAGCGGGCGCTCGGTCGGGTCCGCCCACGGCGCAAAGCTACGTTTCGATCGGACGGTTGGCATCATACTCTAGCGGCAACGGCGCCTGTCCCGACGGCGCCGTCAGGCTAGAGCATTTTTGCGTTGACTGGAAATAATCGTGCGGCGTGGCGTCGCCCGGCGGCGATCAATCGACCATCGCGGCCGACGGGGTCTCGACGATGGGCGCATCGTCAAGACTTTCGGATATCAAATTGCGCGGCTTCGGCCCGTAATAATCGCCGAGCTGCACCACCGGCCGCGGCTGCATCATGATGGAGACCAGGCGGTCGTACAGCGCCTTCGCCGAGACCGGCTTGATCAGATATTCGTGGACGCCAAGGCGCACCGCCTCGACGACGCGCCAGCGCTCGCCGTGGCCGCTGAGCATGATGATCGGCACGTCGGGCATCGGGAACACCCCAGGAGAGCGGACGATGCGCACCAGTTCGGCGCCGCTCAACAGCGGCATTTCCCAATCGAGGATGACGACGTCGGGGGCGATGCTGCGGATGGCGTCGAGCGCGGCGATGCCGTCATTGGCCTCGTAAATGTCCTTGATGCCGCAATTGACCAGCAGGTTGCGGATCATCTTGCGCATGTACTGATTGTCGTCGACCACCAGCACCGCCAGCGTCTGGATCTGATCGGCGATCTGTTTCTTCGAGAGGTTCGAGCTCATGGGTATGTTTTTCGCGGCGCCATTGCCGGCCGGCTGGCGGATCAGATGAATATGACGTCGTCGAGCGCCGGATCGGTCTCCGGCTTGTAGCTCGACATTTTGCGCGGCACCGGGCCGTAGTAATCGCCCTTCTTCACCATCTCGCGCGGCCTGGCGAGGATCGAGACCAGGCGCGCCAAGAGCGCCGTCGAGGACACCGGCTTGAGCAGGAATTCGTTGACGCCGAGCCGCACCGCCTCGACCACCCGCGAACGTTCGCCGTGCGCGGTGAGCATGATGATCGCTACGTCGGGGTAGGGGAAGCTGCCGGGCGCGCGCACCTGGCGTACGAATTCCGGGCCGTTCGGGCTCGGCATCGACCAATCGAGGATGACCACGTCCGGCGCCCAGCGGCAGATGGCTTCGAGGCCGCTGCGGCCGTCTTTGGCCTCGTAAATTGTCTTGACGCCGATGACTTGCAGAAGCGATTTCGTCACCTTGCGCATGGTCGACTCGTCATCGACGATGAGCACTTTCAGCGCTTCAAGCTGCTGCGTAAACTGGCTGGCGACCGGTTGCATGGCATCCTTCGTCGGCAGTGAATTTTCCGCAGCGAACTGATCACAATTTCATAATTTTGGCATGAAATGGATCGCTAAAATTCTATCGATCAGTCGCTGCCGGTCTTGCGGGCGCGGATCGGCCGGCCTTCGAGGCCGGCGTCGCGCACCGCCGCATAGGGCCCTATCGGCCGCATGGTGAACGAAGACTCAACGCTGGTGTAGTCGTGATAGCCGAGCCGGGCCAGCGGGCGGATCTTCACCACGTCGAGCTTGCCCTCAGGCGTGAGCGCATCGTCGCGGATATGGACGCCGACGACGCGGCCGATGACGACGTGATGAACGCCGTCCAGGGTGCGCGCCGGCAATGCGGTCGAAGAATGGAATTTGCATTCCAGATGCACCGGCGACGCCGCCACCCGCGGCGGCTTGACGATGCGCGAGCCGATCATTTCGAGGCCCGCCAAAGCCGCTTCGTCGATCTCCGGCGGCACGAATTGCGAGGTGATGTTGACCGCGTCGCGCAACGCATAGGTCGCCATGTTGACGACGAATTCGCCGGTGTCGGTGGCGTTCTTGACGCTGTCCTTGCGCCGGCCGGACTCGGGAAACGAGTTCGCCGAGAACATCACGTAAGGCGGATCGTAGGCGAGATTGTTGAACTGGCTGAACGGCGCCAGATTGACGATGCCATCACGGCTGATGGTCGAGATCCAGCCGATCGGCCGCGGCACCACGATCGATTTATAGGGATTGAACGGCAGGCCGTGGTCGTCTTTGTCCGGTTCGTAGAACATCGCGCTTCCTCTTTGAATGCTTGAATATACTCAACCCGCCGTCATGAAACGATCGAGCATCATGCGCTGCATATCGTTAAAGCGCAGGCCGAGTTTCGAGCGCCGCCACAGCACATCATCGGCGGTCCGCGCCCATTCCTTGTCCATCAGGTAGTGCACCTCGGCGGCGGTGAGATCGGCGCCGAAGCGCAGACCGAGATCGTCCGGCTCCTTCACGGTCTTGAGCACGTCGTCGACGCGCGTGCCATAGGCGGACGCGAGGCGGCGCGCATGCTCGGCACTGAGGAACGGCCAAGTCCGCTGCGTGCGCGCCACCAGCGTTTCCAGTCCGTCATAGACGAAATCGCCGCCCGGCAACGGGCTGTGTGCGGTCCACGGCTGCGAGCGCGGAAAGAGCGGAAAGAAATGTGCAAGCTTCGCGATGGCCTGTTCGGCGAGCCGCCGATAGGTCGTGATCTTGCCGCCATAGACCGTGAGCAGCGGTGCTTCGCCAGGGCGCTCGTCGAGGCTCAGCACGTATTCGCGGCCCAGATCTTGAGAACGAACGTCCTGGGATTTTCCTGCGCCATCATCGTAGAGCGAGCGCACGCCGGCATATGCCCATACCACGTCGGCGGCGCCGAGTTGCTTGCGGAAATATTCATTCACCACGCCGCACAGATATTCGATTTCTTCGCCGGTCGGCAGCACGGCTGCGGGATCGCCGGTAAATGTCTGGTCGGTGGTGCCGATCAGCGTGAAATCGTGCTGGAACGGGATGGTGAACACGACGCGGCCGTCGGCGGCTTGCAGGATATAGGCGCGGTCGTGGTCGTAGAGCCGGCGCACCACGATGTGGCTGCCCTTGTCGAGGCGCAGATGCGGCTTTTGCCGCAGCCGCAACACGCTCTCGGTCAGCGTTTCGACCCAGGCGCCGGCGGCGTTGACCAGCACCCGCGCCGTCACCTCTTCGCGCCGGCCGCGCGCATTGAGGATGAGCCGCCAGGCGTCGCCGCGCTCGGCCCGCACGGCGCGCGTGCGGGTGCGGATGGTGGCGCCGCGCTCGGCGGCATCGACCGCGTTGAGGACGACGAGACGCGCATCGTCGGCGAAGCAGTCGGAATATTCGTAAGCGTGGTGGAAGCTGCGGCGCAGCGGCGCGCCGGCGTCATCGGTCAAAAGATCGAT
>Ga0210394_10008230_pt1 | contig 10795 bp, 10 predicted proteins | sample IncBWC12MmetaG_FD_160121 | JGI IMG/M metagenome (GOLD analysis project Ga0210394, IMG submission 160121) | Forest soil microbial communities from Barre Woods Harvard Forest LTER site, Petersham, Massachusetts, United States - Inc-BW-C-12-M | ecosystem: Environmental > Terrestrial > Soil >... | reverse complement strand
AGTCCGAGGTAGGTGTCTTTGCACCAGCACACCGCCGCGCCGACGACGAAGCGGGATTTGTGACCGGGAAGCGTGAACTCTACCTGGACCTTGATGCCGGGTCCGAGGGGGACGGATGTGCTGATGGCGATTCCACCTTCGCTTATATTCACCGTGTTCCCTCGAATTTCACCGTCAGGTTGGCTGATTACCGCCGGAATTTCAATCGGACAGCGGAAGTAGCGACGGCGCTCGCGCACGATTAAACCGTAGGCAACCTTCATATTCCGGTCGATCGCATCCAGGGAGAGCGGTCTCCTTAGGACAAAGTTGGAACCCGCCTTATACGCAGCTGCGGTTTCGGCGTCGCTGTCGCTGATTGCGAATATCACCGCCGTGCGATTCGAAGGCGAGAGCCTTATTTTTTCTATGATTGCGTTGGCTTGTCCCAGCTTGAAGTCCACCGTTACAGCTTCGAACTTGCGGCTGTTCAATAACTCCAGCGCGGTCGGAACCTCCGCACAGATTTCCGGAGACATGGCGAGCTTTCCCATGGATTCGTTGAGTTGGGCGATTGTGACGGCGTCGTTGGATACAACCAGTACACCTGCAATAGTCGGAGAAGGGGCAGTCGCCTTTGCACTACTCATTTCGATAAACCTTTTTGGTCACAGCGTTTGATGTTTCGTCGGTGGATCGGCAGTAGGGAAATCGGAAGCACATGCGACCCGAAACTCATGCGGACCTCTTTTCAGCCTCTCTGTTCGCAGCATCCGACAAGGTTTTGGAATTGCTTTGCGATCCGGGATAGGCGGTGTGCAGATGAGTCTTGACCTTCCTAAGTTGGGTCAAATAGAAAGCTGCAGTTACCAGCGAGCCGAGTCCACAGCCCAGCAAAAATATCCCCACGACGAGCCAGAAATCCATTACCTCTCCACTTTGCCAAGTGTACGAACAGCCGGAACCCTCGAAGTGCCAAAGCTGCCCTTGGATTCCAACCCATCAGGAGACTCTTAAGATTCAACAATATCCTCAAAACAATTCTCGTCGTAGTACATTAAATGTCAAGAAAAAGCGCCTTTTGTCTAGGATTCAGACAGCAATGGATTCCGAAATGGCACAGGTCGGATCGGGAATGTGTTCCTGTAACGGGAGGCAATGGCCCCATTGCGTATGATGGGGGGGAATGTTTTCCCGCCGCACCGACTGGGAACTCACGCCCAACCGCTTAACTCGAGTGCAGCACGAATTGCAGGCTGCGGGCAAGGAAGTGCTCGACCTGACTGTATCGAATCCCACACGCGCTGATTTGCGTTACGACGCCGAACATATTCTGCACTCGCTAGCCAATCCGAGAGCGATGGATTACGATCCGCAGCCCAAAGGGCTGCGCAGCTGCCGCGAGGCCGTGGCCAGCTATTACGATAAGCATGATGATATCGATCCCGAGTCTGTTGTTCTTACTACAAGCACCAGCGAGGGTTATTCTTACGTGCTGCGTTTGTTGTGCGATTCGGAAGACGAAATTCTCGTCCCCAAGCCCAGTTATCCGCTGTTTGAATTTCTCGCCGGCCTGCAGGATGTGAAACTGGTTCCTTATCCGCTGCTGTACGATCACGGCTGGCAGATTGATTTCCCATCTTTATACCAAGCGGTAACTTCCCGCACGCGCGCGGTTGTCGTGGTGCATCCCAACAATCCCACTGGATCGTTTGTGCTTCGCGAGGAACGGCGCGCTCTTAACCAGTTCTGCCGCGAGAATAATCTGGCTTTGGTTGTCGATGAGGTCTTCCTCGATTACGGTCACGATGGCAAATTGCGACCTACATTCGCTACGAACGGCGACGTGCTGACTTTCACGCTGAGTGGCTTATCGAAAATTTCCGGTCTGCCGCAGATGAAGTTGGCATGGATCGTCAGTAGCGGTCCGGATGAACATGTGGCTGCGGCATTGGCCCGGGTGGAAGTAATTGCCGACACTTATCTGTCCATGAATGCGCCAATCCAATTAGCTGCGCCAGCGCTGCTGCAAGAGCGCCATTCTATTCAGCCCCAGCTGATGAAACGAGTGCACACGAATCTGCGGGAATTAGATCGGGGATTGGCTCAACAACAAACGTGCCGCCGGCTCGAGGTCGAAGGCGGATGGTACGCAGTGCTGCGGGTTCCTGCCACGCAAGCGGACGAGGATCTGGCGATTGAAATCCTGCGCAAGCTTTCCGTGCTGGTTCATCCCGGACATTTTTATGATTTTCCCAGCGATGGATACCTGATTGTCAGTCTCATAACTTCTCCCGAGAATTTTCGCCACGGAGTCACGCAGATACTCAACTTGCTGAATCCGTAAATGAGGGTTTGCCGAGCCGTCTGCACCTGTGGAAAATTGGGAGCGCAATTCTCGTCTCTTTGCCCTTATACTCGGCACTTATACTCGCCGATAGCCATATCTCGTGCCGAGGCGCTGATCAGCGGGGAGGGGTTGGTTGATCCGCACCACCGATCACGGAGCTGTTCGCGAACTGCAATTAAACCGGCCGCCGGCCAATGCGCTTTCGCCCGATTTGATTGCCGCGCTCAGGCACGCTGTCGAGTCGGCGCCACAAGACGGTGCTCGAGCGCTGGTGATCTCTGGAGTACCCGGCCGATTCTCGGCTGGCCTCGACATTCTGTTGTTGTTGACTCTTGACCGTCCGGCAATAGCGGCGATGTGGCGCGACCTTTACGCACTCCTCAGGGCGCTTGCACTGTCTCCGATTCCGATCGCTGCCGCAATTACTGGACACGCAACAGCTGGCGGGACCGTGTTGCCATTATTCTGCGACTACAGGGTTGCGGCACATGGCGAATGGAAGTTGGGATTGAACGAAGTGCAAGTCGGGCTTCCATTGCCGCCCATAATTTTTGCCGGATTCAGACGTTTGCTAGGCACGCATCAGGCTGAGAGGCTTGCAGTCGGCGGCCTTCTGATCGCTCCCGACGAAGCCGTTCGCATTGGATTGGTCGACGAGTTGGTCTCGCTGGATCAGGTAGTGAGCCGCGCGCTCGAGTGGAGCCGTGGATTGCTTGCCCTGCCGGTTGATGCCATGGCTGCAACTCGTCGCAGCGCTCGCTCCGACTTGTTTGAACTTTTTGCCGCCTCTTTTGATATGGAGTTGGAGCAGGTCAATACGACCTGGTGGAGTCCCGAAGCCCAGACTACCCTGCGCGTCTTGGTTGATCGGCTTGCCAGAAAGAAAGCGTAGCAGCTAAGGCAGGAATCAGTTAAAAGGCAAAGGGCCGGGGAGCGCTGGATCCACGACGCCCCGGCCCTGTGCCTACAGGTCAAATCCGACTACTTGGATGCCTCCCCGCATTTCGGGTTGCCTTATTGCCCAAGTTGCAGCGAAATTAGCTTTTCAGGAAGGGATTGGTCTCCCGCTCCTGGCCAATCGTGGTTTGAGGACCGTGGCCGGGGGTGACGACAGTGTCGTCAGGAAGTGTGAGCAGCTTTTCGTGCAACGAATCGATGATCTTCTCAAAGGACCCTCCGGGCAGGTCGGTTCGGCCGATGCTGCCTGCGAATAGCGTATCCCCCGCAATCAGCTTCTTCTCCGAAGGAAAATAAAGGCATACGCTGCCCTCGGTGTGCCCGGGAGTGGACAGAACATTTGCCATCAGCGATCCCGCCTTTATCGTGTCGGCTTGCCCGATGCTTTGGTCGATATCGACTTTGCCGGGAGGAGCTACCCCGATCCACGAGGCTTGGACATCGAGCATCTTGAGCAATCCGTAATCATTCTGGTTGAGCAGGATGGGCGCGCCGGTAGCCGCCCGCAGCTTCATGGCTCCGCCCACGTGATCAATGTGCGCGTGAGTAATGACAATCTGCTTCACCTGCAAATTGTGTTTTCGTACCAGGGCGAGAATGTTCTGTATTTCAGCGCCGGGATCGATGACCATGGCTTCGCGTGTGGTCTCGTCGCCGATGACGGAGCAGTTGCATTGCAGCGGGCCTACGGGAAGGATTTCGTGGATCATCGTGGATCGCTCTCAGCTTGAGCAGTCAGCTTACAGTTTGATGTGAGAGCTGACCACAAATGAATTATTGCTGCGGAACTGGCGCTGGAGGCTTAGTGGGCGGCGTTGCTGGTTTTACCGGTTGCGAATTAGCCGGCGAAGCCTTTACTCCCTGGAGCACAGAGTTCGTTCCGTGGTGGCGCGAAGCGAAAACCGAGAGCGTGATAGACGTCACCATAAAAATGATGGCTGACCACGTCGTTGCTTTAGAAAGAACCGTGGCAGCGCCTCGGGGTCCGAAAGCGGTCTGGCTTCCCATGCCGCCAAAGGCAGCTGCAATATCGCCGCTCTTGCCGCTTTGCAGCAGGACCACGATGATGAGAAACAAACAAACAGCGATGTGAACGATTGTGATTAATACCACCATGCTTAACAATTCCTTGAGCGGTATGTTGCGCCGCAGGTCGCTAGTTTAAGGATTTACAGCTGTCGGGGACCAAACAGTCACTGCGATGTTTTATTGTACGATGGCTCTGCAGCGGAACACAAACTGGCGGAGGAAGACCAAATTATTCAACTTTGAAACGACTTCCCTAGATACCCAATGATTTGCCTTGGTACCGCGGAAGCAATTTGGAACGTTCGACAACTGTGTGGGCTTGCTCGGAGCTAAGCGCGAGGGATTCAAACCCATAAATTCTACCGACGTTGCGGCGTACCACTGCCAATACCTTGCTTCCGGCAATAGGTTCGAGTTCTACCGTATCGTTTAGCCGCAACGAACGCTCGGTAATCGCGGAGACGCCGCTGGCGCTGATTTCTAGAGTGATGGCTCGTGTGATTTCGCCGTCCGTAGAGCGAATGGTAAGGGGCACGCTGAATCGATATCGCGGACGTCGTCTGCGGTCAACCGGGCCTCGGGCGATGGCTGCGTATCCGGCTCAGACGGCATAGGCGAATCCTCCTTCTACAAACCATCGGCGGGAATAGGCTTTTCTTTAGGAACGTGGCCACAGCTTTAGGAACGTGGCCACAGCTTTTTGCATCTTCCCTCCGTTGCCTACATCTGATTTAGAACGCCCAGCCTTAAAATGAAGGCGTTAACCTACCATGAACTTTATCGTCCAACACTGTCAGGAGAACGACTAGTGAAGTCGGAGTGTTTGTCTTTTACCCAGATCCCGCACAGCACTCCGCTTTTCACGGATTTTCTCTCCTATAGTCCCAAAGTTAAGAAGTTTTATCCGCACTCTCCATTTTTCGATCAATGGCTCAAGCATGAAGCTTCACAACTCAAGTATGACTCTGAACGGCGCCAGAGTGTTTCGTCCATTCTTGAACGCCAGAATCAATATTTGGGAGCCTCCGAAAAAACCTTGGCCAACATTAGTCGACTGCGTGCGGGTGCATCGGCAGTGGTAACGGGCCAGCAGGTGGGACTTTTTGGCGGCCCAGTGTTCTCAATTTACAAGGCGCTGACGGCGGTCAAGCTTGCCGACCAGGCAACTCGCGCCGGCGTCGACTGCGTACCCATATTCTGGCTGGCGACTGAGGATCACGATTTAGCGGAAGTGAATCAGGTCGCAATACCCGGTTCCGATTATTCCTTTCAGAGTTTTACGGTGCCGACCCAGGGGTTGCCGGCTGCGCCAGTGGGAACCATTCGTTTCGGTGCTGAAATTGAGTCCGTGGTGGAAGCGGCCACAGGACTTCTAGGGCCCTCCGCACTTTCGGATTTTCTTCGCGAAGCCTATCGCCCCGGCGAAACTTTCGGCAGCGCCTTTGCGCGCTTGTTCGTCCGGCTATTTGCGGACTGGGGCGTCGTTCTTTTGGATGCGGCCGATCCGGAATTCCACATTGTCGCGGAACCCGTCTATCAGGCCGCGATCAAGCGAGCCTCCGAACTGGATGATGCGCTGCTGGCCAGGGGCAAAGAGCTTGATAGCGCCGGTTACCATCAGCAAGTCAAAGTTACGCCGTCGTCTACGCTGCTGTTTACGCTGCGTGGCGGTGCCCGGGTGCCAGTGCATCGTGACCTCAAGGGCAGTGCTGATTTTCTCATCGAAGACAAGCGGATTTCGCCAGCGGACCTGCTGCGTCGTATAAAATCGTCGCCGCAGGAATTCAGCGCCAACGTTTTGCTGAGACCAGTAATTCAGGATTACCTGGTGCCTACACTTGCCTACGTGGGGGGCGCGGCTGAAGTGGCTTACTTCGCGCAAGTGGGAGTCGTGTATGAAGCGCTTCTTGAGAGAGTAACTCCTATTGTCCCGCGTTTGTCCGCGACCATTGTGGAGCAAAAGCCGAAGGCATTACTTGAGCGCTACAGGTTGAGCTTAGTTGATCTTTTCCTCGGCCCAGAAAAACTTCGCGAACTAATGGCTTCCCGCACCTTGCCGCAAGAGTTGCAATCGGCCTTCGATCAAGCTGAAGCTTCGCTGCAGAAGTCTTTGGCGGCGATTGGCGAAAGTCTTGCCCGCCTGGATCCCACCCTGGTCGACTCCGCAACTAACGCTGGATCGAAAATGCACCACCAGCTTGCCCAACTGCGCGCTCGAGCCGCGCGCGCCGAACTCCGCCACGAGGAAATTCTAGCCCGCAAAGCCGATCTGCTGTGCAATGCGCTTTATCCGAATAAGACCCTGCAGGAACGAGAGATTGCGGGCGCCTATTTTATTGCGCGGCAAGGAACAGAATTTCTTCACGCAATATACGACACGATTCATAGCGATTGCCTCGACCACCAGGTAATCACAATAGTGTAGGCGCCACTGCTAGTGTAGGCGCGAGCGTCCTCGCTCGTGCGGGCCAGCAAAAATTTCCCATTAATGAAATTTTCATCTCTAACCTGCCAACCAGCGAGGGAAAATCCTAACAATTGGGTTTCTACGATAAGCGGCAATCAGATTGCGGGTGAAGTTCGATGAAAATTCCACATCAAGTAACGGTTGTGATCGCTGTACTCATTTTCTTCTGCGCTGCTGGCCTGGCGCAGAGCAAGAGCACGAATGCGGAGCGAGAATTGTTGCATGCGGTAAACCAGGAGCGCAAAGCCCACGGATTGCCAGCTCTGAGGTCGGACGAAGCCCTAACCATCGCCGCCCGAAAACATGCCGAACTAATGGCAGAGCAGGGAAGAGTTGCGCACCAATTGCCTGGCGAACCCGACCTGCCCGCAAGAGCCCGAGCGGCTGGAGCCCACTTTACCTGGCTTTCCGAAAACGTGGACGAGGGCCCAAACCCTGCCGCCATTCATCAGAGCTTCATGAAATCTCCACAACACCGCGCCAACATCATGGATAGCGACATGGATTCCGTGGGTATCGGCGTGGCCGAGCGAAAAGGCGAGTTGTTCGCGGTAGAAGATTTCTCGAAAGCAAAATGAGCAACTCAATGGGAAGGCGTCCGTGGGCATGCACACAGAAATAAATTAGAAAGCCATAATCTCTTTAGAATCTGATCCGTCGATTAATTCCGAGCTGCGCCAACCCCTGCGCCATTGGACGCCTCAAAGGACTGCAGATGCGGGCCAACCGATGCAGCAGGTGATCGTTCCAAAAGCGTCCCAGAACAAATACAAACTAGTCGTCCGCCTTTCGTTGGTATTGGCAGGACTCATTCTTGCGGCCATTGTTGTGCTGGCGGCGCGCTGGCCATTTCGGCGTGCGGCCGTTGTGGAACAACTGCAGGAGACTGGTTTCGGCAAGGTGGAAGTGGGCGGATTCCACGAAACCTATTTTCCCAGACCGGGCTGTGTCCTCGAAAAGGTCCGGTTTCAGCACAATCCGAAACCCGGCGCGCCCCCGTTGATCACCATTGAAACCGTAAGAATCGAAGGAAGTTTTTCCGGGCTTTTCGCTAAGCACGTCAAGCGCATTCGGGCGGAAGGGATGCACATTCTAGTTCCTCCTCGCAGCGCAGAAGAGCACTTTCAGACGCCGCAGAGATCAGCCATCGTAATCGACGAGTTGGTCGCAGACGGTGCGATTCTCGAAATCTCTCGCGCAGCACAAAACCAAGCACTAAAGTTCTCGTTCCATAACTTCGATCTCAGCGATATAGGCAGCAATGGTCCAGCCACATTTCATGCCATGTTTTCTAATCCGGAACCGCCGGGCGAAATAACAGCCTCGGGGAAGTTTGGCCCGTGGAATGCTAGTGATTTCGGCAAGACCGCAACTTCAGGGGAGTATCAGTTTCAACAGGCAGATCTAAGTGTTTTTCACGGCATCGCTGGGCTGCTTTCTTCTTCGGGTAAGTTTTCTGGCGTGCTCGATCACATCGAGGTTCAAGGAGAGACCGACGTTCCGCATTTCACCGTCACTTCCAGCTCACATGAAGTTCGATTGCGAACCCAGTTCCGAGCACAGGTTAATGGCCAGAATGGAGACACGTTGTTGCATCAAGCGGTTGCGAACTTCTTGAAGACCACTGTGTCCGCGCAGGGAACTGTGGCGGGAGAAGGGACACGAGCCGGCAAGACAGCTTTGTTCGACCTGACGGCGAACGACGGAAGAATCCAGGACATCCTGCTGCTTTTCACCCGAGCCGAGCGTGCACCGATGTCTGGAACGACCAGTTTTCGCGCCAAGGTTTCGATCCCGCCGGGAAGCCGCCCGTTTCTTCAAAAAGTCGAGTTACAAGGAGACTTCGGAATAAACGCTGGTACCTTTTCAAACTCAAACACGCAAGAGGGCGTGAACCACATGAGCGAGGGCGCGCTTTTCGGTGGACAAGATCGCACTAAGACCGAAAAAAAAGAAGAAGAGTCTGAAACGGCTCTTTCCGATTTGAAGGGCCACGTGCTACTGAAAGATGGCATCGCTCGATTCTCCGACCTTTCGTTCAGTGTTCCAGGCGCCTCGGCTCGGATGCAGGGAACCTACGACTTGATAAATGAGAAAATTGACCTCTACGGCACGCTGAAGACCGAGTCCGAGCCGTCTAACACGACCACGGGAGTTAAGTCTCTGATGCTCAAAGTACTGAATCCTTTCTTTAAGAAGAAGCGCGCCGGATACGTGATGCCGGTAAAGATTACAGGCACCTACGAGCATCCTTTATTCGGGCTGGATCTTGTTGATAGTCGTAAGAAAACTGAGAAGTAACCAAAGGGGATCCCATAAGACATGCAATTTCGAACAATCCGACACCTGGCGCTATTGCTGTTGTTCTGCGCTTCACTAACCTGGGCCGAACAAGGTCAGCCCGCGCCAGATGCCGGCGGCTGCCGGCAGGTCGCCGGACAACTGCCTCAAACTGCATCCACATTCGGTCGCGGGCTTGCCTTGGCGCCGCGCGATGCCGTCCGTCCGTCCAATTTGAAATGGGAATTGCCCATTGCCGCCGCCACCGGGCTGCTGATTGTGTCGGTCGATAGTCACGTCAACAATCACATTCGCTCTGCTTCATTCGCTCAGGATGCAGCTCGCGGATCAAACGTGGGTCTTGGAATTGAGCTTGGCGCCGCAGGTCTGGCTTACCTCGTGGGTTGTGCGGGGCATCGCTCGTCGTACATGGCAAATTCCGGCTTCACTGCGCTCGAAGCTATGGGAGCAGCCAGCGTCGTTGCCTTCGGTATCAAAGAGGCCACCAATCGCCAGTACGCCTACGCTAAGAATACGCAAGGCGAATTTTGGGAGGGTGGCGGCTCGTTTCCTTCCGGCCACGCCGCGGCAAGCTTCGCGTTTGCGAGCGTGATTGCGCACCGCTATCCAAAAAATCCGTGGCTCAAATGGGGTGCTTACGGCCTTGCTACCGGCGTCAGCTTCGCACGGGTCGCAGGTAAGAAACATTTTGTGTCTGACATCGTCGCGGGCGGAGTAGTCGGCTACCTGACTGGAACTTACATGGCAACGCACTAGCGGACCGGTCTAACGCGAACCACCCTTGGTCGAGACCTGACTGGCTTTGGACGACCGTTCACCAATCGAGCGAGAGATGAGGACGATAACTTGAGTTTCTTCCACTCTGATTCTCGCAGCCAATCTAGCACGACGATACAGATGTCGCGCTCGAAGATCAATGTCAGACCCAGGGCGATCAATAAGACCGGAACCGTTATGAACAAGGCCAACTGCATGGGGGAACTGCTGGGCCAGGGGTCTAATAACAACCTAAGCCCCGAGTGCCCAAATACGCGATACCCTTCAAACCTTACGCCTTAAGCAAAATTGCTGCATGTGCGAACAAACGGGGTTTCGTTGTTTCAAACCCCTGCCACTTGCTATAGTTGCTCGAAGGAAACCGTGTCTTAATTTTAGGCCGGGAAGGCAATTGTGACCAAGTTTCATCGCCGCGACGCACTCTGGCAAGTCGAACGCGCCGTCCGACATTCCGGCCCCTTGTTCGACGGATTGCCCGAACCCGACACTAACTCTCCGCTGCGTCCCATGGATCAGGAAGAACGCCTGGTCGCAGATTTTCGCGGCACCGGCATGACGGTCGGGCCGCATCCTATGGCCTATCATCGGTCGCGCATGGATGCGATGGGCATTCATAAAGCCAGCGATCTCAGCCACATCCCTGATGGACAGCATTTGCGTATTGGAGGATGTGTCATTTGCCGCCAGCGTCCCGGCACCGCCAAAGGTTTCGTTTTTCTCAGCATCGAGGACGAGACGGGAGTAGCCAATGCCATCATCAACCCCGATCTGTTTCAGAAAAACCGGCTGCTGCTCAGCTCCGCGCAGTTCCTCATGGTAGAGGGAACTCTGCAGAATCAGGATAATGTCATCTCCGTAAAAGCTGACCGCGTGTTGCCGCTCTCCATCACCCGCGCCGAAACCAGTTCGCACGATTTCTACTAAGTAGAATCTAC
>Ga0210394_10008227_pt1 | contig 10798 bp, 9 predicted proteins | sample IncBWC12MmetaG_FD_160121 | JGI IMG/M metagenome (GOLD analysis project Ga0210394, IMG submission 160121) | Forest soil microbial communities from Barre Woods Harvard Forest LTER site, Petersham, Massachusetts, United States - Inc-BW-C-12-M | ecosystem: Environmental > Terrestrial > Soil >... | reverse complement strand
CAAACACCGGCTCGATCTTCTTCAATATCCCGCTGCCGATTTTCAACCGCAACCAGGGCGAGATCGCGCGCACCCAATTTACGATCGCGCAGGCGCGGGAAACCCAGTCCGCAACGTCCGAAGGCGTGCTCACCGACGTCGTTAACGCCTTCGAAAATCTGCGAACGAACGACCAGGTCGTGAATCTGTATACCTCCGGCTACTTGAAGGATGCCGAGGACTCGCGCGACATCAGCCAGTACGCCTACGGCCGCGGTGCCGTCAGCTTGCTCGACTACCTCGACGCGGAGCGCAGCTATCGGACCACCGAACTCGCTTACCGCCAGGCGCTGGCTTCCTACATGCTCGCCCTCGAGCAATTGCGCCAGGCCGTCGGCACCAGGAGCTTGCCATGAGAATGCAAAGCGACTCTATGAACTCCCACGGGATTAAGTGCGTGCATCGTCTGGCCGCATTGTGCGCGCCAGCGCTGGCCGCCGGCCTGGCGCTCGGCGGCTGCGGCGGCACGGGCGGACAGGCCGGCAAGATGACGTCGTTCTCCACCGCGCAGAGTGCCGCCAGCCAGGCGGAGTTGTTCTCGCTGCCGGCCGACCAAATGTCGCACATTCAAGTTGTGGCCGTGGCTCAGGTGCCGCTGGCTCGGACTCTGCGGCTCACAGGCGCGGTGGATTACAACGGCTTCAAGACTACGCCCGTGATCACGCAGGTCGGCGGGCCTGTGAGCCGGATCGTCGTCGCACCCGGCGAGCACGTGCGCGCGGGGCAGCCGCTGCTTTACGTCACCAGCCCGGATTTCTCGCAGCTGCGCTCGGCATACCTCAAGGCCCGCGACGCATTGCAGCTCGCCGATAAGGTTTACCAACGCGCGCAAGATTTGTACGCCCACAAAGCCATTGCCCAGGCAGACCTCGAGCAAGCCGAATCCACCCGGAACCAGGCCCAGGCGGATCTCACCTCGAGCACCGACGCCATGCGCGTCCTGGGGATCGCCAACCCGGAATCGATTGTGAGCCAGCCGCCTTCCCCGGAACTGCCGCTGCTGGCGCCCCTGGACGGGGAAATCGTCGACCGCCAGTGCTCGCCCGGGCAGTTGTTGCAGGCGGGTGCGACGCAGTGCTTCACCCTCTCGGACATGAGCACGGTGTGGATCCTCGCCAATGTTTACCAGAACGATCTCGCTTTCGTTCACGTCGGCGACGATGTGACGATCGACAATGAGGCGTATCCCGGAACCACTCGCGGAAAGATTCAGTACTTGGCTCCGTCGCTTGACCCCACCACGCGGACCCTGCAAGCTCGCATCGAATCCGCCAATCCCGGCGAGCGGCTGAAGCGCCAAATGTACGTCACGGTGGAGGTTCGCGCCGGAGTGATTGCCAGAGCCCTGGTGGTGCCCGATTCGGCCATCCTGCGCGACGCGCAGAACATGCCTTACGTGTACATCCAAACCGGCGCCAACCAGTTTGCGCGCCGGGCCGTGACGCTGGGGGATAGTCAGGGCGGGAAGACGCAGATCCTCACCGGAGTGCAGGCGGGCGACCATGTGGTGGGCGACGGCAGTCTCTTCCTGCAGTTCCAGAACTCGCTGCAAAGCTGAGGCGGAAACGAAACCGCGATGATTCACCATATCGTTCAATTCGCGCTGCGCCAGCGGTTCCTTGTATTGATGATGGCGGCGCTGGTCGTCGTCGCCGGCACCCTGTCGTTCCGGCGCATGCCTGTGGACGCCTACCCGGATCTTTCGCCGCCGATGGTGGAGATCATCACGCAATGGCCGGGACACGCCGCTGAGGAGGTCGAGCGGCTGGTCACGCTGCCGCTGGAAGTGGAAATGAACGGCGTAACGCACATGGAAGTCATGCGCTCGATCTCCCTGTACGGGCTTTCCGACGTCATCCTGACGTTCGAGGAAAATACGGACGACTACTTCGCCCGCCAGGTCGTCTTCGAGCGCCTGGGCGACGCGACCTTGCCGCAAGGAGTGATGCCGGGGCTCTCTCCGCTTTTCAGCCCGTCGGGCCTGGTGTACCGCTACGTAGTCGAAAGTCCGGACCGCAGCCCGCAGGAACTCAAGACCTACGAAGACTGGGTGATCGAGCGGGCGTACAAGTCGGTGCCGGGCGTGGCGGACGATTCCGGATTCGGGGGCACGGTGATGCAATACCAGGTGCTGCTCGATCCCGCCAAAATCTACGGCTATCACATTCCGGTGGCGCAAGTCTTGAGCGCTCTGGCGGCGAATAACGCGAACGCGGGCGGCGGCTTTTATTCCCAGGGAGCGCAGTTTTTCTACGTGCGCGGCTTGGGACTGGTCACCAAGACGGAGGACATCGGCAACGTCGTCGTGGGAAACAACAACGGCGCGCCGGTGCGCATTCGCGACGTCGGCGAAGTGACCATCGGCAATGCCCCGCGCCTGGGAGAGTTCGGCTTCGGCAAAAATGACGATTCCGTCGAGGGCGTGATTCTGATGCGGCGGGGCGAGCAAACGCAAGACGTGCTTGCCGGCGTGGAGAACAAAACCGAGGAATTGAACCGCGCGATTTTGCCGCGCGACGTCAAAGTCCGGCCCTTCTACGATCGCAGCGACCTGGTGCGGCTGACGATCGATACCGTCGAGGGCAATCTCGAACGCGGAATGGTGCTGGTTCTGATCGTGCTCGTCTTTTTTCTCGTCAGCATGCGCGCCGCCGTGATCGTGGCGCTGACCATCCCGTTGAGCCTCTTGTTTGCCTTCGTTCTTCTGCACGCGCGCGGCGTCCCCGCGAACCTGCTTTCGATCGGGGCCATCGACTTCGGCATCGTCATCGACGGCACGGTCGTCATGATGGAGAACATCTATCGCGAGCTGGCCGACCGGTCCGGGCAGAAATACGAGCTGCATGAGGTGATCCTGGCCGCGGCTCGCGACGTCGACCGGCCCATCTTTTACTCCATCGCGGTCATCATGGCGGGATACATCCCTATTTACGCCCTCAGCGGTCCCGCCGGAAAGCTCTTCCTTCCCATGGCCGAGACCATGTCCTTCGCCTTGCTCGGTTCGCTCATCTTCACGCTCACGCTCGTGCCCGTGCTCGCGTCCTATTGGTTCACCCACGGCGTCAAGGAGGTTGTGAACCGGCCGTACGAGTGGGCCAAGAGCGTTTACGCGCGTCAATTGGATTGGTGCCTGGACCACCACAAAATCACGATGGTCGCGGCTACGATCATTTTCGGCGCCGCGCTTTTGCTGGTGCCGTTCATCGGCGGGGAATTCATGCCGCATCTGGACGAAGGCGCGCTCTGGGTGCGGGCGACGATGCCCTACACAATTTCGTTCGAGGAGGCGGCGAAATTCGCGCCCGAGGTCCGCAAAATTTTGATGTCCTATCCCCAGGTGACCGAAGTCGGATCGGAACTCGGCCGTCCCGACGACGGCACCGATCCCACCGGTTTCTTCAACTGCGAATTTTACGTCGGGCTTCAGCCTTACAAGGACAAAACGTGGCTGCAGGGGCCCATCAGAAATAAGGCCGAACTGACGGAAGATTTGCAGAAGAAACTGGAGGTCTATCCGGGCGTGATCTTCAACTACACGCAGCCGGCCGAGGACGCCGTGGACGAAGCCCTGACCGGCCTGAAGAGCGCGCTGGCCGTCAAGATCTACGGCCCGGACCTGCAGGTGCTGGAAGACAAGGCGGTCCAAATCAAGCGCGTGCTCGCGCAGGTGCCCGGCTTTACCGAACTGACCGTGGTGCGCGAACTCGGCCAGCCCAGCCTGCTCATCGACGTGGACCGCGAGAAGACCGCGCGCTACGGCATCAACGTGTCGGACGTAGAGAACGTCGTGCAGGCTGGAGTGGGCGGCCAGGCCGCAACGCAGGTGATTCAAGGCGAGCAACTCTTTGACCTGGTCGTGCGGATGAAGCCGGAATACCGCTCCGGTGCCAAGGAAATCGGCGACCTGCTCGTTCCCACGCCGAGCGGGCAGCAGGTGCCCATGTCCGAACTGGCCAACATCCATCAGGGCAACGGCGCGTCCTTCATCTATCGCGAGAACAATTCGCGCTACATCGGCGTTCAGTTCAGCATCGAGGGGCGCGATCTGGCTCGTGCCGTGGGAGACGCGCAGAAAGCCGTGAAGGATTCGGTGGCACTGCCGCAGGGATACACGCTCGCTTGGGGCGGCGAGTACGGCGAATACGTCGCGGCGCGGCAACAGCTGGTGATCATCGGCCCGCTGGCCGTGCTGCTGATTTTCATGATTCTCTTTGCGCTCTACGGCAATTTCAAGTTTCCCGTGACGATCGCCCTCGGCGTGGTGATGACCGAGCCGGTCGGCGCGCTTCTCGCGCTGAAACTCACCCATACTCCGTTCAGCGTGAGTTCAGTGCTCGGTCTGCTCGCTCTCGTGGGAGTCTCCGTCGAAACCGCGGTCATCCTCGTCTCCTACATCAACAAGCTGCGCCTGGAAAATATGGGCATCCGGCAGGCCACCCGCGAGGCGGCGCTCTTGCGCCTGCGGCCCATCATGATGACCGCACTCGTGGCCTGCCTCGGCCTGTTGCCGGCGGCGCTCTCCACCGGTATCGGCTCCGACACGCAAAAGCCCTTCGCAATCGTCATCGTCGCGGGCCTCATTTCGCGCCTCTTGCTCGGCTTTTTCGTTAATCCGGTCCTCTACGAAATGGTCGCCCGCGAAGGCGACGTTTTGCAGGTGTAATCCCGCGTCCCGCGCCGGTTCCGTCAGTCACCTCGCCGCGGCGCAATGGGCGTTCACGCGTGCCGCGTGCGTTCGAGGCCCCTCCACGCCTCTCATTTGGTGGTAAACTCTTGGCCCTTTCGCGCGCGACACCGCAGGAACAGAGCGCGGGCCGCAAGTAAGGACACCCATGCCTCGCACAGTCGCCATCATACCCGCCGCCGGACAGGGCACGCGCATGGGCGCGGACTCGCCGAAACAGTTCCGCCTGCTCGATGGCGTACCGGTGGTCATCTTCACGCTCAGGCGGCTCGCGGCCTGTCCCTCGATCGGCGAATTCCTCGTCGCAACGCGCGCCGATGAGGTTGACGCGCTGGCCGCGCAGATCGCGGAGGCACGGCTCGGGCGCCCGGCGCTTGTGGTGCGAGGAGGCGACACGCGACAGCAATCGGTCGCCAGCGCGCTGGCGGAAACGCCTCAGGACGCGGGGCTGATCTTGGTGCACGACGCGGTGCGGCCACTGGTGACGCGCGAACAGGTCGAGCGCGTGATCGCCGAGGCGGGTGCGCGCGGCGCCGCCATTCTGGGGATTCCCGCGATGGACACGGTGAAGGAAGTGAAACGCACGAGCCTGCCGGGGGACGTGGCGTTGATTACCACAACGATTCCGCGGGAACGCCTGGTCCTGGCGCAGACACCGCAGGTATTCAGCGCCCCGCTGCTTCGGGAAGCCTTCGCGCGCGCCGCCGCGGAAGGCGCCACCGCTTCCGACGAAGCCGGGCTCGTCGAGCGTCTCGGCCACGACGTCTACGTCGTCCTGGGCTCCGAGCGGAACCTCAAAATCACCCGGCCCGGCGATATCCAGCTGGCCGAGTTCTATCTGGCGCAGGAGCGCGCGGCCCGATGACCCGTGTAGGCATAGGTTACGATCTGCACCGCCTCGCGGCCGGCCGCAAACTTATCCTGGGCGGCATCGAAGTGCCCTTCGAGAAAGGTCCCGAGGGCCACTCCGACGGCGACGCCCTGGCGCACGCGATCTGCGACGCTCTGCTGGGAGCCGCGCAACTGTGCGATATCGGCACGCATTTCCCCGACAGCGATCCGCAGTGGAAGGGCGCGTCCAGCCTGCGCTTTCTCGAGCACGTGCGCGCGCTTCTGGCGGCGCGCCGCCTGCGCATCGGGCACATCGACGCCATCGTCATCGTCGAGCGCCCCAAACTCGGCCCGCACTTCCCGGCAATGCGCGAAGCGCTCGCGGGCGCGCTGGGGATCGAGTCCCAGCGGATCAACCTCAAGGCGAAAACCAACGAGGGCGTGGACGCCGTGGGCCGCGGCGAAGCCATCGCGGCGCAGGCCATCGCCACGCTCGAGGAGTAAGAACCGTTTCGCAATGTTCGCCTGCCCATGGAAAAACTAACCGGAATTCACGCCGTGCGCGAGGCGCTCGCCGCGGGGCGGCCGCTGCAAGCCGTCATCATCGGACGCGGGCACCATGGCGGCCGCCTGAGCGAGATCGTGCAGCTCGCGAAAAGCCGCGGGATTCCGGTGCGCTTCGAGGACCGCATCCAACTCGATCGCGCCGCGGGAACGCGCGAGCATCAGGGCGTGGCGGCGCTGGTGGCCACCGACGCCGCAATTTCGCTGGAAGAGCTGCTGGCGCGTCACCGCGCCGGCAGCGCGGCCGGCTTGCTCGTTTTGCTCGACGGGGTCGAAGATCCGCAAAATCTCGGCGCGATCGTCCGGACCGCGCTCGCGGCCGGCGCCGAAGGCGCCGTCATCCCGGAACGGCGCTCCGCGGGATTGACGGAAGCCGCGGCGCGCGCTTCGGCCGGGGCCGTGGCTCACCTGCCGGTGGCTCGCGTGGTCAATCTGGCGCGCGCCATGGAGGAGCTGAAAACGGCCGGCTACTGGCTGGTCGGCCTCGACGAGCGCGCCGACCGGCGTCACAGCGACGTGGACCTGACGGGTCCGGTGGGGCTGGTGCTCGGCGGAGAAGGCAAAGGGCTGCACGCGCTCGTGAAGGAGCGCTGCGATTTCCTGGTTTCGATTCCGACGAGCGGGCCGGTGCTTTCGCTGAACGTCTCGGTCGCCGCTGGAATCGCGCTATTTGAAGCCGTGCGGCAGCGCGCGGCGAAGGCCCGTGGGCAGGAGCTCGGCGCAAAACACAAAGCGCGCGAAACCGAGGGATGACGTGTTCCACTTCCTTGGAAGCGGCGAGCGCTACTTGTCGTAGCGGATCAAGGCCATGACGTCGAGGCCGGGCAACTTCGCGCGGCCGTTCAAAAAAGTCAGCTCGACGGCGAAGGCCAGTCCGGCAACTTCGCCGCCCAACTTTTTCACAAGCTGCACCGTGGCCGCGGCCGTCCCTCCCGTGGCCAGCAGATCGTCGCTGATAATCACGCGCTGGCCCGGGAGGATGGCGTCCTGGTGGATCTCCAGCGTGTCGGTGCCGTATTCGAGCTGATAGGAGACGCTCGCGGTCTTGCCGGGAAGTTTTTTCGGCTTGCGCACGGGCACGAAGCCGGCGTTCAAACGGTACGCGAGTGCCGGCGCGAAGATGAAGCCCCGCGCCTCCACGCCCACCACCACGTCCACGTGCCGCTCGGCGTAGTGCTGGCAGAGCCGGTCGACCAGAGCGTGAAAGCCGTTCCGGTCCTTGAGCAGCGTGGTCAGATCGTAGAAAAGGATGCCGGGCTTCGGATAATCCGGAATCTCGCGAATCAGTTTCTTCAGTTCATCCATAAGGTTTGGCCTCGACCAGCGAAGTCATGCCGCGGCTGCAATCCCTCCCTCTCAATTGTCTTGGTCGATCGAGAAGCCCGCCGTGAATGCTCGCGGCAACTCGGCTTCCGCCTCGGCAATTTCCTCGATCACGGCGTGGCGGGGACCTTGCCGCAGTTCGTCCCGCAGCGCGCGAAGCTGCTCTTCCGTTCCGATAGCGTAGACTTCTACCCGGCTATCGCGAAGATTTCTGACGTAGCCGCTGACGCCGTGGCGTTCGGCGGCGCCATGGGCAAAATAGCGATACCCGACGCCCTGCACCCGGCCTGAAACGTAGAATCGCTTCGCCTTCTTTTGCTCGGACACGCCGTTGTCGAAAAATCCGCGGCAATCCCGCCGCAGCCTTAGGATTCTATCAGAGGTATCGCCGCCCCAGCCCCGGAAAGCGGTGCCTGGCCTGCGACAGAGCCGACGTGGTTGACCAGAACACGAGCACGGATTACACTGTAGGCACGTACTGCCAAGATTACGCGCCGGGTCCCCTCCTTGCCCTCAACCACACTGCGGGTACATGCGAATAGAGGAGATGGACATGAGAAACAAATGGGCTGTAGCCTTCTTCGCTCTATCTAGTTTGGCTTTTGTTGCGAGTCAAGCCGGGGCTCTTGCCCAGTCCACCCACAGCCTGCCGAACATTACCATAGCCTTGGGAAGCATACGGCAGACCTACCACATTCTGACTGGCTTTGAGATGGCTGACGCAGACGACGCGCCTCTAACGCTCGACCTGTCTGACAAGGACGTTGCCCGAACGTTCGATTCGATTGCGGCGCAGCGACCGGCCTACGCCTGGAATTTTCAGGACGGAGTCTATGATCTCTACCCTCAGCGACAAGCTGAAGCCCTCTCGCAGCTCACTGTAGCAAACCTCACTCTGACAAATGCTACTCTTGAGGAAGCACAGGATGCCTTGTTTAGCTTACCGGAAGTCAGAGGGTGGCTCTCGCAGCACCGCGCCACTAGAACCAGAAGGGCGATAGCCGGTTCGGGGTTGGCGGCGGGTCCGGGAGGACCTTTCCCCCAACCAAAACGAATATCGCTCAGTTTGAGTAACGTTCAGCTACGCACGATTCTGAATCAGATGACTACCAAATTTGACAGGCCTCAATGGATCATCAGTCACGTAGCAGCAAAGGGAGAGTTCTCCGAAGACGTTTCCATCCAACTTTAAGCGTAATTGTACTCGGACACAATCACGCTTCCGTAGGAAAGGAGCTTCCTGGAGGGTGCCGCACCCTCTGGTTTCTTGGTTTATCAAAGGGTGCGGGTTTAGAGTCAAGTCAGGCAAGCCCCCTGATCTTCCCCCTGGCTCCGCGCAGGCATCGTGCGACACTTGAATCGCCGGAAGCAAGGTTCTTCAGTCATTCGAACGGTGCCCCCGCGTGTCTAATACTTATCAGTAAACATAGTTGACCGGCATGGTATAATGTTGCTATGTTCGCAGCAGCGCCCGCCTCGCCGATCAAGCCGGAGAAGCGCAGTCGCCCCCGCCTTCAGTCCGTCCCGCACCCGTCCGCGAACCACCCGTTGCACGAAATGGCGACAGGCTCGCAACGTACAGATACGAAAGCTAAATCAAGTAGCGCCGAATCATATTGTTGCCCGACCTTGCAGCGTAATCCCCCTCGAATGAAATTGTTACAAAAAATAGGGGGGTGGGGGCATCAGCCCCCATCCCCGGAGCGAAAGTCCCCGGTAAGGGGAGCTTTCACGGTAAGAAAGTGGGGGGTACCCCGGTGTTCCGCAACCCGCGATCTCGCGGCTTCCGCGCGGACGAGCACGGAGGCTCGGCGGCAGCGGCCATGCTGCGATACACTGGGGGCCGGGAGAGGCACCTGCGCGGCGATTCCCGGAGGAGACATTTGACGCGCTATAGCAGGCGTGGCCGCATCTAAAGGTTCTATGAAACTCCGCGGCACAACTCGTCACTTCGGACTCGCCACCGCGATCGCGATCGCGGTCGCGGGCGGTCTCGGCACGGCGCCGCTTGTGGCCCAGGGGCCCGGTCCTCTGGACCCGCCTAAGCCGCCCGTGATCGTGCGCATTCCGACCAATCCGGCCGCCGAAAAGCCGCCTGTTCCCCCGGAGGAGATCATCCGCCGATTCTCAGCGCAAGAAGACGAATTTGCCCACGCGATGGTAGGTTACACGTACCGCAAGACGGTGCGTCTGGAAGAGTTGGGCGAGAACGGCAAGCCTACCGGGCAAGCCGAGGTGGTCACCGAGGTCGTGGTTGCGGACGACGGCTCCCGGCGCCAGCGGCCCGCCGGCAAGCCCGCCGATTCAACCCTGCACTACTTGGGGCTCGAACCCGATGCCCTGGATATGCTGGGACGCATCGCCGCGTTTCCCTTGGGAACGTCGCAGAGGGCCAACTACACGATTGTTTACCAGGCCGCCGAACCGGTGGACGATCTGATGACTTACGTTTTTCGCGTCACGCCCAAGCTGCTCGATCGAGCGCATGCCTACTTCTCCGGTCTGATCTGGGTGGACGACCACGATCTGGCGATCGTGAAAAGTTACGGCAAATGGGTCACCGAAACGGGCAACCTCGCTCTGCCGGATCTACCGTTTGACATGTTCGAGACCTATCGCCAGCCGGTCTCAAACAAATACTGGATGCCCGCCTACTCCCGGGCGGACGGGTCCATCGACAGAAAAGACGGCAGCGTGCCCGTGCGCCTGGTGATTCTTTGGGACCACTTCGCGCCGATCGCCGGCGATAAATCCGCCCCGGCGCCGGCTGCGGAACAGCCCCAAAGCAGTCCGAGCCCCTAGTGGCGCGAAAGCAATTCCGGCAAGGCAGTGATGCGGGCGATCAGCGCGTCGGGACGCGAGCCGCGCAAGCGACCCGACACCGGAGAACTCCCGACGACGCCGACGACAGCGAGGCCGGCGCGCCGAGCCATCTCGACATCCTCGGGCGTATCGCCCACGTAAACGCATTCCGCGGGCTCGACGCCCATCCGACGCAGCCCCAGGCGAAGAATCGCGGGATGCGGCTTGCGACGCGGCAGGTCGTCGCCGAAAACGCGAGTGGCGAAGAGCTTGTCGAGGGCGAAGGCGCGAAGCTGCCTCCGGACGCGCAGTCCGCTCCCGCTGGTAACCAGGCCGAGTCGGTAGCGGCGGGCAAGGGCATGCAGCACGCGAGCCGCGCCGTTTTGCAGCGCAGGGCGTTCGTCGCGATAGAAGGCTCGCCAGAGCCGATCGGCCTCGCGCCAGCGCTCAGGCGGCAGGGCTGCGGCGCGATATACCTGGTACCAGTCCGGCGAATAGTGCCGCGCCAGGTCATCCAAACCCCACGGCACGCCCAGCGCGCGAAACATCCGCAGG
>Ga0210394_10008226_pt1 | contig 10799 bp, 13 predicted proteins | sample IncBWC12MmetaG_FD_160121 | JGI IMG/M metagenome (GOLD analysis project Ga0210394, IMG submission 160121) | Forest soil microbial communities from Barre Woods Harvard Forest LTER site, Petersham, Massachusetts, United States - Inc-BW-C-12-M | ecosystem: Environmental > Terrestrial > Soil >... | reverse complement strand
CCAGCACAGGATTCAACTGAAGAGCATTGTCCAGGGTCGAGATTTTGGCGGCACTATCGAAGTGCTGTCAGGCCTGAATGCCGATGATGCTGTCGTGATTAATCCGCCGGACTCCATTATCGACGGGGCCGCCGTGCGTGTGACCGCTCCGCCGTCCATACCGGCGCCAAAGCTTGTAGCAAAATCGAACTGAGGGATTCGAAATGCAAGCGACATGGCGAGCGGCGACCTTTGGAGTCCTGGGCATCCTGGCCGGATGTTCTTTCGCGCCGACCTACAGTACCCCGAGCAGCCCCCCACCCGCGGACGTCTTTGCTGAGGCCGGCGATTGGCGCACGGCGGAACCCCTGGACAATCGAGCCAGTGGCGCGTGGTGGATGCTCTTTCAAGACCCGCAGCTTGATGCCCTCGAAGTCAAGGTCGGCGACGCCAATCAAAACATCAAGGCCGCATTTGCGCGCTTGCAGGAGGCGCGCGCGGCAACGCGGATTGCACGCGCCGACCTTCTGCCGTCCTTGAATGTGGCATCTTCTGCGGCACGACAGCGCGTCTCTCAGAACTCGCCGACCTACGTGCTGGGCCACAATCCGACGTTCAACAATTTTGATATCCAGGCCGATCTGTCCTATGAGGTGGATCTGTGGGGACGCGTACGCAATACCGTGAACTCGGCGAAGGCGAATCAGCAAGCGAGCGCAGCCGACCTCGCGGCGTTGGACCTTGAGCAACATGCTGAGTTGGCCGCCGACTATTACACTTTAAGGAGCGAGGACGCCGAGCAAGTCTTGCTCGAGAATACAGTCCATGACTACGCGAGGTCGCTGGAACTCACCGAACACCTTTACCAAGGCGGCGCGGCTGCGGTGGCCGATGTGGACCAGGCGCGAGCGCAACTCGAAGGCGCTCGCACCCAGGCCGCTGAGGTTGCATTGCAGCGCGCGCAAACCGAACACGCGATCGCCGTGCTGATCGGCGAGAATCCCTCTCGATTTCACCTCGCCGCGAATCCTCTGCCACAAGACACCGCGCCGCCCCTGATCGATCCTGGATTGCCTTCGACCTTACTAGAGCGCCGACCCGACGTGGCGGCGGCGGAGCGACGAGTCGCCGCCGCCAACGCGCAGATCGGGATCGCGCGAGCTGCGTATTTTCCTGTGTTCAGCCTCGCCGCTGCCGCCGGATTCGACAGCACGCAGACCTCGACATGGTTGAATGCGCCGAGCCGGCTCTGGTCGGTCGGCCCGGCGGGACTGCTTACCGTCTTCGATGCCGGGCGGCACCGCGCCCAATCTGCGCAGGCTCACGCGCAGTACGATGAACAAGTGGCCGATTACCGCACCACGGTGCTCATTGCTTACCAAGAGGTTGAGGATAACTTGGCTGCCTTGCGCCGGCTCGAACAAGAGAGTCTCAGCGAGGCCGCTGCCGTAACGGCCACCGGCAAGGCGCTCGAGCAAGCACGCTATCGCTACAAAGCAGGACTGGTCACATATCTTGAGGTGGCGACGACCGAGACCATCGCACTGCAGGCTCAACAGTCCCGCGTCAACATTCTAAATCGACGCATGGATGCCAGCGTACTGTTGGTCAAAGCGCTGGGTGGAGGTTGGCGCATCAGTAGTTTTGCGCAGACTCAAACGTCGGCTGCGACTGCTGCGTTGGCCGTCGCGGTTGATCCTCACGCTTCCAATAAGTCCCCTGGTTCGGACTGACCAAAGCCGATAAACCAGACCGACGCGCCGCATTTTTTTATATCACTGGAGAAGGTACATGTTTGACGGCGTTTCACTCGACCAACTCCGCACCTTCATCGCTGCGGCGGAAGAAGGCAGCTTTTCAGCGGCTAGCCGCCGTCTGAGGCGGGCTCAGTCCGTGGTGAGCCAGACGCTGGCGAATTTGGAGGGGCAACTTAGGGTGAAGCTCTTCGATCGCAGCGGGCATCTTCCGGTGCTGACGAATCAAGGGCGCGCGATGTCAGCCGTGTATCGAACCGATAGCCCCCCCCGGGCCGGCCGGGCGTTGGTTCATCGACCGACTCATAGAGGAAGACGCACAGTGGCTAAGAGAGAGACCGCCCCTGTCGGCGGCGTCGGCCGCTGAGTACGGGCGGACGCCCAGCCTTTCGATCGCAATGATCCGATCGTTGTCGGGCGACGCTGGTAGTGGCTCATTCGACCAGGGGCCGAGGACCGCAATGGCGTTGGCCACGCGCGCCAGTTAACGGGATTACACATGCCACTAGCCCGGATAGACATCAACAAGAACGCCTCGGCCGAACTCGTCCGGATCGTGAGCGAAGCGATTTACCGTGCAATGGTAGATATCGCCAAAGTACCAGCGCACGACAAGTTTCAGGTCATTCACCGCCACGCTGACGATGAGATCATTTACCCGCAAGAGGGATATCTAGGGCTTAGATATACCCGCAGTCTCATCATCATCCAAGTTACCTGGGTCAGCGGCAGATCGACCGAGGTGAAGGAGAGATTCTTTCATCAGATTGCCAATGAGATCCATGAGAAAGGCGGCGTGAGAAAGGAGGACGTGTGGATCAATCTCGTCGATACAGGCCGCGAAGATTGGTCCTTTGGCAATGGCGTGATGCAATACGGACCGGCGCGATGAAGCCACCATTGAGCAGTATTGGCCCTTTTTCTGTTCCAGGCGGAGCCGTGCACGTCTGTCCCATTCGCGCCGCGATGACCTCGACTTACCGTGCATTTGTAGACAAGCTGTCTGTGATGAGCCGCTTCAACCGATTTCACTCCCTTGGATATTCAAATCAAGATTCGCTAATCAAACGCCTCACTGATGTGGATCAGATCAGTCATGTCGCGCTTGCTGCGTTCGTTGAACAGCTACCAGGACTAATGATCGCAGAGGCTCGGTACTTGATCGATGAGAGATTTCACGCTGAATGGGCGGTCGCCGTGGCTGACGAATGGCAGCAAAAAGGTATTGGCCGCAGACTCGCATCGATTCTCTTGAGGCACGCACAATCTCACCACGTAGTCCGAGCCTGGGGATTAGTGCAAAGGGAAAATCGATCGATGAGATCAATGGCGCGTCGACTGGGGTTCACTCAAAGGTATTACCCCAGGGATAGTACGTTACTGTTGGTGGAACGCGTGCTCTGAAGAAGATGCTCGTCCATGGAGAATCTATTTATTCACGGGTCCCTTGGAATAAGCCATATCCCTTCCCGCGCCTTCTGCTGGCGCGGAGGAATAGATAACTTAGCTCCACCGAAACGCCGTCGGTATATCGGCGGCCCTAACTAAGGAGATCATAGAATGAGCAGTCAAGTGGTTTTGGTGACCGGTGCACTCACCGGCATCGGGCGCGCCGCCGCCGTTGCTTTCGCAAAGAAGGGTGCAAAGGTGGTCGTTGCTGGTCGGCGTGATGAAGTCGGCAAGGCACTCGCTAAGGAACTCCGCTCCTTAGGTTCGGAGGCCGAATACATCAACGCCGACGTCCGCAAGGACGATGACATTCGTAGTTTGGTCGACAAGACCGTCGCTCGGTTTGGCCGTCTCGATGTCGCGGTCAACAATGCTGCCACCGAAGGCCAGGTTGGCCCGATCACGGACCAGACCGCAGAAAGCTATGCTGCGACGTTCGACACGAATGTCCTCGGCGTGCTCCTGAGCATGAAGCACGAAGTGCGCGTCATGCAAAAACAAGGTAGCGGCAACATTGTCAATATCTCCTCGACCTACGGGCACGAGGGTGCTGCGTTTGCCTCTGTCTATGTAGCAAGCAAGCACGCTGTCGAGGGCATCACCAAGTCGGTGGCGCTCGAGGTCGTCAAGTCGGCAATCCGCGTGAACGCAGTGGCGCCTGGTCCTGTGGACACTGGCATGTTGACCCGCTTTACGCACACGCCTGAAAACAAAGCGGCGCTGGTGACACAGGTTCCGATGGCTCGTCTCGGCGTCTCGGAGGAGCAAGCCGACGCAATCGTCTTCCTTGCGTCGGAGGAGGCGTCGTTCATCACGGGTCACATCCTCAACGTCGACGGCGGTATGACCATCAGCTGATCCTGCCGGGCGCAGGGATTTCCTCTGCGCCCGGTCAAGCGGCGGTCTTTTCGCGAGGATTTTGATTTGCGCCAACTCGTTCAAAACAAGCTGAAGAGCGCCGAAACGCTGTCTTTAATTCAGAAGGATATTAATCATGGCTGACAGACCAATGAAGATTCCGGGGCCCGACCACCCGATTTCGATTGATGCGAACCCGTCTCGCGTTGTAGTCACCGTTGGCGGCAAAGTCATCGCCGACAGCCACAATGCATTGACTCTTTGCGAGGCCACCTATCCGCCGGTTCAATATATCCCTCGTCGGGATGTCGACATGGCCGCGCTCACACGTAGCAAACACACCACGTATTGCCCCTACAAGGGCGAGGCCTCCTACTACGATATTCCGGCTGGCGGGGATCGTTCTCTCAATGCGGTGGGGACTTACGAGACGCCATTTGAAGCGATGGCGCAGATCAAGGACTACGTCGCTTTCTACCCGGACCGTGTCGATAAGATTGGTTAACTGATGCCTGCGGCGACAATAAGCTGCCAGAGCCTCACGCGTTCGCCCGTCCCTGCAAGCCGTTGAGGGCGGTGACGAGTTGTCCGGAGTGAAGTCGATTGCGATAGTCGACATCGACCGCGCCGAGAACAATCGTACCGTTTGGGTTGACCAGATAAGTAGCCGGAATTGAGACCAGCCATTCCCCTGCTCTTGCGTGACGAGGCGGTGCATAGCCGTGCTCGAGGTAAATTGGTCGGAGTTTGACCGGCAGGGTATAGGCGACTCCGTAGGCTACCGCCACCTTCATCCCCTCATCGATCAGTGTCGTAAACGGCAGGCGCGCCGCGCCGGCTTGCTCGACTGCGATGCATTCCGGTGATGGTGGTGGAGCAATGGCGACTACGTACCCGCCGGCGGCACGAATATCGTCGTGTGCCGCGGCTAGGTCGGTCAGGCCCTCGAGGCCGTGTTTACACCAGGAGCCGCGGTAAAAGTGCACGATCGCTGGCCCACTGGCACTGATCTCTTGAAGGCTGAACTGGCGCCCGCCATGGTCTGGGAGCCGGAAGTCTGGAGCGATGGAGCCTGCTCGCAGCGCTCGGCTGGAGGCGGCTGCCACCGCCATGGTGATGACCGCCATCTGGTCGGCATCCAACTCCTCTGGAGTAGACATTTATGGCTCGATCTCGGGCATTCCCGCCACCGTTGGGTTCGCGACTGAGGTCTTAAGATATCGATCGAAGAGCGGCGGCGGTAGGGACTTAGGCGGATATGGCTTATGCCACCGGGTTCGAAGATTTGAGCCTGAACTCGCTGGCGGCGGGCATATACATTCCCGTTTGAGGCGAGATGAGCCTTCGGGTGCCCTACACTGCTATCTATTCCAATTTGTTACGAAAAAGTGCATAAATGGATATTGTTTATTCTAGCGAAGCGCTAAATGGACAGGCTCGCGGCACTGGATATCTTCGTGCGGGTCGTCGATACCGGCTCGTTTTCGGCGGTGGCTCGGTATCAACGTATTGGACAACCAACCGTATCGAAGGCTGTTGTTCAGCTTGAGGAGTGGCTGGGCGTTAGCCTCTTGATGCGTTCGACTCGCAGTGTGGTCCCGACCGAAGCCGGCCGGATTTTCTATGAACGTGCGAAGCGGACGATCGCGGAGGCCGATGAGGCCGTAGCGGCAGCACGAGGGAGCGCATCGGGCCTCTCAGGTACGCTTCGCGTCTCGACATCCGTGTGCTTTGGTCGGCTCCATGTTATTCCCCGCTTGTCGGAGTTTTTGCTCGAACACCCTCACCTTGATATTGAGCTTGTCCTGGACGATCGACATGTCGATCTCATCAGCGAGGGGATCGATGTCGCGCTGCGGATGGGCGCGATGCCGGACTCCAACATGACTGCGCGCCGGATCGCCGAGGGCCGACGCATCGTTGTGGCCACTCCTGCGTATCTAGAGCGCAATGGAACTCCCACATCCCCCGGCGAACTGATCAGCCATCAGGCCGTCATTTACACGCGGCGCGGCGAGGCTTGGAAGTCCTGGACGTTTCGAAAGGCGACTGCGGAAGTGTCGGTGGTTCTCCAAGGACGATTGAAAGTGACCGCGGCGGAGGGCGTGCGGGAGGCAGTGAACTGCGACATGGCATTGGGAGTATCGTCGGAGTGGAACTTTTCTCCCGAGCTGCGATCCGGAAAGGTCGTGGCGATCTTGGATGACTGGACCTTACCGCCGACCAATCTGTCCGCCGTTTACCCGGCGGGTCGCCTCGCCAGCACCAAGGCGCGCGCATTCGTTTCGTTTGTCGAGCGGTTCATCGCGGCGTGAAATTCGTTTCGCCTCCCGGGCGCGCCAAGAAATCTATTGCGCTTGCGACGATATCCTTTGCATTAAGAACGTGACCGGATTCTCTTTGCAGCGACGACGCTATGACGTCAGCGAAAAGCCCGGATAGCGGTTGCTGGGCGTGCAGATTGTTCTGTCACAGCGAATGTTGCCAGTAGGAAATCGTACCCGTTCACGAAGTTTTCACTCGCATGTAACGGGAATTTGCCAATTATTATTCTCTCTGCGGGCGGCTGACCTCCGAAGGCGTGCCGGAGGCGCCGGGGACTTCATGGACGGGCATCCGCAGCTCCAGGTTCGACACCGCGATCGAGAAGACTCCATTCGAGGGACGCAGGAATGGCGGATCCCGGCCGAGCAGCTCGAGCTGCGGGATGTGGCCTGCCGCGAAGTGATACCCGTTTGCAGAAGTCTGGAATGTCTGGCGCCCGTTTGGCGCATTCGGATCGAGCCGGTAGGCGCCGCGGGATACGAGCGTCTTGGTGTTCGTCGCAGGATCCACGTCGACCAACCGCGTCGCGATGTACGCGAACTCGCCCCTCGCCTGCAGATCGGCTGTCACCGTTGGCGATCCGAGCAACGTGTATCCCGAGCCGGTAGGGGTCGGCAACCGGTAGGTTGCAATATCGGGACCCTCATCGGCCGCCGACGCGGTAGTACAGGAGCGGCCGCCATAAACCGGATCGAACGCCTTGGACACCGCAGGATCGCCGCCGGTGGAAAGGATCGTCCGAGTCGGTTGAGCGCTGAAGGTGATCACGCCGGGGTGGAGCGCCGCCCAGGTGCTGGCCGTGTACGGACCGCCGGATGGGGCGCTGCTCGGGCAGGTCTGCGTGAGCGCGGTCACACCCATCGTGGGACGGGGCCCGGTACCTTTGACGTAGTGGGCGAAGAACGCCTGGATGCGGGTGCGCACCAGTGCCAGATCGGCCGCCTTGCTCTGGGCGCGCTGGTGACCGATGTCACCGAAGAGTACCTCAACCGGAGCGGACGGATACAGAGAGCGCAGGAGGTTGTAGTAAACCAGCACCTCATCGGCCCAAAACACGTCGTCAGTGAAGCCCTGTCCAAAAAACAGCGGCGCGGGCGCCCGCTGGGGAGTTCCGAAGCTACCGGCCAGCAGGTCGTAGGAGGAGTGGAACTGCCCTTCATCCTTGAGCATCGACGCGACCAAGGATCTGTCGTATGGCTCGCCGGAGGTGGTGATCGCGAACTCCATCATAATGTCGGGCTCAGCGCCCGGCGGTGGGTAGTAGGCGCCAGCGGCGCCGACCATGAACAGACCCCGACTGATTGACATCTTTTGGACACCGACCGGCGAGACGAGATTCGTCGCGGTTTTCTGCGAATCGAGCCACCGCCCGTTCGGCGCCAGCGCGGACTGGTCGCTCCATCCAGCGAAGGGCGCGGCGGCGGCGATGTGAAGAGGTATCCCGCCGCGGCTCGTCCACGGACTTAAGGTCCCATCGGCATTCATCACCCGGTCGTTGAGGGTTGCCAGCGCAAGCGACGTGCCACCACCATAGGATTCGCCCTGTGCTCCAATCCGGTTGCGGTCGGCGATCCCCTCGTCGACCAAGAGCCCAGCAGCGTACTGGGCGTCGCGGATTTCATAGCGCAAATCGGCCCGGTGAATGTAACCGTTTGCGCACGCTGCTGGATTGAGGAGCCGCGAGTTGATGCTGCCGCACGAATTGCCCCAGCCGCGCGCCGCAAACTGCACGACGGCGTAGCCATCCTTCGCCCATTGACGCGCCGTCGGACCTCCGTACTGCGCATCGTCCGGCCCACTTGGCGGCGCACCCCAGCCGTGGCTCAGTATCACCAATGGGTAATTGCCGTCAGTTCCGGACGACGGCGCAGGCGGGAGGGTGACGTACAGCGCCAGCGGCACGCCGTCGAAGCTCTTCACACGCAGGTCGACTCCGTCGGGTCCCTTCCCATCCCCATGACACACGCGCACACCGTCCGATTCAGCCAGGCATGGAATCGGTTGACCTTTGACCGTGTATTCGCTGAGTACGGCGCTGCGCGCAACGCCGGTGATTGCCTCCCCTGAAATCGCGCTCGATACCATGAAAGCGCCTGCGACCGTGATCGCTGCCCGCCCAGCTGTCCCCATCCTCATTTACGCTGTCTCCCCTTGGTTCCCCGGTTCGCTCGTGGAAGGCCCATTAAATCGAAGTATCTGGTAACGTTTCCAGATTGGAAAGGACAATGGCACTTTTGTGGGCAACAGCATGCGCTGTCTGATCACGGGCCGCTGTGACGAAGTCACCTGCGACTACCACAATCCTGGACGGCGGGTGTGGCAAGTCAATCGAGGTCGACTGCTGAGCGCTTGAGGTCCGCGAGCGAGCAGTAGCGCAAGGCACCTTCATGCGTAGCGCGCAAGACCGCGCGCGGCGCACGCCCGGCTTGCAGCGCTTCCTGCCAGCGAGGCGCACACAGACACCAGCGATCGCCGGGTTTCAATCCCGGAAAGCCGAATTCCGGGACCGGCGTCGAGAGATCATTGCCGCAGGACTTCGAGTACTCGAGAAAACTCGCGGTCATGACGGCGCACACGGTGTGGCTGCCGACGTCCTCGCGGTTGGTATCGCAGCAGCCGTCGCGCAAGAATCCCGTCATCGGGCTCAAGGAGCAAACTTCGAGTCGATCGCCGAGCACGTTCTTGGGCTCGTTGCGCCGGCCGCCGCCCTTGCCGGCGTCATCTCTCAACATCGGGATTCTCTGCATTGTGGCTACCTCCACCGCTGCGAAAATGTCCATTCCGATTGATCCGACCGTGGCTCGACGAACTACTTGACCAAGTGAGCCCCCTGAGCGCCACGCCTTCGGGAACAAGTACCTTATACCTATTATGATCAATTATAAGCAGTGACATCCTCAGTCCGTTGCCATCGTCTAAACGGGCACATATCAGGGGGTTAAGATTGTCGAAATCTCGGTGGTAACTTCGGTCATTAATTTATGGATTGGACAATGCCGCGCCACGCGCAGAATTTCTTGCCGCTGAGCGGTGTTCAGTTCTCCGGTGACCGCCAGTGCCGTACTGAGACGATAGACGCCCACACGCTCTTGATTGGCGTCGCGATCTACGGAAATGCTCAAGGCGGTCCTCGATGGCCGTGCCGGACAGCTCATCGACCTGGCCAAGGTGAACCTGACGCGCTGAAAATACTGGAGCTCCGTCGACGCCCCTCTATACAGTAAGCACGCAAAGCGGCGTACTCACCGAGGGGACCTGCGCGGTATTCTGTTTACACCGTCCATGGATTAATGACATCAACGCCGCAGTCCTCAAAGTCCTTCACGTTGCGCGTCGCGAGACCTGCTCCTCGCGAACGAGCCATTGCGGCAATCATGGCATCGAACTGGCTGATAGATTTACCGGCCCCGCGTCGCGAGGCGGCGATCTCCGCGTACATGTCGGCAGCATCGCTGTCGAAACTCAAGACGTGATCGGCGAAATCTTCGTCAAAAATCTTCTTTGCGGCATCCCACAGTCCGCGCCGCCGCTTGCCGTCGCCAAGCAATCGAATGCCGTAGAGAATTTCGCCCCGAGTTATGGTGGTAACAAATAAAGACGCGCGCGGCTGATTCGCCAGCCAATCCAGAACAGACGGTTCAGGCACCGGTCGCAGCGCCTCCGAAAGCACGTTGGTATCAAGAACGATCATGTATCCAAGTTCACCGGCTCACGTATAGCCTCGCGAGGCGCGATCTCCAACTCCACCCCTCCCAGCGGCTCCATACGTGCGCGAATGGAATCCACGAGAGATCCCTTCCGCGAGCGTCCGGTTGACAGTGCCGTCCGAAGAATATCGCGTGCTTCCTCCTCCATGGAGCGGCCATGGTGGGCTGCCCGCACCCGAAGTCGCGCCTTGAAGCGCTCATCGATGTCCCGGATGGTTATACTCGCCATAGTCTCCTCCATTAATCAATGATTGCATATTATGCATTGATTGCATGAAATTCACCCGGCCGCGGACGGCATTTAGGTGCCCACCGACTGTCTTTGCGACAGAGCCCCCACTGCCTACGGCCAATTTAGTGACGGACTCTACGGTGGGCTACCGCCCAGTTGCCATAAGGTGATGCGCAGTCTCGTCACGAACGGGCCGGGATACTTGTGAGCATCATGGGCATGACTAAGTCATTTAACGCGAGCTTTCGATGACCCGGGCCAGTCTGGCGGAGTTCGACCCGTTCTTCGAGCCGCCGGTCGCGCATGCGCCGACCATCCTGCTGGACCCCGCGAAAATGGGGGTCGACACGGCGTCGAGTGCCACCCGTTTGGGCAGCGGCAGCATGCTGCTCAACCGCTTCAAGCTGCTGGAGATGATTGGCGAAGGTGGCATGAGCCGCGTCTACAAGGCGGTCGATCTGCGCAAGGTCGAAGCCGGCGCCGCCGATCCGCACA
>Ga0210394_10008225_pt1 | contig 10800 bp, 9 predicted proteins | sample IncBWC12MmetaG_FD_160121 | JGI IMG/M metagenome (GOLD analysis project Ga0210394, IMG submission 160121) | Forest soil microbial communities from Barre Woods Harvard Forest LTER site, Petersham, Massachusetts, United States - Inc-BW-C-12-M | ecosystem: Environmental > Terrestrial > Soil >... | reverse complement strand
GCTTACATCGTCAACCACGCCGAGGACCGGGTGCTGTTTTTCGACGCGACATTTGCTGCGTTGGTCAAGGGATTGGCCGAGCGCTGCCCGAATATCAGCGCCTGGATCTGCATGAGCGACGCGCAAAATATGCCCGCACTCGATGGCATTCCCAACGTTCATTGCTACGAGCAACTGCTGGCTCCGCACAGCGCGGAATACACGTGGCCGCAGTTCGATGAACGCGCAGGTGCCGCGCTATGCTATACCTCCGGCACCACCGGGAATCCGAAAGGAGCGCTCTATTCCCACCGCGCGATTGTTTTGAATTCCATGACGATTTGCATGCCCGGTGTGTTGGGTCTCTCGCCACGCGACGCCGTCCTGCCTGTCGTGCCCATGTTCCACATCAATGGCTGGTGCATCCCCTACGGCAGCTTGATCAGCGGCGCGAAGCTGGTCCTTCCCGGGCCGCGCCTGGACGGCGCCGGCTTGTTCGAATTGATGGAAGCCGAACAGGTCACCATGAGTGCGGGCGTACCAACGGTCTGGCTGCAACTGCTGCAATATGTGGAGCAGCACGAACTGCGTTTCTCCAGCCTGCGGCGCGTCGTATCCGGCGGCTCGGCGGTACCGAGCGCGTTGATCGCGAAACTCGACGAACGCTATGGGGTCGAAGTGAGGCAGGGTTGGGGAATGACCGAAACGGTGGCTGCCGCGACCATGGGTTGCCTGGACAGCGAGCAGTTGCAATGGCCCGCCGCGGAGCGGCATGCGGCTGCCGCAAGAGGCGGAAAATCGCTATTCGGAATTGAAATCAAGGTGGTCGACGAGAACGGCGAAACCTTGCCGCGCGATGGCAAATCGCAGGGCGAGCTGCTGGTACGCGGGCAGTGGATCGTGAGCGGCTACTACAAAAGCGCCGTCTCGCCGCTCGTGAACGGATGGTTTCCAACCGGCGACATCGCGACCATCGATGCGCATGGAGTCATGCAGATTCGAGACCGCGTCAAAGATCTCATCAAGACCGGCGGCGAGTGGATCAGTTCGATCGACCTGGAGAACACGGCAATCGGGCACCCGGCGGTGGCGGCAGCGGCCGTTATCGGCGTGAAGCATCCAAAGTGGCAGGAGCGGCCTTTGCTGTTCGTCGTGTGCAAGCCGGGGCACAGTCCGCGGCCGGACGACATACTCGCATTTCTCGCCGAGCGCGTGGCGCGATGGTGGGTGCCGGAGGAAGTCATATTCTTGGATTCGCTGCCGTTGGGCGGCACGGGCAAGGTGCAGAAGGCGGCGCTGCGGGAGAAATACGGAAATGTCTTCGATTGATCAGGTGCGGATGAATTCGTGAAAAATCATTTCTTTCTCCTCGTCGCGTTGAGCTTGTTGTTGCCGCCCGTAACGCAGTTACACGCTGCGGAGGATCCGCCTGCCCCCCTGAGCAGCGCCGTCAAGCACGACGCCAAAGTCGTCGCCGACCATGCCAAGGACGGTGCGAAGCAAGTCGCGGCGGCGGCCAAACACGTGGCTCACGAGGTGGCGGCCGCGGCCAAGCAAGGCGCGCAAGAAGTCGCGGCGACCGCCAAACGGGGCGCTGACAAAGCCAAGGCTGCCGCGCACGGCGACTCGGCCGCAAAACCCGCCGGCAAGCCCGACAAGGCGGCAACGCCCGCGCACTAGCCGTTTGGCACGGGCGAAAGCGGCGGCCTGCTCACGCCATCGCGTATAAATATTCCACGAAGGATGCCACCGCCCCATCCAATCCCTGGACCTTGGGGTTGGTCGATTCAATCAAATAGTATTCATCGGGAGCGTGCGCACCGGTTCCGTGGCCCAGTCCAAAATGCCCCGCCGGCAAACTCAAGGGGGCGTCGGTGAACACATATCCCGGCCAGGATCCCGCGGAGCGCGGCCACAATTGTGGTTCCACCCCGAGTTTTCGATAGGTCGCGAGCTGCGTTTGAATCAGTTTGCTGTCTCTATCCGTCGTGTTCGGGTTGTAGCCGCCGCTCATATTCACTTCGATATCGGCGAACCCGTGCTTCGCCAGGTGCGCTTTCAACTTGGCGAGAGTGTCTGCAGCCGTCATGTCCGGCACCAGGCGCATGTCGATTTTTGCGACCGCCTTGTGCGGCAGCACCGTTTTTCCGCCCGGACCTGTGTAACCCGCTACGAGACCCTCAATGTTGATGGTCGGCTTCGACTCGAGCAATATCAGAGAATCCACCCAGTTCTTATCGTGCACCCAGTGCTGCACTCCCAGTTGCTGCTTGATGGTGGTTTCCGAGGTCTTTGCCGCGTGTTCCCGGATCAATTGCAGCTGCCAATCGGACAGGGGTTTCGCCTTGTCGAAGAATCCCTCCACCGCCGGGGTGTGGCCGTCTTTTTCCACCAAGGTATTCAGTGCCTGCACGAGGTGCCAGGTCGGAGAGTCGACTTGCGCCTCGAGGCTCGAATGCACATCCTTCGCGGGTCCGCGGCCCCATTTCTCGCCGCTCGAAATCAGCTCCAGTTCCACCACGCCCTTGGCACCCAGGGATACTTGCACGCCGCCATCGCGATCCTGAGCGGCTTCCGGCATGAATACGCCGACGCATTTCTTCAGCTCCGCCATCACCTCGGGAGTCTTGATCACTTCCTGGAAATGCGGCGAGGCAATCTCCTCTTCGCCCTCGCACACCAGCACGAGATTCAGCGGCAGCTTTTTCCCCGCCGCCTTGAAGGCCATCAAGGCGCTCAACAAGGAGTTTTGCGGGCCCTTCTGATTCACCGCGCCGCGCCCCATGCACACCGTTCCCAGGCCCTGCTTCTGCACCAGGCGCGCCTCGAGCGGCGGCGAACTCCACTCCTCAGGCACGAATTGCTTCACGTCGTACATGAAGTACAGCGCCATGGTGGTGCTTGCGCCGGCATCGATCTTGCCGAACACCCCGGATTTGCCCGAGGTCGGTATCAACTTCACGCCGCTGAAGCCTGCGTCGCGCGCCAGCTGTGCCATGTACTCCGGTCCCTGCGGAAAATTCCTGTTCTCCGCGGCGATCGACGGCAGCGCGATCCAATCCTGCAGGCGCTTTATATTCGCCGCATGCATTTGCGGAATCTGCGCCAGCACAGCTGCCTTGTCGGCGTCCGTGGCCGAAGCCGCGGCGAACAGCGCGGCGGGAAGCGCCGCGAGCGCCGCGCCGGAAACGGCGCCCTGCACGAAGCTGCGACGCTGCAAAACCAGGTTCTTTTCATCGGCCATTCGTCTCTCCCCCTGTAGTCAAGTATCAGTTCGACAAGGCTAGCAGATGCAGATGAGTCCGGTAGTACGAACCGCGTGACGCATAATTCTCCGCAACCTTGATGAGATTCTCGCGCTCTTCCGCGCTGAGTTCACGCACCACCTTGGCCGGCGCGCCAATGATGAGGCTGCCGTCGGCAAATACCTTGCGCTCCGTGATGACCGCGCCGGCGCCGACCAGACAGCATTTGCCGATGACTGCACCGTTGAGCACCACCGACTGTATGCCGATCAAACTGCCGTCGCCGACCACGCAGCCATGCAGCATGGCCTGATGGCCGATCGACACCCGGGTCCCGACCGACAAAGGAAATCCGGGATCGGTGTGCAGCACCGCACCGTCCTGCACGTTGCTGTCGGCGCCAATGCTGATGGTTTCGTTATCCCCGCGCAAGGTCGCGCCAAACCAAACGCTGGAGTTCTCCGCGAGGACAACTCTGCCGATGACCATTGCATTCGGCGCGATATAACAACTCGCCGCAACGCTCGGGGAATCTTCTCCCAATCTATACACGGCCATGCGCTCTCCGCAATCTTGGATGGCATCCTTAGTATGCAACACCCTCGAGCGCGGCTGCTATCATCGCACTCAAGTATGAACGAGAACGAGCCGGCGAATAGCGCCGATGCGGCGATGGCGCCTGTGGTCCCGCTGCGGTCTTATCTAGCTGCGCTGCTGCGGCTGTGGACCTTTAGAAAGGTCGGCGCGCTGCCCTCCGGTCAGCCGACGCTTACCATCATCGGCTTGGGCGCGGTATGGCTTTTGTTGTGGGTCGCCATCGACTGGTGGGACGCGCAGCCCGCGCCGCAACTTATCCTGGATGGCGCGCCCTTGTTCGCCTGGTATGTGCTCGCGCTGCTGGGATTGGCTGCATTGCTGCGCTGGCGATCGAGGCCGACGCCGCCGTTTGGCGCGGTACTCGCACTTTCGACAGGTCTGGTTCCATTGCCGATGCTGCTCGCGGGCATCGCTACGCAGTACCTGAATTTCACCTGGCTGCTGGGATTGTGCAGCATCGCCGCCATCTATTCCCTGTTGTATTTGGCGCGCGGCTTGCGCGCCTTCACGGGCCGGTCACAGCACGCGGCCGCGGTTGCCGGCATTGCGTTCATCGCAGGCTTCATTTGGCTTAGCGACGCGCTTGATGTAATTCCCGATGTTTGGTCGCCGCGCGAGGCGGAGGCGGCCGCCATCGATGAGGGTCTTGCGGACGCAGAGACCCTGCTGTTCGAGCAGGCAGGCCGGATCGATCGAGCCCTCGAGGCCATCGGCCGGGATGACTCGGCCGCTCCGCGAGCCTTCTTCATCGGCTTTGCCGGTGTCGGCGAACAGAGCGTGTTCGCTGAAGAAATCGGCCTGGCGTCGCGGGTGCTGGCGCGGCGATTCCGGATTGACGGCCGGCAGCTGTCGCTCATCAATGATCAACGCGATCTGGAGAGCGCGCCGCTCGCGAGTGTGTCGGGATTGAGGTACGCGCTTCGCGGTCTCGGCGCACGCATGAATCTCGACCGCGATGTGCTTTTTTTGGCGCTCTCCTCCCACGGGGCTCCTGACCCCGCCATCGCCGTATCCAATTCGCGCCTGCCGCTCGATGAATTGACCGACGAGGATCTCGGCAAGGCGTTGGACGAATCCGGAATAAGATGGCGGGTCATCATCATTTCGGCCTGCTATGCCGGCGCTTTCATCGATTCGCTGAAAAATCCCCAAACCATCGTCATCGCGGCGGCAGCGGCGGACCGCACCTCTTTCGGCTGTTCGAACGACCGCGATCTGACCTACTTCGGTGAAGCGTTTTACCGGGATGCGCTGCCCGGCAGCCCTACTTTGCACGGCGCGTTTGACCAGGCCACAGCGGCCATTGCCGCGCGAGAACGCCGCGAACATGTCGATCCGTCAAAACCTCAGGCATACTTTGGCGCGGAATTGGAAGCAAAACTAGCCTCGATGGGCGCCCCGCCCTGATACTCTATCGGCCATGAACGAATTGACTCACCGCACAATCGAAGCCAACGGCATCCGCATCCACATTGCCGAGCAAGGCAGCGGGCCGTTGGTATTGCTATGCCATGGGTTTCCGGAATCTTGGTACTCATGGCGTCATCAACTGCAGGCACTCGCGTTGGCCGGCTTCCACGCCGTCGCACCCGACATGCGCGGTTACGGCGATACCGGGCGACCTGCCGAGATCGAGCGATATTCGCTGTTGCATCTGGTGGGCGACATGATTGGCGTGCTCGATTCTTTGGGCGAAAAAACCGCTGTGATCGCAGGCCACGACTGGGGCGCGCCTGTCGCATGGCATGCCGCGCTGATGCGGCCGGATCGTTTTCGGGCGGTGATCGGCCTGAGCGTTCCGTATCGGCCGCGCGGCGGTGTCGCTCCTACCAGCATCATGCCCCAGACCGATGAGGCGAGCTTCTACCAACTGTACTTTCAGACCCCCGGCGTTGCCGAAAAAGAGCTCGAAACCGAGGTGCGTGCCTCACTGCGTAAAATTTTATTCTCTGCATCGGGCGATGTACCAAGACGCAATCCAGGCGCCGCCCCCTCCGGCGTCGGAATGGTGCCGCGCGCCGGCGGTTTTTTGAGCCGCATGGTGAATCCGGAATCGCTGCCGGCGTGGCTCAGCGAGGCAGACGTCGATACCTACGCCCAGCAATTCCAGCGCTCCGGATTTCGCGGTGGACTCAATTGGTATCGCAACATCGATCGGAATTGGGAATTGTTGGCGGCATATGCCGGCGCCTCGGTGAGTGTGCCTGCGCTTTATGTGGCGGGTGACCTCGATATCGTGGTGGCCTTCCCGCGTATGAAGGAAGTCATCGCCGACCTGCCGCGCTACATACCGCAGCTGCGCGGCACGCTCATGCTCCCGGGGTGCGGCCACTGGACGCAGCAAGAACGGCCTGACGAAGTCAACCGGGCGATGATTGATTTCCTGCGTGCCCTGTAGGCTGAATTAAGTGGACCAGCCGAGCATCCCCGGTCAGGCGGAGCCCAAAAATCAGCTCAGCCGCTCGCTGCAAGGCCGTCATTTAACGATGATCTCGATCGGCGGCATCATCGGCGCCGGCCTGTTCGTCGGCAGCAGCACCGCCATCATTGCGGCGGGACCCGCCGTCTTCATCAGCTATGCGATTACCGGCCTGCTGATTTTGCTCGTCATGCGCATGTTGGGCGAGATGGCCACGGCGCTGCCCAACGTGCGCTCTTTCACGGAGTTTGCGCGCGCCGGTTTGGGCGACAGTGCCGGCTTCGTCATCGGCTGGCTGTATTGGTATTTCTGGGTATTGGTCGTGCCGGTGGAAGCCATTGCCGGCGCCAAAATTCTGCAGACCTGGATTCCATTGTCGCCGCTGCAAATCGGCCTGGGTTTGATGACCATCATGACCGGCGTCAATCTCATGTCGGCGCGCTCCTACGCCGAGTTCGAGTTCTGGTTCGCCTCGATCAAGGTCGCGGCCATATTGGTATTCGTTGCCATTGCTGCCTCTTACGCATTCGGCTGGACCGCGCCGCACGGCGCGACTTTCGGAAATCTCGCGGCTTACGGGGGCTTTGCACCGCACAGCTGGATCGCGGTGCTGGCGGCAGTGCCGACGGTTTATTTCGCCATGACGGGCGCTGAAATCACCACGATTGCGGCGGCGGAATCGGCGCAGCCGGGCCGCGCCGTTGCCAGAATGACCACCACCGTGATCTGGCGCATTTTGATTTTCTATGTGGTTTCTATTTTCCTGATCGTGTCGGTGATTCCTTGGGACACGGTGCGCTCCGGCGAGTCGCCATTTACGCTGGCGCTGAACGCCATGCATGTCCCCTGGGCTGGAACGATCATGAGCGCGATCATTCTTACCGCCGTGCTGTCATGCTTGAATTCAGCCTTTTACGTAAGTTCGCGGGTGCTGTTCATTCTGGCGGCGCGTGGCGATGCACCTCAGTCGCTGGTCAAGTTGAACGCGCGGCGCGTGCCGGTGGCGTCGGTGTTGATCGGCGCGGCGGCGGGATTCCTGGGGATCATCGCCGCCACCGAGGCGCCGCAGAAGGTGTTCGATTTCCTGGTGAGCTCCTCGGGCGCGCTGAGCGTATTCATCTACATGAGCATTGCCGCCGCGCAAATCGCGCTGCGCCGGCGCCGCGAACGCAGCGGCGAGGCCAACCCGGCTATCACCATGTGGATGTTCCCATACTTGAGCTACGTGGCAATTGCGGGTATGGCCGCCGTGTTGATCGCAATGGCGTTCACGCCGGAACAGCAGCGGGATTTCAAATTCAGCTGCGTCACATTGGCGGTGGCAGTGATCGCCTGTCTGCTCGTGCGCCGCCTGCGGCAGCCGCGCGCCGCGCCCGCGCGGGTCGTCTAGCCGCAAGACCGCGCGCCTGAATATTTCGCTTTCGTCAAGCGAAAAAAATCTAACCGTCGGATACAAAGAGTACGTTCCTCGTCACGGGTAATTTTGGCAGGATGGATTTGAAGGTTATGGAGCATCTCGCCGGCAAGCCAGCCAACTCCCCCGCCGGTGCGATATCCCGGCGGCGCGGGCCCGAAAAAGCCCGCGCCGTTTTTTATCTGACGGTGGTGCGTTCACCGCTCGAACTTCGTCGACAGGATGATGGACGAAGTGGTGCGCTCCACGCCATCCAGCGCGCCGATGCGATCGATGACTTGATCCATCTCGGCAACTGATGCGGTCGCGGCCACCGCAATCAGGTCCACATCGCCGCTCACCGAATGCAGGATTCGCACCTGCGCGATGCCGCGCAGCGCGGTGGTGACGGCGCGTGTCTCCTTGGCACCTACTTTGATCATCACGTGCGCACGCACGGCGCCGAGGCCATGCTCCGGTGCCAAGCGGACACTGTACCCCACGATAATCCCCTGCCTCTGCAGTCTTTCAATCCGGCTTTGCACGCTCGTGCGTGAGCGGCCCACCAGTCTTGCAAGTTGCGCGGTGGAGGCGCGGCCGTTCTCGCGCAGCGCCAGCAGCAGCTTCTCATCGATGGCATCCATGGCAATTCGCCGTTCTTACCCTGCGTAATGACGTGAATATACCTTAAAAGCGTCGAAACGACCCTACCATCTGCAGTGCCGGCAGATAAAAATGCTGCTCCCTTCGGAGGCGGCATGAAAGACATCGTTATCGTAGGCGCGGGCAAAATCGGCTCCATGATTGCGGAACTGCTGGGCGGTTGCGGCGATTACCGGGTTACCGTTGTCGATCGCTCGCAACTCCAATTGGATCGGCTGGAAACGGCGGCGGCCATCGGCAAAATCGCGGCGGACATCGCGCAGGGCGACATCTTGCGCAAATTATTGGCCGGCAAGTTCGCGGTGCTGTCAGCGGCGCCCTATCACGCGACCCGACTCATCGCCGAAGCGGCCAAGGCGGCAGGCGCCCACTACCTGGATCTGACCGAGGATGTCGCCAGCACCCGAGCAGTGAAGCAGCTGGCAGCGGGCGCCCGCACGGCCTTCATACCGCAATGCGGATTGGCGCCGGGGTTCATCACCATCGTCGCCAGCGACCTATGCAAGCACTTCGATGAGTTGAACGACGTTCGCATGCGGGTCGGCGCACTGCCGAAGTTCCCGTCCAATGCCCTCAACTACAATCTGACCTGGAGCACGGACGGCGTCATCAACGAATACTGCGAACCCTGCGAAGCCATCGTCAATGGCCAGTTGCGCGAAACGCAGCCGCTGGAAGAGCTGGAAGAGTTTTCACTCGATGGGATTTTATACGAGGCGTTCAACACCTCGGGCGGCCTCGGCACTCTGTGCGAAACCTTGTCCGGCAAGGTGCGCAACCTCAATTACCGCACCATCCGCTACCCGGGCCATGCGGCCATCATGAAGGCGCTTTTGAATGATCTGCGCCTGCGCGACCGCCGCGAGCTGCTGAAGGACATTCTCGAGAACGCCGTGCCCATCACGCTGCAGGACGTCGTGATCGTCTTTGTCACCGTGAGCGGCATCAAGGACGGACAGCTGATGCAGGAAACCTACGCCAACAAGATCTACGCGGCGCCGCTGGGCGGCCGCGTACGCAGCGCCATCCAAATCACGACAGCGGGCGGAATCTGCGCGGTACTCGACATGCTCAAGGACGGTGAACTACCTCAGTCAGGTCTCATTCGTCAGGAGCAGATCGCCCTTAAGGCCTTCCTCGCGAATCGCTTTGGCCGGTACTATGCGCCGGCGCCCGCGGCCGCCGGTTTCAAGTCGGCGGATTCTTGATGAACGCAATCACGTCGGCAAGCGTGGGCGACCAGCCGCGCGCCAGCGCAGCGAAGGCCGCCACGGTGCCGGCATGCGCGCGCTTGGGATAAAGCTTCAGGGCCACGGGCGCGCCGCATGCACGGAGTGCCGCCGCAAAATTGCGCGAGTTCTTCGGCCGCACGGTCTCGTCATCCAGGCCGTGCACCAACAACATGGGCGGCAGGCCGGCGCGCACAAAATTGATGGGCTGCGATTGCGGATAGTTCGGCGGCGGCCCAAACATGTCTTGGACGTCCGTCTCGAGCAGCGGCAGAAAATCATAGGCTCCCGAAAGCCCGATCACGCCTGCCACGTGCGGCACCGGCTGTCCGGTGGCGGCGAAATAGCGCGAATCGAGCGTCAGCAGCGCGGCCATATGCGCGCCGGCCGAGTGCCCCATCAAAAAGACGCGCCGCTGATCGCCGCCAAAATCGCCGGCGTGCGCGGCCGCCCAGAGAGCAGCTCGGGCGGCGTCGTCCATGAAACCGGGCATTTTAACCTGCGGATAGTGCCGGTAATTCGGCAATACCGCGACGCAACCCGACCCCGCCAGGGCGGCGCCGACAAACCGGTAGTCCGCCTTGTCGCCGAATCTCCAGCGTCCGCCATGCCAGAAGACGACCACCGGCCGCGGCGCCGCTGCGGCCGCAGCTTGCGGTGCGTACACGTCCAATCGATGTTGCGGGTCGGCGCCGTATGACACATTTGCATGCCGTTTGAAGGCGCCGAAGAAGGCCGGCACATTGGCTGCCAGAAACCCGAGCCGATCGCAGCCGGACTCGAGAAGTGCCGCCAATTCCTCGAGCGCGCTGCGGTGTGCCATCTCTCTCGGACTATCGGCATGCATAGGTGGGTTGGCGGTGCGAATCGAGAATACCGTGGCGAATCAGCCAATCGCAGGCGTCCTCGGCATCTTGCTCGAACCACCGTGCGGAACTGCCGAGCCGAAACGTATAGCCCCACTCGTCCATGTCGCTGCACATGCGTTGCGACCCCACATTCGGCAGCGATTGCGCCAATATGATTTGCAGATAGCAAACGGCACTTTCTTCCGCGTCATCGCCGCCCGCATCGGTATCCAATCCGGCGCGCCGTTCCGGCGTCATGCAAATGAAATGCGCGCTTTCGTGCAGCACCGAATGCAGCGGTGTATCGAGGCGCGCGAAGATCTCGGAGCCCAGCAAGCCCGCCTCCCGGTCGCCCCAATATGAGCCAGGAATGAGTTCCCCGGGCGCCACCAGGTGCAGCGCCAAGCCATAGCGATCCAAAAGAAGC
>Ga0210394_10008224_pt1 | contig 10801 bp, 9 predicted proteins | sample IncBWC12MmetaG_FD_160121 | JGI IMG/M metagenome (GOLD analysis project Ga0210394, IMG submission 160121) | Forest soil microbial communities from Barre Woods Harvard Forest LTER site, Petersham, Massachusetts, United States - Inc-BW-C-12-M | ecosystem: Environmental > Terrestrial > Soil >... | reverse complement strand
TTGCCGACGCGGGCAAGCGCAAGATAGGAACGCAGGGGCTGAATGCGTCGCTGCGTGGTAATTTAGCTTCTCTTGTTAGCTCTAGTATAGCTCTGATAAGCTCGCCGAACAGCCGATGAAATCAAATCGTCAATCCGATCGACTGCAAGAAGTGTGGCCTTTCGATCTTCGGGTCTTCGCCGTGGTGGCCGGACTCTGGGGTCTGTGCCTCGCGATCAGCGCGTCGATTCCTGCGATCAATGCGGACCTGGTCGATCCGATCGAGACAATATTCGCCGGCGCGCGATTCAACGGCTACGATGCGCGCCTGGTGCTGATGGTCGAAGCCGGAATATTCGCGGCGATCGCAGTCGGCGTTTTTTTTCGTCAGCGATGGGGACTATTGCTGGCGCTCTGCTACATGGCCGAAGTTGTGATGAGTCATCTGGTGTTCGTAATCGCGTATTTGCCGATGCGGTCTGAATGGGAGAATGTGCGCGCAGTCGCATCGCAGGGCCCGATGATGGTGCTGATCACACTGTGCCTCTGGATTCGCGCGTGCGACTTGATTTTCGACCCGCCTGCGCCGGATGAGCTTCCGCTTCCCGCGCCGGGCGTCAGTCGCGCGAATACCGGACGCCGCGATGTCGCCGCTTTGGCGGGCGGCGGAAAATAGCACGCCGCGCTCGCCGTCAGTTGCCGACGGCGAAGAGAGTCGCGTTCTGGATCGCGTACACCGTGCCGTCAACCCCGATGACGGTCGGCGTGTAAGCCTGATCGAAGCCCGTCGTCAGCATCACCGGCGTTGACAGAACATTGGCCGATAGATTCCAGCGATACAGGTTGCCGTCTTCGCTGTTGACCATGATCGAGCCGCTGACCGGATCGACCGCCGCCGAGTTGATGCACCATTCCTTAACGCCCGGGCCGACCCCATCAGGCGTCGGTCCCAGGACGGTCTGGACTTCATTCATCACCGTCAACCCTGTCACCGGATCCGTTTCGGTGGCATCGGGATCGAGCACCGCAACCTTGTTCAATCCGTCTCCGCCGGCATCGGAGTAGTTGTTGTATTTCGTCGCGAGCAGATAGCTCGAGGTGCCGCTGTAGGCCGGGATGGCCGAGCTCGGAACTACCGAGGCTGTGGTATCCCAGCCGAAAGCGCCGGGAGTTTTCAATTGCGACAGCGTCGCGTTGAAATGCAGCAGCCATCCACGGTTATGATTCTCGCTACAGCAGGGATTCTCGAGCGTTCCGAAATAAACGTCGCCATCGGGACCGACGGTGGGCGACGCCGAGCTGCTGCTGGGGACGCTTGCGTCGTTGCCGGAGTCAGGATCTTTAAGCCGCACGCTGGCGATCGGCGCGAGCGTCCTGCTATTTAGCGCAACCAGGTAACCCGCGCTGAAGCCGGTGACGGTGACATAAAGAGTTGCCAGGTCCGGGCTCAGCGCAGGCGCGCTATTCAACGCGACGCCGGTCGCGGTCTGGTCGCCGGCTGCGACCGTAGCCGCAATCCACGTTCCTTGCCCGCCGGCGTCGATGCGGGCGATGCCGCTCGTCAGTTTTTGGTGATGAGCATCGCGCAAAGCGCCCGACTTTCTGAGCACCAGAAAGCCGAAATAGAGGTTGCCGGTGGAATCGGCGGTGAGCGGGGTATTGATGATCACCCAGGAGTTAAATTTCTTGCGATGCTTTTGGTAGTTTTTCTCCCCGAAGAAGAAGAGTTGGCTCCGACAGTTGCCGGTGCCTGAACAAACCGCGTCCGGACTGTCGCGAAAATAAACGCTGCCGCCTATTCCGGGAAAATAGAGTCGCGGTTGCGAAGTCAGCACCGGGCCGAAGATCGAAATCTGGGCACTCGTGGGCAGCACATAGTCGGTTGGCAGCGTCCAAATCAGACTGCCGTCGGTCGCGTCTCGCGCGTCTACGCGGAAGCCGCCTGTCGCGCCGGTCTTAACCGGCACGATCACCGTGTTCGCGGCGGTAACCATCGGACTGCCGTAGTGCGTCGTGATATAGCCGCTGCTCTGCGGTTTCAGATCGACGGGGGTCGTCCAGATGATTTGGCTCAGCGTTTGCAACGCGACCGGCGAATTCGCACTGTGCTGAGCATCATGCGCAAAGCCGTTCCATTGGGCGAAGGCCGGCGCGGCGCAGAAGAGCGCAGTCGCGAACGTCATCCACAATGCCAGCGGAAGATGTCTGGCGCGGGTCATTTTCCCAATCTGGCGATCACGATGCGTAGTTGGTGGCGACGGTAGGAGTCGAACCTACGACACTGCGGATATGAGCCGCATGCTCTAACCAACTGAGCTACGTCGCCACCGGGAATCGTCAAATGTAGCGTGAGAGCGTGAAGCGCGAAAGACCGCGCGCGGTTCGATTCAGCGCAGCGGGATGCTGCGGGTCTTGACCGACTTGTGGCCGCGCTGGACCTGGTAGAGCACGCCCTCGGTGAACTCGACGCAGGTCAGCTTGCCGCCGTACACCAGACCGGTGTCGATGCCGAGTTTGTAGGGCAGATCGATCATCACGCCGCGCATCGGGGTGTGGCCGAAGACCACGGTCGCGTCGATTTTGTGTGGATTGAAAATGAACTCCTGCCGAATCCACAGCATGTCCTCGGTCTGCTGCTCCTCGAGCTGGCGCGTCGGCATGATGCCGGCGTGGACGAACAAGTAGGGCGGGCGCAGGTAGCTGGTGGCGAGACGGGTCATGAAGCCGAGGTGCGCGTCGGGCAGGCGCTCGAAGGCGCTGTCGAGATCCTCCTCGCGCACGCCGTAGCTGTCGAGCGTCGCGATACCGCCGTTGAAGAGAAACGACTCGCCGTAATTTCCGGGCAGGCCCAGGTAGGACATCATCATGTCCTCGTGGTTGCCCTTCAGGAACACGCATTCGGCGTTGCCCCGTTCGAGATCCAGCGCGAGGTCGATGACGGCTCGCGCCGACGGGCCGCGATCGACATAGTCGCCGACGAAGACCACGGTGTCGCCGGCGGCCGGTGCGATCGATTTGAGAATCGCGGCGAGCTCATCGGGGCATCCGTGGATATCGCCGATCGCAAACAGGCGCCCTTCGGTTTTCGATTTTTTGTTGGCAGTCATAGTGAGGATGACGTCAATCGGTGTGCGGCTTCGCGCTGCCGTTGTGGAGCAAATCGAGCAACGACTTGCGGTCTTCGATTATACGACGCGCGGCGCTGTAAGGATTCAACTTGCCCGCGCGAACTTCGCTGAGCACGCCCGGTGCGCCACCGTCGGCGACGGCGCGCGCGGCGCGCTCCTCGAGTTCGGCGGACAGCACTTCGACGAACTCGCGCGTGCGGCGCTCGGACTCCCGCGCCGCATCGACGTGTTCGCGCAGATACTCGCCATGCTTTGCGATTGCGTCGACGACCGCATCGACGCCCTTATCGACCGCGGCCTGCGTCAGCAGCACCGGCGGACGCCATCCGTCGCCCGAGCGCAGATGCACGCTGAGTTCCAGCTCGGCTTTGACCCGGTCGGCGCCTTCGCGGTCCGCCTTGTTGACGACGAACACGTCGGCGATTTCGTTGAGGCCGGCCTTCATCACCTGCACGCCGTCGCCCGCCTCGGGCACGGTGACGACCACGGTGGTGTCGGCGAGATCCATGATCGAGAGCTCGGTCTGTCCAACGCCGACGGTCTCGATGATGATCACGTCGGAGCCGTAGGCGTCGAGCAGCTTGACGATTTCGCGCGCGGCGCGGCTGAGCCCGCCGTGACTTCCGCGCGAGGCGAGGCTGCGGATGTAGACGCCGGCGTCCTTGTAATGGTCGGTCATGCGGACGCGATCGCCGAGCACGGCTCCGCCGGAGAACGGGCTCGACGGATCGATGGCGAGAATGGCGATTTTTTTTCCGCGCGCCCGATATTTTGCAATCAGCCGATTGACCAGCGTCGATTTTCCGGCACCCGGCGGCCCGGTGATTCCAACGACCTGCGCGTGACCAGTCCTGGCGTAGATTCGCTCGATGATCGCGCTCGACTCGGGCGCCCGATTCTCGACCATCGTGATCAGCTGGGCCAGTGCGCGCATCTCGCCAGCGTCGAAGCGCTTTAGGAGAGCGTCCAGCCGCGCGTCTTTGGCCTCAACGGGCGCGGCAGACGGGGCAGGACGATGTCGTGATTCAACTGGCATGCGAAGTCGTCCAACCATGATAGCGGCTGGCGATCGAATGGCGCAACAAAACGTCGCGCAGGTGTAAGGGAGAAGCGGAAATCATTTTATTGAATGTGAAACCCGCCGTGGGTTTCACGCTTCCCTGGGCAGGGGTGACCCCTGCACCCAGTGAAAGGAGAAGATGCGGGACTTCGTCCCTGTTAAGACTTTTTTGTGTCATCCCGAGCGTTCTTGTGTCATCCCGAGCGAAGCCTAGGGACCCCGCATCTTTCTCGACGCCAGCCCACGCACCCCGATCACGGATTAACCGCGGTGTGTGACGCTCGAGCTTCATTCCGGTGCTTTGTGTCATTCAGAGCGAAGCGAAGAATCACGGTGGCAGCTATCTCAACCAGGTTCCTTCACGTAGTAGTGCGCGCGGTCCACTTCGACGAAGCCGCACGACGGATACAGCACCCGCGCCCGCTCATTTACACTCGCCGTGCTGACCAACGCGGTCCGCAATCCACGCGCCTGCATCCGACGCATGCCCTCAATCGTCACGGCTCGGGCATACCCTCGTCCGGTCGAATCGGGACGACACCCAACGGGCTCGAAGTGTCCCATTGCGTTTGCAGTGTCCGCCCAACCGATACAGTAGCTGAGGAATCGGCCATCGGAGTCTTCCAGCACCACGTCTAGTTCGGGATCGTAGAGCGGAGCCGAACGGAGTTGCGTGTAATTCCCGATGGTTATCTTCGACTGTCCCCATACCGACCACGCATCGCGATGAACGTCCACCCGCGCGTCGAGGTCGGCGTCCGTCGCGTGCCGCAGGCATAGACCGGCATCCAGCTCCGGTTGGCCAATAGGTGCCTCGACGAGGCTGCGGGAATAGAGCACGTTGAATCCGTCGGCTCTCTTGTAGCCATCCCGCTCCAGAAGGGAGATGCGCCTTCCGTCGCTATCGAGCGCGATCGATGAGAGCGTGTCCCCGACCAGCATGGCGTATGCCTTCGGAATCGGTCCTCTACCAACGCGCGCAAGACCCTGCCATCGCTCTTCGGCGAACCGGAGGATTTCGGCTGATAGCAAATCTTCCTGCGCCAGGCCGGGCCGGATGTCGAAATCCACGTGTAACGGTGGCTCGAACGAGGCGTAGGCGGCGAGCCCACTGCCGTCGAACCAAAGCCGGATGTTCGGGTCTCCGGGTTTCGCTCCGTACATCATCCAGACGACGTCGCCGACCTTCATGTAGGTGGACCGAGGCCAACGCGCTGCGGTTGCCTTCCGCGCAAAATCGATTAGCCGGTCGAGGTCTGCGCTGCCGGCATAGGCACGCGAAGAAAAAGAGCTCATGACAAATCTCCTCACGCGGTTCGAGGACCGCCTTCTGGGAGGACTTCATTGCGAGACGAAGTGGGAGATTGTCTTAGAGAATCATTGCCGTGGTGAATCCTTGTCGCAAAAGAAAATAGCATCGCGCGTTCGGGATGAACAAGATCGCGCGGGACGGCATTGTGTTCCTTGCTTTCGCGCCTTAGTCTCGACTGAAGGAATGAAGCTTCCTGACATATATACCGACTGGAAGATTGTGGTCGGCCTCGGGCTAATCATGCTGGGCGCGGCCAACTGGGTAATCGGTGTGGAACGCACACAGATCTACAGCCGCATGATCGTCGCGCATCAGCATCCGGCGGCCGCGACCGACTATCGGAGTTTCGACGAGCTCGACGCAGCCGCGGGCGGCGCGGTGCTCGAGCCGCTCACGGCCCAGCAGCGGCAGGCGTCGTACGCAACGGCGCGGATGGACTTTTATCACGCCGCATTCCTGGCGGGTCGCGTGATGGTGTTGCTCGGGTTGGTGGTAACTCTGCTCGGTTTCATCAGCGTGATTCAGCAGGATTCGCGTCGCGCTTTTCGCCGCCCCGAGGACGACACGCATTTGCCGCACGGATTGTCGGGCGCGCCGCGGGCTCCTCGATAGAATCTCGACTATGGTAACGGAACTGTCCGGGCGCGCATGCGCGAAGATCAATTTGTTCCTGCGCGTGACAGGGCGCCGCGGCGACGGCTACCACGAACTCGACTCGATCTTCCTGCCGCTCGCGCTCGCCGACGAAATCCGTCTCGAAGTCCGCGCCGCAGTCGAGCCATCAGTCACAGTCAACTGCAACCTGCCTGAACTGGCCAGGAACAACCTGGCGGCGAGCGCCGCACGATCGTTCATGAGCGAATTCGACCTGGTCGCCGAGGTTTCGATCGAGCTGGAAAAACGCATCCCGGTCGGCGCCGGGCTCGGCGGCGGATCGAGCGACGCCGCCACGGTTTTGTGCATGATGGCGGCGGCGGCGCAGCTCACCGACGAAGATGTGGCAGGAAGGCTGCACCGAGTCGCGCTGTCGCTCGGCGCGGACGTGCCGTTTTTTCTCGATCCGCGGCCGTCGCGGGTTACCGGAATCGGGGAGCGAATCGTCGAAATCGCGGGACTGCCGCGCATCCCAATCGTCATCGCCGTGCCGCCGTTTGAGGTCTCAACCGCCGCAATCTTTCGCGCGCTCGAGCCCGGCGCGTGGAGCGGACCGGCCCCCACCGGGCATATCGATGCGATCATGCGCGGGAAAATTGCGAACCAGCACCTAGTCAACGACCTGGCGCCGGCCGCGATCGCGCAATTTCCGGAGATTCGTCGCCTTAAAGGATTACTTGAAGATTCAGGCGCGCGCGCCGCGCAGATGTCGGGCAGCGGCGGCGCGGTCTTTGGCCTGTTCGATTCTACCGACGAGGCCGAAAGCGCGGCAATAAAGATCCGCAAGCGTGCGCCGTTTGCGACGGTGATTGCGACCACCACGCTCGACGGCGAATCCGACGACGAAGTCGCCTGATATCCACAGTTTTGCGCTAGTTGTGCACGATCGCGAGCGCGATGGATTGACAGCGAAAAACCGCATCAATAACATCGCATTTCCTGCACGCTGGCTGCTAAAGTCGAAAGTCCGGGCAGGTTCGCCGCGACATTGTTCGGAACAGTAGCGCGACGGTTCGGTCCGAATAGATTGGATTGCTCGATTCGCCGGCTGAGCGCCCGAGTGGTGTTTCGCCGGCTGTCAGTTTTAACGACGCAGATAGGGAGAACGCGGGCGCTGAGCCTTTGAATCAAATGCGCTGGGCGGTCGCCAAGCTGGTAAGGCACCAGGCTTTGGACCTGGCATTCGAAGGTTCGAATCCTTCCCGCCCAGCCAGCTCGTCGGTGATTTGCGGCAACTGAAGAATCGCATGACGATCGCGACGCGAGGAAACTAAAAATGTCGGACAGGGTCAAGGACCAACTCGAAGTTTTCACCGGGAACTCGAACCCCGCGCTCGCGCGCGAGGTCACGGAGCATCTTGGCGTGAAGATGGGTGAAGCCGAGGTTGGCCGCTTTCCCGACGGCGAAGTGATGATCGAAGTTCGCGAGAATGTGCGCGGCGGCGATTGCTTCATCATCCAGTCGATCTGCACGCCGCCCAACGAAAACCTGATGGAGCTGATTCTGCTGACCGACGCACTCCGGCGCGCGTCGGCCGGGCGCATCACGGCGGTGATTCCGTACTTCGGCTACTCGCGGCAAGATCGCAAGGTTGCGCCGCGCGTGCCGATCAGCGCCAAGGTCGTCGCCGACCTGATCACGACGGCGGGCGTGAATCGGGTGCTGACGGTTGATCTGCATGCCGGGCAGATCCAGGGCTTCTTCAACATCCCGGTGGACAATCTGTACGCGATGCCGGTGCTGATCACTTACCTGCGCAAGCGAATCGACGGGAAGAAAGTCTCGGTGGTGTCGCCCGACGCGGGCGGCGTCGAACGGGCGCGCGCCTACGCGCGGCGGCTCAACGCGAACCTCGCGATCATCGACAAGCGGCGCCGCCGCGCGAGCGAAGTCGCCGAGATGCAACTGGTCGGCGAAGTGAAGGACTCGATCGCGCTGCTGGTGGACGACATGATCGACACCGCCGGCACGATCACGGAGGCGGCCAAGGTCGTCGCCAACGCCGGCGCAACTGAAGTGATCGCCGTCGCGACGCATCCGATACTGTCGGATCCGGCGTGCGAGCGCCTGAACAAATCGAACATCACGGAAATTGTTACGACCAACACGATTCCGCTGCGCGCCAAGGCGCACGCCGAGCTGACGAAACTAAAATCGTTGTCGGTCGCGAGCCTGCTGGCGGAAGCGATGAAGCGAATTCATAATGAGGAGTCGGTGAGCTCGCTCTTTGCCTGAGCGCGCGCACCATCAAGCGAGGAAACAATGGAGACCGGTGAACTAGCCTGCGAGAAACGTGCGACCCGACCCAAGGGTCAGAACAATGCGCTGCGCCGCAGTGGGCGCGTGCCCGCAATTTTGTACGGACCCACGACGTCGCCGATGGCGCGCGCGATCGATCGCCTCGAGCTGAAGGCCAGGATTTCGGCGGCCGCACACACCCGCATCATCAAGCTCAAGTCGAACACGGCGGAGCTCGACGGCAAGCACGTGATCCTCAAGGACGTGCAGCGCACGCCGGTGTCGGGCGAAATCCTGCACGCGGACCTGTACGAAGTGGATCTCAAGCGCGCGATCCGCGTCGAAGTGCCCTTCAAGTTCACCGGCAAAGCCAAGGGCGTCGCCAACGGCGGAATCCTAGCGCCGCTCGAGCGCACCGCCACCGTCGAATGCCTGCCGCTGGAAATTCCCGACTTGATCGAGGTTGACGTTACCGAAGTCGATATCCACAGCGTCATTCACGTGTCTGCGGTCAAGTTCCCCGACAAGGTGAAGGCGATCTTCGATACCGATTATCCTGTTGTCACCGTACTGCCGCCGACCGTTGCGGAAGTCGCGGTCGCTGCGGTGGCGGAACCAGTCGAAGGCGCTGTCGTCGAAGGTGCTGTTCCTGCGGAAGGCGCAGCCGCTGCTCCCGCAGAGGGTGCGGCGAAGGAAGCCGGCGACAAGGACAAGGCGGCCAAGAAGCCCGAGGCCGCCAAGAAGCCCGAGGCAGCCGAGAAAAAGAAGTAGTTTTTTTCCGTGTCTCGCCCGCGCGCGTCGCGACGATCCGCGACGCGCGCGGGCATCTAGATGTGAGGTGAAGGGCTGGCAGCACACGCTGCTCGTCCGGTACAGGGGGAGGGGCCGCTATGAGTTTCGTTCATCTTCACGTCCACACGCAGTACAGCCTCCTCGACGGCGCCAACAAAATCGGGCCGCTGATCGAACACGCCAAGGCGTCGGGGATGGAAGCGATCGCGATGACCGACCACGGCAACATGTTTGGCGCGGTCGAGTTCTATCAGAAGGCCAAGGCCGCCGGGATCAAGCCGATCATCGGATGCGAGGTGTACCTGGCGCCGGGCAAGCGCACCGATCGCACGCAGGTACCGCGCAGCGACGACTTCGACGGCGGCGGCAATTTTCACCTGATTGTGCTGGCGCAGAATCGCGACGGCTACAAGAATCTCTGCAAGCTGCTCACGACCGCCTACCAGGACGGCCTCTACTACAAACCGCGCATCGACAAGGAAATCCTCGCCGAGCTGTCCGACGGGCTGATCGTGCTGTCCGGATGTTTGTCGGGTGAGATCGCGCGATGGCTCAGGGCGGATCGGATGGACAAGGCGCGCGAGACCGCCGAGTCGTACGCGAAAATGTTTCCGGGCCGCTACTATCTCGAGCTCCAGGACAACAAACTTCATTCGCCGTACAACGAAGCGCTGCGCGAAATCGGCAAGCAGGTCGGGCTGCCGCTGGTCGCGACCAATGATTGCCATTACCTGCATCGCGACGACGCCAAGGCGCACGAAGTCCTCCTCTGCATCCAGACCGGCAAGACCATGGCCGACGAAACGCGATGGCGTTTCGATACCGACGAGCTTTACGTCAAAACGCCCGATGAGATGGCGAGTGCGTTCGGCGCAGATTCGGAAGAGGTGCGCAACAGCGTCGAGATCGCGCGGCGAATCGACTTCGAATTCGAGTTCGGCAAATTTCATTTTCCGATTTTCAAGTCCGGGCCGGGCGTTGACCTCGACGCCGAGATGGAGACCCGCGCGCGCGACGGTTTGACCGCGCGGCTGGCGGAGATCCGCGCGCGACGCGCCGACGTCGACGAGAGCCAATATCAAGAACGCATCGATCGCGAGATTCCCGTGATCCGCGACATGGGCTTCTCGGGCTACATGCTGATCGTGGCCGACTTTATCGGCTACGCGCGCGGGCTTGGGATTCCGGTCGGTCCGGGCCGCGGCTCGGTCGTCGGCAGCCTGGTTTCGTACGCGCTGGGAATCACCGAAGTCGATCCCGTCGAGCATCGCCTGCTGTTCGAGCGATGGCTGAATCCGGGGCGCAAGTCGATGCCGGATATCGACGTGGATTTTTGCTTCGAGCGGCGCGACGAGGTGCTCGAATACGTGCGCAAGAAATATGGCGACGATCGCGTCGCGCAGATAATCACGTTCGGCACAATCAAGGGCAAGCAGGCAATCCGCGACGTCGGCCGCGTGCTCGGGCTGTCGTTCGCCGAGACCGACAAAATCGTCAAGCTCTATCCAGCGCCCAAGCAGGGCCGCGATTTTCCACTGGCCGACGCGCTCGAGATGGAGCCGCGGCTCAAGGCCGAGCGCAAACTGCATCCCGATCTATTCAACTACGCGTTCAAGCTCGAAGGCCTGCTGCGCCAC
>Ga0210394_10008223_pt1 | contig 10802 bp, 9 predicted proteins | sample IncBWC12MmetaG_FD_160121 | JGI IMG/M metagenome (GOLD analysis project Ga0210394, IMG submission 160121) | Forest soil microbial communities from Barre Woods Harvard Forest LTER site, Petersham, Massachusetts, United States - Inc-BW-C-12-M | ecosystem: Environmental > Terrestrial > Soil >... | reverse complement strand
GCGGGGTGTGGGGATTGGAACGCGGCTACTGCCAGATGATTGGTGGAGAAAACGCCGTGGTGAAGCATCTCGATCCGATCTTCAAGACGCTGGCGCCGGGCGTTGGTGATATTCCGCGTACTCCTGGCCGCGAAAAAGTGGGAGGAACGGCGGAACAAGGCTATCTGCACTGCGGACCGTCTGGCGCGGGCCACTTCGTGAAAATGGTACACAATGGCATCGAGTACGGACTGATGGCCGCGTACGCTGAGGGCCTGAATATTCTGAAGCACGCAAACGCGGGGCACGCCAAGCGCGAAGTGGATGCAGAGACTACGCCGCTTCGCAATCCAGAGCACTACGAGTATGATTTCAACCTCGCGGACGTAACGGAAGTGTGGCGTCGCGGCAGCGTGGTCGCATCGTGGTTGTTGGATCTGACCGCGATCTCTCTGCTCGAACAACCCACGCTGGAACGCTTCTCTGGACGCGTTTCGGATTCTGGGGAAGGCCGGTGGACTTTGATTGCGGCCATCGAATCGACGACTCCGGCGCCGGTGCTCAGCGCATCGCTCTATCAGCGCTTTACCTCGCGCGGCGAGGATGACTTCGCCGGCAAAGTTCTCTCCGCCATGCGTTACCAGTTCGGCGGACATATCGAGAAAAAAGCTGGCCACTGAAGCGGTACGCGAACCTCTCACGCGCCAAGATAGGAAAAAGCTCGATGAGCAATAACTACGTGGAAACTCCCTCGGTCGCCGCACCCTGCGTGATGGTCATTTTCGGCGTGACCGGCGATCTGACCAAGCGCAAGCTTATTCCCGCGCTGCTTAACCTGGCGCAGGAAAATGTGTTGCCGAAGGACTTCGCCATCGTGGGATTCGCGTCCAACGATGACACGACCGAATCGTTCCGCAAATCGCTGGGTCAGGAAATTCCCTCCTTCGCCCCGGATCCCATCGATCTGAAAATGTGGGACTGGCTCTCCGAACGGATCTACTACGTGAAGGGTGATTTTCTCGACGCGGAAGCGTACAAGCGGTTAAAAGCACAGATTGAAGATGTCGACAAGAAGCACAAATGCCTGGGCAACAAATTTTTCTATCTTGCGGTGGCGCCGCGGTTCTTCGCTCCGATTGTGCAGCAACTTGGCGCCGTGGGCCTCACCTACGAGGAAAACTCGCATTGGACGCGGGTGATCGTGGAGAAGCCATTTGGCCACGATCTGGAATCCGCGAGACAACTGAACGCCGACCTGAAGAAGGTTCTCACCGAAAAGCAGATTTACCGCATTGACCACTATCTGGGCAAAGAAACCGTCCAGAACGTCATGGTCTTCCGGTTCACGAACAACATCATCGAGCCGCTGTGGAACCGCAATTATGTGGACCACGTGCAGATCACCGCAGCCGAAACCGTGGGCGTAGAACACCGCGGCGGGTTTTATGAAACCGCAGGCGCGCTTCGAGACATGGTTCCCAATCACTTATTCCAGTTGATGACCATGACCGCGATGGAGCCGCCGATCTCCTTCGATGCGGACGAAGTTCGCAACAAGCAAGCGGAAGTGTTGCACGCAATCCAGCCGCTCAGCCCGGAAGAAGTGATCACCAGTATGGTTCGCGGGCAATATGGCGAGGGAATTGTGGGCGGAGAGCGCGTTGCGAGCTACAGGCAAGAACCGGACGTTGCACCCGATTCCAACACGGAGACATTTGTGGCGCTCAAGCTGCTGGTGGACAACTGGCGCTGGGCCGGCGTTCCTTTCTATCTCCGCACCGGAAAAAGCCTGGCGCAACGGGCAACGGAAATTGTCATCCAATTTCGCCGCACTCCCTTTGTGCTATTTCGAAATACCGGAGTACGAAATGTGGAGACCAACCGGCTGGTGATTCACATCCAGCCTGATGAAGGTATCTCGCTGAGTTTTGGCGCGAAAGTCCCAGGCGCGGTGATGAAGCTGGGCTTGGTAAACATGGATTTTGAGTACAAGACGTATTTCGGCGGGGAGCACGGCACCGGTTATGAGCGGCTGTTGCGCGATTGCATGGCGGGTGACGCCACACTGTTCCAGCGCGCGGACATGGTGGAAGCGGGCTGGAAGGTGATTCAGCCGATCCTGGATGTTTGGCACGCGTTACCGCCGCGAGGCTTTCCTAACTATGCCGCCGGCTCGTGGGGTCCGGCGGAGGCCGAGGAACTTCTGGAGAGAGATGGCCGGGCGTGGCATCGAATCGGCGAGGAAGAGTACGAGAAGCGCGGGCGGATCGCCGCTACGGACAAAGTCGGGGCCTGATGACCCAAACGGTGCAAGGAGAAGTGCGTATTCTCCCAAATGCCGCTGCAATTGCGCGGCGCAGTGCGGAAGAGTTTATAAAGGCGGCGAACACGGCGGTTTCCGCCCGCGGGGTCTTCACCGTTGCGCTGGCCGGTGGGTCCACACCGAAGGCCTTGTACTCGCTTCTGGTCAACGATCCTGGCTTGCGTGCGCAGGTACCCTGGGAAAAACTGCAAATTTTTTTCGGCGACGAGCGCCACGTGCCGCCGGATCATAAGGACAGCAACTACAACATGGCGCGCGAGGCAATGTTCTCCAAGGCGCCGCTGAAACCCCAACAAATTACTCGCATCAAAGGCGAGGAGTCCGACACGGAGAAAGCCGCACTGGAATATGAACAGGCTCTTCGCGCATACTTTCAGTTGAAAGAAGGCCAACTGCCCTGCTTCGATCTGGTTTTGTTGGGCATGGGCGATGAAGGCCACACGTTGTCGCTGTTTCCTGGCACCAAGGCGTTGCATCCTGGCAGCCGGCTCGTCGTCAGGAATTGGGTCGGCAAACTGTACACTGAGCGAATCACGCTGACGGCGGCGGTCGTGAATCAGGCCAGGCAGGTCATCCTCGCGATAACCAAAGCGGACAAGGCGATGGCGCTGAAAGCGGTGCTGGAAGGCCCGTACGAACCGGAGCAATTGCCGTCGCAACTGATCCAGCCGGAATCCGGCAAAGTTCTGTGGTTGGTGGACCCGGACGCAGGCAGCATGCTTTCCGTTGGAATTCGAGAATAACTGAGGAGAAGGACATGGCAACCGCAAGCTTGAGCACCATCGAACAACTACTCGGGAGCAAAGCAGATTCCCTGCTGAATTTTAAGGCGCCGAAGATTTCGAAAGATCTTCTGCATGTACCGGGGCCGGATTTTATTGATCGAATCTATGCATCGAGCGACAGAAATCAGCGGGTGCTGAACAATCTTCACCGGCTGTTTAATACCGGACGTCTTAGCGGCACCGGCTATCTCTCGATTTTGCCGGTGGACCAGGGTATTGAACACTCCGCGGGCGCGAGCTTTGCCAAAAATCCGATTTATTTCGACGGCGGAAATATCGTGAAGCTGGCCATCGAAGGAAACTGTAATGCGGTGGCCTCCACCTATGGCGTTCTCGGCTCCGTCGCGCGCAAGTACGCTCACAAGATTCCGTTCATCGTGAAAATGAATCACAACGAACTGCTGACTTATCCGAATCAGTTCAACCAGATCCTCTTCGGCACGGTGCAGGAAGCCTACGACATGGGCGCTGCCGCCGTGGGCGCTACGATTTATTTTGGTTCCGAACAAAGCGATCGCCAGATCATCGAAATCAGCCGGGCTTTCGCGGAAGCGCATGAACTTGGCATGGCTACGGTGCTGTGGTGCTACTTGCGCAATAATGCCTTCAAGAAGGATAAGGACTACCACCTTTCCGCGGACCTGACCGGCCAGGCCAATCACTTGGGTGTAACTATTCAAGCCGACATCATCAAGCAGAAGCTTCCGGAAAATAACGGCGGCTATCAGGCATTGAACATGGGCGATTCCAGTTACGGAAAGTTCGACAAGCGAATCTATACCGACCTGTGCAGCGATCATCCAATCGATCTCACACGCTATCAGGTGGCCAACTGCTTCATGGGCCGGTCAGGATTGATCAACAGCGGTGGCGCTTCCGGCCCGAATGACTTCGAGGATGCAGTGACCACGGCCGTAATCAACAAACGCGCGGGTGGAACTGGATTGATCAGCGGCCGCAAAGCGTTCCAGCGCCCGATGGCGGAAGGCGTGAAGTTGCTGCACTCCATCCAGGACGTTTATCTTTCGTCGGAAGTCACCGTAGCCTGAGTTATTTCTTGTCTGATTCTGTGCGGCGTCGTGAACCAATCTCGGCGCCCTGCATCTCATCTCCATGACGCTTCGACTTCAAGGAAAATGTGCCGCCATTACCGGCGGCGATCAGGGTATCGGTCGTGCTATTGCGGAACGATTGGCGCAAGAAGGCGCCGATGTCGCCATTTGCTATCGCGCGAATCAGGCTGGCGCGATGGAAGTTGTGAATGGGATTCTGGCCGCAGGCCGTCGAGCCATCGCGGTGCAATGCGATGTTGGGAAAATCGCGGATGGCCAACGCTTCATAGCCGATTCCACTCAAGAACTCGGAAAGTTGGATATCCTCGTCAACAATGCCGGGCTGGAGCGCCGAGCGGATTTTTGGGATGTAACGGAAGCAGACTACGACGCCGTCCTGAACGTGAACCTGAAAGGGCTGTTCTTTCTTACACAAGCATTTGTACGCCACCGTATGGAAGCAAAATCAGGCGGAAAAGTGATCAATATAAGTTCTGTTCACGAAGAACTTCCCTTCCCGCATTTTGCGTCCTATTGCGCCAGCAAAGGCGGCGTCAAGATGCTGACGCGAAATCTCTCGATCGAACTTGCGCCGCTTGGCATCACCATCAATTCGATTGCACCGGGCGCCATCGAAACGCCAATCAACCGCAATCTACTTGCAGATCCTACGAAACTGAATGCTGTGCTGCAAAATATACCTCTCCGCCGTTTGGGCCAGCCCTCGGACGTGGCCTCTATCGCCGCATTTCTTGCTTCGGACGAATCCTCGTATGTGACGGGCACCACCTTCTTCGTGGACGGCGGCCTGCTCTGGAATTACCAGGAACAATAAGAAAATCCGTTTCCAACAATCGCACTTTTGCGTGCAAAAATTGGCGTTTCCAGACGACACCGGCCCTATTCTTTCGTAGAGCGGCATTGCAGTCTTTGAACACTTGGCGAACATATCTTGCGACAGCGGATGACCGCTTCTTTTCCAGTGTCTAGACTAGGAATAGGTGGTTGAAAGGAGTAACGCATGGCCAAAACCAAACAAACTTCTTCGTCAGCCGAGAAGAAACCAGCAAGAGCGAAGGCAGTGAAACCCTCGCACGACGAAATCGCCGAAAAGGCTTTTCAGATCTATCTGGAACGCCGTGGCGCACCGGGAGATCCCATGCAGGACTGGATTCGCGCCGAACAGGAACTTGCCGCAAAGCCAAAACCGGTACGCAAAAAGAGCAAAGTCGTTTCGATTGCTGCCTGAGACGTTTGGTTCGAGCATGGTCTACGCCAAGCACCGGTGAGCGGTCCGGCTAGGTGCGCGTGAGTGTTGCCGATTGCGCCGCTTCCAACAAGCGCTTTGCATTAGTTCGAATGTCGCCGTGACCGAATACCGCATTGCCCGCCACTAATAACTCCGCACCTGCCTTCACAATGTCACTTACGGTTTCCAGGTCCACGCCTCCATCCACTTCGATCCGGAATTCCAGATTACGTTCCGCACGCATGCGCGCCAGCGCCGCAATCTTGTTTAAGGAATTCGGAATGAATTTCTGACCGCCGAATCCGGGGTTCACGCTCATTACAAGAACGTGATGGACGAGATCGAGCACTTCCGTCAGCATTTCCACGGGCGTCGCGGGATTGAGCACTACTCCTGGCTTACAACCATGCAAGGAGATCAGATGCAATGTGCGGTCCAGATGCACGCACGCTTCCTGGTGAACCGAAATCCAGTCCGCGCCCGCTTCCGCAAACTCCGGAATGAACAAATCGGGATTCTCGATCATCAGGTGGCAGTCGATCGGAACCTGAATTACTTTGCGAAGGGACTTCACAATCGGCGGACCGAGCGTGATGTTGGGAACAAAATGCCCGTCCATGACGTCAACGTGAAGAACCGTGCCGCCGCCCTCGATCGCCTGCAGCGCATCGGTCCCGAGCTGCGCGAAATTCGAAGAGAGAATGGAAGGGACTAGCTCTACTTTCATGGGCCGTGCGGGCTCCTTCCCGAATGTCCGATTATACGCCGGAGAAAGTCAGTTGGGTCCAGGCGACAGGTTTTTGTTGCTTGCTGCTTTCCAGAGCTAATTCGAGTCCCAGCATGACATTCAGGACTTGCGTCGGGGTCACGACAAGTTCTGCTTTCTTCAAAAGCACATCGCGGACATTCACGTAGAAGTCGCGCCAGTCTCCCGCGGACGGAACTTTCCGAGTGACGGACTCGCCGTTGTCCACGACCGTCAACTCCGCTAAGTTCTCTTCTTTTTCGAGCGCCCAGGAAGCACCCGGCGGAATCGGGCCGGCACGCAAAGTGGGCTCCAGCGGATCGAAGTCCATTTTGACAAGGCTGCCGCGGGTGGCGAATATTCGGAGCCTTGGCCTTGTCGTGGCAGCGAGCATCGTGGCGCTGAGTTGAACTCGCAAAGCGCCCTTGTAGCGGAGAAATAAATCGAATGCGTCGTCGGTGACGAGACCCTCGCGTTCCGTGCGAATATCCGCGCAGAGCGAGGCTGGCGTTCCAAATAAGGTTAGGGCTTGATCGATCAAGTGCGGTGCCAGATCAAACAGCACGCCACTGCCCGGCTCCGGCTTCTCGCGCCATGCTCCGGGTTTTGCTGTTGGCCTGAACCGGTCATAGAAGGATTCGAAACGAACTACCCGCCCGAGCTCACCGGAGGCCAGGACGCTTCGCACTGCGTGAAAATCCGCGTCAAAACGGCGGTTGTGATACACGGTCAACATACGTCCGTGTTTTTTGGCGATTTGATAAAGCTCTCTAGCCTCGGCCAGTGTGGTGGTAAACGGCTTATCGACCACGACGTCGCGGCCGGCCTGAAGGCATTTTGCCGCGAAGGCGAAATGCGTTTGGTTCGGTGTAGCAATGACGACCAATCGAATTGTGCTTATCGCAAGCAACTCATCCAAGCTGTGAACGATCTTGGCGTCGGGATAAAGCTTCGCGGCTTCGTCCCCTGTGCGTTGCACAATCGCCGCGAGTTGTAAGCCCGGCACCGCGCTGATTACCGGGGCGTGGAATGATTTCCCCGCTAGACCGAACCCGACTAACCCCACTTCAATCACGAGATACCCCGCAAATTCTTCGGTGCTGTTTCGCAAAAAGTTTAGCACTTGAAGTGGCACTTCTGCTGTGGGGCATCGACACCAGTTTGGTTCTCGTCGCGCGGCGGGTATATCCTCTTTCCCGTGGAAACTACTGGGACAGGAAAGCAAGGCCCGGCGCGCGGTCTCTATCTCGGCCTTTTCATAACCGTGATTGCTGTGTTGGCGTACGCCGGTTACATCACTCGCCAGTTTGCCGGGCTACGCAAGTTGCAGAGTGAGATGGTCGATCGCAACCGCAAGGATTCGCTGCGGCTTCTGCGCATTCAGAACGACCTCAATTCCATTGGTCTAGCCATGCGCGACATGCTGGACGAAAACGAACCGTACAAGATTCCAGCGTGGACCTCTCAGTTTGAGCGGCTGCACACCGATCTCGACGCCGCATTCAAGGAAGAGGAGGTCTTTGCGGACGCGGCCAGAACAGTCGATCAGCGCCGTTATCTAAGCCAATCGCTGGGGCAGTTCTGGGACGCCAGCGATCGCATGTTTGCGTTGGCGCAGAACGGCGATGAGCGCGTGGCACGTGAACAAATCCGCGACACGCTGCAGCCTCGCCAGGCCACGTTGAGTTCCGCCGTCTCCCGTTTGTTGGTGCAAAACAACGAGGGCGAGGAACAAGCGGCTGCAAGGATTACCGGAATTTATGACCGCGTCCAGCGTCAACTCTATGGCTTCCTGGCCGCTATTCTGCTGGCCATTGTGGTCACCAGCCTTTACCTGATCCGCGCGAATCGGCGTATTTTTGCGCATGTCGCGGATCTGTCTTCGCAGCGCAGCGAATTGGCGCAAAAATTGATCGCCACGCAGGAATCCACTCTTCGTCATATTTCGCGCGAACTTCACGATGAATTCGGGCAAGTTCTTACCGCCATCGGCTCGCTCCTGGGCCGCGCGGAAAAGCAGTTGCCTCAGAACGCTTCGCTGCGCGCCGATGTGCTGGAAGTACGGGAAATTGCCCAGTCCACGCTGAACAATATTCGCAGCCTTTCGCAAGCCCTGCATCCGGTGTTGCTGGAGGAAGCGGGTCTCGAAAACACACTGGACTGGTACATTCCCACGGTTGGACACCAAACCGGCCTGCTGCTGCACTATGAAAAGTCTGGCGCGCCTTTTCCCATTGACACCGTGCCCGGTGTGCAGATTTACAGGGTCTTGCAAGAAGCTTTGAACAACGTCAGCCGTCACTCCGAAGCAAAAGAAGCATGGATCAAGCTGCGTTTCGGTGCGAATCAACTGGAAATGGACGTCGAGGACCATGGCAAAGGATTTGCTCCATCCAACGGCCAAACGGGCATCGGTTTAATTGCGATGCGCGAACGTGCCGGCATCCTCGGAGGAACCTTGAACGTCGGGCCAGCGACTGCTGGAGGCACAGTGGTGCAATTGCGCATCCCTCGCGATAAGGTAGAGGTACATGGCGAATAGATTGAAGGTTCTGCTGGTGGACGATCACGCGTTGGTGCGCCGCGGCTTCCGCCGCATGCTGGAGGATGAGCCATCGTTTCAAATTGTCGGTGAAGCGAGTGATGGGCAGGAAGCAATCGAGCGCGCGGCTGAACTTCATCCGGACGTAATCGTTATGGATTGCGCCTTGCCGCAGGTGAATGGCATCGAAGCGTCGCGTCAAATTCTTGAAAAGCAGCCGAATATCGGGATCCTGATGCTCAGCATGCACAGCGAAGATACGCTGGTGCGCCAAGCTCTGGACGCCGGGGCAAAGGGCTACATCCTGAAAAACGCGATGGATCTGGACCTGGTTAGCGCTATTAAGAGGATTGCTGCGGGAAACACAGTCCTCGATCCGCAACTCACGCGAGGTCATGCGCTCAAAGGCGAGCGCGACGCAGGTTTGACGCCGCGCGAACTTGAGATTCTTCAACACATCGTCGGCGGAAAATCCAACAAGGAAATCGCACTGGAACTGAAACTCAGTGTCAACACGGTTTCCGTCCATCGCGCAAACATCATGGACGCACTCGGCATGCACAAGACCGCCGAATTGGTCGTGTATGCCATTCGCAATGGTTTGGTTAGCCTTCCGTGAACCGCCGCGAATTCCTCCATCAGACACTCGGGACGGGCCTGGTTTCCGCTGCGTTTCCTTCTCTGCTGTCGGCAGCGGACCCGGGATTCCGCTTCGTCGATGTTACCGCGCACTCCGGTCTGCAATTCCTGCACAACAGTGGCGCATACGGCGGAAAGCTCCTTCCGGAGACCCTGGGCTCAGGTTGCGCATTCCTCGATTACGACGCGGATGGCTGGCAAGACATTCTTCTGGTAGATGGAATGGATTGGCCTGGCCACAAGAAGCAGCGGTCCACACTCAAGCTGTATCGCAACAATCGTAACGGCACGTTTACGGATGTGACCAAAGCCGCAGGTCTCGACGTGGAGCTCTACGGCATGGGTGTTGCCGTTGGCGATTACAACAACGACGGCCTTCCCGACATTTTCATTTCCTGCGTGGGTCAAAGCCGTCTTTTTCGCAACACCGGTAAAGGCACATTTCAAGACGTCACTCGCGCGACCGGCCTGCTCGGCAAGCAAGGGTTGAGCACATCAGCGCTGTGGTTCGATTACGATCGCGACGGGCACCTGGACCTATTCGTTTGCAACTATGTTCACTGGTCCGCGGATCACGACGTTTTCTGCAGCCTCGACGGAAAGACTAAAGCGTATTGCACGCCGGAAGCCTATCGCGGAGACACTTGCTGGCTGTTCCACAATCGCGGAGATGGCACCTTCGAGGATGTCACCTCCACGAGCGGGATTTTCGATACCAGTTCCAAATCTCTCGGTGTGGCCATGCTCGATCCTGACGGCACCGGCTGGCCGGATCTGCTGGTCGCGAACGACACCCAGCCGAATAAGCTCTACCGGAACCAACGCAACGGAAAATTCAAGGAAGTCGGCGTGGAAGCGGGACTCGCCTTCAGCAGCGAAGGCAAAGCGCGCGCAGGCATGGGCGTGGATGCAGCAGATTACGAAAACTCCGGCAAGCAGGGGATGGTCGTCACCAATTTCGATAATGAAATGATTGGCCTGTACCTGTCCAACGGGAATGCCTTCGATGACGTAGCTCTTCTTGCGGGCGTCGGCGCGCCCTCCCGGAACACCCTTGGCTTCGGTTGTGTGTTTTTCGACGCGAACCTGGACGGGTTGCTGGACATTGCCGTAGCAAATGGCCACATTGACGAGACCGTGCGCAATATTCGCGGAAACGTTGGCTACGCGCAGCCTCCCCAGCTTTTCTTGAACCTTGGCGGCGGAAAGTTTCGTGAGGCAGGAACCGAATTGGGTGGCGGTTTCGACAGCCCCAAGGTAGGCCGTGGTCTGGCCGTCGGCGATTTCGATCGCGATGGAAATCTGGATTTGCTGATGACCACGAATCACGGTCCAGCGTTTCTTTATCGCAACGAGCAAACTGGTGGCAATCGCAGCATACGAATCCGGCTGGTGGGAACGAGTTCAAATCGCGACGGCATTGGCGCGTTGGTGCGGCTCTACAATCGCGGAGAAACGCAATCCCGCCTGGTGCACAGCGGTTCGAGT
>Ga0210394_10008222_pt1 | contig 10804 bp, 10 predicted proteins | sample IncBWC12MmetaG_FD_160121 | JGI IMG/M metagenome (GOLD analysis project Ga0210394, IMG submission 160121) | Forest soil microbial communities from Barre Woods Harvard Forest LTER site, Petersham, Massachusetts, United States - Inc-BW-C-12-M | ecosystem: Environmental > Terrestrial > Soil >... | reverse complement strand
CCGCAAGGCGTGATCGTCTATGGCGACGAAGGCCGCCACGTCGAGGAACTTCCCCCGCCAGAAATCCCGCGCGCCGAGGTCGCCGATGAACTCTACGACGCGGCTATCCTGGGAAAGCCGCCGCTACATTCCGGCGAATGGGGGCTTGCGACGCTGGAGATTTGCCTCGCCATTCTCTCCTCCGCCGAGAGCGGACAAGAGGTCGCGCTACATCATCAAATCTAGGCACACGCCCTGAGCGCGAGCGACGATCTCAGCAGGTGCGAATATTCGCCTGACGATGGCCGGAGCCATCAAGACCGCAGGGATTTGACGACGAGCCGGACGGCGGTTGAAACGAAGGATAGCCGGGGCGCATGCGAAGGCCAGGGGCCCTCGTCGCGGTTTTCGCTTTCGGCGCCGGCTCATGGCGCTTTTCGCATGACCCGCTCGAGTTCAGAAAGTAACCGCTGTCGCAGCCGATTTGAACGCAGCGATCGCCGTCGGCGCGCTGTCCCTTGGCGCAGATCAGCGGGCAGACGCGATCCGGCTTGTCCCGGACGGCATCCAGCGCATCGAGGCTCGCCAGCCTGGTATCGAATTGGGTTTTGGCATTCTTGTTGAAGAGCTCCAGCGCCTTTCTGGAGCTGTCGTCCCAATTGCCGTCGACGCTGCCCGAATTGCAGCCGACGCGTTTCAAATGGGCCTGCAGCAGCCGCGCGATGTCGGCCTGATCGATCTTTGGAGAAGCAGGTGGAACCTGCGGGGCCGACTGGCTCGGCGCGAGCGCGGCAACCTTCTCGGCGTCTTCCTTTGCAGTGCGCCTGGCCTGCTCGACCTGACGCTGGGCTTCCGCAATCGCCTGGCGTTTGGCTTCTTCGACCTGCCGCCGGGCCGCCTCGGCCTGCTGCTGCGCCAGCTCTATCTGCTTTTTGGCGTCCTCCAGTTCCCTCTTCGCCTGCTCGGAGAGCTTCTGTTTGGACTCGGCGGTCTGGCGCGAGTTCTGCTCCTCCTGCTTGCGCAGCTCCTCGGCCTTCCTGGCGGCCTGCTCCTCGGCCTCGCGCCGCGCGTCGTCCGCCTTGGTCCGCGCCTCCTGTGCCGCCGCAAGCTTGCCGTTCTGCGCTTTCGCGAGGTTGGCGTAGAATCCGCTGGGATGTCGCACTAGAAATGAATCCCACGCTTCCTTGGTGCCGACCTGCGCGGCAAGCTCATAATCGACACGCCCCTCGGCTTCGGTATCGACGGGCTTTGCGGCTTGCGGCACCAGCGCCATGGTTTCACCGCCGAGCGATCCGTAGACGAACGGCTCCTGACGATTGCCCGTGCTTTTCAAGACGTCATCGCGAACCCGACCGAACGCGATCCGGACGTCCAGCCCGGGGACCGTCAGGTCTTTGAGCAGCGCGGCGGTGAACGGGCTATGCTGCCCGTCGCCATCGTCCGCCGTCGAGCCGGCCTTGGCGGCAAAGGCGATCAGCGTATCCGGGTTGGTGGGTTCGACCTTGCCCAGACCAGCGCTGACCGCACGATTGGCGCGTTCCCTGCGCATGGAGTTGGCGAAGGGGTTGTCGCGGCAGGCATCGAGAATGACGAGATGCAACCGCTTGGCGCCATCAGTCGACGATACCAGCCGTTCCAGTTGGATCGCTTCATCGTCGGCATCCCGGTCACTGGCAAGCTTCGCATCGACCGGGATCAGATAATTGATACCGCCAATTTCGATGCCATGGCCGGCGTAATAGACCACGGCGACGTCGGCCTGATCGGCCATCGCTTCGAAAGCGCGGATCGCACGCTTGAACTCGAGATTGCCGATGTTGAGCCGGACATCGACGGTGTCGAAGCCGGCATCTTTGAACATTTTCGCAATCGCCCCCGCATCCCGCGACGGGTTGGGAAGCTGCGGAACGGTTTGGTAGGTCGAATTCCCAACGATCAGCGCGACGCGTTTGTCGGCAAAGGCAGAGCCGGTCGCGAGAACCATCGACAGGATGGCCCCTCCAATCACTGCCGCCCATGAGACCGGACGCCTCATCGTCGTGATTCCCGTGCGGGACGAGCGAGACGATCGGCCATCTCGCCGCTTTCCGTCCCGGCGCATTTTGCAACGGAACTGAGCCAAAATACCATAGTAAAGTGCCGCGATAATGTGACCTGTATCACGCCCCGCGGCGGTCGCTGGATGTCGGCTTCTTGCGCTCAAAAGAAGCGAACCGGCTGACCGGCTAATTCAACCGAAAGCCATCCGAGTCTAGTGCGCAGACCCCGGATTGTTCGCACGGCTCGCGATGATGGCAATGACGTCGTTCTCGGCGGCGGCCGCCGTCTTGTAGCGCGGCTCGGTGGTCACGAAGGGCTGCTCGGATTCGGCCGGGTGAAAGATCTCTAAATAATAGAGATCGGTCGAGGGGTCCTTTTTCGGCTCGATACGAATGAGTGCCATCGTCTTGATCCCTTATCCTCTGGCTTGCGTTGAGACCGGAAACAGCACCGTCCGGAGCTTGCCCGCCAGCGCGTCGCTCGCCGATCCCGACACTTCGGTCGCGTTCCCCATGCCAAGATAGCGCTCGGCGATATCGGGCGAATTGAGCAAATCTACCGCAGGCCCTTCGAGCGTGACCTTGCCGTTTTCGAAGACGTAGCCGCGATCGGCGATCGATAGCGCCTGACGCGCGTTCTGCTCGGCGAGCAGGATGGTGATGCCTTGCGCGCGCAAGGCCGTGATCAGGCGGAAGATTTCGCTGACCAGAATCGGCGCCACGCCGAGCGACGGCTCGTCCAGCAGCAGAATCTTCGGCTTCGACATCAACCCGCGCCCGATCGCCAGCATTTGTTGCTGCCCGCCCGAGAAATTGCCCGCGATGTCCTTCATGCGCTCGCGCAGGACCGGAAACAGTTTCCCGACAAATTCGAGCCGCTCGGCGTGATCCGCTTCCGACACGGCATAAGCGCCGAGCTCGAGATTCTCCGCAACCGTCATGCCCGCAAAAATCTGCCGGCCCTCGGGCACATGCGCGATGCCACGCCGCAAGCGCTCGGCCGGCGGCAGCGCCTCGATTGCTTCGCCATCCAGAAGAATGGTCCCGGCGTCATTGCGAAGCAGCCCCGAGATCGATTTCGCGAGCGTCGATTTGCCCGCGCCATTGGCGCCGAGCAGCGTCACGATCTCGCCGCGCGCCAGCGTCAAATTGACGTTCTGCAACACGCGATTGCGTCCGTATCCGACCGAGACGGATTTGAGTTCAAGAAGCGGCATGGTTCTCGCGTCCCAGATAGGCCTCGATGACCAATTTGTCCTTTTGAATCTCCGCTGGCGTTCCCCTGGCAATGATGGCGCCGGAATCGATGACCACGACCTGATCGGCGACGTTCATCACCAGCGACATGTTGTGTTCGACGATCAATACGGGAATGCCGAGCGTTCGGATCGCGCGCAGCAAATTGGCAAGCTCCTGCGTCTCGGTGTCGTTCAATCCTGCCGCCGGCTCGTCGAGGCACAGAAGCTTTGGTTGCGCCATCAGCGCACGCACGACCTCGAGCAGTTTTTGCGCACCCATCGGCAGTTCGGTGGCGTGGGTATTTCGAAACGGCGCTAATCCTACCATTTCCAGCATATCCTCGGCGCGACGGAGAATACCGCGCTCTTCCTGTCTTGCACCTCGCAACCAAAGCATTTGGCTGGCGCCGGAGCGTGGATTGAGCCGGTGGCCGCCAACCATCACGTTTTCGATCGCGGTCATGCCGGGAAAGACGCGCGCCGACTGGAAGGTGCGGATCAGCCCTAGCCCCGCGATTTTCACCGCCGGCATGCGAGCGAGATCGCGCCCGAGGAAGCGCACCTGTCCCGCATCCTTGGAAAGGATGTTGGTGATGAGGTTGAAGACGGTGGTTTTCCCGGCGCCGTTGGGACCGATCATGGCGGTGACCTGATCGGGTGCGGCGTCGAACGACACGTCGTCGATGGCTTTCAGGCCGCCAAAACTCTTGGTGAGATGGCGCACACTGAGCACAGCGGCTGCCTCCGCCGATACATTGGCCTGAGCGTCCATCATCGCCATCACAGCGCCCTCACCGAGGTTTTGGATGCGCTCTCCTCGGGCGCTTCGCCACGCGGCCGCACCAGCCGGACCGCCATTTGAACCACCGCGCCGTAAAGGCCTTGCGGCAGATAAAGGAAGCTTGCGACCAACAGCGCGCCCGACGCAAACGTCTTGTAGATCGCCAAGGGCTGAAACACCGTCGGCAGCAGCGTCAGCAGCAACGCGCCGAGCAAGCCGCCGACCAGCGTGCTTTCGCCACCGACGATCAGCATCGCAACCAGCTCGAGCGAGCGCCCGGTGCCGACCATTTCGGGCGACAGGAAATTGAAAAAGAATGCGTACATGCTGCCCGCAAGAGAGGCCAGCGTCACGCTGATCATGAAGGCGGCGAGCTTGTAGCGAACCGTGTTGATGCCGAGCGCGGCCGCCGCCATCTGGTCGGAACGGATTGCCTTCAACGCCCGCCCGAAACCCGAGCGCATCGCGCCCGCAAGCCCAAGCAAAATGATCGCGTCGAGCGCGAGCACGACATAATACATCGCGCGCGGCGTTCCGAATTCAAATCCCGCGACCGAGAAAGACGGAATGCCGACGAGTCCGGATGGACCGCCGGTGATATCGAGAAAGCCGACCGCGCAGGAATCGACCAGGAGCCCGAACGCCAGCGTCGCCAGCGCCAGATAAAGTCCCCTCAGGCGAAGCGTCACGACCGAAAGCACCGACGCGCAAGCTAACGACACGCCGATGCCGGCGAAGATCGCGAGCACGGCTGAGAGTTCGTAGTTGATCGACAGATAGCCCGAGGTGTAGCCGCCGATCGCCATGAAGCCGGCCTGGCCGAGGCTGACTTGCCCGGCATAGCCCATGAGAACGTCGAGCCCCATCAGCGTCATGAACAGGATGAGCGCGATGACGAGGCCCGAGAGGATGCCGTTGTCAGTCACGGCAAACGGAACGAGCACAGCCACGACCAATGCGAGCATAGCAAGCGGCCAGGCAAGATTCGCCGGAAGCTTCGCGGCGTGTCCGACCGCCTTTACCTCATCGCGCGTGTCCTGACGTTTCGCCGCCCCGCCCTGAACAAGGCCCGAGGGACGCCAGATCAGCACCGCGAGCAGAATGAGCAACGCGATCGCGGTCGAGAACAGCGAGGAGATGTAGGCGGTCGCCAATTGGGTCGCGAGCCCCAGAAAAATCCCGCCGATGATCGCGCCGGGAAAGGACGCGATGCCGCCGATCGCGGCCGCCACGAAGCCCGAGATCGTGAACAGCCGTCCGGTGTCGAACTGCAAGGAGGTGGTGGGCGCCACGATGACGCCGGCGATCGCGGCAATCAATGTCGCCAGCGCAAAACTGAAAAGCGTCATCCGCGCGACGTCGATTCCCATCAGGCCCGCGGCGGAGGGGTTTTCGGCGCAGGCGCGCAAGCCTTTGCCGAGTTCCGTCTTTGCCACCAGAAACCAAAGTGCGGCGATGCAAAGCACGGTCGCGCCGAACACCCAGAACGCCTGCGTCGGCACGCGGATCGGACCGAACACCAGCGGCTCCTCGCCCGAGAAGGGCGGCATCGCGTAGGGCTGGCTGCCCCAGACGACCAGCGCAACCCCTTCGATCGCCGTGAGCAGGCCTGCCGTCAGCATCAGGACATTGGCGTTGGACAGCCGCTCGAGCGCCGGCACGAAGGTGAAGGCGCCGAGCGCGGTCCCGATCGCAACCGTCGCGGCAACCGCGGCGGGGATCGCCACCCACAGCGGCCAGCCAAAGGAAACACCGAGGGTGTAACCGATCATCGCGGCGATGATGGCAAAGCCGCCTTGCGAGAGATTGATCGCGCCGGTGACCCGAAAGACCAGCGAGAAGCCGAGCGCGATCGCGGCGTAGATGCTGCCGACCACCAGCCCGCCGATGCAGATCTGCAGGAATTCAAGCACTTACGGTTACCGTCCGGTTCACTCGGCGCGCGGGATGCCGAGCGGATCGCTTACCACAGCCCAGGTCTGCGCGGCAGGGTCCCAGCGGGTGACGACGACGTTGGACTCGTCGAGGCCGCGATTGGGCACTGCCTTGAAATCGTAATAGCCGTTGATGCCGGCAAAGCCCTTCAGCTCGCGCAAGTAAGCGCGCAAGTCCTCGGCCGTCGCGTCCACCTTGAGCTTGCGCAGGGCTTCGACCACGAGCAGCGCCGGATCCCAGGCATAGGTCGACGGGCCGTCCGGCTTGATGTCGGTGCCTTCGAATGCGTGGAAGAACATCTCCCGCGCCACTGATGCGTCATCGGTCTTGACCGGGCGCGAAGACTTCAAGAAGTCCGCCGCCGGTATGTACAATTGCTTCGGGAGAAAGGCCGCGTATTGCGCCATCTGCGCATAGGTCATGTTGCCGTTGGTGGTTGCGACCGGACCCTCGAAGCCCGCATCGTGCACCGCTTTCAGGATGGTGCCGATCGGCCCACCGGTGGACCACGCCACCAGCACGTCGGGGTTTGCCCCTTTAATCCGCTCGATCTGGGCCGCAGCACTGACATCGGAGGGATTCAACTGCGCTTCCGCGACAAGCTCCACATCCTTGTGGCCTTCGGCGCCCACCAGCGCCTTGAAATTCCGGTAAGCGTCCTGTCCGCTCGCGTCCGTCGAGGTGATCAGCGCGACTTTCTTCCAGCCCTTGCGGCCGAAATAGCGCAATAGCGCCGCCGCAAGCTCCTTGGTCGAAATGCTCGAACTGTAGACAAAACCGCCGCTGGCCGGGTGGATCCCGGGCGAGAAACAATAGAGAACCGGCCCCTCCTTCATCAGGGGAGCCATGGCGTTGCAAAGCGCAACCAGCGCCGAGCCGAGAATAACGGGCGGATTGGTGGCCTTGACCTGATTGGCGAGCTGCACCGCCACCTGCGGACTGCTCTGGTCGTCGTGGAAGACGAATTTGAGCGGCTTGCCGTGGATGCCGCCGGTCGAATTCGCCATCTTCTCGTATTGCGTCAGCGCCTGCTGCTCCGCCTTGCCGAGAAATGCGCCGCCACCCGTGAGCGGCAGGATCACGTTGATGTCCCGGGTGTCCGCGGCGCGCACAAAGCTCGCGCAAGAAAGCAGCGCGGCGACAACAAGAATGATGCGGACGCCCATCGATCCTCCGGGTCTTTATTCTTTTTGGGTCTTTTACTGTTTGGGTTTTTCTTCTTAGTATTTTATCGGCGCGCGCGCTACGCCGCAGCGCCCGCCATTTCCTTGTCGGTCTCGTCCTCCTCGAGGCCGGCGAGAACCTTCACTTCATCCTCCGAGGCGCCGAGCGTCCGCCACGGAACCGTTTTCTCGACCACGCCCTGGTAAGAGCGGAGCTTGGCTTGCGGAAGCCGCGGCGCGATATGGCCGAGCACCCGGCCCTCTTCTTCGAAGGCCCTGACGGCATCGATCATCAGGCGGCGGAACTGGACGATCGCGATGTCGCTGGCGCCGAGACGCTCCTGGGTGCGGTCGGCGATCGGTCCCATCGATTCCCACATCGCGATGTCCTGGTTGGGAATGCCGAGAATGCCGGTGAAACTGCCGTTCTGCATCGCCGCGCGGTCCTGGAAATAGTCGTTATGCGCATGCCGCTTGATGGGCCGGAATTGCGCATCGACGTCTTCGCCCACCACCAGCACACAGAATCTTCGCCAGGCCTCGGTGTCAATGCCGGCCTGTTCGCCTTCCGCCCAGGCGATGAAATGGAAGGTGCTCGAAATGTCGTTGCGCGGCACGATCACGCTCGCGACATTATAGGTGCTGTTGGGAGGGATCAGCGCGGTGAAGGGTGCGACGAAGGTCGTGATGCGGACGTAATCGTGCGAATTCGCGTTCACGATCGGACGCCTTATCGCGGCATAGCGCATGCCGTAGTTGGTGAGCTGCACCTGGATCCGTGGGTTCTTGTCGGTCGAGGGGCGGACCCAGTGATCGCCTTTGGCGCTCGCCTCGCCCTTGGCCGGGCGCATGTCGGAGGAATGCAGCGTCGAGGAATGCGCCGAGTCGATCTGGCCCTCCATGATCTGCGCCCAGTTGCAGGGCAGCTCGATCTTGGCGATCGCGACCCTGGCCTCCGCATGCGGCGCCCAGGGCGGCGCTTCGAATTCGGGCATCGCCTCGGGCGGCCCCATGTAAGTCCAGACGAATCCGCCGGCCTCGCGCGTGGGATAGGAAAGATGTTTTGCCTTTTCGGGCAGCGCGCTCGCTTTCGGCTCCGACGGCATGTCGACGACATTGCCCTCGGTGTCGAACTTCCAGCCGTGGTAAAGGCAGCGCAGCCCGCACTCCTCATTGCGGCCGAAGGCAAGCGAGGCCTTGCGGTGCGGACAGAACTCGCCGAGCAGGCCGAGCTTTCCCTCGCTGTCGCGGAACGCCACGAGCTTTTCGCCGAAGATCTGGACCCGTAAAGGCGCGCCGTTCGGCGCGACCTGTTCGGACAGAAGCGCCGGCACCCAGTGACGCCGCATCAGGCGGCCCATCGGGGCATCGCCTTCGACCCGGCACAGCAATTCGTTTTCGGCTGGCGTCAGCATGCTCGCTCTCCCAAAAGCCGTCAGGCGCCGGGCGCAGCCGGCCGCAAAACCCTTAGGTTCCTAAGCATATAGTCCCGGGAAAGCCGCCCCGTCCAGAGCACGCCGGCCAAGAGCGATTGGCATGGATTTCGTTCGCCCCCGCCTTCGAATCTGGCCTGTCGGCACGACATTTGCTTCCTATCCCGCCGCGCGGGGCGTGGAACCAATCCGCGGCGGGCGGGTTACGTCTTAATCGGAGGGGACGGCAAATGTGGACCAGATGGATGTGCGTCGCAGCGTTTGCCGCGGCGCTTTTTTCGGCAACATCGCCACAAGCGGAGGCAGCCGAGCGCTCAGGCGTCTTCCACCGTGCTTCCTGCGCACTGGTCCGGCTTTATGTCGCCAAATATTCGGCCGACGCCGCCGAAGCCTGGGCGCGAAGCCATGGCGCCACCGAGGCCGAGATTGAGGCCGCCAGGCATTGCCTGTCAGCGTCGCCGGTGCAGGCGGCGAGTGTCGTTGGCGTCACGGCGCGCTAGGGGGATTTTCGCGGGCGATTCCCGCTTGATCTCGGCAGGCCTATGGGCCGGGCTAAATCCCGAATACCCAGACCGCGATGATGGCGCCAAGGACGGCGAGGCCCGACAGGGTCCATCCCGCCGCGTAAGCCGAACTATCCGTTTCAGGCCTGTCCACCATTGAATCGTGCCAGTGGGTCATGTTTGGCCTCCGCGAGAACGCCTCTGGTCAATAGGTCGCGACCAGGGGTTCAAGGTTCAACGCCCTCCGCCCAAACTAATCGCGGCAGGGGGCTGCGGGTTCCAATTTGCCGTGCAAGAGACGATCCCGCATCGCAGCAAGGCAGGCGCTCGTATCCGTTTTGGCTCTATACCCGCGCGCGCAGGGCCGCCGCGAAGCGGTCGGCATCTTCCTCGTCGTTGAAGACGTGGGGCGAGATACGCATTCGGCCAAGCCGCGCCGCGACGTGGATGCCCTCGGCCGCCAGCCCCTCGACCAGCCCCGCCGGCATGCCACCGTCAAAGCCGAGGCTGAGGATGTGCGGCGCACGCAAGCGACGCTCGGGTACGCGAACGCCCGTGCCGCGCAGGCCTTCCGCGATGCGTTCCGTCAGCATGGCGAGTCGCTCGGTCACGGCAGCCGGACCCCACGCCACCATCATCTCCATGCCGATTGCGGCCATCTCCAAGGAGATGAAATGGTCGCGCTCGCCCATGTCGAAACGCCGCGCATCGGCAACGTAGCTCAAGTCGGCGAGATAGACCGCATTCTCCGCACGCACGCCGCGGCGGCCGAACGCGGTCTGCTCCAGCGGAATGCCGTCCTGGTGACGCCTGGCAATGTAGATGAAGGCCCGCCCATAAGGCCCGAGCAGCCATTTGTAAGTCGGGAAGAGCACAAAATCCGGGTCGAGGCTTTTGACGTCCATCGCAAGCACGCCCGTGCCATGCGTCGCATCGATCAGAAAGACCGCGCCTTGCCCGCGCAACGTCGCCGCTACCCGTTCGACATCGATCAGCCCGCCGTCCGACCAGTGCACCGAGGAAATCGAAGCCAGGGCGACCGGCGGCGCGCCTTTTCGTTCGATCACCTCGAGCAACGCCGAGGTCCAGTCGCCATCGTCTGGCCGGCGGACGGTCTCGACGACAAAACCTTGCGCGTCGGCCCTGGTGTGCCACTCCAGGACCGGCGAGGAATGGTCGTTCTCCAGAACAAGGACGCGCGCGCCGCGCGGAATGCTCAGGAGTTTTGCCGCGCTCGCCACGCCGTAACTGATCGAGGAGATCAGCGCGACATCGCTGGCGTCGGCGTGGATCAGCCGGGCGGCCGCTTGCCGCGCGCGCTCGTGCTGGCGGTCGGCGAAGGAGGCCTCGAGCGTCCACGGCGCGCCTTTGCGGCCGACCGCCGCGCGGGCGGCCTCCAGGGTTCGAAGCGGCAAAGGGCTATAGGAGGCCGAATTCAGATAGCAGATGTCGCGCGGGATCTCGAACAGGCCGCGCTGCGAGGCAAACATGTCAGTCTCTTCGTTGGGATCACATCATAGCCGTCTCGGTGGCGGCGGCCAATCGGCGGCACGGCAGAGCAGGCACTCACTTGTTGGCATGTCCGCCATGGGCAAAAACGGAAGTCATTGTTTCTCGCCAACTAAGTTAACCCGGCAAGCCCGCCTCCCGAAGCGCCGCGACTATTTGATCGCGCAGGTCCAAAGAGCGGGTGGGAAAAAGCTCCGGCGCATCGGCGGCACGAAAATCCGGCT
>Ga0210394_10008221_pt1 | contig 10804 bp, 4 predicted proteins | sample IncBWC12MmetaG_FD_160121 | JGI IMG/M metagenome (GOLD analysis project Ga0210394, IMG submission 160121) | Forest soil microbial communities from Barre Woods Harvard Forest LTER site, Petersham, Massachusetts, United States - Inc-BW-C-12-M | ecosystem: Environmental > Terrestrial > Soil >... | reverse complement strand
CATCAGTCCGTCACCTTTTAGCGCACTTCTTTTCGATCAGCGGCCGATCCGCCGCTCCGGGAGCTCCATCATGATTGGTTTGGTCCGCGCGCTCACCCTTTGCGGTGCGCTGGCGCTTGGCTTGTCGTCCGCGCACGCTGCCGACAAGGCGTTCAAACGCGACGATCTGGCCGATTCGGCGATCAAGCTCGAAGCCCAGATCAAGAGCGAGGCGGGCGCGGTGAACAAGAGCGGCTCTGCGCTGAAGAGCGATGCGGATGCCGCCTTCAGGCGCAGCGATTACCGGACGGGCTTGCAGATTATCGGACAAATCGCCGCCACCGCGCCCGACGACAGCGGCAACTGGCTGCGGTTGGCGCGCACCATCTTCCAGATGCGCCCCGCGAACTCCAGCGAACAAACCTTCCTGCTCGAACGTGCTTCGACCGCCGCCTATATCGCCTATCAGCGTGCGGCGAACGCGAGCGACGAGGCGGATGCGCTGGCCGTACTCGGCCGGGCGATGTCGGAGCGCAAGCTGTGGCGGCCGGCGCTGGATAGTCTCAGACTTTCGCTCGACCTGCGCGAAGTCGCCGAGGTGCGCGGCCAGTACGAGAAGATGCGCGACGAGCACGGCTTCCGGCTGCTCGACTACACCATCGATTCCGATTCAGCTTCGCCGCGCGCCTGCTTCCAGTTTTCCGAAGATCTTGCCAAGCGCACCGACTTCGCGCCGTTTGTGGCGCTCGCCGGCAACGACAAGCCGGCTTTGAGCACCGAAGCCAAGCAGCTTTGCATCGACGGCCTCAGGCACGGCGAACGCTACAACATCAACCTGCGCGCCGGCCTGCCGTCGAGCGTCAAGGAAAACCTGCCCAAATCGGCCGAGTTCAACATCTATGTGCGCGACCGCAAACCGTTCGTCCGTTTCACCGGGCGCGCCTATGTGCTGCCGCGCACCGGCCAGCGCGGCATTCCGCTGGTCAGCGTCAACACGCCTTCGGTGTCCGTCAATGTGTTTCGGATCGGCGATCGCAACCTCATCGACACCGTGATCCATGGCGATTTTCAGCGCGCATTGAGCCGCTATGAGCTCTCGAACCTCGGCGACGAGCGCGGCGTCAAGGTCTGGTCCGGCCAGCTTTCAACCGCGATGACGCTGAACCAGGACGTCACGACGGCCTTTCCGGTCGATGAGGCGCTCGGCGTGATGCAGCCGGGAATTTACGCCATGAGCGCGGCCGCCAACGGGCCGGGCGACGACGACGGGTTGCTGGCAACGCAATGGTTCATTGTTTCCGATTTGGGCCTGGCGGCTTTCTCCGGCAATGACGGCATCCATGTGTTCGTGAATTCGCTGGCCTCCACTGAAGCCGTCGCCAAGGCCGAAGTTCGGCTGGTGGCGCGCAACAACGAAATCCTCGCCACCCGCAAGACCGACGACGCCGGTCACGTGGTGTTTGAGCCGGGCCTTGCACGCGGCGAGGGCGGTCTCTCGCCGGCGATGCTGACGGTGACCACCGAGAAGGCCGACTATGCCTTCCTCAGCTTGAAAACGAATGCGTTCGATTTGTCCGACCGCGGCGTTTCCGGCCGGACGGTTCCGTCAGGTGCGGACGCCTTCGTCTACGCCGAGCGCGGCGTCTATCGCTCCAGTGAGACGGTCTATCTCACGGCACTCTTGCGCGATGGCCTGGGCAACGCGGTCACGGGTGGGCCTCTGACCTTGGTGATCGAGCGGCCCGACGGCGTCGAATTCCGCCGCGCGGTGCTGCCGGATCAAGGCGCCGGCGGCAGGACGTTCGCGGTCGCGCTCAATTCGGCCGTCCCGACCGGGACCTGGCGGGTGCGGGCCTTTACCGATCCGAAGGGGACTTCGGTGGGTGAGACGACCTTCATGGTCGAGGATTACATTCCGGAGCGGATCGAATTCGAACTCACCAGCAAAGACAAGCAGATCAAGGCCGATACGCCTGTAGGACTTAAGGTAGATGGCCATTTCCTCTATGGCGCGCCGGCCTCCGGCTTGCAGCTTGAAGGCGACATGCTGGTGTCGCCGGCCGCCGAGCGGCCGGGCTTTGCCGGCTATCAGTTCGGCGTCGCCGATGAGGAGAACGCCAGCAACGAGCGAACGCCGATCGAAAACCTCCCCGAAGCCGATGCCAACGGCGTTGCGACCTTCCCGGTCAGCCTGGCAAAGCCTCCCTCATCGACGCGCCCGCAGGAAGCGCAAATCTTCATCCGCATGGCGGAAGCGGGTGGCCGCGCGGTGGAGCGCAAGATCGTCCTGCCGGTTGCGCCAGCAGGCGCGATGATCGGCGTCAAGCCGTTGTTTGGCGACAAGAGCGTTGCCGAAGGCGACAAGGCGGCGTTCGACGTGGCTTTTGTCTCGCCCGAAGGCAAATCGCTGGCGCGTGACGGTCTGCGTTATGAACTCCTGAAGATCGAATCCCGTTATCAATGGTACCGGCAGAATTCGTCCTGGGAGTTCGAGCCGGTCAAATCGACCACACGTGTCGCCGATGGCGACCTCGCAGTCGCGGCCGACCGTCCGGCGCGCATCACGCTGGCTCCGCAGCCCGGGCGTTACCGCCTCGACGTCAAATCGACCGAGGCCGACGGTCCGCTGACCTCGGTACAATTCGACGTCGGCTGGTATTCCGACGGCAGCGCCGACACGCCCGATCTTCTGGAAACCTCGATCGACAAGCCGGAGTATCAATCCGGCGAGACGATGACGGTCTCTGTCAACGCGCGCTCGGCCGGCAAACTCACCATCAATGTGCTCGGCGATCGGCTGCTGACGACGCAAACCACGGATATCAAGGAAGGCACCGCCCAGGTCAGGATTCCCGTCGGCAAGGATTGGGGCAGCGGCGCCTATGTGGTCGCGACCTTGCGCCGTCCGCTCGATGCGGCTGCGCTCCGCATGCCAGGCCGCGCCATTGGGCTTAAATGGTTCGGCATCGACAAGAAGGCGCGCATGCTCGCCGTCAACCTGTCGCCGCCGGCACTGGTGCGCCCGAATACCACGATGAAATTGCCGGTGAAGTTGACCGGCCTCAATCCAGGCGAGGACGCCAAGATTGTCGTCGCCGCGGTCGATGTCGGCATTCTCAACCTCACCAATTACAAGCCGCCGGCCCCGGACGATTACTATCTCGGCCAGCGTCGCATGAGTGCGGAAATCCGCGACCTCTATGGGCAGTTGATCGACGGCATGCAGGGCACCCGCGGCCAGCTCAAGACGGGCGGCGATGGTGCGGGTGCGGAATTGCAAGGCAGCCCGCCGACGCAGAAACCGCTCGCGCTTTATTCCGGCATTGTGACGGTTGCCGCCGATGGCAGCGCCGAGATCAATTTCGATATTCCGGAGTTTGCGGGCACCGCGCGCATGATGGCGGTCGCGTGGACGGCCACCAAGCTTGGCCGCGCCAGCGTCGATGTCATCGTGCGCGATCCTGTTGTGCTGACCGCGACGTTGCCGCGCTTTCTGCTCAATGGTGATCGCGGCACGATGAGTTTCGATCTCGACAATGTCGAGGGTGCGCCCGGCGACTACGCCATCAGCGTCAAGACCTCCGGGCCGGTGAAAGTGAACGGCAATCCAACCACGACCGTGAAATTGGCCGCCAAGCAGCGCACCTCGATGGCGCTGGCGCTCGATGCGGGCGGCGCCGGCAAGGCCAACCTCGATGTCGACATCACGGGACCGAACGGGTTGACGCTGGCGCGGCATTACGCGTTGGACGTCAAGCCCGCGACGCAGGTGCTCACGCGCCGGTCGATCCGGACCTTGGCGAAGGGCGAGAGCCTGACGCTGACATCCGATATGTTCTCCGATCTCGTCGAAGGCACCGGCAGCGTCTCGATCTCCGCCAGTCTGTCCACCGCGCTTGATGCGGCGACGATCCTCAAGGCACTCGACCGCTATCCACACGGCTGTTCGGAACAGATCACCAGCCGCGCGATGCCGCTGCTCTACGTCAACGATCTCGCCGTGGGTGCGCATCTGGCGATGGACACCGAAGTCGACCAGCGCATCCGCGATGCGATCGACCGCCTGCTGGCGCGGCAGGGGTCGAACGGCTCGTTCGGCCTGTGGTCGGCGGGCGGCGACGACCCCTGGCTCGATGCCTATGTGACGGATTTCCTGAGCCGGGCGCGGGAGAAGGGATTTACGGTGCCGGACGTGCTGTTTCGAAGCTCGCTCGACCGCATCCGCAACTCGGTCGTCAACGCCGAAGAACCCGAAAAGGACGGTGGCCGCAATCTGGCCTACGGCCTCTATGTGCTGGCACGCAATGGTGCTGCGCCGATCGGGGATCTGCGCTATCTCGCCGATACCAAGTTGAACAATCTGGCGACCCCCATTGCGAAAGCGCAACTTGCCGCAGCGCTCGCGCTTGTCGGCGACAGAGCGAGGGCCGAGCGGGTTTACGCGGCGGCTGCCGACAGCCTTGCGCCGAAGCCGGTGCTGGAATTCGGCCGCGTCGATTACGGCAGCGCCTTGCGCGATGCGGCGGCTTTGGTCTCGCTTGCAAGCGAGGGCAATGCGCCGCGGGCAACGCTGATGCAGGCCGTTTCAAGGGTCGAAGCGGCGCGCGGGCTCACGCCCTATACCTCAACCCAGGAAAATGCCTGGCTGGTATTGGCATCGCGGGCGCTTGCCAACGAGACCATGGCGATGGATGTCGATGGCACGCCGGTCAAGACTGCGCTGTATCGCAGCTACAAGGCAGCAGAGATGTCGAGCAAGCCGATCAAGATCACCAACACCGGCGACGCGCCGGTGCAGGCGGTCGTCTCCGTCGGCGGCTCACCGGTCACGCCGGAGCCTGCGACCACCAACGGCTTCAAGGTCGAGCGCAATTACTTCACGCTCGACGGCAAGCCGGTTGATGTCTCGAAGGTCAAGCAGAACGACCGTTTTGCCGTGGTGCTCAAGGTCACCGAAGCCAAGCCGGAGTTCGGACACATCATGGTGTCCGATTATCTCCCGGCCGGCTTTGAGATCGACAATCCGCATCTGGTTTCCTCCGGAGAGACCGGTACGCTCGACTGGATCGAGGACGGCGAAGAGCCGGAAGACACCGAATTCCGCGACGACCGCTTCACGGCGGCCATTGACCGGGCCGCCGACGCCAAGGCCGTGTTTACGGTCGCCTATGTGGTGCGCGCGGTTTCTCCAGGCAAATACGTTCTGCCGCAGGCCTATGTCGAGGATATGTACAACCCCTCGCGCTATGGCCGCAGCGGCACGGGTTCGGTGGAGGTACGTCCGGCCAAATGAGCGCGGCGGGGAGCAAAAATTCGTCGTCATGCCCGGACTTGATCCGGGCATCCACGAACTTTTTGGCCGCGGAAAAGAAAGACGTGGATGGCCGGGCGCAGGCGAGCGGAAGCGACGCCGTTCTTCGAACGGCTATGCCCGGCCATGACGATGGTAGGGGGCAAATTCGCCGCGTCATTACCAGCATCGCCATCTTAGCTACTGCCTTTGTGGGCATTTTCACGGTCTGGGTCGCTTCGCTCGGATCGCCGCCACTGGCGGCGGTGCGGGAAGTCTCGACGACGATCGTCGATCGCAACGGCAAGCTGTTGCGCGCCTATGCGATGGCCGACGGGCGCTGGCGTCTGCCGGTCAATGCCACAGCCGACGTCGATCCGACCTATCTGAAGCTGTTGTTGGCCTACGAAGACCGTCGCTTTTACGCCCATGCCGGCGTCGATCCGCTGGCGTTGGGACGTGCGGCGTTTCAACTCGTCACCCGCGGCCATATCGTGTCGGGCGGTTCCACCATCACCATGCAACTCGCACGCTTGATGGAGCCCCGTCGGCAGCGCTCCATCTCCGCCAAACTCCGGCAGATTGTCCGCGCGATCGAGATCGAGCGGCAGATGAGCAAGCCACAAATTCTCGATCTGTATCTGGCGATGGCGCCGTTCGGCGGCAATCTCGAGGGTATTCGCGCAGCGTCGATCGCCTATTTCGGCAAGGAGCCCAAGCGATTGTCGCTTTCGGAAGCAGCGCTATTGGTGGCATTGCCGCAATCGCCGGAAAACCGCAGGCTCGACCGTTATCCGAATGCTGCGCGTGCGGCGCGTGACCGCGTGCTGGACCGGATGGTCGAAGATGGCGTCGTTTCCGATGCGGACGCGGCGCTTGCGAAAGCCGTCCCCGTGCCACGCTTGCGCAAGCCGATGCCGATACTCGCTCCGCATTCGGCCGACAATGCGATGCTGTCGGTGAGGGACGTGCCCGTGATTGCGCTGACGCTTGACGCCGGTCTGCAGCAGGCGCTCGAAGGCTTGGCGCGCGATCGCGCGATCGCGCTGGGTACGAATATTTCCGTCGCCATTCTCGCGATCGACAATGCAAGCGGCGATGTGCTCGCCCGCGTCGGCTCGCCGGATTATTTCGATGACAGACGCGCTGGACAGGTCGATATGACCCGCGCGGTGCGCTCGCCAGGGTCGACGTTAAAGCCATTCATCTACGGTCTGGCATTCGAGGACGGCTTCGTTCATCCGGAGAGTTTGATCGACGACAGGCCGATCCGCTTCGGCTCCTACGCGCCGGAAAATTTTGATATGACCTTCCAGGGTACGGTGCCCGTGCGCAAGGCGCTGCAAATGTCGTTGAATGTGCCAGCCATAGCCTTGCTGGACCGCGTCGGCGCAAGTCGCCTTTCCTCGCGGCTGAAACAGGCGGGCGCCAATCTGGAACTGCCCAAGGATGAGGCGCCGGGATTGGCGATGGGCCTCGGTGGCGTCGGAATCACATTGCAGGATCTCGTACAGCTCTATTCGGGGCTGGCGCGGCTCGGCAACACGAGGCCGCTGCGGGAGATCAAGCGCCTGCAGGACGAGGTCCGCGAGCCGCAGCGCTTGCTCGATCAGGTTGCGGCATGGCAGGTCGGCAATGTTCTGCTCGGCACGCCGCCGCCGGAAAATGGCGTGCATAACCGGATCGCTTTCAAGACCGGAACGAGCTACGGCTACCGCGACGCCTGGTCGATCGGTTTCGACGGACGGATCACCATTGGCGTTTGGGTTGGGCGCCCCGATGGCGCGCCAGCGCCGGGCATTGTCGGCCGGACCGCGGCTGCACCAATCCTGTTCGACGCCTTTGCCCGCACCGGCAAATTGCCGGCGGCTCTGCAGAGGCCGCCCAAGGGCACGTTGGTGGCAAGCAATGCCAAATTGCCGCTGCCGTTGCGGCGGTATCGGCCGATGGGCGAACTCGTTCGAACCGACGGCGAGCGCGCGCCGCATATCCAGTTTCCGCTCAACGGCTCGCGGATCGACATAGCCGGCGCGGACGGAGTGTCTTCTTCCGCGATGCCCGTGAAAGTGGCAGGCGGGGTGCTTCCGATCACCATGATCGTCAACGGTGTGTCGGTTGGGGAACTCGACGGCCGCCGGCAACGCTTGATCGATTCACCGGGGCCGGGCTTTGCCAGGCTGACGGTTATCGACGCCAAGGGCGCCGCGGACACAGTTGTGGTCAGAATTCAGTAGATAGCCCGGGATAGCGCGCTAAGCGGTTGTCGCCATGTCGGTTTCGGCGTATGCGGAACCGATGAGCGAGACCTATGCCCGCCCTCGATTTGGACAGCCGCGCGAGCCGCAAAAACGGGTCGATCGGGGCAGCCGGCTCGTGGACGTATTGGATTTTGCCACCGCCAATCACATTCGCGCCGTCGCATTCCTGATCTTGTGCGGAATGTTGTTGTTCCTGCCCGGATTCTTCAGCATCCCGCCGATCGACCGGGACGAGGCGCGTTTCGCCCAGGCGACCAAGCAAATGGTCGAAAGCGGCGACTTCGTCGACATCCGGTTTCAGGATGAAGTGCGCTACAAGAAGCCGGTCGGCATCTACTGGATGCAGGCGGCGGCCGTCGAGACCGCCTCCGCGCTCGGCCTGCCGCGCGCTCAGGTCCGCATCTGGCTTTATCGTGTGCCCTCGCTGATCGGCGCGTTCGGCGCCGTGCTCCTGACCTACTGGACGGCGCTCGGCTTCGTTACCCGCCGTGGCGCCGTTCTCGCGGCGCTGATCATGGCAAGTTCAGTCTTGCTCGGCGTGGAAGCCCGGCTCGCCAAGACCGACGCGATGCTGTTGTTCACGGTCGTAGCCGCCATGGGGGCTATGGCGCGGGCCTACCTGTCCTGGCAGCGAGGCGATGATACGCCTCATCCACCATGGTCGTGGCCGGCCGTTTTTTGGACGGCGCTTGCGGGCGGCATTCTTCTCAAGGGTCCGCTGATCCTGATGTTCGTCGGTTTGACGATCGCGGCGCTGGCATTTCTCGACCGCTCAGCGGCGTGGCTTTGGCGTTTGCGGCCGGTATGGGGCCTGATCTGGCTCCTGGTTCTTGTATTGCCGTGGTTCGTCGCAATCTTCTGGCGCGCCGGCGACGCATTCTTTGCCAATTCAATCGGCGGCGACATGCTGAGCAAGCTGGCGGCGCAAGAGTCGCACGGCGCGCCGCCTGGCGTCTATCTGCTGTTGTTCTGGGTGACGTTCTGGCCCGGTGCGCCGCTGGCGGGGATGGCAGCCCCTGCGGTCTGGCGGGCGAGGCGCGAACCGGGCGCGCAGTTTCTTCTGGCCTGGCTCATTCCGTCATGGATCGTGTTCGAATTGGTGCTGACGAAACTGCCGCATTACGTTCTGCCGCTCTATCCGGCGATTGCGATTCTCACGGTGGGTGCGCTCGAGCGCCGCGTGCTGTCCCGATCCTGGCTCACGCGCGGGGCAGCGTGGTGGTTTGTCATTCCCGCGGTCGCATCGCTCGCAGCCGTTGTGGGAGCCGTAAGCCTGACGCGCCAGCCGGTATTCCTGGCGTGGCCCTTTGTGGCGGCAGCGCTGATCTTCGGGCTGTTTGCGTGGTGGCTCTACGACAACAATCGCGCCGAACGTTCGTTGCTGAACGCCGTGGTGTCGGCCCTGTTCCTGGCGTTCGCCGTTTATGGCGTCGTGGTGCCGGCGCTGACGCCCTTGTTCCCCAGTGCCGAGGTGGCGCGGGCGCTTCGCAATGTCGTCTGTGTCGGACCGAAGGCGGCGGCCGCAGGCTTTCATGAACCGAGCCTTGTTTTCATGACCGGGACTTCGACGTTCCTGACCGACGGATCGGGTGCAGCTGACTTCCTCGCCCACGGCAGCTGCCGTTTTGCGCTGGTGGAGCAACGCTCCGAACGCAGCTTTGCCCAGCGCGCCGAAGCGATTGGCCTGCGTTACGACGTGGCGAACCGCGTGGAGGGCTACAACATTTCGCAGGGCCGAACGATTTCAATTGCGATCTTCCGCTCCGAGGGCACGGAGTAAGATGGCCGTTCCGCCCCGAGCCGACGTCTCGAAAGGATACTTCGCGCGACTCTTCGCCGTCGTGCGGACGTCGGTGAGGCAACTCGCAGGTCCGCCGTCACAGGCGAGCCGCGCTGAGGCCGCGCGGCGGCTGGTGCGCAACGGGCTTCTGACGGCCGCGTCGGCCGCAATGCTGATCGCGACGCTGATGATCTGGTTCGACGCGTGGGAAATCGCGCTCATGCCGCCCCGCGACACTGCAGGCCTTTGGCCGGCGCGGGTGCTGACCGACTTCGGCAAGGACACCTATGTATTGTCGATTGCAGCCGCTCTGTTGGTTGGCGTAGCGCTGGTTGCGCCGGCGACGCATGAGCCCGTACGGAGGCGGCTACTGGACATCGGCTTGCGCCTGCAATTTGTCTTGCTCGCCGTATCGGTGCCCCTTGTTGTGGGCGAGCTCCTGAAATGGATCGTCGGACGCGGCCGGCCGTTTGTCGGAGGAGAGGCCAACGCCTTCAATTTCGTTCATTTTGCGGGAACGGAACGCTATTTCAGTTTCCCGTCGGCGCATGCGATTACGGCCTTTGCGCTGGCCTTTGCGGTGGCCGCGGTCTGGCCGCGCATGCGGGGCGTGATGATCGCCTATGCGCTTGTGATTGCGTTTACGCGCCTCGTACTTCTGGCACATCACCCGAGCGATGTTTTGGCCGGCGCCGCGATCGGGATCATCGGCGCCATGTGGGTGCGATATTGGTTTGCCGTGCGCGGCCTGGGCTTTGCGGTCGATCCTGACGGCGCGATTTCGCCAATCGCTTGAGTCCGTCTCAAAGGGGTTGCCGAGGAGACGTCGGCCCCATAAGAAGCGGCGGCTAGCCGCGAGCCAACACCAACGGATGAGTGAATTTGCCTTCTGACGCAACTGAGACCGCCGTTTCCATCGTTGTTCCCGTGCGCAACGAGGCCGAAAACGTTGCGCCGCTGATCGCGGAGATCGCGGCAGCGCTGGATGGCCGATGGCCCTACGAGATCATCTACGTCAATGACGGTTCAACGGACGCAACGGGAGAACGATTGGCGTCCGCCATGAAGAGCCGATCAAATCTGCGCCAGCTTCGTCACGCGACGTCTGCCGGTCAATCCGCGGCGGTGCGCAGCGGCGTTCGCGCCGCGCGCGGCGCGATCGTGGCAACGCTTGACGGCGATGGCCAGAACAATCCGGTTTTCCTGCCGGCCTTGATTGCGGCCATCGAAGAGGGCGGCGAGCACGTTGGCCTCGCCGCGGGTCAGAGGGTGGGACGCAAGGACACCGGCTTCAAGAAGCTTCAATCACGCATCGCCAATAGCGTGCGCAGTGCCATCCTGCATGACGGCACCCGCGACACCGGATGCGGGCTGAAAGCGTTCCGGCGCGAGGTGTTCCTCGCATTGCCCTATTTCGATGGCCTGCATCGTTTCCTGCCGGCACTGGTACGCCGTGAGGGGTATGACATCGCCTATGTCGACGTGATCGATCGTCCA
>Ga0210394_10008220_pt1 | contig 10806 bp, 6 predicted proteins | sample IncBWC12MmetaG_FD_160121 | JGI IMG/M metagenome (GOLD analysis project Ga0210394, IMG submission 160121) | Forest soil microbial communities from Barre Woods Harvard Forest LTER site, Petersham, Massachusetts, United States - Inc-BW-C-12-M | ecosystem: Environmental > Terrestrial > Soil >... | reverse complement strand
AGAACGCCGCGAGAGAAAGCTTGTTTCGCAGTAGGCGCCGGCGAAAGGATGCGTACACCGTTTCAGTGTCTGCCGCGTAGGTGGCTCTACCGATTTCCGTTGTCATCCGATCCGAATCCTCGGATCCGCGAGGCTGTAAGCCAGGTCGACAAGGAGGTTTACCAGGATGCACATCAGAGCGACGAGAAGTACATACGACTGGATCGGGCCGGAATCCTTCATCGTGAGTGACTTGACCGCATAATTGCCGATGCCGGGCCAGCCGAACACGCTTTCGACCACGGCGTTGCCCGCCATCAAAAATCCGAAGACGACACCAAGCGCGGTCACCGCTGGAATAATTGCGTTGCCTAGCGCATCTCCGTATATGACAAGCCTGCGTGGCAAGCCGAAGGCCCACGCCGTTTTCACGTAATCGGTCTCGAGAATTTCCAGCATCCCTGCCCGTACCATCCGTGCGAGCGGTGCCATCACGCTGATGGCGAGGGTCAACGAAGGCAGCGCGAGGTGCGCAAGACTCGATTCAAACGCGTGCCAGTTGCCGCTGACGAGTGCGTCGACGGTATATAGGCCTGTGATCGGGACCGGTGGGCTGATCCCCGGATCAAGTCTCCCCAGCGGGGCCGGCGCGATTCCGAATAGATAGAAGAAGACATAGATGAGAATAAGCCCAGTCCAAAAGCTCGGCATTGCCACTCCCGCGACGCTGAAGACCCTGCCGAAGTGGTCGATGACCGTATCGCGATGGACGGCGCAAAGCACGCCCATCGGCACGCCGAGGAGAAGCGCGAGAACAAGACTTGCCACAGTCAATTCGAGCGTCGCCGGCAGGCGTTGCATGAAGTCGGTCAGAACGGGCCGTCCGGTCGACGAACTCTCGCCCAGATCGCCATGCAGCAGCCCGGTCAAGTAGCGCGTGTATTGAACATGGACGGGCTGGTCGAGCCCCATCTTGTGTTTCATCTCCGCGACATATTGAGGAGTGGCCAAAGGGCCCGCCTTCACCAAAGCGGGATTTCCCGGCAGCAGATAGGCCAGCAGAAAGCCGATCACGCTCACGCCAAACAGCGTCGGAACCAGCAAAGCCACTCTGCGGACAACAAAGAACAGGAACGACATCTTGTCAGCGATGCTCCGGCGAAACGGCGGCCTCGCTTCAGGCGAACTTCATCTTGTCGAAACGTTCGATCGAATCCCACAACTTCTCGAGCCCAAGAAGCTCGGAGCGCATCACGCGCGTCCAGTTGTCGTACCAGAGAAGCCCCCAGACGGCGTCGTCAAGGATGATCCTTTGCGCGTCCTTGACGCCGGCGGCCCGCTTTATCAAATCGCCCTCGCGAATATTGTCGTCGATCAGCTTGTCGAGCGCTGGATTGGCGTAGAAACCTTTATTGGTCCCCACTGCCTTGCCGTGAAAGTTCCAGTAGAGGTGATAAACTGGATCATTGATCCAGGATTGCCAGGACTCGATCGAGAGTTCGTGATCGCCGTTGGATGACAGTTGGCGGAACGTGGCGTCGGTTTCCTTCTCTATGCTGACCCGGAAGCCTATCCTCTCCAGTTCGCGCTGAATCCAAACCGCTGCCTGTTCGTGCGGCTCGTAGCCAACGCGAACCGCCAGCTTGACAGGGGTCGGAACGCTACCCAGGCCGGCCTGCTGCATCAGCGACTTGGCCTTGTCGAGATCATATTTGTAAGGCGAGAGAGAGCCGTCGTAGCCGGGCGTCTGGCTTGGAACCGGACTCTTCATCTGCTCGCCGTAGCCGTAGAGAACATTCGGAATGATCGCCTGGATCGGTATCGCATAATTCACCGCCTGACGAACTCTCACGTTGTCGAACGGCGGCTTTTTTAGATTCATGCTGACGAAGTTGCAGTTGGTGTCCGGCAGCGACACCACCTTCAACCCGGGTTCGGTTTCAAGACTCTTGAGATTTTTCGGCGACATCGAGTTCGGCCCAACCACCATGTCGACCGCCTTACGCTTAAGAAGCAGAATGCGATCTGCTTCGTTCGGTGTGTACTTGGCGACAACGCGCTTGAAAAAGGGAGCCGGCCCCCAATAGCCCGGCGTCGCTTCGAGCACGACTTCGACGCTGGGTTCGTTCCTGACAAGGCGATAGGGACCAAGACCGGCGGCGTTGCGCTTGAGCCAGTCCGACGCCCAGGGGTCGCCGGTCGTGGCGTGGGCCTTCACCACGTCGGGGTCGAGCAGCGAGTTGTTCGATAGCGCTAACACGTCCAGAAGCATGGCGCTCGGCGCGTGCAAGTTGATCACGAAAGTAGCGTCGTCGCGGACCTCGAACTGGTCGGGCTGGGTGATACCCAGCAGCGTCGGAAAGATGAGCCGCGTATACCCAGGCGATTGCAATCCGCGATCGAACAGATATTTCACCGCGTGCGCATCGACGGGCTTGCCGCTTGGAAATTTCAGACCGCTGCGGATCTTCACCGCGAGCCTCTTGCGGTCGTTCTCGTAGGCCCAGCTCTCGCCGACTCCGCCAACGAACTTGCCTGGCTCAGCCAAAAAGAGGCCAGGCTTTCCTGGCACCGGCTCGGTGCCCCATCCAATTACGGTGTCGTGGATGTTGCATTGGACGATGTAGGCACCATCCGACTTGAATTGCGCCGGATCGAGCGAGTCGATGTCGGTGCCCCAGCCTACCGTCAGCGTCGAAACGTCTTGCGCTTCCGCCGAGCGGGGAAGAACGCTGCCGGCGAGCGCCGCTCCGCCACCGCGCCCGGCCCATTTCAGCAAATCACGGCGAGACTGGTCTCCAAACATTGGCATCCACCTCTTCGTTGGTCGAGGAGTCGGTATGCTGTTTTGGCCGCGAGGCATTCTATTCGTTTTGCAGTTTCTAGGCAAATTTGCGGCTTTTTTAGCCTCGCCGAACCCTGGAACTTCAAAAATTCTACCGTAGCTCCAACCAGATCAGCATGATCGCTGAGGGTGCAATTATTCTGATCAGGCGCATCCCGTGCGGCTCATCCCTCCTCCCAAAAGGCCGCCTCTGCGCTGGCTAGACTGCGCCGGCAGTCCTCGTCGCACTCGAGCAGATCGCGCAGCACCTGCGACCCATCGCGCCCGGTGAGGCTCGTCGTCCGGTCGCATTTCCGAAAACCTTCAAGGCAACAGACGTGGCTATGCCGCTTCGTGAGTGATAAACTTTCAGACCTTTTCTGGCCGCCCGCTCCAAATGGGGCGGCCACCGACCTGACGGCGGATCCCGCAGATGAACCCATCCTCTTGGTTCGGCGCTGGTGGAAATAGCAACCTCAAGGTCTTGTGGGGTGACGGCGAACGCGTTTTCTGCAGAAGAGAGAGCGACGAGTTTCCGGCTCTGGCCGTGTTCCCTGTTGCTGAGCATCCGACACGTGCCACCCTCGATCGCCTCGCTCGCGAATACGGATTAAAGGACGAACTGGATGGGGCGTGGGCGGCGCGGCCGCTGGAACTCGTCCGCGAAAACGGCCGACTCATCCTGGTGCTCGAGGACACCGGCAGCGAACCGCTGGACCTCATGCTCGGGGCACCCATGGAGGTGCAAAGCTTTCTGCGCATCGCCGTCGCGGTCGCAGCGGCCCTTACACAGGTTCACCGACGCGGCCTGGTCCACAAGGACGTCAAGCCTTCCAATATTCTGGTGAATCGCAAGACCGGTGAGGTCAAGCTCACCGGTTTCGGTATCGCTTCGCGTTTGCCGCGCGAGCGACAGGCGCCCGCGCCGCCCGAGTCGATCGCGGGCACGCTGGCCTACATGGCGCCCGAACAAACCGGACGCATGAACCGCTCCATCGATGCCCGCAGCGACCTCTACGCTCTCGGCGTCTCGTTCTACCAGATGCTGACTGGTTCACTGCCGTTCACCGCGGCCGAACCCATCGAGTGGGTCCACTGCCATATCGCCAGAAAGCCGGTCCCCCCAAGTGAACGGCTGGAGACCGTCCCGGTCGCGATTTCCGCCCTCATCGTGAAGCTGCTCGCCAAGAACGCCGAGGAACGCTACCAGACCGCTGCCGGCCTGGAGCGCGACCTGCGGCGTTGTCTGGCTGCATGGGAGGCTCATCGCCGGATCGACGCTTTTCCGTTGGGGCTGCAGGACGCGTCTGACCGGCTCTTGATTCCAGAGAAGCTCTACGGGCGCGAGCGCGAGATCGAGACCTTGCTCGCCGCCTTCGACCGGGTCGTCGCCAGCGGCCGGCCGGAGCTGGTGCTGGTCTCCGGATATTCCGGCATCGGCAAGTCCGCAGTCGTCAATGAGTTGCACAAGGCGCTGGTGCCGCTGCACGGCCTTTTCGCCTCCGGCAAGTTCGACCAGTACAAGCGCGACATCCCCTATGCGACTTTGGCGCAAGCGCTTCGGAGCCTGATCCGCGCGCTATTGGGCAAGAGAGACACCGAGCTTGCCGGCTGGCGCGACGCGCTGCGCGAGGCGGTGGGCCCGAACGGTCGGCTCATGACCGACATTGTCCCCGAGTTGAAGCTCCTCATCGGAGAGCAGCCGTCGGTCTTGGACCTTCCGCCGCAGCAAGCACAAAGCCGTCTCCACCTGGTGTTCCGGCGGTTGCTCGGCGTCTTCGCGCGGCCCGAACATCCGCTGACGCTTTTTCTCGACGATTTGCAATGGCTGGACGCAGCGACGCTTGATGTGCTCGCCGATCTGTTAACCCAGGCGGACGTGCAGCGGCTGCTGGTGATCGGCGCCTATCGGGACAACGAAGTCAATTCCGCTCATCCGCTGATGCGCAAGCTCGACGCTATCCGCAAGGAGGGAACGCTCGTACAGGAGATTTGCCTGGCGCCGCTCGCCCGAGAAGACCTGGCGCGGCTCGTTGCCGACACTCTGAACTGCACTTCTGACCTTGGCGCCCCGCTGGCACAACTCGTGCACGAGAAGACGGGCGGCAATCCGTTTTTTGCAATTCAGTTCATTTCTGCGCTCGCTGAAGAAGGGCTGCTCCGCTTCGATCATGACGCGGCATGCTGGCGCTGGGAGCTCGATCGACTTCACGCCAAGGGTTACACCGACAACGTGGTGGACCTTATGGTCGAGAAGTTGACCCGCCTGCCCGTTGAGACCCAGGCGACGCTGCAGCGGCTCGCCTGCCTTGGCAACGCTGCCGAGATCACGATGCTTTCGATGGTTCTCCAAAAATCGAAGGAGGACGTCGATTCGGATCTCTGGGACGCCGTTCGCCTGGAGTTGGTCGAACATTTGGAGGGCTCGTACAAATTCAGCCACGATCGTGTCCAGGAAGCCGCCTATTCGCTCATACCCGAACCCTTGCGTGTCGAGGCGCATCTCCTGATCGGCAGGCTGCTCGCAGTGCGTACCCCTCCGGAAGAACGCGAAGAGGCCATCTTCGAAATCGTCAATCAGCTCAACCGCGGCGCCGCCTTGATCTCCTCGCGCGACGAGCGCGAGGAGCTCGCAGAGTTCAATCTGCTCGCGGGCCAACGCGCCAAGGCCACCACCGCGTATGCCTCGGCTCTCACCTATCTGACTGCAGGCGAAGCGCTGCTAGCGGAGGACTCGTGGGAGCGCCGGCGCGACCTCGCCTTTGAGCTGGCGCTGCGCCGGGGCGAATGCGAGTTCCTCACCGGCGCTCTTGCGGCGGCAGAGCATCGACTGGCGGCGCTGTCGGCCCGGGCCGCAAACACCGTGGAACGAGCCAAGGTCGCATGCTTGCGCGCCGATCTGTACACGACGCTAGATCAGGGCAGCCGCGCGATTGCCGTCGGTCTCGACTATCTCCGGCATCTCGGCATCGACTGGTCGCCGCACCCGACCGAAGAAGAGGCGCGACGCGAATACGAACGGGTCTGGTCGCAGCTCGGTGCCCGCACGATCGAGTCTCTAATCGATCTGCCTTTGATGAGCGACCCGGCAACGCTTGCGACGCTGGACGTTCTGGCAAAGATCGGGGTACCGGCATTTTATACCGATGCGAACCTGCTTGGCCTGATCACCTGCCGGGCGGTCAATCTCAGCCTTGAGCGCGGCAACTGCGACGCTTCGTGCAGCGCGTATGTATGGCTTTCCATGGTCGCCGCCCCGATCTTCGGCGACTATCGGACCGCCGCATATCGCTTCGGTCAGCTCGGCTTTGACCTGGTCGAGGGACGCGGACTGACGCGTTTCCAAGCCAGGACCTACATGGACTTTGGCGATAGCGTTTTGCCCTGGACGAAACATGTCCGCGCCGGACGCGACCTGGTGCGCTACGCGTTCGAGGTGGCGAACAAGGTCGGTGATCTCACATGCGCCTCCGCCTGCGGCAACCAAATGAACACCAACCTCCTCGTTGCGGGCGACCCGCTTGCCGAGGCGGAACGTGAAGCCGAGCACGGCCTCGCGTTCGCGCAGAAGGCGCGGTTCGGCACTGTCATCGACGCCATCGCCACCCAGCTTGCGCTGATCCGGACGCTGCGCGGCTTGACGCCGAAATTCGGCTCCTTCGACGATCAGCAGTTCGATGAACGTCGAATCGAAAAACGCTTTTCGGAAAATCCGGATTTGGCGTTTGTCGAATGCTGGTATTGGATCCGCAAGCTGCAGGCGCGCTTCTTTGCCGGCGACTACTCGTCGGCCATCGAGGCCTCCTCGAGAGCGCATCGGCTTTTGTGGACCTCGGTTTCCATGCTCGAAACCGCGGACTATCACTTTTACGGCGCGCTGACTCAAGCAGCCTCCAGCGATCGCGTAGCAGCGGGCGAATCCAGGCAGCGGTACCTAGACGCCGTCGCCGCGCATCACAAGCAACTTCAGTTGTGGGCGGCGAATTGCCCGGACAATTTCGAGAACCGCACGGCGCTGGTCGGCGCCGAGCTTGCTCGCCTCGAGGGACGAGAAGCTGAGGCGATGGGCCTCTACGAACAGGCCATTCGTTCCGCTCGCGACAACGGCTTCATTCACAACGAGGCGCTCGCCAATGAAATCGCTTCACGCTTCTATGCGGCGCGCGGCATCGAGAAAATTGCCCGGGTGTATCTGAAAGACGCCCGCTACGGCTATTTGCGCTGGGGAGCCGATGGCAAGGTACGGCAGCTCGATGAGATGAACCCGCATCTCGGCGAGGAGGAGCCGGCGCTTGCGCGAACGAACACGATCGGGGCGCCGGTCGAGCACTTGGACCTCGCGACCGTGATCAAAGTGTCACAGGCCGTTTCAAGCGAGATCGTCCTGGAAATGCTGATCGATACTTTCATGCGCACGGCCGTCGAGCAGGCAGGCGCCGAGCGAGGCCTGTTGATCGTTCCCCACGGGCGTGAGCCGCGGATTGAGGCGGAAGCCACGACCGGCGGCAACACGGTCGTAGTCGAGTTACGCGATCAGCCGATAACCGCAGCGGTGCTGCCGGAGTCGGTGCTTCAATATGTCATGCGAACGCGCGAGAACGTCATTCTGGACGACTCCGCCACCCAGCCACCGTTTGCTGCGGATCCTTACCTCCGGCAGCGCCAGCCGCGGTCCATTCTTTGCTTGCCCCTGGTGAAACAGTCCAAGCTGATCGGGGTGCTCTATCTCGAAAACAATTTGGCGTCCCGCGTGTTTACGCCCGCCCGGATCTCGGTGCTGGAATTGCTGGCGTCGCAAGCGGCGATCTCGCTGGAGAACGCCCGCCTGTACAACGATCTCGAGGAGCGCGAGGCCAGGATCCGCCGCTTGGTCGATTCGAACATCATCGGTATCATGATCTGGGATTTTCAGGGTCGGATAATCGATGCCAACCAAGCCTTTCTTGATATGGTCGGGCTTGCTCGAGAAGATCTCGCCGATCAGCTGCGATGGAGGGAGCTGACGCCGCCCGAATGGCGCGACGCCGACGACGAGGCGTTGGCAGAGCTTGAGACAGATGGGACCATCCAACCGCGAGAGAAAGAGTACTTTCGCAAAGACGGCAGCCGCGTGCCGGTTCTGGTCGGTGCGGCGACGTTCGGCGACCGCCGAGACGAAGGCGTTGCCTTCGTGCTCGATCTGACGGAGCGCAAACAGGTCGATGCGGCGCTACGCGACACGCAAGCAAACCTTGCTCATGTCATGCGCATAACAACCTTGGGCGAGTTGACCGCCTCGATCGCTCATGAAGTGAACCAGCCGCTCGCCGCCGTCATCGCCAATGCTGAAGCCTGTCTAAGCTGGCTCAGCCGCGCAGCCCCCGATCTCGAAGCCGCGCGCCGCTCCGTGGAATGGATTATCGACGACGGCAATCGGGCAAGCGGGGTTATCCGGCGCGTCCGGGCGCTCGCAAACAAGACCAGTATCGAAAAGATGCCGCTTGACGTCAATGATGTCGCTGGAGAGACCATCGCGGTGGTGCAGCGTGAATTGAATAGCCACGGCGTGTCGTTGCGAACCGAGTTCGCACCAGCTCTGCCTACCATATTGGGGGACCGGGTCCAATTGCAGCAAGTGATTATTAACCTGGTGATGAATGGCATCGAAGCAATGCAAGCGGTCACGGGTCGGCCGCGCGAACTGTTCATTCGATCCCGCCAGGACACGGTGCACCAAGTGCTCGTAAGCGTGACGGATTGCGGCGTGGGGATTTCCGCGGAGAATATGGACCGGCTATTCGACGCCTTCTTCACCACCAAAGCCAGCGGCATGGGGATGGGACTATCGATCTGCCGTTCAATCGTGGAAGCGCACGATGGCCGGTTATGGGCCACGGCAAACGTACCTTACGGTACCACGTTTCAATTCACCCTGCCGGTCAAAGCAGCCACGCTTTCATGAGTTTGCGCCCACGGAGCGTGGTCCGCCACGATCACACGACCGACTCCTCAGCCTACCGCAGTTAAACTGGCACTGGTTTTCGGGCTAGAAAACTGCCGCCGCCTGCGGATATCCGATTCGATTCGGTGGGACGAAGCGCCGCGTTCCGGTCTCATCGAGCGCGAATTTTGGGATGGATCCGACCAACTCTGCGTCGAGCACAAGAGCGAAGCGGCGGTTATCCAGAAGCAGCCAGTGGCCGTCGACTCGCGCCGCCACGACCGCATGGTCTTCCTTGGGGAGTAGGTTTCGCAAGATGACGATCTTCACATCGTCATGGGCCGCGCCTGCCTCCAGCAGCGCGACATACTTCACGATCGCATAGTCCTCGCAATCACCGCGACCAGTCTGCAGAGTCTCGAAAGGTGAGCTCCAATGGTCCGCCTCGCCCCATAGTGCCTCGTCGCTGGTAGCGGTGATGGCAAGATTGACCGCTCGATTGATCAAGCCAATACGGGCGCGGCCCGAGCGGCCAGCGCCTTCAGCCACGATATCCATCAGGTTTTGTGCGACGACAGGACACCCTTCTCGCGCGCGGCAGCGCCGCAACACTTGTCGTTCACGATTGATCTGCGTGTTAACAGCCCACCATTTCGCCGCAACATCTCCGGCAAACGGTTCAGTTTCCAACCCGAATAGCGACGGCGCTTGCCGATCGCCTTCGGTCGCGGCGCCTTGTCCTGCTACCTGCATTGAAACGTCGATGGTCGCGACTGCTTGGTGATAGCCGACATCGAACGAAACGAGGTCCCGCAGTTCCTGCGCCGGAAGCCTTTCAACCCAGTCAGCGAGAATACACGCGCCGAGCACGAGGCCGGCGCCAAGGCGCCGGAGTTTTCCGTGACCCAGGGGGAGCCTCACGACGGCGGGGACCTGATGTACGTTCGTGGCCCTCACCGGCTCCGATATGGAGGGCCCATATTATCGTCGACACTCCCCGGATATTCGCCGTCTCCATACAGACCTCCCCAGCCTGAATGATAGGTCGGATATTCTTCGCCGTATCCAAATCTGATCGCGTCTTGTGCGGGCAGTGAATGATGACTGTAGAGTCCGTGATACGTGTCGTGCATTTCATAGCCGACATTGGCGGCCATCGCCGGAGCCGCGAGCATCAGCGAAAATGCGGTTGCACCAATCAATCTGAAATTCATCATCGTACATTCCCTTTTCACGGCGATCGTACGGGGACCATCTCTGCCGCGCACAGATAGCTCACGTGATCGAACGCCAACTTGTTGATCTCTTGTGCAGTCAACATGGGAATTCAATTGGCCAGCACCGCTAAATTCTGCGTTAGAAAAACCAAAGAATGACCAACCCGCTACCAACGAATACGCGGAAAGTACCCCAGGATAATTGGCGGCAACGTCAGCAGACGTCATCTCATGGAATGTCAGACCGCAGGAGCGAGGCCCAATTGCATCGCTTCCCGCGACGTTTCGCGATTGCGGAGACGTAATCCGCGATTTTTCCGCAAACCAAAATGGAGATGGCGATGCGAAAGAAAATTCTCACAGTGCTCGTTGTTCCTCTAATGGCCGCAATAACCGCGCAAGCAGCGGCTGCTTCCGAACATCACTATGCGCGAACGAAGGGTCGTGCGATTGCATGCGAGCAATTGCGGAATAGCAACGCCTATGCCGTACCCGATGCAGAACAGTCGAACTGGTCGAGCTACGCCAACGGCGCGATGGCGTCGGGAATCGCGGGTCACTGATTCGCAACAGATCGAGGGCTGCGGCTGCTTTGCCTCGACTCGTTCCCCGCCACAAGCCCACGCGCGTTCGCTCCGCCTGAACCGGGTTTTAGTAGTGGCGGTTCGATCGCCCTCGATCAGAGGAAAATTTCGCGCAAAGGAGACAACCATGACCGTCGAATCAAACTCCGCATTCACGTTCGACCGCAACAAATGGGTCAGCTGTTCTCACTGGGGCATGTTCCCGGTGCGACGAAAATCCTCGAATTCGCGCGGCGAGGCATGAACTCAACTTGGCTTTCCCGAGGAAAGGCTCGCTGAGTG
>Ga0210394_10008218_pt1 | contig 10807 bp, 8 predicted proteins | sample IncBWC12MmetaG_FD_160121 | JGI IMG/M metagenome (GOLD analysis project Ga0210394, IMG submission 160121) | Forest soil microbial communities from Barre Woods Harvard Forest LTER site, Petersham, Massachusetts, United States - Inc-BW-C-12-M | ecosystem: Environmental > Terrestrial > Soil >... | reverse complement strand
TTCCACAACTCGGATTTCTGTTCCCCAGAAAGCCCTCTTGGCTTCCGTTCGATCATAAACACCACCTCGCTCAAAAACGATTAGCTTAGATGGTGTTGCATCGACCGGTTGACCCGGCACGACGTATCAGGACTTGGCCGCGACGCGGAGTTGCCCGCTGTTTGAGTCAGCCCAGAGTAATCTCCCGTTGATGACAAACGGTGTATAGTCTCCGAGGTCTAGTCGCATGCCCTCCGCCGCGCCGCGTATGGGCGGTTCCTGTGCCACCAGACGTACCTTTTGCAGCTTCAATCGCGTTCAAATCGCAGACTTGAAGGAGGCACCTTATGAATCGGATCGCTTTGTTGGTGGTTGCAGTTGCAATGCTGGCGGGCGTAAGCAGCAAAGCCATTTCCGCGCAACAGGACAAGTACGCTCTACAGGTGCCGAATGGGCTCAAGTTCTCCGAGTTCAGGGGATACGAAAACTGGCAAGTTGTCGCCGTTAGCCAGACCGATGATTTGCTTAAGGTGATGGTGGCCAATGCCACGATGATGAATGCCTACCGCGCCGGCGTTCCCGGCAATGGCAAGCCTTTCCCTGACGGCTCCAAGATTGCAAAGATTGAGTGGAAACCGAAAAAGAGCACGGAGTCGCCCTTTGCCGTCCGGATACCGGAAAACCTACAAGACCTCTTTTTTATCGAGAAGGACACGAAGAAATTCCCCGCCACAAAGGGATGGGCCTACGCCGTGTTTGACTATAACCCCGCGTCCGACAAGTTCACGCCCAATGCGACCGGCGTCGTCAATTGCGGGTTCGCGTGCCATACGCTGGTGGCGAAAAAGGACTACATTTTCACCGAGTACGGTAAGCGGTAACAACACGCCTGGGGACGCTCCGCCTCAATGGTGGACTCACATTCTTAAGGTCAGTTGGGCTAGTTTCCGATAAGCCGTGCCGGGTCAACCGGTCGATGCAACACCATCTAAGCTAATCGTTTTTGAGCGAGGTGGTGTTTATGATCGAACGGAAGCCAAGAGGGCTTTCTGGGGAACAGAAATCCGAGTTGTGGAAGCGTTGGAAGTCCGGTCAGTCATTGAATGAGATTGGCCGGGCCCTGGGTAAAGACCACGTAGTCGTCCACTTAGTTCTGGCGCGTCATGGTGGGATCGCTCCACCCGCTCGTCGCCGTTCGCGGCGAGTGCTGACCCTGGCCGAGCGCGAAGATATCTCCCGTGGAATCGCCAGCGGCTGCGCGATGCGAGTCATCGCACGAGGTTTGCATCGCTCGGCCTCCACCATCAGCCGGGAGATCGCCCGCCATGGCGGGCGCGCGCAGTATCGGGCCAGCGAAGCCGATCAGCAGGCTTGGCAGTCGGCACGACGCCCTAAGCCGTGCCTTTTAGCCACGCACGGCCAGTTGCCAGAGCTGGTTGCGGGTAAACTGATGCAGGACTGGTCTCCGAAACAGATTTCCGGATGGCTAAAGATGGAGTACCCGAACGACCCGGGCCTGCGTGTGTCGCACGAAACGATTTATCGCAGCCTGTTCATACAGGCCCGCGGAGCGCTGAAAGAAGAGTTGGTGAAGCACCTACGCTCCAAGCGGCGGATCCGCCGCTCACGGCACGCCAGTGTTCACGGGCACTCCCAGGGCCGGATCGTCGATGCCATCTCGATTCGGGAAAGGCCGGCAGAAGTGGAAGACAGAGCCGTTCCTGGCCATTGGGAGGGCGATCTGTTGCGCGGGGCGCGCAACAGCCACGTGGCCACGCTGGTGGAGCGGCATTCGCGCTTCTGCATGCTGGTGAAGGTGCCCGGCAAGGACACGGCGACGGTGGTGGCCGCTCTGAGTCAGCACGTGCGCCAGCTCCCGGCGACGCTGCGGCGCTCGTTGACCTGGGACCGCGGGCTGGAGATGGCCGGGCACAAGAGCTTCACGATGGCTACGGATGTGCAGGTTTACTTCTGCGATCCGCAAAGTCCCTGGCAGCGCGGCTCGAACGAAAACACCAACGGACTCTTACGTCAGTACCTGCCGAAGACGGCGGACTTGTCCGCCGTCAGTCAGCAAGAGCTAGACGCGATCGCTCTGCGTCTCAATCAACGGCCGCGACAAACCTTGGGATTTAGGACCCCGGCAGATAAACTGCAAGCCAGTGTTGCATCGACCCCTTGAGACCACCCGGCTTCTCGGAATGTGGCAGGTGGGGTCGCCTCTTGAAGTATGCGTTCGTCAAGCTCATCGATCATAGCCTTCATTCGTGCGAGCAAATCTCCTCGCTGTTCCGGGTCTTGCGACTCGTCGAAAGCGAGCGCCAAGAGTTCGAATTCTCCCGCCAGTGAATGGAATCGCTGGATTTCAGCCATAACGTGGCTTGGATATCACAATCCAAAAAGACGAGACTGTTCAATATGGAACAGTTTTTATCTGCAAGTATTTGTAATCTGCGCCTCCCCGCAGGAAAAAGGGCCTCCACCACCAGTGGCTAGCCCTAAACTTCGAACCCCTCCATCCCCATGGGGTCGAAGTTTGTCTCATTAAGTATGGCTTGGGCTAGCCTCCTAGCAACTGCCTCTCGCTCCTGACCTTCGCTGTGAAGACACCGATGCCCGAGCAGTCCAGCCTTGGTTGCCAAATCCTGATAAGTCGGCTTACCGGAATGTGGGATCTGCCCGATTCCCAGCTTCCGGTAATCCCGTTTCACGGGACTTGGCCCCTTGGGACCTGCTCTGGTGGCAAATTCGTTGAGTCGAGGGCAGGAAGTCCTTGCTGTTCAATAGAGAACATACAGCCATCGTTGTTGCAGCGGAGGATAGGAGGATAGGTTGTAGCAGAGGCAACAGATGTTACATGCTCGTCGGTAATGGAGCACATATGCCACGCCCCAATAAGCTACCTTCACACTGTGATACGCTGTCTTCAGGAGCCAGTTTGGGCGGCACGGTCTCGCACTATCGCCGCAAACAAAACATCTATACGCAAGGAACAGCTGCTGGCTCCCTCTTCTACATTCAAGAAGGAGAAGTGCGTCTCACCAAACAATCGCAAAATCGCCGCTCAACGGTTACCGCCATCTTGGCCGAAGGCGACTTTTTTGGTGCGCAATGCCTCGTAGGTTTTCCTCTTCGTCTATCCACGGCCGTTGCCATGACCGGCAGTTCGATACGGTCTATCCCGAAGCAAAGTATGATCGATCTGCTCCACACGAAGAAAAAGATATCACTTTTCCTGGTGTCCTATCTGTTGTCCACCCTCAACAAGCATCAGGATCATGTGGCGGCGCTGCTGACTTTCACCGCCGAACAACGGCTCGCGCGCGTTCTCTTGGGGCTAGCCCACTTGGATAGAAAGGGTCCACCCATTGCGGAAGTCCCCGATCCCAATCATCAGGTTCTTGCTGATATGGTTGGCACGACCCGGTCCCGAATCAATACCTTCATGAATGACTTCCGAAGGCATGGTTACATTAGCTACGATGGTGGACTGGAAGTGCACAAGTCCCTCCGCAAGGTTCTTCATAACAGGTAGTTGAAGTGTCCAAGGGCGGAGACGGGCTAAATCCTGATAAGTCTTCTCGGAAACTGACTCCTACCTTGGCAGGGAGTTACTCTCAGGACACACGCAAAAGCGTGGTATTCTTTTCGGCAGGGCTATTGCTATAGTCGTGCCCGTCGAGCAGGCATCCCGGCACCTGCATCTAAGTGGCTGGGACAACGCGCGCCAGCGCCCGCGCGTCCTGTGAGCGATGTGGTGTCCTTCCCCAGAATCAGGAGACGTGCGTGCGCTTACTGACTCCGACCGAGAACCACCGCATCAACGAACTGGCTGGGTTTCTGGGCCTGACGCTGGCCGTCCTGGCGGCTTTGGCGCTGGTCTCCTACAGCCCGCACGACGCTTCGCTGAACGTGGCGGCGCGCGCGCCCGAGGACCATCCGGCGCTGAACTGGATCGGCCCGGTGGGCGCGTATAGCGCCGATCTACTGTTTCAGGGCTTCGGCTATGCGGCGTTTCTGCTGCCGATAGGAATCCTGGCGCTGGCGTTGCGCTGGTTTCGCAGCAAACCGTACGATTCCCCGCGGGCAAAATTAATCGGCTACGGAATGCTGGTGCTTTCGCTGCCCGCGCTGCTTTCGCTGTGGAGCGTGCCGCAGGTGCGCGGAGCATTGCCGGCAGGCGGTCTGCTGGGAACGATCCTGGCGGCCGGCTTGCGCGCAGCGTTGAACAGCGTCGGCGCACAACTGGTGGCGGCGGCTACATTTCTGACCGGCCTGCTCTTGGCCACGCCGTTCTCCTTCAGCGGGACCCACGCGGCGATTCGCGGACCGATGGAGCGGCTGAGTCCTTTGGCGCGGTTGCGGGCGCGATGGTCGAATTGGCGCGAGTCGCGGCGGAAGGAGCGCCTGCGCCGCCAAATGGAAGACACCAAGGCGAAGGGACGCCAACCGGCGCCGGCGCAAACGATTGCGTCGATGGAATCGCGCAAGGCTGCTGTCGACGAGGACCAGGAGGCGGAGGAGCCCGAAGCGAAGGAAGATGCAAAGCGATATGAGCCCGTGCTGATCGCTTCCCAGGTGACGGGGGCGGCGGAACGCAGAAAGGCCGGCGGGGAACCGAAGATCGCTAAGGGCACGACAAGCTTCAAACTGCCGTCGACGGGACTGTTGCATCTGGCGACGGGCAGTGAACGAATCGAGGAAGACGAACTCAAGGAGCGCGCGCGGTCCATCGAGCAGAAGTGCAAGGAATTTGACGTCGGCGGCCACGTGACGCAGATCAACCCCGGCCCTGTGGTGACCACTTACGAATTCAAGCCCGAGGCGGGCATCAAGTACAGCCGCATTACCGGACTGGCCGAAGACTTGTGCCTGGCGCTGCGCGCGGAATCGATTTTGATCGAACGCATTCCGGGGAAATCGACGATCGGCATCGAAGTGCCCAATCACAACCGGCAGACGATTTCGCTGCGCGATGTCATCGAGTCGGCCGAGTTCGGCAACTCGTCGTCGAAGCTGACGCTGGGATTCGGCAAGGACCTCATCGGGCGCCTGCGCGTTTCCGATCTGGCGCAGATGCCGCACTTGCTCATCGCCGGATCCACCGGCACGGGCAAGAGCGTGTTTCTGAATTCGCTGATCATCTCCATGCTGTACAAGGCCACGCCGGATGAGTTGAAGCTGGTCATGGTCGACCCGAAGCGGCTGGAGTTGGGTCTGTACGAGGGCATACCGCACCTGCTGGCGCCGGTGGTGACCGATCCGAAGGTGGCGTCCAACGTCCTGCGCAACGCCACGCGCGAGATGGAGAAGCGGCTGAAGCTGCTAGCGCAACGCGGCGTGCGCAACATCGATCAATACAACCGCACGTTCAAAACGGGCCAATCGCTTTCGCTTTTCGAGAACACCACAGAAGACGAGCACAAGCCGCTGCCCTACATCGTCATCGTGATCGACGAACTCGCGGACCTGATGATGGTCGACACCAGCAACGTCGAAGAGTCGATTACGCGCCTGGCGCAGATGGCCCGCGCCGTCGGCATTCATTTGATTTTGGCGACCCAGCGGCCGTCGGTGGACGTCATCACCGGGCTGATCAAGGCCAACTTCCCTGCGCGCATCTCCTTCCGCGTGGCCAGCAAGGTGGATTCGCGGACCATCCTCGACGCTAACGGCTCGGAATCGCTGCTCGGCCGCGGCGACATGCTCTACCTGCCGGCAGGCTCTTCGCGGCTGCACCGCATTCACGGGCCGCTGGTAACAGAAGAAGAGATTGTGGCTGTGTGCGACTTCTGGCGTTCGCAGGCGCAGGCCGTCTACAACCAGCAGCTCCTAGAGCCGCCGAAGGAAGAGAACAGCAACGCGGAGGCCGGGGCGGCGGGCGACGAGCAGCTTGACGACGACCTGTACCAGGAAGCCGTGCGCGTGGTCTGCGAAATGGGACGCGCATCCACTTCCACGCTGCAGCGGCGTCTGCGCATCGGGTATGGCCGCGCCGCGCGACTGATCGACATCATGGAGAAGGATGGCATCGTCGGGCCGCCCGACGGGACCAAACCGCGCGAACTGCTGAAGAAGAAAGACTGGATGCGGGAGTTCGACGAGTCCATCAAGTAGACCACGGCCCCGCCTCTTCCCGCAAAAAACGCGGGACGCAAAAAGCGTGAAAGAGACGGGCTACAACCCAATTTCCTGTACATACGCCAAAACCTTCATCTGCAGACGGCATTTGCGCTGCTTGTCTGCCGTCTCGACATCACATTGCTTCCCCGCTACAATTTGTGGGCTTTACACGGTGCCGGGGTAGCTCACCGGTAGAGCGCGGCCCTGAAAAGGCCGGCGTAGGCAGTTCAACTCTGCCCCCCGGCACCATCCACTCATAAGCCAGCACTCCCACCAGATTGATCCCGCCTCCGGCCAGGTAGCTTCGTCTTGCTCGCTAATCGGCTGCGGTTTGGCGCAGAGCCGGCTTGGGAACGCCATTGATCGTCTTCAGAATGCGCGAAACGATCTGATAGGGATCGCCTTCGGCGTTCGGGCGGCGATCTTCCAGATAGCCCTTGTAACCATTTTTGACGAAGTGGACAGGCATCCGAATCGAAGCGCCGCGATCGGAAAGGCCATAGCTGAATTTGTCGATGGCTTGCGTTTCGTGCAGACCTGTCAAACGCAGATGGTTGTCCGGGCCATATACTGCGATGTGCTCGGCGATATTGTCGGAGAACGCCTTCATGAGCACTTCAAAATATTCCTTGCCGCCGACTTCGCGGATGTATTTCGTGGAGAAGTTGCAGTGCATGCCCGATCCATTCCAGTCGCCCCGGACGGGCTTGCAATGCAGCACGACATCCACTTCGTATTTTTCGCAGAGGCGCATCATCAAATACCGCGCCGTCCAGGTGTCGTCAGCGGCCTTGGCTGAGCCTTTGGCGAAAATCTGGAACTCCCACTGGCCTTTCGCGACTTCCGCGTTGATGCCCTCATGGTTGATGCCGGCTGATAGACACAGGTCCAGGTGCTCTTCGACGATTTGACGAGCCAGGCCACCCATATATTTGTAGCCTACGCCGCAGTAGTACGGGCCCTGGGGAGTGCTCGGGTAGCCGTCTCTCGGAAAGCCAAGAGGCCGCCCTTCCTTATAGAGGAAATACTCCTGCTCGAAGCCCACCCACAGGTCAGGGTCATTCTCGATCGTAGCGCGCGCGTTCGTAGAGTGAGGGGTGCCGTCCGGGTGCATGACTTCGCTAAGGACGACAAACGCGTCCTTGCGGCTGGCGTCTGGATACAGCGCCACAGGCTTCAGAATGCAGTCAGAACTCTTGCCCTCCGCCTGCATGGTGGAGCTGCCGTCAAAGCCCCAATTGGGCAGATCCGAAAGGGTTGGTGGCTTCTCAAATGCCTTGAGTAGAGTTTTTCCACGCAATTCGGGAACGGGACGCTTGCCGTCAAGCCAAATGTATTCGAGTTTGTATTTTGTCATTGTGCTTATTTATCGCGCTCCACACCGCGGTCTGGCGACGTACCTCTTGGGGTTGGGATCGGCCTCAACAGTGGCCGCCGTGCAAAAAAAACTTTACGCTGCCGCTTTCTGGAATTCCAACGCAAGGTTTGGATGGGACCGATTGGAAATTCGGGCGGAACCGCCGGCTGCAGTGCGCGCCCAACGCGCGGAACAATCGCTCCGTGGTAGGATTGGGGCATGGTTCTGACGCCCTCATCGATGCTGGAACTGGGAACGAAGGCGCCCGCATTTCGCCTGCAGGATCCCACCGGCAAGTGGGTCTCCTCGGCGGATTTCGACAAGGCGCCGGCGCTGCTGGTCGCGTTCATCTGCAACCACTGCCCCTACGTGAAGCACATGCGCTCCTCTTTCGCGGAGTTCGCCAAAAACTATCAGCAGCGCGGCGTCGCGATTGTCGGCATCAATTCGAATGACGTTTCGAGCTTTCCCGAAGATAGCCCCGAGAAGATGGCGGAAGAGATCAAGCAGGTGGGCTACACGTTTCCGTATCTGTATGACGAAAGTCAGGACGTCGCCCGCGCTTACAAAGCTGCCTGCACGCCCGATTTTTTCCTGTTTGACCGCGAGCGGCGGCTGGTTTATCGCGGGCAGTACGACGACAGCCGGCCGAAAACTGGCCGGCCGGTCACCGGCGCGGATTTGAGCGCGGCGCTCGACGCGGTTCTCGCGGGGCGTCCCGTATCGCCGGAGCAGAAGCCCAGCGTCGGCTGCAATATCAAATGGAATGCCGCGGGCGCCGCAGGTTAGTGTTTTCCCGCGCCCGCGGATTCGACACGCCGCGTTTCTGTCATTCTCTCACGCCCAGGCGCCCGTCAATTGCTCGGCGGTATATAGCCGGCAGGCAATACCTTGTGCGGATCAACGCGCACAACCAGATACACAATTTGCGGTGAACTAATCTCGCTAAACCAGTGAGGCGTGTTCGGCGGAATGATCACCACGTCGCCCGGTCCGATCGCGCGGCTCACGCCATTTCGTATGGCACCGCCATTGGTGCTCGGGCCATTCAGAAGCGAAACGGTCGGGCTGTCGACAGCGGCAGGCTTTGGATTTTCGAGCGTCCCGCCGGTGACGAGCGTGCCAGTCCCCTCGATCACGTGGTAGATCTCTGTGATCTGGCTGTGCTCGATGCCGTTCGGCGTCGGCTGGCCTACCGTCTTGGCGCGGTGGACGACGCCGACGGCGACGTTGTACTCACCGTTGATATTGACGATGCGGATGGCCTGATCGCTGACGGCCAGATCGGGCGTCTTCTTAACGATGGCTTGAACTTCAGCGCCGGTCACATAGGTGGCGGCGCCGCCCTGTGCGCGCGCACCGGGCGCCTGTGCCAGGACACCAATTTCAACGGACGCGCCCAGTGCGAGGAAAATTGCAACAACGCCCAGGATACTCTTTTGCATGACTCGCTCCTTCCGGAAATGTTTCACTTCGCGGTCTTGGGCCACAGAACGCCCTGATCCTGCGTGGTGACCGGACCCAGACCTTTGTAGATGAACTTCTGCACGCGCTGGCCGCGATAGGTTTCCGTGCTGAAAATGTTTCCCTGGGAATCGGTGGCAATGCTGTGTACCGCATAGAACTGGCCTGGCTGGCGCCCGCCGTCGCCGAAGCTGGTCACGACGTCGAGTGTTTCGCGGTCGATGATGTGTATCTTTTCGTTGCTCCCGTCGCTGGCGTACAGGTACTTCTGCTGCGGGTCTTTCGAGAAGGCCAAATCCCAAATGGAACCGTCACCGCGCGTCTTGGGATAGAATATCTTTTCCCGCAGATAAGTCCCGTCCGGACGGAAGACCTGGATCCGGTCGTTCACACGGTCGCACACGTAGAGTAGATTGTCATTTGACAGCACAGCGCAGTGGACAGGGCTGCGAAACTGCTGATCCAGCGGCGCATCCGGATTGTAAGGACCCGGATCGGTATCATCGGGCTTGTGACCGTAGGCGCCCCAGTGCCGCTTGTACTTCCCGGTGTCCGCGTCGAAAACGATGACACGTTTGTTACCGTAGCCATCGGCGACGTAGAGTTCGTTGGCCTTCGGATCGACCCACATTTTGGCCGGCCCTCTGAGATTTTCCACGTCGTTGCTGCCTTTGCTGGCTCCCGCGTGGCCGATCTGCATTAGGAACTTGCCCTCCTGGGTGAACTTCAGAATCATGCTGTCATGGTAAGGGCCGGGGCCGACATGACCTTCGGGATCGGCGAATAACGCGCCGGAACCGCCCGCGCCATTCCCGTTGCCGCCGATCCAGACGTTGCCCTTGTAATCCACGGTGATGCCGTGCATCGAAGCCGGCCAGTCGTAGCCCGCGCCGGGTCCGCCCCAATGACCGATGAGGTTGCCGGCCTCGTCAAATTCGAGGACGGGTGGCGCCGCGGAGCAGCATTCGGAGGCCACCGGATCCTGTTGCGCGTAGGTTTCCATGCGTTCGAGAGTATTGCCGCGATGCACGATCCAGATATGATCCTGGGCATCCACCGAGACACCGATGGTCATGCCCATCACCCAATGATTGGGCAGCGGTTTGGGCCACATGAGGTCCACTTCAAATTGCGGCGCCTGGACTCCCGCCGCATCCACGGCGGCTCTTCGGTCGGCCTTCCGGGATAGGAGTCCTACGGCGACCACAAGTGCGACAACGATTGCTCCCATGTAGAGATTGCGCTTCATATTGCCTCCTCCGCCTCACTTGGTCCCTGCCGAATGGAAGGCACGTCTCACAATCCAGATTGTGGACGCTACACTAACATGGAAGGGCATGCGATGGATTCTGCGATATAGTGCGGAACTGCGCGACGACGTTGCAGGAAACATTCATGAGAAATCCCGGAGCTTCGTTTCTATCCTGCCGGTGCCGCTGGCTGCTCCTGGCGGCTTGCGCGCTGGCGTGGGCGCGCCCAGCGCTGGCCGACCGGCTGGCCGACGTGCGCCAGCGCGGCGCGCTGCAATGGGGCGGCGACCAGGAGGGCGGCGGCCCTTACGTCTATCCCCGGCAGGATGATCCGAACCAGGTCACCGGATTCGAGGTCGAGCTGGCCGCCCGCTTGGCGGAATATCTCAAGGTGAAACCTCAGTTCATTCAGGGACAGTGGGACAACATGCCGGACATGCTGCGCACCGGCAAAGTTGACATCATCATGAATGGGTACGAACTGACGCCGGAGCGGCTGGACCTGATGGATGCCACGCTTCCCTACTACGTCTACCGGCTTCAGCTTCTGGCGCGGCGCGGCGATCCCTCCTATCGCAGCTGGGAAAGCCTTAAATCGCGCACAGGCCGCGGCCCGGCGAAAATCGGCGCGCTC
>Ga0210394_10008217_pt1 | contig 10808 bp, 9 predicted proteins | sample IncBWC12MmetaG_FD_160121 | JGI IMG/M metagenome (GOLD analysis project Ga0210394, IMG submission 160121) | Forest soil microbial communities from Barre Woods Harvard Forest LTER site, Petersham, Massachusetts, United States - Inc-BW-C-12-M | ecosystem: Environmental > Terrestrial > Soil >... | reverse complement strand
CACCGCCCCCGGGCTGCTCGCGTAGACGGTCTGATAGCGCGCCGCGTCCGCCTCGTCGGGCGGCCGCTCGATGTACGGTGGGAGCGGCGTGGCGCCGTAGCGCTCGAGCGCTGCGTGCCAGGTCGCGCCATGCAGGCGCAGGGTATAGATCTCGCCCTCGCGTGCAAGCACTTCCACATCCAGCGCGCCGGCGAGCAACAGGCGGCCGCCTGCCTTGGGCGCGTGGCTCGCCCGCAGGCGCGCGCGCGCCATCTGGGGACTATCGATGCGATCGATCAGCACCTCGACCCTTCCCCCGCTGTCGCGCTCGCCGTGCAGCCGCGCCTTGATCACTTTCGTGTCGTTGAACACGAGCACATCCCCTTCGCGCAGGAACGCGGGCAGCTCGCGGAAGGCGGAGTCGTGAAGGCCCGCGGCATCCAGGCGCAGCAGCCGGCTGCCCGAGCGCTCGGCGGCCGGGTGCTGCGCGATCAGCTCGGGCGGCAGAACATATTCGAACTCGTCGATGGTCCGGGTCACGGCACGCATTCTCTCAGGCCGCGCCCGGTGTGCGGCACCCCCCGTGCGGCACCCTGCTGCGGGCGCCCGCGCTCAGGCCGCCAGCGTCAGCTCACCCCTCTGGTAGTCGCGGATCGCCTGCTCGATTTCCTGCACGGTGTTCATCACAAAGGGCCCGTACTGAACGACGGGCTCGTTGAGCGGCCGCGCAGCGAGCACGAGCACTCCGGCGCCTGCGTTCCCCGCGCTGAGCTCGATCACCGTGCCGGGGGTGAGCAGCCCCGCGCTGTGGGTGCGCAGCGTCTGGCCGCCCTCCTGCGGGCCGACGCGCAGTCCGCCGGCGTAAACGTAGACGAACGCATTGTGATCGGCCGCCACGGCGTGGCGGAACGACGCGCCCGCGGGAAGCGTCACGTCGAACAGGATCGGGTCGGTGGTGATTCCGCGGATCGGCCCCGGTACCGGCGCCGCATCGCCGATCTGCAGCGTGCCGGCGATCACCTTGACCGATCCACCCGCAGGAAGCGCAACGCCCGGGATGTCCTCCGACTGCAGGTCTTTGTAGCTTGCCGGCTTCATCTTTTCGCGGGCCGGCAGGTTGATCCATAGCTGGAAGCCGTGCATGCGCCCGCTCTCCTGCTGCGGCATCTCGGAGTGGATGATGCCCCGTCCCGCCGTCATCCACTGTGCGCCACCGCTGCGCAAGTCGCCCTTATTGCCGAGGTGATCCTCGTGCAGCATGTGCCCCTCGCGCATATAGGTGACGGTTTCGAACCCGCGGTGCGGGTGCGAAGGAAAGCCGGCCAGATAGTCGCGTGCATCGTCCGAATAAATCTCGTCGAGCATCAGGAAAGGATCGAGCCGTGCGTTCTGGCGCTGCCCCAGGCTGCGCAGGATTTTCACGCCTGCGCCGTCCGAGGAGGGCATCGCCGGAAGGATCTGCTGGATACGCCGTACCGAGCCGTCGTCACTCATTGGAGCCCCCTTGAAATTCGCTGGAATCCGTTCGTGCATTCCGTTCGAAGAAAGGTATTGAACTATTAATTTTATGGATTGAAAACATCAAAATTGCGATCAATACAATCAGTTTTCAAGATATATTATGGCCCCGCCCCGGACCTGGGGTGCTCGAGTCCGGGTTTTGCTTCCAGATGAGCCCGCTCAATCCCCGCATCACCCTGGAGCAATGGCAGTCTCTGGTCGCCGTCGTCGACGCGGGCGGCTACGCACGCGCCGCGGAGCACCTCCACAAGAGCCAGTCGGCGGTCACCTACGCCGTGCAGAAACTGGAGGCCTTGCTGGACGTGAAGGCCTTTGCGATCGAAGGGCGCAAGGCGAAGCTGACCCCCACGGGCCAGCTGCTCTACCGGCGCGCCCGCACCCTGCTTGCGGAGGCGAACAGCCTGGAGAACAGCGCCCGCTCGGTCTCCGCCGGCTGGGAGCCGGAGATCGGCCTCGCCGTCGAGATGTTGTTTCCGTCAAGAATTGCGCTGCGCGCCCTGGATCGCTTTGGCGTGGAAAGTCCCCACACCCGCATCGAGCTGATCGAATCCGTCCTGGCGGGGACGGGGGAAGCGCTGGCGCGCGGCGACGCGCAGCTGGCCGTCACCCCCCAGATCCCCCAGGGCTTTGTCGGCGATCCGCTGGTTCGCTTCCGGCTCATCGCGGTGGCCCACCCCGCGCACCCCTTGCACCGGCTGGGGCGGCGCCTCAGTCTCCAAGACCTGCGTCCTTACCGGCAGCTGGTCGTGCGCGAATCGGGGACCCGACGCCCCAGCCCTCTCGCGGTGGAGGCGAGCCAGCGCTGGACGGTGAGCCACATCACCACGTCGATCGAGGCGGTGCGTGCCGGCTACGGATTCGCGTGGTATCCGGAGGACCACATCCGCGAGGATCTGTCCGCGGGGGTGCTCAAGGCGTTGCCGCTGCGCGAAGGCGGCACACGCTTCGCGCAGCTGTACCTGGTGTTCGCGGATCGCGAGAGCGCGGGCCCGGGGACCCTGCGCCTCGCAGAGATTTTGAACGAGGAAGTCAGAGACGCAGGATAGCGTCGCCGCAGGACCAGCGGCGCAGAGCTCGCCTCGCGCCGGTCACTTCATGTTCTTCATCGCCGCCGCGATCTCCTGCGGGCTGACATCGCGCACATGGGTCGCGATCGACCACTGGTGGCCGAACGGGTCCTCCAGCTTGCCGTAGCGGTCTCCCCAGAACATGTTCTCCGGTGGCATGGTGATCTTCGCCCCGGCGGCGGCGGCCCGCTTCGCGAAGGCATCAACGTCCTCCACGTAGACGTGAATGGTGACGGGCGAGCCCTTGAGGGTCCGCGGACTGAGGGCGCCCCAATCGGGAGCCTCATCGGCGAGCATCACCGTGGAACCGGCCACCTTCATCGCCGCGTGGACGATCTTGCCGTTCGCGCCGGTGAGCCGGGTCGTTTCGACGGCGTTGAAAGCCTTCTTGTAGAACTCGAGCGCTTCGGCGACGCCGGCGCACACGAGGTGCGGCGTCACGGTGTGCATTCCTTCGGGGACGGGCTTTACTTGCGTGGTCATGGGTGCAGGCTCCATGTGGGTTGCGGGACGGGCCCGCCGGCCGCAAAAATCTGGCGATTCAGCGGGCTCACTGCATAGTCGAACGGGACTGCGTCAATTCGACAGTTGCCTGCGCTTTACGTGCCCGCTCACGCAGGGCGGGCGCGTCGATCCGCTCGGTCCAGGCCGCGAACGCGTCGGTCGCGCCGCGCCAGCGCAGTTCCTCGACATCCTCGAACAGCGCCGCGTCCGTCTTCAAGGTCGCCAGCACTTTAAAGAGAAGCGCAAGGTCGCGTTGCTTGCCGAGCACCTCCGGCGGGAGATCCTCGAGCTTGCCATGGCGGTTCAACAACCGGGCCGCGGTCACCGCCCCGATCCCCGGCATGCCCGGAAAGCCATCCGCGGCGTCCCCGACGAGCGCGAGGAAATCGGGAATCTGAGCCGGCTCCACGCCGAACTTCTCGCGCACACCGGCGGCGTCGCGGATCTTGTTGCCCTTGCGGTCCATCTGCACCACGCGGTCGCCTGAAACGCACTGCGCGAGATCCTTGTCGGGGGTCCAGATGCAGACCTTTTCCACGCGCTCGTCCTCCGCTGCGAGGCGCGCAGCCGAGGCGAGAGCATCGTCCGCTTCCAGCTCAGTCATCGGCCACACGACGACGCCCATGGCGGCGAGCGCTTCCTCCAGCGGGATGAATTGTGCGAGCAGGGCCCGCTCCACGCCCTCGCCTGTCTTGTATCCGGACCACAGGCGGTTGCGGAACGACTCGATCACATGATCGGTCGCCACGCCGAGGTGTGTGGCGCCCTGCTCGATCAGCTGCAGGACGGTCTGCAGCACGCCGACGACGGCGCCGTAGGGGCGGTCTTCGCCTTTGGTGAAGCGGCGCAGACCGTAGAAATGCCGGAACAGTTCGTAAGTGCCATCGATGAGGTGAACGACCATCCGCTATTATGAACCAGCGAGTTGCGCCGCCATTACGATGCTTCGAGAATGGAGTGCCATGGAAGGCTATGCGTTCACGACACGCTGGTGGTTCGCTGCGCCGGTCGAGGCCGTGTGGCGGGAGATTTCGCATCCGCTGGAGTGGCCGCAGTGGTGGCGCGGTGTCGAGCGCGTCGATGAGCTCGAGGCGGGAGATGCCGAGGGACGGGGAAGCCTGCGCCGGTTCACCTGGAAGAGCCGGCTGCCCTACCGGCTCACCTTCGACATGCGCTGCACGTGCATCGAGACGAACCGGCTGATTGAAGGCAGCGCGCGCGGCGAGCTGGAAGGCTTCGGCCGCTGGGCCTTCGCCACCGAGAAGGGCGGCACGGCGGTTCGCTACGACTGGACGGTCGCCACGAATAAGCCTTGGATGAACTGGCTCGCGCCGGTCGCGCGTCCGCTGTTCGGCTGGAACCACGATGTGGTCATGCAGTGGGGCGAGACCGGCCTTGCACGGCGCCTGGCGCAGCGGGTTCCGCGAGGACCGGCTACCGCGCCCGGCGGAATCTTGTAGCGCTCATCGCTCTGATTTGATTGTCCGCCGCGCCGGAACGCAGGCGCGGCCCCGTGACATCTAATGCACAGCGTTTCTCTCACGCTGCGCTCACCGCACCGCAGGATCGCTGAGCGCGTACGCGCAAGGGATTGGTTTTGCCTGTCCTGCAGATCTTTTGTGAAGGGGTAGGAGCATGGGGATCGACAGCAAGAGCTCACTGCGATCAGAGCGCCATTTCGATATGAGAACACTGGCGGCATTGTGTTGCTGCGCCGCCTTCGTTGTCGCGCCGGTGGCCGCGGCGGACGGATCGCCTGAAGACGCGGCCGCGCAGTTCGACGAGACAATTGCGGGCGGCTCTCACGAGACGCTCGAGCACGGAAAACAAATCTTCCGTTACGACACTTTCGGCGACGAAGCCTGGTGGGGTGGCACACTCGGGCTTCATCGGGCCATCGAAGGAAGCAGTCTCGGCGGGGTCGGCCCGGGTGTCAGCCCGAACGCGGCGCTCGCCGCCGGTCTGAAGGTCGACGTCGATGCGCTTCCTGCCCAAGTCGTCAACGCGATCCAGCACGGCCAGGTCAACCTCAACGATCCTGCAACCACGCTCGCCCTGCTAAAGCTGAACTCCGTTGTCGGGCTTACCGGGTTCTTCAACCGCCAGGGCACCCTCAGTTCGATGGGCATTCAGTGCGCGCTGTGCCACTCCACCGTGGACGACTCGCTAGCACCGGGAATCGGTCATCGCCGCGACGGGTGGGCCAATCGGGATTTGAACGTGGGAGCGATCGTCGCGCTGGCTCCTGACCTGGCACCGATTGCCGGCCTCCTCGGGGTCGACGTTCCTACGGTCGTCCAGGTTCTGAACAGCTGGGGCCGCGGCCATTTCGATGCGGAACTGGTTCTGGATGGCAAGGCGTTCCGCCCCGACGGGAGGACCTCCGCAGTGCTGATTCCGCCGGCATTCGGCCTCGCCGGAGTCAATCTCCACACGTGGACCGGATGGGGTTCGGTTACCTACTGGAACGCGTTCGTCGCGAACCTCGAAATGCACGGCCAGGGCAACTTCTTCGATCCACGGCTCAACGATGCATCAAGGTTCCCCGTGGCCGCAGCGGCCGGCTTCGGCAACGTCAGCCATAGTCCCGACCTGATCACGTCGAAACTCGCATCCCTTCACGACTATCAGCTTTTGCTCCCAGCCCCGCAGCCGCCGGCGGGTAGCTTCGATGCGGCTGCCGCCAAACGCGGGCAAGCCGTCTTCACAGGTGCCGGCAAATGCAGTGGGTGCCACGTGCCACCCCTTTACACCGAGGCGGGCTGGAACATGCACGTGCCGGCGGAAGTGTGTGTGGATGATTTTCAGGCGGCACGTGCACCCGATGGTCGTTATCGGACTTCACCGCTCAAGGGTCTGTGGAGCCATGCCGAAGGGGGTTTCTATCACGACGGGCGCTTCCCGACGCTGGCCGCCGTTGTCGGTCATTACGACGCCTGCTTCAACCTGGGCTTGAGCTCCGCGCAGCAAGCGGACCTCATCGAGTTTTTGAAATCGCTCTGAGTTCTGGTGCCGGAGGCGGGAGTGCGTCCGTCTCGCCTTATGGCGATCCGGCCAACCGACAGTCCCCCGGACTGTCGGTTGTCGAACCCGCACGCTCGGGCGTGCTCGACCGGTTGGTGCCGGAGGCGGGAGTCGAACCCGCACGCCCGTGAAGGCGGTGGATTTTGAGTCCACTGCGTCTGCCATTCCGCCACTCCGGCTGCGGCACACTCCCCGAAATCCGACGGCGAAGCCCGCGCTGGATTATCGCACGCTGATTTCGCCGCCGGCGGGCTTGCATTCCCGGCGCGCGGACCCAATTTTCGGCATCATCGTGGCAGCCCGCGGGGCCGCCGGGGGTGTGGTCGTCGACCCGCTGGGCCATCCGGGCCGAGGTCCGCGATCACGCGCTGAATCGAGGGGCGATGAAATACAAGGACTATTACGCGATCCTGGGTGTGCCCCGGGGCGCGAACGAGGACGAGATCAAGAAGGCCTACCGCCGTCTTGCGCGGAAGTACCACCCCGACGTTTCCAAGGAAGAGAACGCCGAGGAGCACTTCAAGGAAGTCAGCGAGGCCTACGAGACGTTGCACGATGCGGAGAAACGCCGCGTCTACGATCAGCTCGGCACGCGCCGTGCCGGCGAAGAGTTCGAGCCGACGCCCGACTGGAGCGCCCAGTTCGAAGGTGCCGACCTGGGCGACATGTTCGGACTCGACCTCGGCGAGCTGTTCGAGCGGCTGGGCGGCCGGCGCGGGGCCCGCGGCGGGCGGCGCACGACCCGCCAGGGCGGTATCCCGGGCGAGGACATCGAGGCCGGCGTGACGATCACCCTGGAACAAGCTCACCGCGGCGCCGAACTGTCGCTGCAGATCAGCTCGGAGGATCCGCGCTTCGGCTCGATCGCTGCGGGGGAAAAAGGCCCGTTGCGGGTGAAGATTCCGTCCGGCGTGACCCAAGGCGACCGGCTGCGTATTCCTGGCCGCGGCGGTCCGGGTCTGGGCGGCGGGCCGAAGGGGAATCTCTACCTCGACATCTCGCTCGCGCCACACCAGCTCTATTCGGTCGACGGTCATGATCTGACCCTGAAATTGCCGATCACGCCTTCAGAGGCTGTCCTCGGCGCGAAGATCGAAGTGCCCACGCTGGACAAATCGGTCCGCGTCACCGTCAAGCCGGGTGCCCAGGCGGGCCAGAAGCTGCGCCTGGCCGGTCAGGGGCTGGCGCAGCGGGATGGCTCGCGCGGCGACTTGTATTGCGAGCTGTCCATCGTCACGCCGGCGTCGCCCTCGGAGCGCGAACGTGAGCTCTATCGCGAACTGGCGGAAGCGTCGAGCTTCAATCCGCGCGCGCGCTTCGCGACGCACTGAGCCACCGCGCGCCGCTCGGCGGGGGCTTGGCGCCTGAGCCCGAATCGTCATTCAGCCCGGCGTGCCCTCGAGGACGATCTTGCCGAGCTGCGCATCGGATTCCATGTACTGCACGGCCTGCGGCAGCTGATCGAACGGGAACACCTTGTCGATGCAGGGCCGGATCCGGCCTTGCGCGAACAGCGGCAGCACGTCCCTGGCCGTCCCGCGCACGGTGGTCGCGCGCTGCTCTGCGGTGCGCAGGCGGTTCGACACCCCGAACAGCGTGAGTCGATGCTCGTGCAGCAGCGCGATGTCGATCTGTGCGCTGAGCGTCCGGTCCAGGTAGCCGACGGTGGCAAAGCGCCCCTGGAATGCGCACGCGCGCATGCATTCGGCGAACACCGTTCCCCCCACGTTGTTGACGACCACATCGGCGCCGTGGCCGCCGGTGATCTCCTTCACCTTCGCGGCGAAGTCCGCAGCGCGCGTAGCGATGCCGTGGTCCATACCGAGCGCGCGCAGACGCGCGAGCTTCGCTTCCGATCCAGACGTGCCGATGACGCGCGCCCCGAGGGCTTTGCCGAGCTGTACGCAGGCGACGCCGACGCCGGAGGAGGCGGACGTGATGAGCAGCCATTCGCCCGGCTGCAGGCGCCCTTGCGCGACCAGCATGTCGTAGGTCACGTTGAAGACCAGCGGGATGGCGGCGGCGTGGATCCAGTCGAGCGCGGCGGGAATGGGCATTGCCTCTTCTGCGTTCATGCGCGCGAACTCAGCAAAACTGCCGGCAGCCCGCCCCATCACGCGATCGCCGACGTGGATATGCGTGACCTTGGCACCGACCTGCTCGACGGTCCCGGCCGCTTCCCCGCCGCCGATGCGCGGCGCCACCGGCTTGTTGCTCTGGCCCGCTGCAACGATCAACTCGCCGCGATTGAGCGAAGCGGCCTTGACGCGTACGCGCACCTCGTCGTCGCCGCAGGCCGGCGGCGGGACTTCACGCATCTCGATTGAGCGGCGGCCGTCGGCGACGGCGATCCACCAGGATTTCATGAAAGCCTCCGGTATCGCCCGCGGGGCGTGCGCATTGGACTCGAATTCCGACGCCCGGGATTCTGACATTTCTCCGGGCGCGGTGCCGCCCCTTCGGTAGAATCCCGCACCATGCATATCGCCGCTGCGCTCAGGGCCTGGATTGTCGAAAGCGTACAGCGCGGCTGCACGTTCGACAGCATGGTGCAGTCGATGGTCGAGAGTGGACACAAGCCCGGCTACGCGCGCGACGTTCTGCAACAGGTGCTGGGCGAGGGATGGCGGCCGATCGTCGCCGAGGTGCCGGCGGGCGAGCGGCTGCGGGTGCCAGAACCCCTGGAGGGTGCCGGCGCGACGTTCGTCGAAACGCCGGACCGCCGGGTGGAGGTACTCGCCGCGCTGCGCGTGCCGCGCATCATCGTGTTCGGCGGCGTGCTGGCCCCCGAAGAATGCGAAGCCTTGTGTGAGCTGGCATTGCCGCGCATGCAGCGGGCGCGCACCATCAATCGCGACACCGGCACGCCTGACGAGCACGTGCAGCGCATCAGCGACGGCATGTACTTCACCCGCGGCGAGCACGAGCTGGTGGCGCGCATCGAAGACCGGCTGGCGGCTCTGATGCACTGGCCCGTGGAGAACGGCGAAGGCCTGCAGATCCTGCGCTACAGCCCCGGCGGCGAATACCAGCCGCATTACGATTATTTCGACCCGGCCGATCCGGGCAGCGCCCTGCACATCCGTGCCGGCGGCAACCGGGTCGCCTCGCTGATCACCTATCTGCGCGCGCCTGTCGAGGGTGGCGGCACGATGTTTCCGGACATCGGCTTCGAGGTGGCGCCGGTCGCCGGCAATGCGGTTTTTTTCGCCTACGACACGCCCAGCCCCGACAGCTTGACCCTGCACGCCGGAGCGCCTGTGGTGAAGGGCGAGAAGTGGATCGCTACGAAGTGGGTCCGCGCCGGCGCCTACATCGCGCCGGCGTGACAAAGGCAGGTCCTCCCCGGGTGTGCCGCGCGCGCACGGCAGCGGAGCTGATCATCCTGCGGTGAGATCGAACTCGGCGTCGACCAGCGACATGTCCTCGGGGCTGGACTTGATGACAAAGCCGAGGCTGCGCGCGAGCGCGAGCATGGCGCCGTTGACGCCGAGGATCTGTCCGACGATGCGCTGGTAGCCTGCCTCGCGCGCCGCTTGAATGATCAGGCTCATCAGCGTGTGCCCGAGGCCGTGTCCGTGGTATCGATCCGCGATCGTCACGGCGAACTCGCACGAGACATGATCGGGCAGCGGCGCGAAGCGCGCGACGCCGGCGATTCTCTGCGCGCCTCCCTCACCCTCGAGGGCGACGAGGGCCTGCTCGCTGTCGTAGTCGACCTGGGTAAAGCGAGCGAGCATCCGCGGGGACAGCCGGTGGGTCGAGATGAAGAACCGCGTATAACGGGACTGCTCCGACAGATCCTCCACGAATGCGATCTCCAGGGCTGCGTCCTCCGGCCGGATCGGGCGGACCTGCAGGCGCGTCCCGTCGCGCAGCTGCACCACCTGCTCGAGGCGCGCGGGATACGGGTGGATGGCCATATGCGAATAGCGCCGGTCGAGCGGCGGACTCGCCGGGTCGATGACCACGCGCGCGTCGAGCGCGGTCGCGCCGCGCTCGTCGGCGAGCAGCGGATTGATATCCAGCTCCGCGATGCACGGCAGCGACACCGCCATGTCGGAAATGCGCAGCAGGACGTCGGCGATCGCTCTGCGCAGCGCGGCCGGGATGTGGCGATGAGCGGCAAGCAGCCGCGACATGCGGGTGCTGTCGATCATGGCATCCGCCAGGCGGATGGACAGGGGCGGCAGTCCAACCGCGCTGTCCCCCAGCAGTTCCACGGCGATTCCCCCGGAGCCCACGCTCACCACCGGCCCGAACACCGGGTCGCGCACGATGCCGACCGCGAGCTCGCGTCCGAAGCGCCTGTACACCATCGGCTGCACGGCCACGCCGTCGATGCGCGCATCCGGGCACACCTTGCGTACATGCTCGACCAGCGAGACGAACTCCCGTTCCACTGCAGCGGAGTCGAGAACATTGAGGCGCACGCCGTCCACGTCCGACTTGTGTGAGATGTCGGGCGACAGGATCTTCAGCACCACCGGAAAGCCCATCTCCTCGGCGGCGCGCCGGGCGGTCTCCGGGTCCGCGGCCTCGATCGTGGGCGTGGTCGGTATGCCGAAGCATTCGATCAGGTGCTTCGATTCGGGCTCGGTGAGCAGCGTGCGCTTTCGGCTGAGCGCGATGCCGAGTATGCGCTGCGCGCCTTCGAGATCCGGCCGCGACTCGAACGCCAGCGGCGGCGGCACCTCGAGCAGCAACGCCTGC
>Ga0210394_10008216_pt1 | contig 10809 bp, 9 predicted proteins | sample IncBWC12MmetaG_FD_160121 | JGI IMG/M metagenome (GOLD analysis project Ga0210394, IMG submission 160121) | Forest soil microbial communities from Barre Woods Harvard Forest LTER site, Petersham, Massachusetts, United States - Inc-BW-C-12-M | ecosystem: Environmental > Terrestrial > Soil >... | reverse complement strand
GGGATTCATGGAGAAGGTTTACGAGCGCGCCCTATTGAGCGAACTCGCATTGCGTGGCCTCGCCTCAAAATCCCAGGTCGTGTTTCCCGTCTCCTATAAGGGGCAATGCATCGGCGAATACGTCGCCGACCTCGTAGTCGAGGACCAACTCATCGTCGAGCTAAAGTGTGTCGACGGGCTTTCGAACCAGCACATGGCGCAATGCATCAACTATCTCAAGGCGTCCGGCCTGAATCTGGCCCTACTGATCAACTTTCAGAGGCCCAAAGTCGAGTGGCGGAGAGTTGTTTATTCAGGTTCATTCGCGTCTATTCGCGGCCGGGAAATATAGCCGGTCTATCTTCGCGGCCAGAATGAAATCGCTCTCCGTAAGACCCGCGATCTTGTGCGTGTAGTTGGTCACCTTCACGCTGCCCCAGCCGAAACAGATATCGGGGTGATGGCCCTGCTCCTCGGCGATCTCACCGATGCGATTCACGAACGCCAGCGCACTCTTGAAATTGGGGAACAGAAACGCTCTCTCGATGTGATGCCGATCCATGACGCGCCAATCCGGCAACTCGGCGGAGAGCAGGGCGAGTTCCTCGCCCTGAAGGGGCGGCACGCCTCCGCGGCAAGGCACGCAGTGCCTGGACGCCAGGTCGTTTCCCGATCCACTCATACGCGTTTTCATTATAGCTACGGCAGTTTGACCGCCGTACTAAGGGGATCGGCCGGTAGGAGGCCGCATCGGCATCTGTTACGCTCCGGTCGGAGGGGTGTGTATGCGTAAGGTCTTTCTTGGATTCTTGGTCGCCGGCGCCGCCTGGGCCCAGAGCCTGACGGAGTTTGGAGGCGCTGCGGCGACTGGAGCAGCCGGGGGCGCCGCGGGCAAGCCAGTCAGCGACGGCCTCACGGCTATTTTCGGAAAGGTGGATTCGACCGCGAAGGCGGCGGCGAAACAAGGTCCCTCTAAGGAAGTACCGGCCAAACAACCACCGCCGGATGAATCAGAGGCGACCAAGCCGGCTACCGCCGGCGCCGCTACCACGGCGGCTGCTTCCTCAGACTCCGGGCCGGCACTTAAACCGGTGCCCAAAGCAGCGATCAAACCCGTGGGTGGGCCGCCGGCCAAGGCTGCGGCCAAGTCGGAAACGCCGCCCGCAGCCCCGCCCTTCGCCGCCCCTCCAGTAAAGGCCAAGGGCACCGGCTCCCGAGCCATCCCGGATTCGGTTCCGGATCCGCCCGCTCCAGCGGGCCAGCGGACCGCGGTTACCAAACCGGCCCCGGCTCCGCCGCCCCCGCCCCCGGTCGAAGCGGCGGTCCTCCCGCCGCCTCCTCCGCCACGCGAAGCCAGCGCCGAAGATCTAAAGGGAATCGCTCCCGGGACGGCTCGCGAAGAGGTACTGAAACTTGGACCTCCGGCGTCGCGGATCAGCATGTTCGACGACGGGCACCTCCTGGAGATCTATAGTTACGCGACCAGGAACACGCCGATCGGCGTGGTGCGGCTGAACGACGGCGCGGTATCGCGGGTGGAGTTGCAGTAGGAGACCGGCTCCAGCAGCCTGTGGTAGAAGTGGATGGCAGGCCGGAGACCTGCCCCACACGGCCGCAAATCGTTGATCGGTAGTGGTGGAGCAGGTCTCCGACCCGCTCGGCGCAGCGGGACACCGGCGCCGCAGGAACGGGCGTCGTCGTATAAAGTGTTGCGGCTGAACGAGGTATCGCGGGTAGAAGACCGGCTCTCGGCCCAGCCGGTCACGCTACGTCTCAGGAACGGGTATCGTTGTATAGAGTTGTATAGATAGGATAAGAGCCGGGCAACGAAACGCGCGGCCATTCACGATACCAACTATGAGACGGATGCGTACCGCCTTCCCGGCCGCCTGTTTGTTCTTCCTGACCTCCACGGCTTGGGCGCAACAACCCTTTGCGCCCGTGGTGATCGGCACGCCTGGCGCCCCCAGTTCGATTCTGTTTGGAGTCTATGGGAACGCGCTTGTGCGCAGCGCCGATTTGGGAACAACCTGGACGCCGTTGTACATCACCCAAGCCGGGCTGCCGCAGCCGCCGGTGAATGGATTCGCCATCGATCCTTTGACTTCGATCAGCGTGTACCTGGCGACGACCGCCACCGCGGGCACGTTCTGGAAGAGCACGGACGGAGGCGTAACCTGGTTTCAGGCCGCCGCTGGATTGCCGCTCACAGGCCCCGGCATCGACCACTTTAACGCGCTTCCGGATACAATCACGTATCTTTACGCGAAGATCGGAAGCAGCCTCTATAAATCCTCCGACGGCGCGAATACCTGGCGTTTGCAAAGCAATCTACCCGGATCCAACGGCAGTTTCGCGATCGCGCCGGCGGTGCGGTCGCAAATGTACTACATCGATCCAACCACGCTGAGCGTCTTTTCCTCGGACACCGAAGGAGCCGGATGGTCTCCGTACTTGAAGATCCTGCCCAGCCTTCCATCGCCGGTCCCAATGGTGACAGGTATCGGCGTTCCCTACTACCAGTCGAACGACCTATACGCGACCCTGAGCTTCCCGGGAGGAACCGCAACCGCATACGCCAGCATCGGCGGAGCGGCGTTCGCCGACCAAACCAGCACCGGTCTCGGTCCGTTTACGCAAATCCTTTCGGCCAACAGCGGCCCCACCTACGCGCTGACAAATCCCAGCAGCAACTTTTTCCGAAGCGGCGATAGCGGGCAGACCTGGCAGTCCCTGGGATCGAACGGGGTGGAGATTTACGGGATGACGGCGATCGATCCGGCGGTACGAACCACTCTATACGGAGTGGAGACCATTCAGCCCTCGACCACTCCTGTAGCGCTGGTCCAGTCTCCCGACAGCGGCAATACGTGGGCATCCATTGCGGCCACCATCACGCCGACCATCGCCAAACCGGTACCTATGTTCAATATCGCGGAGGAGCAAGGCGCGCCTTATTTCGCGCCCTTCAGCGTGCAGATCGCCGAAAATCCGCAGTGGAAGACTCCGGTGACCATCTCCACTTCCGGCGAACCGTGGATCACCCTCGGAGCAACCTCTGGAACCACTCCGCTCGCCAGCTCAATCACGATTTCAACCACGGGACTGCTTCCGGGAACCTATACCTCGACCATCACCATTTCGGCGCCGCAGACCTATAACAAGTCCGTCACTGTGCCGGTGCTGCTGACCGTGAGGCCGCTGGGAAGCCTGGGTCCCGGCGGATACGTAATCACGACGGCGGCCGGCAACGGGAACCCGGGCGGAAGCGTGACCTCGGGCGCTCCCGCGAGCGTGGCCATCGGCGACGCCAAGGCGGTAGCGATCGACTCGTCCAGCAACCTGCTCATCTCGGCCGGAAGCCGGATCTGGCAATTGAGCGGAGGAGCATTGACCGCGCTTGCGGGCAATGGCGTGAACGCGTCCAACGGCGATGGCATCGCTCCGCTTTCCGCTTCCATCGCCGACCCTGACTCGATCGCGTTCGATTCCTCCGGCGCGGCGTATTTCACCGAGTTTGTTCCCGAACGGGTGCGCAAACTCGTCTATGTGGGAGCCGAGAGCATCGCCACCGCGCTGGACATGAGCACTTTCAACCAACCCGTGGGAACGCACACCGTTCTGATGGACCCCTCAAAATACATGTTCGTCACCTCGCCCAGCGGCGTCCTGCACTTTGACGGCTCCAAGCTGACGCTCGGGATCCTGGCCGGCTTTTCCAATCCGTACGGCATGATTGAGGACGCTTCCGGGAATTATTATGTAAGCGACAAGGGGCTGAACCAGATCCTGGAGCTGACCCAGGCGGGCGTGGTTTCGGTGTTCGCGGGCACGGGCACTGCGGGCTTCGGAGGCGACGGCGGTCCGGCCACTCAGGCAATGCTGAACCAGCCTGCGGGCATTGCGTTCGATTCGAAGGGCACGATGTATATCGCCGATTCCGGCAACAACCGGATTCGCACGATTACGGCGGATGGGGATATGCACACCATCGCCGGCTCGGGATTGCGCGGCTTTGCGGGCGACGGCCTCACCGCGGATTTCGCCTCGTTTATGGGCCCTCTGGGCGTTGCCGTGGACGCCAGCGGTAACGTGTACGTGGCCGACACCGGCAACAACCGTGTGCGGGTGCTGACGCCTCAGAATACGCCCACGCCGAAACTGCTAGGGCTCCTCGGGCCGAACCAGGCCACCCAGCTCGCCCCCGGCGCGATTTTCGCCCTGTATGGCAGTCAGCTCGCGCCGGCCGGCTATTCGTTCGCGGTGTCGGGTACATGGCCTCGCGCGGCGCCCGCGAACGCAACCGGACCCGGCGGGACTTCCGTCACCATCAACGGCGTGGCGGCGCCGCTCTATTACGTCAGCCCCGCCCAGATCAACGGCCAGATTCCCGTTGAAACCGCCTTAGGGACAGCCACGGCAATCGTTACCGCGGACGGCTCGCTGGCGGCTCAAATCAACTTCCCCGTGGTTGCGGCCCAACCCGATGTGCTCGTTCAGAGCGGAGGCCAGCAGGCTCTGGTACAGAATGCGAGCGAAGGATATTCCGTAAACACGCCCGCGACGCCCGCACATCCGGGCGATGTCGAGGTGTTTTATCTTTCAGGCATCGGGATTTCCAATCCACCCCTGACCACGGGCGGCACCGCGCCCACTACTCCGCCCTTCGCGGTGGTCAACTACCCGTATCAGATCACGCTCAACGGCCAAGCAGCGCCGGCATGTCCATACGATTTCCTCGGGTATGCTCCCGGTTATACCGCGCTGGTGCAAGCCAATTTCTGCCTCCCCACAAATCTGACCGGCGCTCTTTCGCTGGTGGTCACGGTGAACGGCGAGGCCTCGTCGCCAACCATACTTTCCGTACAGTAGTCGAGGACGCAGCCGGATTCTGGTTGATTCCGCCGCATGCATCCCGCCGATTGGTGCCTTGAAGCCTGTGGGGCAGGTCTCCGACCTGCCTTCTTGCGCTTCCATGGATCTCGCGCAAAATCGCCGGTGCGCGCCGCCCCCCTTCGGCGATGTCACGTTTGTCACCATGGAACCTGACCACCGCTCCCTTTGGTCGCGGCTCTGCAATGGATTCTAATCCCGAGAAGAGGCAGGTCGCAGACAGTCGCAGACCTGCTCCACCGCAGGCCCCAGTGACGGCCGAAATGTACACCAACTCCAGGGGCGGCGCAACCGCGCCACAGATCAGCGGCCCGCATTGGGGCAGGTCTGAGACCTGCCTCTTTGCGCTTCCATGGATCTTGCGCAAAACGGAGGGGACACCATTGCCCAGTCCGACAGCCAATCGTGTCCCCGCTCGCGCTACAACTGCGAGGTGCAATTGGGGCAGCGCTTGGCCTGGATCGGGATGGCTGTGCAGCAGTAGGGGCATTCCTTTGTGGCGGGCGCGGCCGGTGCGGGCTCGGGCTTGCGCTGCAACTTCGAAACCTGGCGCACCAAAACGAAAACCACAAACGCGACGATCAGGAAATTGATGACCGTATTCAGAAACTGCCCGTAGGCGATTACCGGAGCGGAGGCGGCCTTGGCCGCGGCAAGCGTGGGATAGGATTGCCCGTTGAGCGTCACGAACAGATCTTTGAAATCGACATGGCCCAGGATCAGGCCGATGGGCGGCATGACCACGTCGTTCACCAGGGAAGTCACGATGGCTCCGAAAGCGCCGCCGATAATCACGGCAACGGCCAGATCCAAGACATTTCCCCGCGCTACAAACTTCCTAAAATCAGCCCACATTTTCTAATCCCCCGATCCGTACCGCCGCACGACTCTCGAGAGTATCGCAGGTACACCGGAATTATATCCGAGGATCGGCTTACAATACGAGGAGGAGGCCGCTTCAGATGCCCAAACGATTGTGGATCGGGATGGTGATTCTGGGCGCGTGCGCCAGGCTGGCGCCTCATCCCTGGAACTTCACTCCTCTGATCGCGCTGGCGCTATTTTCCGGAGTCCATGCGCGGAAGGCCGCCACGGGCGTTCTCGTCACGCTGCTGGCGCTGGCCCTCAGCGATGCCGTTATGGGTTTCTATCGCGGTTTCTGGTACGTCTACGGCGCGGCTCTCGTTCCGGTGCTCCTCGGCAGGCTCATTGGCGGTCACGCGAGTGCGAAGTCCATCGGCCTCGCCGCGTTGGCCTCCAGTCTTTCCTTTTTCGCAATCACGAATTTCATGGTCTGGGCGGGCGGACACATGTATCCTCACAGCGCCTCGGGTTTGACGGCGTGCTTCGTCGCGGCCATCCCGTTCTACCAGAACCAACTCTTGGGCGACGCGTTTTACACCGTCGCGTTATTCGGCGGTTACGCGCTCATTCGCTCCCGGCTGGAACCCGCTCGGCAGGCCGCCTGACAATCGTGTCGGAAGTCGCTCAGCCACAGAATTGGCAGGTCGGGGGACCTGCCCGGGGACCTGCCCCATTAGCGGTGCAACCGCTTCCTTCGGTCGCGGCTCGGAAGCCATTACAGAGCCGCGACCAGTGGGAGCGGTTCATTGCGGTGACGTGTTTCCGCCCGTGGGGCGGACGCCGTCGCACTGAGACGCGCCCCGCCCAAGCCGGCCAGAGGGCCGGCTGCGGTCCAGGGACAATGCTTCACACACCCGTGGTGCAGGCCCCTGGGACGGCCCTCAGCCTGCGAGCGCCCTCACATGCGCCGCCTGACATGCGCATAACCTCGCCGGCGGCCTTATCGATGCACTCCTCTTCGATCGCCTCGAATGCGAGCCGCCTGACATGCGCGTAGTCTCGCTGCTGGCCAGCGCCACCGAGATCGTGTGCGCCCTGGGCGCGGATGAAATGCTGGTCGGACGCTCGCACGAATGCGACAACCCGGGTTGGGTCCGGCGTCTTCCTGGGTGCAGCGAACCCGCCTTCGATGTTTCGGTTTCAAGCGGCGAGATCGACGCCGAAGTCCGCCGCCGCCTCCGCTCCGGCGAGCCTCTGTATCGCATCCATGTGGAAACCATCCGCGACTTGCAGCCGGATCTGGTCATCACGCAATCGCATTGCGAGGTTTGCGCCGTCACTCCCGCGGATCTGCAACGGAGCGGGGAATGCCTGATCCCCGCTCAGCAACTCGCCGTCTCCGCTTCGACGCTCGATGAAATCTTCGATGGCATTCTGCGGATCGCCGCCAGCCTCGGTCTCGAAAAGCGGGGGCGGGATCTGGTCGCGTGCGAGCGCAAGCGTCTGCGAGCCGTCAAGGAGACGGCCGCGCGGTTTCGCCGTCCGACTGTCGTGATGCTGGAGTGGGCCGACCCTTTCTTCGCCATGGGCAACTGGGGTCCGGAGCTGATGGATATCGCCAATGGCGAAGCGTTGCTCGGAAAGGCTGGGGAATATTCGACGGCGATCCCAGCCGAGCGTCTTCGCGACGCCGATCCGGAATACCTGATCGTCGCGCCTTGCGGTTTCAATCTGGATCGAGCCCTGCGGGAACAGCCGGTGCTCGAACGGCATCGGTGGTGGCCCGAATTGCGCGCGGTTCGCGAGCGCAAAGTGGTCTTCGCCGACGGCAACCTGTTCTTCAACCGCTCCGGCATGACCATTTCGCGCACCGCCGAAATCATCGCGGAGATCCTGCACGGATGCTGGTTCGGCCCGCCGCCCCCAGCAGCGGACCAAAGTGCAGCCGCGTATCGCCGGGTCTAGTTCGATCCGCTTCCTCCCATTCCCATCCGCGCCCGCACGGTAAGCGGTTCTGCCGCCCGCGCACGTCGGCAAAGCGGACATTCGCACGTAATTATGACGTTGTGTTTAGATGGTTGAGGATGGTTCCCCAAAGCTTCGGCATCGGAGGCGTCAACATCAGCCCGGCTACCGTGCTGGCGCCGATGGCCGGCGTCACCGACACGGTCTTCCGCCGCCTGATCCGGTCCCAGGGCGGCTGCGGGCTGATCATGACCGAGTTCACCAGCTCCCACGGCGTGGTTGCCGCCGCGCGCTCGCCCAAACCCACCCGCGCCTTTCGTTATCTGTACTTCGATCCGGACGAGCATCCCATTTCCGCGCAGCTCTTTGGAGCCGATCCGGAGGTGATGGCCGGCGCCGCCGCCCACTGCCAGGACATGGGCTTCGATGTCGTCGATATCAACTTCGGCTGCCCGGTCAAGAAGGTGGTGACCTGCAACGGAGGCTCCGGTTTGTTGCGCGATCTCCCGCTGGTGGAGCGCATCCTGCGCTCCGTGCGCGCCGCTATCTCCATTCCGTTGACGATGAAGTTCCGCGCGGGCTGGAACGACCATGATTTGGTCGCTGTTCGTATGGCTCGCCTGGCTGAGGATTGCGGCTTGCAGGCCGTCGCGCTGCACCCGCGCACGCGCGAGCAGGGCTATAGCGGCAACGCCGACTGGACCCGCATCGCGGAGGTCAAAGCCGTGGTGAAGATTCCAGTGATCGGCAACGGCGATATCGTGCGGCCGGAAGACGCCGTGCGCATGGTCCGCGAAACCCATTGCGACGCGGTGATGATCGGACGCGCCGCGTCGTCCAATCCCTGGATCTTCCGCCAGATCGCCGACTACGTGCGCACCGGCCAATACGAGACGCCGCCGGAGCACGCCCGGTATGAGCTGATGAAGCGGTATTACACCATGCTGGTGGATCACGCGGCCACCGATGTTGTCGGAAAGATGAAGCAGTTCGCGACGTATTTTACCCACGGCGTACGCAACGGCTCCAAGCTTCGCGCCGATATCTACCACGCGCACCAACCCGCGGAGATCCTCGGCCTGGTCGACGCGTTCTTCGAGCAGGAACTCCTACTGCGCGCTGACCCAATAGGCCGGTAGATTCGATTTCGTCTCGCGAACGATCTCCAGCACGTCGGCGCGCTTCTCGGCCAGCAGCCGCGCATATAGCCGCTGGTACACCAAGTCCCGCGCTTTGTCCGGCAGGTTGTCAAACGCCGCCGAATAAATCATGTACGAGAGCGGATAGCGGAACAGCCGCGTCTTCAAATCGAAGTCCCGCAGTGAGCGGCCCTGGCGGTCGCGCGGGCCCCGCGCGGCGAAAGTCTCGGTGAACGTCGAGACGCCCGTCACCGGTCCCTTCAGTGGAGCCTCATCCGCGAACAGCATATAAGCGACCATCTGCTCGATTTCGGAGTTCATCTGAGCGTCGTCCCACTTCTTGTCATAGAGCGCGATGCGCGCATCCCACCCGATGCGCACCAGCAGATTGGTCATGCGCGTCTGGTGCTCCAGCGTCATCAGTGCCACGATGTCGCTGGTGGGCGCAAGATAGCGCGAGATGTCGAAGAACCCCGTCAGGCTGGTCAGATTCTGGGTCACCTCATTCGGCGCAGCGTCGCCTGGATGAAGCGCATCCACCAGCGCCACGTTGTTCCCGTAATGGGTCTGCGTGCCGGTGGTGCCGGTCACATACCAGCCACCCCAACGTTCCGCGATCGGGACGCGGTCGTCCGTGATGAAGGAGCTTCCATGGCCCTCGCGCGCATCCGTGCGCGGATGCACCGAGCTCACCATCAGTCCCGGCACCGCCAGCGTGGGCGGCCCTTCGTGGCATCGCATGCAATCCGGACGGCGGCCGAATTCCAGCTTCGCCGCCTTCGGCGTGTCCAGCGTGTAAAGATACACGCCGCGAACCGGGTCGAGCCCTGTGAATTCCAGCGCATCGCCGTTCTGCACATACCCGACCGCGACATCGTCATTGAAATAAATCGCGCGCGGCGTGCGCGGAGAAATGCGCTCGGCCTGGATGCTGGTCTTAGAAAATACGAGCACCTGCGAATCCACCGGCACGTCGAGTTGCTTGAGCAAAGCCGGAAGATAACCCCAGCCGCCAGGCGCATAGTCGAGCTTGACCTGGCCGCTCTCGATCTTCTTTGCCAGCCACGCCACGGGATCGTTGGATGGCTGTTTGCCATACTGGATCGCGGGATGATCCACCGGAATGTAGAGCGCCTCCTCCAAACTCTCGACGAAAGCCCACGCAGCCGTGGCGGACGCCACGATCAATACCGGGATCAAAACTCTGTGCCGCATAGCCTCCACGATTCTATGATAGAAAAGACTCCCCATGAAACGAGTTCAACTGATTACCGACGGAGCCTGCATCGGCAACCCCGGCCCGGGCGGCTGGGCCTGCATTCTCCGCTATAACGGCCACACCCGCGAGTTCTCGGGATCCGAGCCCGCCACCACCAATAACCGCATGGAGCTCCGCGCCGCCATCGAAGGCCTGCGCGCCCTCCGCGAGCCGTGTGAGGTCGAAGTGGTCACCGATTCCCAGTATGTGAAGAACGGTATCACCACCTGGATCCACGGCTGGAAACGCAACGGATGGCGGACCGCGTCTAAGAAACCAGTAGTCAACCAGGATCTGTGGACGGAGCTGGACCAGCTCGTCTCCCGGCACAAGGTGCAGTGGACCTGGACCAAGGGCCACGCCGATCACGACGACAACAACCGCTGCGACGAGCTCGCCACCAGCGCCGCCCGCGGCGTAAAGTAGAGGCAGGATGCATCGAAAAACCACGAAACCCGAGTACGATCGACGGCGCTTGCAGGCGGGACAGGCCCTGATGTCCCCGCTTTTCACCTTTCCCCTGTTTCTTTGCGCGGCTTTGGCTTGCGCACCTCGCGCCGCCGCGCAGCCCTTTGGCGTCGGTTTGAAGCTCGGCGCGACGCTGACCAACGCCGTTTCTTCCGTCGAATCGGCTTCCATTCCTAACAGCAACACCTTGATCGTTGGTCCATATCTCGAGTTACGCCTGCCTCTGGGCTTCTCCATTGAGGGAGACGCCCTCTATTACCCCAACCTCTATAGCACTGCGGCCGGCGGCGGCTCCGTCTGGCA
>Ga0210394_10008215_pt1 | contig 10809 bp, 11 predicted proteins | sample IncBWC12MmetaG_FD_160121 | JGI IMG/M metagenome (GOLD analysis project Ga0210394, IMG submission 160121) | Forest soil microbial communities from Barre Woods Harvard Forest LTER site, Petersham, Massachusetts, United States - Inc-BW-C-12-M | ecosystem: Environmental > Terrestrial > Soil >... | reverse complement strand
CGAGAGGAGAACGAAGATGATGCCGCTTCACCCGACCCGCCGCAATCTCCTGAAGAACGCCATAGTGGCCGCCGCCACAGGGGTTGCCCAGCCGCTCTTTGCCGCAGGGGACGTCAGCCCGATCATGGCCGCCCTGAGCTCGTACATGAGCGAGTCCGGCGGGCGGGCGCTGCCGAAAGAAGTGGCCGAAAGAACAAAGTACGCAATTCTCGACACGTTCGCAGCCATGATTTCGGGCTCCGAACTTCCTCCAGGGCGTTTCGCGATCCAGTTTGCGCGGGCTTACAAGGGAGATCGAATCGCGACCATCGCCGGCTCAGACGTGATGTGCGGCGCCATCGAAGCGGCCCTGGTGAATGGAATGCTGGCGCATTCCGACGAAACCGACGATACGCATCCGTTCTCACAATCGCATCCGGGAGCTTCCGTGGTGCCGTCGGCACTGGCCGTGGGTGAGCAGTTCGGAATCGACGGCACTCGGTTCATGCGGGCGGTAGCGCTCGGCTATGACATCGGGCCGCGCGTGACCATGACGCTGGGAAAGCTGGAATACATGGTGGAGACGCATCGGAGCACGCACGGCATCTCCGGAATCTTCGGCTCGGCCGCGGCCGCGGGCTGCGCGGCGCGGTTGAATGCGCAACAGATGCGCTGGCTGCTTTCCTATACCGCTCAGCAGGCTTCGGGACTCGCGTCCTGGCAGCGCGACACGGATCATATCGAGAAGGCGTTCGACTTCGCCGGCATGCCCGCGCGCGACGGCGTCACGGCGGCGCTTTTGGTTCAGGCGGGTGGAACCGGGGTCGGCGATATCTTTTCCGGCGCCGACAATTTTCTTCAGACATTCAAGCCCCGCAACGATCCGGCGATGCTGATCGAAAAGCTGGGCGAGCGTTATGAGGTCACCCGCACCAGCATCAAGAAGTGGACCGTCGGATCGCCCATCCAGGCCCCGCTGGATGCGCTGGAGATTCTGCTCAAACGTAATCGTTTCGAGCCCGATCGGGTGCGGCAGATGATCGTGCGAGTTGCTTCGGATGAAGCCAGCATCGTGGATAACCGCGAGATCCCGGACATTTGTCTTCAGCACATGATGGCGGTGATGCTGGTGGATAAAACGGTTTCCTTCCGGTCGGCGCACGATAAGCCTCGCATGCAGGATCCGGCGATCCTTCTCGAACGAGCCAAGATCCAACTGATCCACGACGAGGAGCTCCAGCGCAAGATGCCGAGCCGCGAGGCGGTGGTGGAGGTGACGCTTGCCGGCGGCCAGCGCTTCACGGAACGCGTCACGGCCGTGCGCGGCACCGCTGAGAATCCCATGACGCGGGAGGATGTTGTCGCAAAATCGCGTGACCTGATCACGCCGATTCTGGGCGCGGCGGCTTGCGGGAAGCTGATCGATAAGGTATTCGCTCTCGAGGCTGTATCGAATATCGGCGAGCTTCGGCCGCTGCTTCAGCGATGACCGGGATCGGAATGATAATCTAAGGCTTATCGCATCCCAGGGAGGGCGACGAAATGAGTGAAGGCTACTATGTTGAGAACCAGTGGTGGGTCAGTCCGTACAACTGCATCCCTGAAGTAAGGTCCAAGCTGGATCTTCCCCAGCGGGTGCAGATTCACGACGCCACCCTGCGCGATGGCGAGCAGACCCCGGGCGTGGTGTTCAGCATCGCCGATAAGATCGCGATCGCCGAAAAACTGGACGAGATCGGCGTCGACCGCATCGAAGCCGGCATGCCTGCCGTATCCGAGATGGATTTCCAGGCCATCAAGGAGATCTCCCGGTTGGGGCTTCGGGCCAAGATCTACACCTTCGCGCGCGCCATCAACGCCGATATCGATAAGGCGCTTGAATGCGGCTGCCACGGGGTGATCGTGGAGGTGCCCATCGGCTATCCCAAGCTGAAATATCAATTCAAATGGACCTGGGAAGACGTGCTTCGGAAGAGCGTGGGCGTGATCAATTACGCCAAATCGCGCGGCATGCACGTGGTCTATTTTCCGTACGACACCACCCGGGCGCGCGCCGACGATCTGACGAATCTGCTCACGCGCATCATGCAGGACGCGCCGCCCGATTCGGTGGGCGTGGTGGACACCATGGGCTGCATTCTGCCTGAAGCCATGAAGTACATGGTCCGCATGGTGAAATCGCTAACCAAGCTTCCGGTGGAGGTTCACACGCATAACGATTTCGGTATGGCGGTGGCCACGGAGTTGGCCGGCGTGGAGGCCGGCGCGGAGTGCGTCCACAGTTGCGCCAACGGCCTGGGTGAGCGCACGGGAAATGCGGCTCTCGAGGAACTGATCGTCGCGCTGCATGTGCTGTACGGCTACGACACGCAGTACGATCTGGCCAGGCTCCCTGAGCTGGGCGAGCTGGTCAGCCGCATCAGCGGCTTCCCGATCGCGGCGAACAAGCCCATCCTGGGCGACCGCAACTTCACGCGCGAGTCGGGCATCGGCGTCGATCTGGTCGTCAAGGAGCCGCTCGCCATGTTCGGCACTCATCCCGCGCTCACCGGGCGCAAGGGCGAAGTCGTGCTCGGGAAGAAGAGCGGCAAGGCTTCGATCACGTACAACCTGGAACAGATGGGCATCACCGATGCCGACGATGAAGCCGTGGGCGAGATGCTCAAGCGCGTCAAGGATCTTGGGATTGCGAAACGCGGACTCCTCACGCCCGATGAGTTTCAGGAGATCGCCGACAGCGTGTTGGCGGCCAAGCGCTAGCAGCCTGTGGCAGAAGCCGCTTGCAAGCTTGGTGGGACAGGCTTTCAGCCTGTCCGGACTTTTCCCGAACAATAGAGGCCTTTTTACGATCCAGCCTTTCCCTTGGGCGCAACGCCTCCTTTGGCTGAGTTCGCGATTTTCCCCTTCTGCGATTTCTCTTTATACATCGCCGCGTCCGCGCGCGCGATCAACTCGGCGGCCGTCTCGCCGGGCCGCCAGGAGGCCATGCCAACGCACGCGTGGACGTTGATATTGCGCGCCTCGCCGCCGATCTGAATCGTGTAGTCGCCATAGACCCACCTTCCAACCGGTTCCAGGCGATCGCGCACCTCCTCTGGGCTACAGTCCACGATCACGAGAAACTCATCGCCTCCCCATCGGCTGACAATATCCGTCGACCGAAAGAACGTTCGTAATTCAGTAGCGAACTGTCTCAGCAGCGCGTCGCCGACCGGATGGCCATAGAGATCGTTGGTCTGCTTGAAATTATCCAAATCGAAGATCGCGATCGAAAGATTGCGCGAACGCTCGATCCGGAGCTGGATCTGCCGTTCCGCTTTGTAGCGGTTGGCGACGCCGGTGACCGGGTCTTGCGTGGCTACTCGCTCCACTTCATCCAGCCGGGTCTGATACGTGGACAACTCGGCTCGAATCTTCGAGACGGATTGCTCACCCTCTTGCACCATCCTTTCCACGCAGGATTTGAGTAGTTGGGCGCTCTTGCCCAGCGACTGACGGACCTTCGCGATATCGCCCAGACTGCCGATGGCCGCCAACTGTCCGGCGAACTCCTCGAACTGCTTGGCGTACCGCTGATCCCGTTCGCCGAGAGACTGTGTGGTCTCAGCCATGGTCAGCATGATTTCCTTGACATCATGGGCCGTTTGTTGAAAATATCCGGAGGCGCTTTCGCCCCATTTCTTGAGCTCCGCTTCCACCTGCTTTCCGGTTTCCGCAACCGAGTCCGGGGCGGCATCGAGAGACAGCCGGTCCCGAAGGTTCAGCAGACCGTGCTGAAAGTCTTCGCCGATGTGAGGGCAGATCTGCGTTGCACTGGTCCCCATCACGGTCAATGAGGCGCGATAGGATTCGCACATTGTCTTTAGCGATTCGTCCGGCCTGGCTTCAATGAATCGTTTCAGTGAAATCATTTTTCACCTCGCGGACGGCGCCGGGGAAGTCTGGGGGGCTGCTTGAGGGGCTGTTTGATCCTGCGCCACACTTTCCTCCTGCTGGTCGATTCCAGCGTTGCGAACGATGATCGAAATACGGCGATTCGACGGATTGGTGGGATCGTCCTTCATCAGCAATCGTTGGTCGGCGAATCCGCGCACCTGGCTGATACGGCTTTCATCCAAACCGGATTCCTCCAGAATCCTTCGCGCGGAGTTGGCGCGATCGGCCGACAATTCCCAATTCGAGTAATCCACGCGGCCGAACGGCTTGGAGTCCGTATGTCCCTCGATCGCCACTTTGTTCGGAAGCTTCACCAACTCGGCCGCCAGCACCTTCAACAGTTCGCTTCCAGCCTCGGTCGGCTTGGGATTGCCCGCCTCAAAGAAGAGACCGCGCTCGGTCTCCATTAGATCGATTCGTAGACCCTCGGTAGTGAGCGTGATTCTGACTTGCCGCTCCATATGCTGGAGAGTCGGAATCTGCTTCAGCATCTCCTCCAGTTTCTCTTTAAGTTTTTGTAGCTCCTCGCGATTCAACGTAATGGTTTCGCCGACGCCCGAGCTCGTCGTCCCGGTTTGCCGGCCCTTTCCGGTGGGATCCAGGAAATATCCCCCTACTGCCTTTTGAACCTTTTCGCTGGCGCTCAGCAGCCACAGAACGATAAAGAGAGCCATCATCGCTGTGACGAAATCCGCGTACGCCACCTTCCATGCGCCCCCGTGCCCTACATCGTCGTGATCCGCGGAGCGCTTCCGCACAATGACGATCGGCGCATTTGACTTGGCGCTCAAGCTGCCTCCTCTGTGACCGCGCTCCCCGGTGCTTTGCGGCATACCTTGTCCATTTCATGGAACGTCGGCCGCAAATGATGGGGGATGGCGCGCCGCGCGGCTTCGAGCGCCAGCATCGGAGAAAGCCCCTTCATGTTGGCCAGGAGTCCCATTCGAAGACACAAGAAGTATTCTCCTTCCGCATCCGAGTGCTTCTTGATGTGGGCGGCCACGGGACCTAAGAATCCATAACAGAGGAGAATGCCGAGAAACGTTCCCACCAGTGCGGCAGCCACCTTATGTCCGATTTCCTCCGGTGGGCCGCCCAGGGACCCCATCGTGATCACCACTCCCAGAACCGCGGCGACGATCCCCAATCCCGGAAGGCTGTCGGCCACCGTCGAAAGAGCGTTGGCGGAAATACGCCCTTGCCGGTGCAGGATTTCCAGGTCGGTTTCCATAATCTGGTCCAGGTCATGGACCTCTACGCCTCCGGTCACCAGCGTTCGCATCGTATCGCAGAAGAAATGCATCGCCTCTTTATCTTTGAAGAAGGTGGGGTGGCGCTTAAAGAGCGCGCTTTTGTCTGGTTCGTCTAAATCTTGTTCAAGCGTCGCCAAACCGCTTTTGCGCGCCGTGTTGAAGAAATCATTTAAGAACTTTAAGGTGTCGAGATAGACGCCGGCGGTGTAACGGCTTCCTTTGAAGACCTGTAAAATGCCCCCGGCAATCGCCTTCAAGACATAGACCGGATTTCCAATCAGGACAGTCCCAATCGCCGCGCCCCCGATGATGAGCAATTCGGAAGGTTGCAGCAGTACCAGCAGATTGCCCTTTTCGATCAGATAGCCCCCGGCAATGCAGCCTAGAACGACAGCGATACCGATGACTGGAACCATATCCGCAGGATTCTCCTAGACTTTAACCGACGAACCAAACGCCCGTGTCACAAGTCGTTCCGCGCGAAAACGGGGACAGTCACCATTTCGCCGAGGAGGAAGTTCCATCGAATCAGCGCGCCTCTGCGGCGAAATGTGGTGACTGTCCCAAGTTTTCGCGATGCGACCCCTTCTGACACGGCTGCTAAACTAAGGGGTAATTCTTAAAATCGGCAGTCGGCGGCCCTTTCTGTACAGGGACGGAGGAGCGTTTCGGCACGAAACCCGCAACTGTGTCATGGGCTTCGGGGCGGTTGTGTTCTCGCCGGCACAAGTTTATGCGGGACTGTGGGCTCGGCTCCGTCGCCCTCCTGAAATGCCGGGAAATGCCGATAACTGCGAAGGAATAAGAAATGAGCTCCATCTCCAACACACTTGCCTCAATTAACAGCTCCCTGCTGAACGACATCAATAACGACCTCTCGGCCGCGCAAATAGGTTCTTCAAGCTCAAGCGGTTCCACTGCGGCTGGCTCTTCGTCTTCCGACAGCGTAAACTTCTCGCAAGTTGCGCAGTTGTTTCAGCAGCTCCAGCAGCTCCAAACTACAGATCCGGCGGAATTCGCAAAGGTGACGGCCAACGCCGCCTCGCAGCTTCAACAAGCCGCTCAGCAGGCCACCGACCCCTCGCAGGCCAGCTTTCTTTCAAACCTTGCCGACAAGTTTCAGCAGGCTTCCCAGAGCGGAAACCTTTCCTCGTTCGAAGCTGGCGGGTCGTCGAATGCCACCTCTGTCCACCACGGACATCATCACCACCACGGCGGCGCATCCACCCAAGACAGCAGTACCGCCCAGGATCTCCTGGCGTCGCTCTTAGCCAGCACCCAATCGGCGTCAAGCGGCAGTACTGCGAACTCGACCACAACCTCCGGCTCGTAAGGACCTCAGGGCGGCCTATTTCGGTTTCGGCGCCTCAGCCTTCCCCAGCGCGTACTTATTCAGAATGACGATATTCACGCGACGGTTGGCGGCCCTGCCTTCCGCGGTCTCGTTGGTGGTTTCCGGCGACGTGTCGGCGAAGCCGACGATGATCATGCGCTGGCGATCGATGCCGAATCGCGTGGCCAATAGCTCCATCATTGCTATGCTGCGAGCCGCGGATAGTTCCCAATTGCTGCGGAAGCGCACGGTGTGAATGGGATTGGAATCGGTATGACCCTCCACCTGTAAAGGATTGGAGACGTTCTTCAACGCGACCGCGAGCTTGGCGATGATGGGAAATGTCGAGGGATCGATGGAATCGGTTCCGGATGGGAAGAAGGCGGCCTGCTTCAGGCTGACGACGAGACCGCGGGGCTCCAGACTTACCTCGACTTTGCCGGTTTTGATCTCGTCTTCCAATTCTTTTGACAGGCTCTTCAACGACGGCGCCAGTTCAAGAACATCCGGAAGCGGAGCTTCCTTGGCGGCCCGCTGTGCACCGCCAGGGCCCTTCATCTGAGCGTTTCCTTGTCCTTTATCGTCTATCGTTCCGCCCAGGATCTTGGCGACCGCCGGCGGCACTCCGACGGACTTGCCGTCGGCAAGGGCCTTTTCCACGGCTTCCGATATCTGCTTCGCTTTCGATTTATCCGTCTGTGAGGACGCGAACATCACCACAAAGAACGCGAACAAGAGCGTGATGAAGTCGGCGTAAGAGACAAGCCAGCGCTCATGGTTTTCGTGCTCGGGCGGCTTCCTTCTTCTCTCCAAGTCCTATCCCTTCGCCGCCGCGGGCTCGCCGGCGCCGGCCGTTTCCTTGCCGGCCACTGTTTTCTTCTTGGCCCCAGGGTCGAGAAAGGCCTCCAGCTTCACACGAATCAGCTTCGGATTCATTCCTTCGATGATGCTGCCGACGCCTTCGAGAAGCAGCTCCTTGACCTGCACTTCATTTTGGATACGAGCCTTCAGTTTGTTGGCAACCGGCAGGAAGAAGAGGTTCGCCACGGCAACCCCATACACGGTCGCGACGAAGGCAATCGCGATTCCGCGCCCGACCTCGTCGATGTTTTCCAAATGCTTCATCACCTGGATCAACCCCATGACCGCACCGATGATCCCAATGGTCGGAGAGTAGCCGCCGGCGGCCTCATAGATTTTGGCTCCGGCCTCGGCCCGCTTCTCGGCCTGAAAGATCTCCAGGTCCATCATCTTGCGAAGCTCCTTGAGATCGGTGCCGTCGATCGCCAGCGAGAGCGCCTTCTTCAGGAAGGGATCTCCAATCTTGTCCAGATCCTCCTCCAGCGAAATGATGCTGCTCTTACGCGCTTTGGACGCGTAACCGATAATCTCGTCCACCGCCGCGTCCATGTCGATGACTTCTTCAAAGAAGACGCTCTTCAGCCCCTTCGCGGCTCTGATCAGGGAGGAGATGGGCGAGGTAACCATCACGGCTCCCAAGGTCCCGCCCAGGACAATGATCGCGGCCGTGACTTGGCGGATGTCGGAAACATTCCCTCCGTCGAGCACCAAGCCGCCGATAATGCCTCCCGCCGCGACGATGAGTCCTCCGATGCTGGCAAGGTCCGGGCGAACCGATCGTACCTTCGAAGCCGTGGGGGTGTTCTTATCTGCCATGAGTTGGGTCCGAATTCGGAACAGCGACAGGACAAAACAGTTCTTTGCTAAATAGAGATTTCCGAAACGCGATCACTTCTTCGACGATCTCCTGAGCCGATTCCAACACCATGAATTTCTGACCCGAGGTCAGAGTGATGACCGTGTCCGGCGTGATTTCGATGTGCTCGATCAAATCCGAATTCAAGATCAGGGAGGTATGGTTTAGCCTGGTCACTCTTATCATTCGGAGGACACCTCATTTGCAGGGCTCGGGTCTGGTGCACCCTGCATATCGACGAGAAGCGCGGATTTGTATATCCGTATGTGGGCTAATCCTAACGCCCACGCTCTCGTCGGACGCGGTCTACAGGTATCCCATGGACCTGACGATGTATTCCCAAAGGATCCGCCAGCGCTGTGCGAAAGGCCGTGGATTGAATACGATACCGACTACGCTCGCATTAGGCCGCCAGGACGCCGGTGGTCCGCAGCTCAAGCTGCTGAGGAGCATTCACGAGGCGTTTGCCCGCGATCTCAGCGCCGGCCTCTCGACCTTCTTGCAGTCGGAGATCGTGGCAAATCTGGGAGAGATCGGGTTCCTGGAGGCCGCCGAGTTCAGGAATGCACTTCCCTCCCCGAGCTGCCTGATCACGCTCAAGCTTTTTCCGCGGCAGGAACGTATGATCCTGCATTTGCCTTCGTCCACTGTCTTCGGACTGCTGGAATTGCTGCTGGGAGGAACGGGAACATCGTTACCGGAAGCGTCAAGAGAGCTGACGGAAATTGAGTGGAGCTTGCTCGAAGAAGTGGTTCGAGTGTTGGTCCGTGCTCTGGGAGGAGCATGGCAACCCGTTGTTGCAGTGGAGTTTGAAGTAGAATCGCTGAGCGCCGACCCCGCCGCCTTGCCGTTCCCCGATCCGGCCTTGGCGTTGGTTCGTGTAGAGTTCATCCTTCAATGGGGCGAACAAACGGGAAGCTTCGAGCTTGCGGTTTCGCGAGCTTTATTCGAAGCGGTTGGCCCATCCGACGCGCAGGAAGCTCCGATCGCCGAGCCTGACCCGGCTGATTTCAACCGTAATATTGCTCTTTTAGAGAACGCCCAGGTTGAACTGGAAGTAAGGTTGCAAGGGCCAACGCTTGCCGTCAACGAAATCCTCGCCTTGAGGGCCGGGCAGGTAATTACTTTCGACTACTCCCTGCAAAAATCTCTGCATGGGCTGGTGAACGGCGATCTTGCCATCATGGGCCACATTGTGGGTGCGGGGCGGAAGCGGGCCTTCCAGGTGGAACAATTGCCTTAGAGTGGGGCAGGTCGCAGATTGAAACCGCTCCCTGTGGTCGCGGCTCAGAATCGGCGCTCCCAATCTTCAGCCACTGACAGAGCCGTGACCAGAGGGAGCGGTTAGAACCTTTAATTTTGCGCCGGAAAATAGCTATAGCTATCTAAACAGCGCTGGCAGGTCTGTGACCTGCCATCTGAACAGCACTGTTAGACTCGCGGATCTGCCGTCTAAATAGCATTGGCAGGTCACAGACCTGCCCCACTCCTCAAACGGTTTGGTCGCCCACCCCCGCCAGGTGGCGCAGCAACGCCAATGCGATATTCAGGTCCGCGTGCTTTCTTCTGGCCCCGCTCAACCAAACGCGGATGGTCTTTGCGGCCTCCTGGACGATCTCAATCCTTTCCTGCTCGAGCGCAGAGAGGCTGGCTCGGTCCGTGACAGCGATGTGACCCAGCGCATCTTGGAGCCGAGGAATATCGCCGCTATTCCAAGCCGCGAGCAAAGCGCGGGCGAGCCGCTCAGATCCTGTAAGAGAGTCCGTGGAGGTCATGTGTATTATCTTTCCCGCTGGGCATATCGCTGAATACGGACGGATGTCTAGTATAAAATTGCGCACGCCCACGATAGGACCCTCTTCCGCGACGTACCACCTTCAAAAGATTCAAAAAAAACTGAAAAACGGGAGGCGGTCATCGAAATGAATAGCACCGCTGAAACAAGTGAGGCGGGTTCGGCGGGATGCCGGAAATCTCTAAAACAAAGGATGTGAACAATGGGTCTCTCGTTTCAAACAAACGTAACCTCCCTCGTGGCGGAAAACAATCTTGAAGTGAACCAGGCTTTCCAGAACAAAACCATCACGGAATTAACGTCTGGATACCGGATCAACAACTCCGGCGACGACGCTGGCGGACTCGTGGTCGCCAACTCCCTCCGCGACTCGATCGCGCAGCTCACGGAAGGAGTATCGAACGCGAATGACGGCGCCGCCATTCTGCAAACGATCGATGGCGGTTTGAATAACATTTCGAACATTCTCGACCAGCTCCAGACTCTGGCAACGCAGTCGGCATCGACGACCTTCTCCGGCAACCGCACCACGCTGAATAACGAGTTCACGACGCTGCTGGGCGAAATCGATCGCCAGGCCGCCAACATCGGTTTGGCGAGCGGAGGCGGCGCGGCCAGCCAGTACAACACGACCATCGGAGTGTATGTCGGCGGCGGCGACACGCAAGCGGATTCTCAGGTTCAGGTAAACTTGAGCGGAGCTTCAAACCAAGTCGACTCCCATGGATTGGGCATCAGCGCCTCCTCGATCGGCACCTCTGCCAATGCGCTGGCAGCCATCACCTCCATCAGTACA
>Ga0210394_10008214_pt1 | contig 10810 bp, 10 predicted proteins | sample IncBWC12MmetaG_FD_160121 | JGI IMG/M metagenome (GOLD analysis project Ga0210394, IMG submission 160121) | Forest soil microbial communities from Barre Woods Harvard Forest LTER site, Petersham, Massachusetts, United States - Inc-BW-C-12-M | ecosystem: Environmental > Terrestrial > Soil >... | reverse complement strand
ACTCGGGCGGCGCCGAACTCAACGAAACCCCGATCACCCCCCGCCGCGTGCTGACGGCGATCAAGAAGGCACGCGCACCGGGCCAGATCACGGATTCGTATTGAGTAAACTGTCACCGTATTTGTCACCGTATTGTACCGTATTGAGTAAACTGTCACCGTATTGAGTAAGCTGTCATCGTATTTCGACACCGTATTTCGATGGTCGCCCGGTAGAGCAGCAAATCAAGCTCGCGACCGCCGGCTTCGCCCTTCCGGCTCTCGATCAGCATCGATGCCTCCAGCAGGTTTGCCGCCGATAGGAGCCGCAGGGAACCGGACCCGATCGCGCGGGCGATGTTGGCGCATTTACCTCGTTCAACAGCACGGCGATGATGGCCGAGGTGTCGATGACCATCAGCGCGGCAGCCCGTGCTCGTCATAGCCGAGGATCTCGTCTGCGGTTCGCGTATCGAGGTCGGGCAGGGACGCGCATCGCCGGTCGATTTCGAGGATTTCGGCGGCGAGGCTGCGTGCGCTGCTGTTGGCGCGGACCCGCTGCAAGCGCTCCTCGGCGGCTCTGCGGATCGCGGCAGTGACTGACTCCCCAGTGACTGTGGCAAGCTTTTCCGTCGCGGGGTCTTTGATGTTGAGCGGTATAGCGTGCACCTCGGCAGATATTTTCTACCAGAGAAGATGCCTTGCGGCACCCTCGGTAACAAGGCGTGTTTTTGATCTGCACCGTCTGAGCCGCCGCGCATCCTGCAGTTGCTAATTACGCCGAGAGTTGTGCTTTATGCGCCCATTTTTTGGGTGCAAGGCGGTATTCCCCGGCGACGCCGATCCAGCCCCTGCCGGTGTTCGAAAAGAAAAGGCCGCCGGCCCGCGGGGTGGCGGGCAGACGGCCCTTTTGGGGTAGAAGGCGGGCGCGGCTTAGAAGTCCATGCCGCCCATGCCGCCCATACCGCCGCCGGGCGGCATCGCCGGCGGGCCCTTGGGCTCGGGCCGCTCGGCCACCATCGCCTCGGTGGTGATCAGGAGGCCGGCGATCGAGGCCGCGTCCTGCAGCGCGTGGCGCACGACCTTGGTCGGGTCGATGATGCCGGCCCGGATCATGTCGGTGAACTCGCCCTTCTGCGCGTCGTAGCCGTAGTTCGGGTCCTTGCTGTCGAGCAGCTTGCCGACCACGATCGAGCCGTCGGTGCCCGAGTTTTCGGCGATCTGGCGGGCCGGGTAGAGGATCGCCTTTTTGATGATGTCGATGCCGACCTTCTGATCGCCGTTGGCCGGGTTCAGGCTGTCGAGCGCGCGTGCGGCATAGAGGAGTGCGGCGCCGCCGCCGGCGACGACACCCTCTTCGACCGCGGCACGGGTCGCGTGCATTGCGTCGTCGACCCGGTCCTTGCGCTCCTTGACCTCGATTTCGGTCGAGCCGCCGACGCGAATGATGGCAACGCCGCCGGCGAGCTTGGCCAGCCGCTCCTGCAATTTCTCGCGGTCGTAGTCCGAGGTCGTCTCCTCGATCTGCTGGCGGATCTGGGCGATGCGGCCCTGGATGTCTTCGGTCTTGCCGGCGCCGTCGATGACCGTCGTGTTCTCTTTTTCGATCCGCACCCGCTTGGCTTGGCCGAGCATGTCGAGGGTGACGTTTTCGAGCTTGATGCCGAGGTCCTCGCTGATCACCTGGCCGCCGGTCAGGATCGCGATGTCTTCGAGCATCGCCTTGCGCCGGTCGCCGAAGCCGGGCGCCTTGACCGCCGCCACCTTCAAGCCGCCGCGCAATTTGTTGACGACCAAGGTCGCCAGCGCTTCGCCCTCGACGTCCTCGGAGACGATCAGCAAGGGCTTGCCGCTCTGCACCACCGCCTCGAGCATCGGCAGCATCGCCTGCAGCCCCGACAGCTTCTTTTCATGCAGCAGGATGTAAGGATTTTCGAGCTCGGCCACCATCTTCTCGGCGTTGGTGACGAAATACGGGCTGAGATAGCCGCGGTCGAACTGCATGCCCTCGACCACGTCGAGCTCGGTCTCGAGGCTCTTGGCCTCTTCGACCGTGATCACGCCCTCGTTGCCGACCTTTTGCATCGCCTGCGCGATCATTTCGCCGATCTCGCGCTCGCCATTGGCCGAGATCGTGCCGACCTGGGCGATCTCGTCGTTGGTCGAGATTTTCTTCGACCGCTTCTTGATGTCTTCGACGACGGCGGCGACGGCGATGTCGATGCCGCGCTTCAGATCCATCGGGTTCATCCCGGCGGCCACGGCCTTGGCGCCCTCGCGCACGATCGCCTGGGCCAAGATGGTTGCGGTGGTGGTGCCGTCGCCGGCCTGGTCGCTGGTCTTGGAGGCGACCTCCTTGACCATCTGCGCGCCCATGTTCTCGAACTTGTCGGAAAGCTCGATCTCCTTGGCGACGGTGACCCCGTCCTTGGTGATCCGCGGCGCGCCGAACGATTTATCAAGCACGACGTTGCGGCCCTTGGGACCCAGCGTCACCTTGACCGCATTGGCGAGAATGTCGACGCCGCGCAGCATGCGATCGCGCGCGTCGGCATGAAATCTGACGTCCTTGGCAGCCATTCCTTGCTTCTCCTCAGGCGATCACGCCCATGATGTCGGATTCTTTCATGATGATCAGCTCTTCGCCATCGAGCTTGACCTCGGTGCCGGACCATTTGCCAAACAGCACGCGGTCGCCCGCCTTGACGTCCATCGGCTGAATCTTGCCGTCTTCGCCGCGCGCGCCCGGGCCAGCCGCGACCACCTCGCCTTCCATCGGCTTTTCTTTCGCCGTGTCCGGAATGATGATGCCGCCCTTGCTCTTTTCCTCTTCCTCGACGCGCCGTATCACCACACGGTCGTGCAGCGGACGAAATTTCATCAAATCCTCCTTGACCCCGATCCGATTTCACAATTAGCACTCTCCGGGCGAGAGTGCTGCCTAGATAGCCGGCGCACCGCGGCTTGTCAAGCAGCCGGCCGGCGCCAATGCGGTCGGTGGAACCGCGGGGGCGGCGGCAATGGCGGCGGTTTTGACAATGGCGCGCGCCAGGCGCACTCTTTGCGGGTTATGATCGGACCGGACGCCACTGAAGAGCTGTTGCGATGCCGCGAAACCTAGATTGGGAAATCCCGGGCGAGATCCAGCCAAAGCCCGGCGAGTGCAGCTTTGACCTCGACCAGGCGCTCGGCGCCGTGCTCGGCGTGCGGGCGCAGATACCGGAGGACGCGTTTACCGCCGGCACGCTCGGCACCGAGCGGGCCGGCAGCGGCGTGTTGATCCGCCGCGATGGGCTGGTGCTGACGATCGGCTATCTGGTCACCGAAGCCGAGACGATCTGGCTGACCACCGCTGCGGGCGGGGCGGTGCCGGGGCATGTTTTGGCCTATGATTCAGAGACCGGCTTCGGTCTGGTCCAGGCGCTCGGCAGCTTGAACACGGCGCCGCTCGAACTGGGCGTCGGCATGCGCGTCGGGGCCGGCGACCGCGCCATCATGGCCGCCGAGGGCGGCCGCCGCCACGCCATCTCGGCGCGGGTCGTCGCCCGCCAGGAATTCGCCGGCTATTGGGAATACGTGCTCGACCATGCGATCTTTACGGCGCCGGCGCACCCGTTTTGGGGCGGGGCGGCGCTGATCGGCGCCGACGGCCGGCTGATCGGCATCGGTTCGCTGCATGTCCAGCATTCGAGCGGCCGCGAATTGCGCCGCGACGTGAATATGGTGGTGCCGATCGACCTGTTGCCGCCGATCCTCGACGACATGCTGACCTACGGCCGCCCGAACCGGCCGGTGCGCCCGTGGCTCGGCCTCTACGCCGCCGAAGTCGAGGACGCGATCGTCGTCGCCGGCATGGCCGAGCAGGGGCCGGCCAACAAAGCCGGGCTGCGGCCCGGCGACCGCATCCTGGCGGTGCGCGAGGACCCGGTGGCGAGCCTCGCCGGTTTCTGGCGCAAGGTGTGGGCCGGCGGCCCGGCCGGCAGCGAGGTCCAGCTGCAAGTGGCGCGCGACGGCGAAACCTTGACGGTTCGCGTGCTGTCCGCCGACCGCACCAGGTTTCTCAAGGCGCCGAAGCTGCATTGACCGCCGGCAGAGCGCCGGAGCCGAAGCGGCGAACCGGGCAGAGCGAACCGGATCGGTCCCGCGGTTTGGGCGACCCGGCCGGCGCAGCGCCTGCCGTCCGGGAAGTTGACAGGGGCCGCACCCGCGGTTAACGGGGATATCCGCCGTCAGCTCCGCGAAAGAAGAGCCCGTGTCCCCTGTTGCCGAACCGTCCCCGCCGCTGCGGCGCAGCGCCGCGCATCTGCGCCGCCTCGAAGCCGAGGCGATCGCGATCATGCGCGAGGTCGCCGCCGAGTTTCGCAAGCCGGTCATGCTCTATTCGATCGGCAAGGATTCGAGCGTCATGCTGCATCTGGCGCGCAAGGCGTTCTTTCCGGGCAAGCCGCCGTTTCCGCTGCTGCACATCGACACCTTGTGGAAGTTCCGCGAGATGATCCTATTTCGCGACGCGACCGCGCGCCGCCTCGGCCTCGAGCTGATCGTCCACACCAACGCCGAGGGGGTGCGGCGCGGCATCGACCCGATCGGCTCGGGATCGGCGCTGCACACCGCGGTGATGAAGACCGCGGCGCTGAAGCAGGCGCTCGACCTTCACGGCTTCGATGCGGCGCTGGGCGGCGCGCGGCGCGACGAGGAAAAGAGCCGGGCCAAGGAACGGGTCTTCTCGCTGCGCGGCGCCAACCACGACTGGAACCCGAAGAACCAGCGCCCCGAATTATGGCGGCTCTACAACACGCGCCTCGGCGAGGGCCAGACGATGCGGGTTTTTCCGCTGTCGAACTGGACCGAGCACGATGTGTGGGAATACATCGCCGCCGAAGCGATCCCGGTGGTGCCGCTCTATTTCGCGGCATCGCGGCCGGTGGTCGCGCGAAGCGGCGCGTGGATCATGGTCGACGATGACCGCCTGCCGCTGAATCCGGGTGAGGAGCCGCAACGGCTCCGCGTGCGGTTTCGCACGCTCGGCTGCTATCCCTTGACCGGGGCGATCGAATCGGCGGCGGCGACGCCCTGCGAAATCCTCGCCGAATTGCGCGACACCCGCCGCTCAGAACGCCAGGGCCGGCTGATCGACGGCGACGAAGAGGCGGCGATGGAGCGCAAAAAGCGCGAGGGCTATTTCTGATGCCGGATTCGGGCGACCTCCCGGCCATGCCGCACGATCGGGATCTGTTGCGCTTTCTGACCTGCGGCTCGGTCGACGATGGCAAGTCGACCCTGATCGGACGGCTGCTGCACGATTGCGCGCTGATCTTCGACGACCAGCTCGAGGCGCTCGAGCGCGAGTCGCGCCGGTTCGGCACCACCGGCGAGGCGATCGACTTTTCCTTGCTGCTCGACGGGCTCGAAGACGAGCGCCAGCAACGGATCACGATCGATGTCGCCTATCGCTTTTTTGCCACCCCCAGGCGGGCCTTTATCGTCGCCGATACCCCAGGCCACGAGCAGTACACGCGCAACATGGCGACCGGCGCCTCGACCTGCGAGCTCGCCGTGATCCTGGTCGACGCCCGCCACGGCGTCGTTGCCCAGACCAAGCGGCACGCCTTCATCTGCTCGCTGCTCGGCATTCGCGAGCTGGTGCTGGCGGTCAACAAGATGGACCTGGTCGGCTACGAAGGGCGCCGCTTTGCCGCGATCGCCGCCGATTTCTCGGCGTTTGCCGCGGGGCTGGGCGAGCCGGCGGTGCGCGCGATCCCGCTTTGCGCGCTGTCCGGCGACAACGTCACGCATCGCTCCGAGCGGATGCCGTGGTATCGCGGTCCGGCCTTGCTCGACCATCTCGAAACGGTCGAAACCGTCGCGGCGGCCGGCGGCGGCGATGCGCGGTTCCGCTTTCCGGTCCAGTGGGTCAACCGCCCCGACGCCTCGTTCCGCGGCTTCTCGGGGACGATCGCCTCGGGCTCGGTCGCACCGGGCGATCCGGTCGTGCTCGCCGGCTCGGGCCGCTCGACCCGGGTTTGCCGGATCGCCACCTTCGACGGTCCGCTCGATCGGGCCGGCGCCGGCGACGCGGTCACCCTCGTCCTCGACGACGAGATCGACATCGCCCGCGGCGACGTGCTGGCCGACCCGCGCGACCCGCCCGAATTCGTCGACCAGTTCGCCGCACACCTGATCTGGATGAGCGAGCACCCGCTCGTCCCCGGCCGCTCCTATCTCTTGAAGATCGGCACCCGCACGGTGCCGGCCACGGTCACCGCGCTGAAGCATCGCATCGACGTCGAAACCCTGGCGCATCTGGCCGACAAGACCTTGGGCTTGAACGAGATCGGGTTCTGCAATCTGTCGACGGCGGCCCCGGTGGCGTTCGATCCCTATCGGGTCAACCGCGACACAGGCGCCTTCATCCTGATCGACCGCTTTACGAACGAGACGGCCGGGGCCGGGATGATCGCCTTTGGCCTGCGCCGGGCCAGCAACATCCATTGGCAGGCGCTGACCGTCGGGCGCGACGAGCGGGCCGCGCTCAAAGGCCAGACCCCGGCGGTGCTGTGGCTCACCGGCCTGTCGGGCGCGGGCAAATCGACGATCGCCGATCTCGTTGAAAAGCAATTGCTGGCCCTCGGCCGGCACACGATGCTGCTCGACGGCGACAATGTGCGGCACGGCCTCAACCGCGATCTGGGCTTTACCGACGCCGACCGGGTCGAGAACGTCCGCCGCGTCGGCGAGGTCGCGAGGCTCTTGGCCGAGGCCGGGCTGATCGTGATCTGCTCGTTCATCTCGCCGTTCCGCGCCGAGCGGCGGATGGTGCGCGAGCTGACCCGCCCGACCGCGTTTTTTGAGATTTTCGTCGACACCCCGATCGAGGAATGCATCCGGCGCGACCCCAAGGGCCTCTACGCCAAGGCCAAGGCCGGCGCGATCGAGCATTTCACCGGGCTCGACTCGCCCTACGAGGCGCCGCAAGCCCCCGAGATGCGGGTGACCACGATCGGCACCTCGGCCGAACAGGCCGCCGCCGCCATCATCGACGAGCTGCGGCGGCGCCGGATCATTTGAGCGCGCCGTGTTTCAGATGCCGTGATTTCTTCTAAGCGCTGCCACCGCAGCCGTCCGACAGGTTCCATACCGTCGTGAGCTGCGGGCCGGTAAAGCCCCGTCCGCGGATCAGCAGCTTCGCCAAGCCGCCATAGGCGCGCCAACGCCAGCAGCGGCAACAGCACGGGCCGTGCTCGTTCGAATGCTGCATCGCATAGTCGTAAGCCGCCTGCTCCTTGCCGTTCAGCTTGATCCTGTCGGCGGCCATCATCTGTGCTGCGAGACCCGCCTCGATATCGTAGGGATCGGGCGGCACCTGCGGCACCTTCGCGTATTGCTTCAGCCCCTGGAGCTGCCGGGCGTAACGATCGAGCACCATTGGGCTGCAACAGGAGCCCCGGAGCTGCGCGCCCGCGGGCATCGCCGCGATCGAGCTCGTAAAGGATTGCGCGCACGAGGAATTGCCGTGCGTGCTCAAATAGTCGAAGCGGCTTTGCACGCCGCCGTTGGCCGGCTCGGCCGCGTTGACGGTCGCTGCCGACAGGCAGAACGCGACCACGGCCGCGACGGCGAAGATTTTCGCTGCGTACATCTCGTATGCTCCTAGAATCGCTATTGCATCATGCCGCGCATCATCGCGGGCATGCCGTCGCGGACGAAGCCGCTGATCTCCTGCGCATGCTCTCGGATAATCGCGACTATCGCCGGATCCTCGGCCGTTTCGGTGACGGCAACCCCGTTCGGCGTCGTTTCAAGGGTGCGCCGGTAGCGCGTGCTGTGGGCGAACATCGCAGGGACGCTGCGGCTCATCGGATAGGGAAAGGCGCGGTCCTGGTCGAGCCGCCGATACATCGCGCCGACATGCGTCCGGATCAGCGCCGCGGTCTGCGGGTCGTCGGATTCGGTGACGGCGCGGACGCCGTTCGGCAGCTCTGTCACGGTGCGGCGGATCTGGGCGTGGCGCATGAACAGCTCCATCCCAGTGCGCATCGGCCCCATCATGTTGCCGGGCTGCATCATCTCGCTCATGCCGCCCATCATTCCACCCATGCCGTTTCCGGCCGGCGTTTCGGGGGGTGCTGCCACAGCGGCGCGGGGCGGTCCAATGGCGAAAAGCCGGGCGGCTGCGGCCGCGACGGCAACTGAAACGGCCTGGATCAACGAGCGGCGTCGCATGGTCTCTCCTCATTCTCCGACCGCGCATGGCGCGGGCTGGCGCATTCGGGCTGGCGAAAGCCCTTTATTTTTTTGCGGGTTCATTGCCGGCATGCCGGGTGCGCTCGAGGGCTGCCGTCGAGCAGCGCGCGCTGAGCGAAAAGATCTGACTCTGGCTTTCCGAGCCGGCTGCCGGCGGCACGATCGGGGTCGGCGTGGACCCCGGTTCAGCAGGCGAGGAGTGATCTCGGAGGCGGAGGTTCGGCCGTGGGCGCGTTGTCCGGGAGGGCTGCGTCCGGGCCGACAGCGTAATCGACGGGCGACAGCAGCAGCGGCGCCCCCAGCCGTGGCGGTGCAGCCAGGAGCGCTGCCGCAGCGCAAGCCGGGATGCCGCAGAGCGGCATCTTCGGCACGGCATGATGGGCTGCGGAATGGGCTCGGCCCGGCGCACACGGTCCGCGCATTCCGCCCGCGGCTGCGGTCGTCGGTGCGGCGCAGGCAGCCCCGGTGACGGCGAACGCCACCGCAAGAATGCTGAGCGCGGCGATCAAGCGCCTGATCATCGATATCCGCACGTGTCGAACCTAGCCGACCGCGATCGGTTCAGCAACGCCGCGCGATGGGCGGGGTCAATCTTCCGCGATTGCTTCGCTGGCCTGCGATATCGCGCTCGCTTGCCGGGCGCGACCGGGTTTACGCCCCCGTGTGGAGAGAAGCTTGTCGAAATAGGCGACGGTGCGGGTGAGGCCGTCCTTGAGCTCGGTGCGCGGGCGCCAGCCCAGCACCGCCTCGGCCTGGGCGATGTCCGGGCAGCGCTGCACCGGGTCGTCGACCGGGAGCTGGCGGCGGACGATCGTCGAGCGCGAGCCGGTCAGGGCGATGATGAGGTCGGCGAGTTCGGCGACCGAGGTTTCGACCGGGTTGCCGAGATTGACCGGCCCGGTAATGTCGTCGGAAGCGGCCATCAGCGCCACAAAGCCGTCGATCAGATCGTCGACATAACAGAAGGCGCGGATCTGGGTGCCATCGCCGTAGAGCGTGATCGGCTCGTTGTGCAGCGCCTGCACGATGAAGTTAGAGACGACGCGCCCGTCATTGGGGTGCATGCGCGGCCCGTAGGTATTGAAGATGCGGGCGACGCGGATCTTCAGGTTGTGCTGACGGTAATAGTCAAAGAACAAGGTCTCGGCGCAGCGCTTGCCTTCGTCGTAGCAGGCGCGCGGGCCGATCGGATTGACGTTGCCGCGGTAGCTCTCCTGCTGCGGATGCATGGTCGGGTCGCCATAGACCTCGGAAGTCGAGGCCTGGAAGATCTTGGCTTTCAGCCGTTTGGCCAGCCCCAGCATGTTGATCGCGCCGATCACGCTGGTCTTGGTGGTCTGCACCGGATCGAACTGGTAATGGATCGGCGAGGCCGGGCAGGCGAGATTGTAGATCTCATCGACTTCGACAAACAGCGGATGGGTGATGTCGTGGCGCATCGCCTCGAAATGCGGGTCGCCCAACAGCTGGGCGACGTTGTCCTTGCGCCCGGTAAAATAATTGTCGACGCAGAGCACGTCGTCGCCGCGACCGACCAGACGCTCGCACAGATGCGAGCCGAGAAACCCGGCGCCGCCGGTGACGAGAACGCGCTTGGCAACGACGCTGGTCATCTGGCGAACTTCCGGCTGGCGATGGACATTGACAACCTTCTCAGGCGAGCGCCCGCAATTGCGGGCGGGCGATGTGCGCCGGGCGGCCGATGCTGACATAGGAAAGACCGGCAGCGACCATTTCGTGCGGCTGGTAGACGTTGCGCAGATCGATCACCAGCGGCCTGGCCAGCAACGCCCCGACGCGCGCCAGATCGAGCGCACGGAAGGCGTTCCACTCGGTCAATAGCACGAGCGCGTCAGCTCCGGCCATGGTTTCATAGGCGTCCGCGCAATAGCCGAGATCGGGCAGCAGCTTTCGCGCCTCGTCCATCCCCTCGGGGTCGTAGACCCGCAGCTTCGCCCCGGCGGCGGCGAGACGCGGCAGGATGGCGAGGCTCGGGCTGTCGCGCATATCGTCGGTGTTGGGCTTGAAGGTCAGCCCGAGCACGGCCAGGGTCCGACCGGCGACGCTGCCGCCGCAGGCGGCGACGATCTTGTCGGCCATGCGCTCCTTGCGCGCCTCGTTGGCCTGCACCACGGTCTCGACGATCGCCAGCGGCGCTTCGGCTTCTCGCGCGGTGCGCACCAGGGCGCGGCAATCCTTGGGGAAGCACGAGCCGCCGAAACCCGGCCCGGCATGCAGGAATTTGCGGCCGATGCGGCCGTCAAGGCCGATGCCCTTGGCCACGTCCTGGACGTCGGCGCCGACCCGTTCGCACAGATCGGCGATCTCGTTGATAAACGTGATCTTGGTCGCGAGAAAGGCGTTCGCCGCATATTTGATCAGCTCGGCGGTTTCGATGTCGGTGAACAGCATCGGCGTTTCGAGCAGATAGAGCGGGCGGTAGAGTGCGCGCAGGATCGCGCGGGCCGGCTCGCTGTCGGCGCCGATCACCACCCGATCGGGGCGCATGAAATCCTCGATTGCCGAGCCCTCGCGCAGAAATTCCGGGTTTGAGGCGACGTCGAAATCACCGCTCGGGCAAACCCGAC
>Ga0210394_10008211_pt1 | contig 10813 bp, 7 predicted proteins | sample IncBWC12MmetaG_FD_160121 | JGI IMG/M metagenome (GOLD analysis project Ga0210394, IMG submission 160121) | Forest soil microbial communities from Barre Woods Harvard Forest LTER site, Petersham, Massachusetts, United States - Inc-BW-C-12-M | ecosystem: Environmental > Terrestrial > Soil >... | reverse complement strand
ACCCGCTGCTCCTCGCTTGACGCGAACACCTGCGCGGGTGGCTTGGGAAAAACCCAGCCATCGGCCACCACTCCATTCGCCGGTCCGATGCTCAGGCGCGGCGCCGCTACCATCTTCAACAGTTCGTCCGTTGGCAGCGCGCGCAGGTCTTTCAGACTCTTGCCGCCGGTGAGCTGCTCGCCAGTCTTCTCGGCTTCGGCAAGCGAGGGAGCGTCGGAATAGCTCACCGGCCCGCTCTTCAGCTTCATCAAAGCGCCCAGCGCGGTCATGCCCAGAGTGGTCTCATCCGGGTTCCTGGTGACGGTTCCGCTTTCGGCGATCACGCGCTGGAACAGGCCCTTGGCCAGCGGCGACGTCATCAGGACATTCACGTCCACCGCTCCGGCGGACTGGCCGAAAATCGTCACGTTCGCAGGATCGCCGCCGAATTTGGCGATATTGTCGTGGACCCACTTCAGCGCGGCGACCTGGTCCATCAGTCCGTAGTTGCCGGAGGCGTGGTGCGGCGATTCCTTGGTCAGCTCGGGATGCGCGAAGAATCCGAAAATGTTCAGCCGGTAATTGACGGTCACGAGAACCACTCCGTGCCGCGCCAGGCTTTCTCCATCGGAGGCGGCGCTCGAAGCGGTGCCGCCATAATTGCCGCCGCCGTGAAACCACACCATCACGGGCTTCTTTGTTTTCGAGGGCCACTCGGCATTCCAGAGGTTCAGAAACAGGCAATCCTCCTGGCTGTTCGCCATCGGCCGGTTGCCGGAATTCTGCGCGCAAGGCGCGCCGAAGGAGGCGGCGTCGCGAACGCCGGTCCAGGACTTGGCCGGCTGCGGCTCGCGCCAGCGCAGATCGCCAACCGGGGGCTGCGCATACGGGATGCCCTTGAAGACCGCTCCGCCGTTGTCGAGGGCCGCGCCTCGAAGCTGGCCGCTGTTCACGGCGGCGAGCGGAGCGGAGTCCGCGGCGAAGGCGGGGATTGCGAGAAAAAAAAGGATCGCGCGCATGCAGGTTCCTCCTGAGTGTCGATTGTACTACCGCAGGAGCGTGAGCGCCGCCGGAGGTAGCGAAACCTCCGCTGGCGAGCGGGAGGCACGCGGGCGGCTCTCTCTAGCTCGCGGCAGCAGCGCTTGCGGCGGCTGAGGCGCGGCGGGAGCCGTGCTCCGGCCTCCACGCGGCGTCCTCAGCCCCGACGGCGAGTACCGGGGTGTGGCACAGCGTCGAGCGGATTTCGTCGATCCAGACGCTGTAGCGCGGATTGGGCGCCCAAGAGCGGAAACTCAGGATCTCCATGTCGCATTCATACTGAGGGTCGTAATAGGCCGGCATTTCGACGCCCCGGCACTCGAGCGAGCGTCCGCCCATGCGCCGGAGAATCGACGCCGATCCGTGCCGCCTGGTCACGCACGACAGCGCGATGCCGCCTCCTAATTCGCAGGTGAGCGCGTAGGCCGCCAGCGTCATGCGTAGCGCCTCCGCAGTCCCGCGCACGTCTTCGTCAAGAGCCCAGCCGCCCCACTCTGAAGGCCGGCAGTCCCGCCGCCGGGCCAGCGCCATTTCGGCTTGCACCGCCCCCTTCAGCAGATCGCCCCAATTGTTGGACAGCGCCAGAGCGGAGCGTGAGACGCTGAGATCGCCATAACCTGCTCCTGGCTGATACTGCCTAAAGCGCGCGCAGCCGCACACGCGGCCGGCCAAGTCCAGCACCAGCAGGTGCCAACTGGTTTGATCGGCCTCGAGACGATGCCTGCCTTCGCTCAACTGCCACGGCTTGATAGCGCCATCTTCCAGATAGACCCGGCCTCGAAATCTTTGGGTCTGCGCAAGCATCTCCTCGTACCCGCACGGATCCGATTGAATTTGGGTGAAATGATCTGGCAGCGCACCTTGCGTGGGAGCCAGAAGAAGTAGTCTTCGCGAAGATACACTTGGTGCGGACTTCATCTATGGCTGGGTTCCTTTGCCTAAATTTGATGGGGCTAACGGGACGCCATAGCAATTTCCGCTCCAAATGCCGAAGTAACACGAACTCTAGCGTTATCAAGGGCCAACCGCAGCTGTGGGTTTATCGTGTCTGCGGCATTATCGGGGATTCCCCCCTTTTCTACCCAAAAGGCATCGTAAGAATTTCTGATGGCGGGTAGATTTACCGAACACATAGAAGGCGCGTCCGGTGGAGTTTTCTTGCGGCGCAACAACCCGCCTGTAACAGCCATAAGAGAGACGCGCTTGAGTCGAGGCTGTCGCGAGATACCAAGCAGGGCTCGCCGCGATCGTTATTTGATAGTTTCTTCAAGTTCGATCCGCTCGGGACCCGCCCTTTGGCGCCGCCTGGCGGCGCTGGAAAATCCGAATAGCCAGACCAGGGCGGCGGCGATCGCGATCAACATCAGCCAGCGTGTGGCGGAGGCGAGCAGCGCGGCGGTGATCTCCGGCCATTGGAAGCGATACTGCCGCAGACGATCCGCGCGATCGAGCATCCAATGCCAGGCCGTGTGCGCCACCAGCGCGGAGAGGATAATGGTCCCCATCCGCTCGGCCACCACGAACCGGAACAGCGCGTCCAATACGGGAATCAACACCAGCAGCACCAGAAGCTGCCCCAGCTCCACGCCGACGTTGAAGGAAAGCAGCGACGTCAGCAGATGGGACCCGGCGAACTGCATCGTATCGCGCAGGACGAAGGAAAAGCCGAAACCGTGCACCAGGCCGAATCCGAACGCGGTCACCCAGCGGCGCCGCAGCGTGCTCCCTCCGACAATGTTTTCCAGCGCCATATAAAGGATGGAAATCGCGATCAGCGTTTCGATCAGCGGCGGAAACCACAGCGCATCCGGCGCCAGATTGTAAGCCGAGGAGATCAGCGTGATGGAGTGCGCCACCGTGAACGCGGTCACCACCGGAACCAGCGCGCCAAAACGCCGGAACGGGATCACCAGGCAGAGCAGGAACAACAGGTGGTCCGTGCCATCCAAAATATGCAGGAAGCCGAGCTTGATGAACCGCAGCGCGGCCTGGCTCCAACGCGGGTCGAGTCTCACCAGCCCCGGATCGCCCTCATATTCAAACGCGCGAATGACTCCGCCGGGCGGCAAAAAGCGCAAGACGGTAAGCACCCGGACACCCAGCCGGTCGAGCGCTGGGTGAATCGAGAAGTCGGATTGATCGGAGCGAATCGGGTACTCGAACAACACATCGAGCATGGTCTGGTTCCAGTACACCTCGGTGCTGTCCGGAAGCTCGAACCCGGTAACATGCGCCAGCGCCTGGTCGTAGCTGGCGAAGGATTTGTCGGACTCAAGCGACACGCGGGTTTCCACGACGCGCGGCTTGGGCAGCAGCGTGCCATTCTCGTGGAGTTGGATGGCGTCGGAGATCCACACCGCCGCGGCGTCCGGCAGCAGCGGGCGGGTCTTCGCAAGATCCAGATAGCCGGCGCCGCGCGACGGGAAATCGATATCGCGCATGGCCTGGAGCGGCACGCGCATCAGCACATTCAGTCGGCCGCCGGACGGCTTGACGAACGCGCGCACCATCACGTCATTAGGAATGTCGTGGGCCAATGCACTGGGGGCGAGCGTCGGCGCGAGGGCCATCGCCATCGCCAGTAGATGCGCCGCGAACGTGGGCTTCCGTTTCACAACCAATCGTGTATAGTAGCTTACATTGTATGAGCGCAAAGGGCGCGACGCGCTCCATTTTGCGCGAGGAGTTTATGAAGCACGACTTCCGTATTGGCGTAACGTTTTTGGCAGTGGTCTCCGGGCTCGGAGTGGCTTCCGCTATCTTCGAAAAGCGGGCCGTGGTGGAAGCTGCGGTGGTGCAGGCTCCGCGATTCGAAGTGGATCCGCTGTGGCCCAAGCCGCTGCCGAATCATTGGATCATGGGACAAACCATCGGCGTGTCCGTGGACGGGCAGGATCACATCTGGATCATCCATCGCGCCGGTTCGCTCGAAGCGGGCGAGGTGCATGCCACCACCAATCCTCAAATCGCGCAATGCTGCGCGCCCGCGCCGCCGGTGCTCGAATTCGATCAAGCCGGGAACTTGCTGGAGCATTGGGGCGGCCCGGGCAACGGATACGATTGGCCCGACTCCAATCACGGTATCACGGTGGACTATAAAGGCAACGTGTGGATTGCCGGCAATGGCCAGGGCACCGCCACCAGCGCCCGCGGCGCAATCAACGGCGCCGATGAGGAAACGCCGGCGGCCGCGCGCGGCGGGGCGGGGAAGGGCGGTCCTGCGCCGTTCCAAAGCTTCTACGACAACATGCTCCTAAAGTTCACCCAGGACGGCAAGTTCCTGATGCAGATCGGCAAGCCGCGAAGCAGCAAAGGCAGTAACGATATCGAGAATCTGCGGCGCCCCGCCAAGACCTTTGTCGATCCCAAGACCAATGAGCTGTACGTCGCCGACGGGTACGGGAATCATCGCGTGATCGTGTTCGACGCGGATACCGGAAAATACAAGCGGCATTGGGGCGCCTACGGCCACAAGCCCGACGACACCGACCCGGGCCCCTACAATCCCGACGCTCCGCCCGCGCAGCAGTTCCGCAATCCGGTGCATTGCGCCGAGCTTTCGCACGACAATCTGCTGTACGTTTGCGATCGCGTCAACGATCGCATTCAGGTGTTCCATCCGGACGGGACCTTCATCAAGGAGACCTTTATCGAAAAGCAGACGCGTGGTTCGGGCTCGGCTTGGGACATCGCGTTTTCGAAGGATACGCAGCAGAAGTATATTTACCTGGCCGACGGCGAGAATGACCGGGTACATATCATGGATCGCGATTCGCTGGAAATCCTGACGACGTTCGGCGAAGGCGGCCGGCAGCCGGGCGAGTTTTACGGAGTGCACAGCATCGCCACGGATTCGAAAGGCAACATCTACACCACGGAGACCTACCGCGGCCAGCGCGTGCAGAAGTTCGTATACAAGGGACTCGCACCGGTGACCAAGAAGGATCAGGGTGTGTTGTGGCCGAAGTCGGGCGCGAAGTGACGCGAAAGCCGAGGGTTCGCTAATCGATTACTTCCGCGGCAGGCTCAAAACCGCTTGCTAACGCGCGCGGTTCAGAGAGCGTTTCCGAAGCGCGACCGTGAGGGAGCGGCGTACGCGAACTTTCGCAACCCTTCGGAACGATATCCTAGGCGACGGTGACCGGTACCCTAGTTCCGAGCCCCGCCGTACATATGCCTCACATCCCGGTTGTTATCCTGGCAGACGTACTCGTACATCTCCCCACCCGGCTGCCATGTGATGTACCAGCCGCCGGTCCAGGGGGCCGTGTAAGCTCCGGGATCGTCGATCGTCGCCTCGTACTTGAGCGTGTTGTAATCGGTGCGCGTGAAGCGCTCAGTCAGATGCAAGAACTCCGTGCTCGGAATCCCCTCCCTCGTCAGCCAAAACTTTTCGTTGAACCCTACCGAATCGACGACTAGGCTGTCACCATCCCAATGCCCCACCGAATGCCCGGCGAACGAAGGGTCCCAGTCCTTGGGATGCTCGCGACCGTCCATGTAGATTACGCGCCAAGTGTGCGGACCTCCCACTCCCGCGAAGTAAACCCGCTTTACCTCGGGCATGTCGATAATCTCGAATCCGTACGGTGTATGGAACATGCGCGGGCCGCCGGAAGGCTTGCAGCGGACATGAGGATCGTCCTTGGTGGTACTTGCCTGGCGGAAATCGTACATCGCCCTGGCCCACGGCTGGAACGGAACTTCGCTGATCTTGAGATTGGTCGGAAGATTTCGCGCAGGGTTATCCAAGCCCCCGTTAATATTGGTCGCGAGAGTGGCGCCCGCGCCACCCTCCCAGACGCCCTTCTCGCCGGGAAGCGGGCCCAGATTCACGTGCCCGTCGGGCCAATGCGGGGTCGGCCTCGCCGGTCCGGCGTTCTTGCCGCGTCCGCCGCGGCCTCCGCCTTTCGCCCCCGCAGGAGCGCCATTGGGCGGAGGAATGGGAGCCCCGTTTTGAGCTAGCGACGGCATCGTCAGCATGGCAATCGTCGCCGCGCCGGTCACCAGAGCCGGCAGGAAGTGCCGCCGCATCATTTTCCGCTGCTTTCGCTCGAGGCCGCACCCAGTTTCTTGCCGCTGTCGGCCATCGTGACCGATCTCGCATTGGCCTGCTTGCTTCCATCCTTGGCCAAAGTTCCTTCCACTACTACCTCGTCGCCGATGTGCATCGTGTTCCTGCTCCAGCCGGAGCGTTCCAACATGTTGGGAGGACCCATTTCGAGACCCCAGTTGGTGATTTTCCCATCGGCTTCCACGTCGATGTAGAAGTATACGTGCGGATTCATCCAGTCGACTTTGGTCACGATGCCTTTCAGCGTGACCGCCTTCGTGGTGTCGTACTCCGCGGCGAAGGAGTGATGCGCCTTCGCCGGCGTTACCGCCAGTAGACCGCCAAGAGCCGCAACCAAACCAACCATGCTATGCTTCATATCCGCTTCTCCCTTATTAACATTAACTTAACCTTATTTGGCTTCCAGATCCTGATTGTTATCGTCGCAAAAATACTCTTCCATCTCCTGATCCGGAATCCATTGAAGATTCCAGCCCCCGGACCAGGCCTTTGTATACGCCCCCGGATCGTCTACCGTCACCTCGTATTTTAACGTGTTGAAATCCGGACGCGATATGCGCTCCACCAAGCTGAGCTTCTCGGTGTGGGGAAGCCCTCCGTTGGTGAACCAAAACCGCTCGTTGAAGTCCGAGGTATTCAGCACCAGCGTATCGCCTTCCCACTTCCCCACCGAATACCCAAAGTAGGTTGGACTCACGCTATCCTGAGCAGGCAGAGGGCGCCCATCCAAGTAGACCAGCCGCCAGTTGCGATTCGCTCCGCCCGACATGATAAACATCCGTTTCCGATCCGGGTCCTCCAATATCTGCAACCCGTAGGGAACCTGAAACTGTCTCGGGCCTCCCGGCGGAAGGCAGCTCGCCATGGGATCGTCTTTCAAGAGACTGCGTTGCCGGTATTCGTACAGCGCTTGGGCCCAAGGCTGGAACGGAGCCGCTTTGCCCGCATCCGCGAGGTTCGCCAACAGACCGTCGCGATTCAGTTTAACCTTCATGTTGTCGGTCAGTCCCGGAGCGCTCGCATTGGCCCAATACCCCAGCTCTCCCGGCCCGATTCCCAATCGTACGTGCCCATCCGGCCATCGTGGCGCGGGTTTCGCCGATCCAGCCGGGCTCGGCATCAGCATCTGCGCTTCAGTCGGAGCCAGCAGTTTCTTGCCGCCCGCCAGCATCACTGATTTGCCGCTCGCCCGCTTGCTCCCGTCCCTTGAGGCGCTGGCGTCGATGGTCACCGCGTCGCCGGCCTTCAGTGAATCCGGCTTCCAACCCGTCCGCTTCAGCTCGATCCTGCTTTCCCATTCGGTGGCCCAGTTGCTAATCTTGCCCGACTCCGTGACATCCACATAAACGAAGACGTGCGGATTCGACCAGTCGTATTTGGTGACCGTGCCTTTCAGCACGACCGGCTTCTTCTCGTCGAATTCCGCTGCAAACGAGTGGTGCGCCAGCGCCGGTATCGCCGCCACTCCAAGACATGCCGCCCAGACACCGAAAACCCTAGCAGCCCGTGGCAGAAGTCCCGCGGATCTGGAGCGACAGGCGAAACCGCCTGCCCCACCCGACATCAGTAGCTTGCAAGCTTGGTGGGACAGGCTTTCAGCCTGTCTGGACTTTTGCCACGGGCTGCTAGTGCCAAGTTGCGAAAGTCCGCGTATGGCGCTCCCTGACGGTCGCGGTTCGGAAACACTTTCTCGAACGCGCGCGTTAGCAAGCGGTTTTGAGAATCGATCATACGCTACTTTTTGCCACTTGGTAATAGTCTTCATTTCTCGTCCTTTTGATCGTCCCGCACTCCGTAACGCGGCCGCGAACACGCTAATCCCTGGTAATTTTGAAGTCACCCTTAACTGGGCCCTGCATCCAAGTGCCGCTGATCGTACGGTGATACGACCCGAGGTCATCCAGCTTTCCGTCAATGACGATGTGAACCGGATTCCCGGCGGCGTCTTTTCCGTCCCCTTCCAAATGGACCGTCCAATTGCTGGGATTGAGCGTCGCCACTTTAAGCGAAGCCGCCTTGGGGCCCGGATTGATCGTGCCGAGAATGTTCTTCGAGTCCCACTTCATGAAAATGAACACGGGGGTCCGCTGCGTTGGCGACGCGCCCCAGTCGCCGTGCCATGAGCCGGTCAAGGGATGCCCCTCCTGGCCCACAGCCGCCAGCGTCAAGCACGCCCATATTGCCAACCCCAATCCGATCTTCGCTCGCATCTTGCCTCCACTCCTCACAGATCTAATCATAATACTCATGGCGTTCCCAGGTTTCAAAACGTGAAGCGGGCGACAAGCACCCCCGAGCGCGGGGCCGAAGACGCGGCCAGTTGCGCCTGGCTACCGGCGGTTGCTGTATTGATGTATCCAAATCCACCAGTGTAGAGGCCGTTGGTGATGATAGGCGGCGTCGTGATGTTGGTGGACGTGGGTGCGGGTATGATCGTGCGATTGAAAATATTCGTGAACTCCGCGCGAACGTTCAGGTTCATCCGCTCCCGGATGCGGAAGGTGCGTCCAAAGTTCATGTTTTCGTTGGGATGGCGCTCTTGCCGGTAATCGGTGTAGTAAGGCGCCGCGGTGCCAAATTGGCCGGCCGCCGGGTTGGTCCACGCCGCCGGATTCAAGACCAGGGTCTTGGTCGGATCGAAGCAGTTGCAATTGAGGTTCACCAGGAAAGGATTCACGCCGGGCACGCGGTTATCGTAGGTGCTCTGGAACAGGAGCGAGGCGAGATTGTTGGTCGACGCAGGCGCCAGGATCGGGAGGCCGCTGCGGTATGACAGAAGAGCGCCGACGACCCAGTCGCGGGTCAGCCACGAGAGCGCCTTGCCGCCCGACCCGTTCGCCTGCCATCTCGGCGTCGTGTAATTGAGCGCGATAATGCTCACCAACGGCTGGTCGTATTGCGAGAGGTCCTTGTTCACCGTCCGGTTGAAGGCATCGTTGATGGCGCCGCCGCCCGCGCCTTCCGCGGAGGAGTCCATGGTCAGCGACTTCTGCCAAGCCAGGCTGTAACTCCCTTCCAGCCCATGGGAAAACCGTTTGTTGGCTTTCACCTGTAACGAGTCATACCACGTATCTCCGAGGGGCGCGTACATTCCGCTGACGTTGCCGAACTGCGGATACGGACGCAGCGACTGCGCCAGGGTCCCGCTAGCCGGGAAAGTCGAGTAAGGCGCAGAGAAGCCGGCCTGGATCACGGCCGGATTGGTGAGGGCGTCGGTCAGGAGCGCGATATTCGCTGGGTTACTGAGGCTCAGCCCATGGGCGGCGAGAATCGAGGGCGTGACGGCGTTGTAGACCGCAAAACCATTGGCCGCCCAATACGCCCCGCGGTTGCCCACATAGGACGCTTCCACCACCAGGTCGCGCGCAATTTCGCGCTGCACGCCAACGCTCCATTGGAGTTGGCGGCCCGGACGTCCCGCATTCGGATCGACTAGCCCTGCCGCCACGCCGAGTTGGCCCGGAAGATTGGGGTACTGTGACGGATTAAAGTCGGGCCACGGATTAACGGGAACCTGAACTCCGTTCTTCAGGTACATGGCGGGCGTGAAGCCGCCGGGCGATTGAAAGGGGCTGGTTTCGGTAATGGTGAAGTTGTCGAACTGGGATAATTTGTTGTACACCACGCCAAAGCCGGCGCGGAAGACTGTCTTCGGAGTGATCTGATAAGCGGCTCCCAGGCGCGGCCCGAGCGCCAAGGGATAGTTCTTGGCGAAGTTACAGTTGCAACTCCCTTCGTAGATGGTGCCCCCTGGCCGGTTGCCCGCGTTGGCGTTCAGCACCGTCTTCGAGAAACTCGCCATGCGGCCGTCGGTCTCCTGATTGTAGGTCTGATAATCGTACCGCAGGCCGTAATCCAAGGTGAACTTGTGTGTAACTTTCCAGCTGTCCTGGACGAAAAACGAGTACGATTGGTTCCTCAGGTGCGGATCGGTGGGAGTTCCGACGCTTCCGCTGTCGACCGCGCCTAACAGGAAAGACGCGTATGCGAATCCCGGATAGCCGCCGGCCAGAGTGGTGTTCGGATAGAGGTAAGGCTCCGAGGTTTCCCCCGGACCGAAGGCGAAGCCGCCTTGAGCCGGCGAATCCTGCTTATTCATAAAATTGTTGATGATGATTTCCGTGCCGGCTTTATAGGTGTGGTTTCCTCTGATCCAAGTCAGGCTGACGTTCCCGCTAGGCCGGAACAAGTACAGGCCGCCGCATTGGATTGTGATACATCCCTGCGATCCGTCTTCAAGGGTTGTGCCCATGGTCTGCATCCCGCCTGTGCTGACGGCGCTGTTGAGCCCCGTAATGTTGGGGAATCGGCCGGTGTCCAAAACGCCCGTCAAGCCGATGGAAGCGGGATTAAAGGTGTCCACCGCGGTGCAGCAGTAGGAAGTGGGGCCGTGTACATTCTGGTAGCCGATTCCGACGTGCAGCAGCAGCGTCGGCTTGATGGTGTAGTCATAGTTGATACGGGTGGTGTAAGCCCAAATGTTGTTGCCGATGCCCGCGGTAATCGTCTCCGGCAGGCCGTCGGCAAAAAGCGCCAGCGGCGAATGGGTGTGGGTCCGGGCAAAGTAGACCGAAAACTTCGCTTTCGAAGTAAGCATGTGGTCGATTTTGACCGAGTTGATGTCCGTATGCCGGAGCGTTGAGTAGGTGGGAAGGTAATTATTGATCAGGCCGTTGGCGTTCGGGCCGAAGGGCGTGGGAATCAGGTTTTGGATGGCCAGCG
>Ga0210394_10008210_pt1 | contig 10814 bp, 9 predicted proteins | sample IncBWC12MmetaG_FD_160121 | JGI IMG/M metagenome (GOLD analysis project Ga0210394, IMG submission 160121) | Forest soil microbial communities from Barre Woods Harvard Forest LTER site, Petersham, Massachusetts, United States - Inc-BW-C-12-M | ecosystem: Environmental > Terrestrial > Soil >... | reverse complement strand
GCGGCGTGAGCGAGCAGCGTTCGACCGGCTACGACACAGAATGCTTTGGGTATGCCCGCGCCGAGCCGATGACCCGCGCCCCCCGCAACGATGACGGCAGCACAAGTAAGCCGCCGGGCCGGCGTGGTCATCTGGGGCGCGCCTCGTCCGGCCGCGTTGCTCAGTCGTCCGATCAGGCGGGGACAGCCTCAGCAAGGACCTCGTCGAGTACGAGTACGGCCTTGTCCTCGTTGGTGCCCTCGGCGAGCGCGAGTTCGCTGACCAGAATCTGGCGGGCCTTGGCCAGCATGCGCTTCTCGCCCGCCGACAGACCGCGGTCCTTGTCACGCCGCCACAGGTCGCGAACGACCTCGGCAACCTTGTTCACGTCGCCCGACGCGAGCTTCTCACCATTGGCTTTATAGCGGCGGGACCAGTTCGTCGGCTCCTCGGTGTGCGGCGCGCGCAGCACCTCGAAGACGCGATCCAGACCCTCCTGGCCGACGACGTCGCGGACACCTACGATTTCCGCGTTGTCGGCAGGTACAAGTACGGTCAGGTCGCCCTGCGTGACCTTGAGCCGCAGGTACGTCCTGGTCTCACCTTTGATCGTGCGGTTTTCAATGGCCTCGATCAATGCTGCCCCATGATGGGGGTAGACAACGGTCTCGCCGACCTCGAACGTCATGTGATGGTGCCCCTTTCCACTTTCTCAGGATACCACGCAGGACCGCCAGAGAGCCGATGGTTTGTACCTTTTGCTCGAAGAGCAAATGTCGACTCGCCCGATAGAGAACGCCCTGATTCACCGGCACCCGCGCGCTGGCCCGACTCCGCTCGCGGCGCCGGTCAGCCCCCTCGCTAGGCTGTCGATCGGATCGGCCGCCCTTCGGGCTGCGCGCGAGGAGGAATTCGTCTTGACCGCCCTTTTGACCGAACAGCCAGCCGCCGTGACCGAACGATCAGGCCGCCGGTTCGGATTCCGCACGCGGGCAGGTGCAGCTGTAGTGGGCATGGCCCTGCTGCTCACCGGTTGCGCGGCAGGACAGCGTGCACAGACGTCGACGGAGACCCCGGTCGTTGACGGGATCGCCACCCAGTCCGGCAATATCGATATCCGGGACGCCTCTATCGCCGCGCCCACCGGCAACAACTATCCCGCCGGATCGAGCGCGACACTGACCCTGGTCTTCATCAACAACGGCACCTCACCGGACGAGCTCACCGGTGTCACGACGTCCGCCGCGACGAAGGTCGTGCTGTACCCCAACGGCACCGCCGCCGCCCTTGCGGCTCTGTCGAGCACTCCATCGGCAAGCGCGGGCGACACCCCGACGTCCAGCACCCCGACTTCCAGCAGCCCGACTTCCAGTGCCGCCACGACGAATACCGCGATCGTGCTGCCCCCGGCCGAGGACGTCCCGGTAGGGCTCGACACCACCCAGCCCGCGATCCAACTCGAAGGACTCACGCAGGCGTTGTTCCCGGCACAGCCGGTCGTGCTGACCTTCACCTTCCAGGACGCGGCACCGCTCACCGTAACCCTGGCCGTTCACCTCACGGCGAGCGCTCCGAACGCGCCGACTCTGGCCGTTACCCACGCCACGAGCGACGAATAGCTCAGCCGGGCCTCGCGTGCCGGCCGCCCGGTTCTGTCGGTGGCCGGCACTAGCGTGATCCGCGTGACCAAGCCCAGCTCCGCACGCCGCCCGGCAACGCCCGGGTTTCGCTGCTCCGAATGCGGCGCGTCGAGCGTCCGCTGGCTCGGCCGCTGCGCCGAGTGCCAGGCTTGGGGAACGGTGGCCGAAACCGGGGTCGCCAGCGTCCAGGTGGTAGCGACCCGCGGTCCGGTCACCACCCCCGCCCGCCCGATCGGCGAGCTCGACCCGGCCCAGGCCCGTGCCCGGCCTACCGGCGTCGCGGAACTTGACCGCGTCCTCGGCGGCGGCCTGGTGCCCGGCTCGGTGGTACTGCTGGCGGGCGAGCCCGGCGTCGGGAAGTCCACGCTGCTCCTCGAAGTCGCGCACCGCTTCGCTGAACTCGGCGACAAGCCTGCGCTGATCGTCAGCGGCGAGGAATCGACCGCGCAGGTACGGATGCGTGCCGAGCGAACCGGCGCGCTGCATCCCGCCCTGTTCATCGCCGCCGAGAACGACCTCGGCGCCGTGCTCTCCCACGTAGACCAGGTCGAACCAGGGCTGCTCGTAGTCGACTCGGTCCAGACGATCGGCACTTCAGCGGTGGACGGCGCGGCCGGCGGCGTCCCGCAGGTTCGCTCGGTGGCCGCGTCACTGATCTCCGTCGCGAAACAGCGCGGGCTTGCTACCGTCCTCGTCGGGCACGTCACCAAGGACGGCTCGATCGCCGGCCCGCGGGTACTCGAGCACCTGGTCGACGTGGTGCTGCACTTCGAGGGGGATCGGCACTCCTCCCTGCGGATCATCCGCGCCACCAAGAACCGCTTCGGCGCGGTGGACGAGATCGGCTGCTTCGAGATGCGCGAGGACGGCATTGCCGGGCTGGCCGATCCGTCCGGCCTGTTCCTGTCCGACCGTCCACGAGCGGTGCCGGGTACCTGCGTGACGGTCACCCTTGAGGGCCGGCGCCCGCTGGTCACCGAGGTTCAGGCACTGATAGCCCGCTCGGGCGGCGGGTCACCTCGCAGGTCGGTCAGCGGCCTGGACAGCGCCCGCGTCGCGATGCTGCTGGCCGTGATCGCCAAACCGTGTGGCATCGCCTTCAGCGACTACGAGGTGTACGCCTCCACGGTGGGCGGCATGTCCGCGACGGAGCCGTCGGTCGATCTGGCTGTCGCGTTGGCGATCGCCTCCGCCGCCCGGCAGGCGGCGCTACCGGCAACCCTGTGCGCGATCGGCGAGGTCTCGCTGTCCGGCGATATCCGGCGTGTAACCGGCCTGGAACGCAGGCTGGGCGAAGCAGCCAGGCTGGGATTCCGGACTGCCCTGATCCCGCGCGACTACCTCGGCAGCACCCACGCGGCCGGCACCACGGACACCGCCGACGTCGCCGGCATTCGCACAGTCCCGGTTGCCACCGTCGAGGAGGCGATCACCGCCGCCGTGAATCTGACCAGCGCGCTCACCGAACCGCGCCGTCCGGTCCTTCGAGCGATCGACGGAGCACGCAAATGATCAGCAGCATCCGTTCGCTCCCCTTAGACTGAAGCTCCTATCGGGGGCAATCCGGTCCTCGGCCCGTGAGCGGCGACCCGCGAGCGGCAGTTTCTGCGTCACAATCAACAGACACCGACGCCGCTGACCACCGACGACAGGCAGGGAGCCCGCGTGCCAGCCACAGACCGCGATGAGGCGCTGCGAGCCGTGCTCGCCACCGTCGCACCGGGAACCTGGCTGCGTGACGGCCTGGAACGGATCCTGCGTGGCAACACCGGTGCGCTGATCACCCTCGGCTGGGACAAGACCGTCGAATCACTGTGCACCGGCGGCTTCCCGCTCGATGTCGAGTTCTCCGCAACCCGGATGCGTGAACTCTGCAAGATGGACGGCGCGGTGGTCCTCACCGCGGACGGTTCCCGGATCGTGCGAGCGGCGACGCACATGATGCCGGACCCAGCGATTCCTACCGAAGAATCCGGCACGCGTCACCGGACCGCCGCCCGCGTCGCAATCCAGACCGGCTACCCCGTGATCTCGGTGTCGCAGTCGATGCGGATCATTGCGCTCTATCTCGGCGCTCGCCGGTACGTACTGGCGAGCACCGGCGAACTCCTCTCCCGCGCGAATCAGGCGATTGCCACCCTCGAGCGCTACAAGCACCGCCTGGACGAGGTCTCCAACACCCTGTCCGCACTGGAGATCGAGGATCTGGTAACCGTCCGTGACGCGACAGCGGTCGCGCAGCGGCTCGAGATGGTGCGCCGGATCGCCGACGAGTTGGAGGGCTACGTCGTCGAGTTGGGCACCGACGGCCGGCTGCTCGCACTTCAGCTCGAGGAACTGATGGCCGGGGTCGACAACGACCGCGAGCTGATCGTGCGGGATTACGTCCCGTCCGGCAGGCGGGGACGCACCGTCGAGCAGGCGCTCGCCGATCTTGGCGAGCTGTCCTCGACCGACCTGCTCGATCTGAGTTCAGTGGCCCGCGCGATGGGATACGGCGCCTCGCCGGAGGTACTCGACGCGGCAGCTAGTCCACGCGGTTACCGACTGCTCGCCCGCGTCCCCCGGTTGCCCGGGGCAATCCTCGACCGCGTCGTCGAGCACTTCGGGGTACTGCAGAAGCTGCTAGCCGCGACTGCCGAGGACCTCCAACTGGTCGAAGGCGTCGGCGAGGCCCGTGCCCGCACCGTCCGCGAAGAGATCTCCCGAATGGCCGAGGCATCGATCATCGATCGGTACCCGTAACTGCCCTGCCGGGCCTCACTACGAGATGGTGAACACCGCGGTCGAGCCCTGAACGCCGTTGAGCAAGGCATACAGCGTGTACTTGCCCGCCCCCACTCGCTGGCGGACACCGGCGCAGGCCGGCTGCGAGGTCAGTCCGGACCACTGCACCGTCTTGCCGATCGTCTGGCCGACCGGCAGCGTCTCCAAGTCGGTGCCGGGCACGACCTGGCAGTCGTGACTACCCCACACCCTGGCCGCTCCGTTGTAGACCCGCAGCTCGATCTTCGGGTCGGCGAGATCCTCGACGCACGGCACCGTGCCGGTATTCGTGACCTGGATTTCCACCACGGGCTCGTCGCCGATCTTGTAGGTCGGCGCTCCGGTCGCAGCTGCGATCTTGAGGTGGCCCGGCGTGCAGTTCGGCGGCATCGCTGAGCCGGTGGTCGGCGTCGTCGGCGTTACGCTCGCCGTAGCAGTGGGCGACGTCGTTGCCGTCACCGGAGTGGTGGTGGGCGCCGTGGAGGTTCGCGCCGAGGAGGCGACGGCCGGGCTGAGCGACGGGCCACCGGTCGGTCCCGCCCCGCCGGCCTGCACCCCCGTCGCCCGCGAGGTCATGGCATGAAACGTGAGCACGACCAGCACCACAGCCGCGACGGCTACCACAGCGATCAGCACTCGCCGGCGCCAGTAGACGCCGGGCGGCAGGGATCCGATGGGATGAAGCATCACCGGCAGACTAACCGAGCAAGGGTGTCCGCCGACGCAGCCCGCGCCGTACCGGTCGTGTCCCAGCCTATGGGCCACGTCGGCGCGTCCCTGTGCGAGCATTCTGGTTGTGACCGGCGCCGGCCTCGTCGAACCCCTGCTCACCTGGTATCGGCGCAATTCACGCACGCTGCCCTGGCGGGAACCGTCCGCGACACCCTGGGCGATACTGACCAGCGAGATCATGCTGCAGCAGACGCCGGTCGTGCGGGTTCTTCCGGTGTACGGCGCGTGGCTCAGCCGGTGGCCGTCCCCGGCCGACCTCGCCTCAGCGCCAGCGGGTGACGCCGTGCGGATGTGGGGCAAGCTGGGCTACCCCCGGCGAGCGCTTCGGCTACACGAGTGCGCCCGGGTGCTGGTGGAACGGCACGGCGGCGCAGTGCCGGACGACCTCGAGGAGTTGCTCGCGCTGCCCGGCGTGGGCGCTTACACCGCCGCAGCGGTTGCCACCTTCGCCTTCGGGCAACGCCATCCGGTCGTCGACACGAATGTCCGGCGGGTGGTCGCCCGGGCCGTCAGCGGCCAGGGCGAGGCCGGCCCACCGTCCACGACCCGCGATCACGCCGCCGTTGCGGCGCTGCTACCGGCTGAGCCAGCGGTCGCCGTGGAGTTCAGCATCGCCTTGATGGAGCTCGGCGCACTGGTCTGTACCGCGCGCGGGCCGCACTGCGGCGAATGTCCGCTGACAGGCAGGTGCGCGTGGCGCGTGGCCGGCTCACCGCCCTACCGCGGACCGGCGGTTGCCCCGCAACGCTTCGCGGGGACCGATCGCCAGGTGCGCGGCCGGCTGCTGGACGTCGTGCGCGGCTCGTCACGCCCGGTCCGGCGCGCCGACCTGGACCTCGCCTGGAGCGAACCCATCCAGCGCCAACGGGCACTCGACACCTTGATCGTCGATGGACTGATCGACCCGCTGCCAGACGGACGGTTCGCACTGCCCGGCCACCATTAGCCAGGCTGCCCCGCCCCGGCATGCTGGGAGTTCATTCAGCATGCCGTGACAGGGCAGGGCGGAGCGATAGGGCCTTACTCGTCCGCGACGACGACCTCACCGAGCAGCGGAGCATCCGGAACCAGGGCGGGCTTCGGCTCACCGCGGAAGGTGAAGGCGTCCTTGCCCTCGTCATCGAGGCCGGTGTCGACGACCACGATCTGGCCGGCGGCAAGCTCGCCGAACAGGATCCGCTCGCTGAGCGCGTCCTCGATCTCACGCTGGATGGTGCGGCGCAGCGGCCGGGCACCCAGCACCGGGTCGTAACCCTTCTTGGCCAGCAGCGCCTTGGCGGCCGGCGTGAGCTCCAGGCCCATGTCGCGGCTGCGCAGCTGGTTGTCGAGACGGGCGACCATCAGATCGACGATCTGGACGATCTCCTCTTCCGAGAGCTGGTGGAAGACGATGATGTCGTCGATACGGTTGAGGAACTCAGGACGGAAGTGCTGCTTCAGCTCGTCGTTGACCTTCAGCTTCATCCGCTCGTAGTTCGACGCGGTGTCGTTGGCCCCGGCGAAGCCGAGGCTGACCGCCTTGGACACGTCGCGGGTGCCGAGGTTGGTCGTGAGGATCAACACCGTGTTCTTGAAGTCCACGATGCGCCCCTGACCGTCGGTCAACCGGCCATCTTCCAGCACCTGCAGCAGCGTGTTGAAGACGTCCGGGTGAGCCTTCTCGACCTCGTCGAAGAGCACCACGCTGAATGGCTTGCGGCGCACCTTCTCCGTCAGCTGACCGCCCTCGTCGTAACCGACGTAGCCGGGAGGCGCACCGACCAGGCGCGACACCGTGTAGCGGTCGTGGAACTCGGACATGTCCAGCTGGATCAACGCGTCCGCGTCGCCGAAGAGGAACTCGGCCAGCGTCTTGGACAGTTCGGTCTTACCGACACCGGACGGCCCGGCGAAGATGAACGAACCACCGGGACGCTTCGGGTCCTTCAGGCCGGCACGGGTACGCCGGATCGCCTGCGAGACGGCACGGATGGCCTGCTGCTGGCCGACGACCCGCTTGTGCAGCTCGTCCTCCATCCGCAGCAGCCGAGACGTCTCGGCCTCGGTCAGTTTGAAGACCGGGATACCCGTCCAGGTGGCCAGGACTTCGGCGATCTGCTCGTCGTCGACCTCGGCGACCACGTCCAGGTCACCGGCCTTCCACTCGGCTTCGCGCTGCACCTTCTCGGCGAGGAGGGTCTTCTCCTTGTCGCGCAGCGAAGCGGCCTTCTCGAAGTCCTGCGCGTCGATCGCCGACTCCTTCTCCCGACGGACGTCGGCGATCCGCTCGTCGAACTCACGCAGATCCGGCGGCGCGGTCATCCGGCGGATGCGCATCCGCGCGCCGGCCTCGTCGATCAGATCGATCGCCTTGTCCGGCAGGAAGCGGTCGCTGATGTAGCGATCCGCCAGGCCGGCCGCCGCGACCAGCGCCGAGTCGGTGATCGAGACGCGGTGATGCGCCTCGTACCGGTCGCGCAGGCCACGCAGGATCTCGATCGTGTGCGCCACTGTGGGCTCGCCGACCTGCACCGGCTGGAACCGCCGCTCGAGGGCGGCGTCCTTCTCCAGGTGCTTGCGGTATTCATCGAGGGTCGTCGCACCGATCGTCTGCAGCTCGCCACGGGCCAGCATCGGCTTGAGGATCGACGCGGCGTCGATCGCGCCCTCGGCGGCACCCGCACCCACCAAGGTGTGGATCTCGTCGATGAACATGATGATGTCGCCCCGGGTGCGGATCTCCTTGAGAACCTTCTTCAGCCGCTCCTCGAAGTCGCCACGGTAGCGTGAGCCGGCAACGAGCGAACCGAGGTCGAGCGTGTACAGCTGCTTGTCCTTCAGCGTCTCGGGCACCTCACCCTTGACGATCGCCTGGGCCAGGCCCTCGACCACCGCGGTCTTACCGACCCCGGGCTCACCGATCAGCACCGGGTTGTTCTTGGTGCGCCGGGAGAGCACCTGCATGACCCGCTCGATCTCTTTCTCGCGACCGATGACCGGGTCGAGCTTGCCTTCGCGGGCGGACTGGGTCAGGTTGCGACCGAACTGGTCGAGCACCAGCGAGGTGGACGGCGCAGCCTCGGAAGCGGTGCCGACCGGCTCCTTGCTCTGGTAACCGTTGAGCAACTGGATGACCTGCTGGCGGACGCGGTTGAGGTCGGCGCCCAGCTTCACCAGGACCTGGGCTGCGACGCCCTCGCCCTCGCGAATCAGGCCGAGCAGGATGTGCTCGGTGCCGATGTAGTTGTGGCCGAGCTGCAGCGCCTCGCGCAGCGACAGCTCCAGCACCTTCTTCGCGCGTGGCGTGAACGGGATGTGCCCGCTCGGCGCCTGCTGCCCCTGGCCGATGATCTCTTCCACCTGCTGACGGACGGCCTCAAGTGAGATCCCGAGCGATTCGAGCGCCTTCGCGGCGACACCCTCACCCTCATGAATCAAGCCGAGCAGGATGTGCTCGGTGCCGATGTAGTTGTGGTTGAGCATCCGGGCTTCTTCTTGTGCCAGGACGACAACTCGACGTGCGCGGTCAGTGAACCTCTCGAACATTGCCTACTCCTTCCGCGCCCCACGGGGTACTCGTGCGTCCGACTCTAGCGTCGTCGGCTGAGGCAGCTACCAGCTCAACGGCCGAGGTTGCCCGCCGATGCCCATTCTCCGTCCGCTGGAAGCGAAAAGGGGCAACGGCCTGACAACGACTTGGTGCGCAAAACCGGCACCTGCCGATATAGCGACAGGCCCAACGCCGGACCGTGCGGGACCGTGCGGGACGGTGCCCGACCGGCCGGGCAGGGCAGCGCAGCGCAGCGCACTCACCCCTAACGGACTCAGGCAGGCAGTACGCCTGGGTATGCGCCGTCCGTCCCTATGTGTACGGGCTTGTTGTGCGCGTCGACCAGCACCACCCGCGGCTGGAACGCCTTGGCCTCCGCGTCGGGCAGCGATGCGTAGCTCATCACGATGACCAGGTCGCCGGTGTGGACCAGATGGGCCGCCGCGCCGTTGATGCCGATGACGCCCGTGCCTCGCTCACCCTCGATCACATACGTCTCAAGCCGAGCGCCGTTGGTGATATCGACGACACTGACCTGCTCACCGGGCAACAGGTCGGCGGCGTCGAGCAGATCCGCGTCGATCGTGATCGAGCCGACGTAGTGCAGATCGGCCTGGGTCACCGTCGCCCTGTGGATCTTGCTCTTGAACATCGTCCGATACATCGCGCTCACCCGTTCAGGTTATACAGTGCTGGCGACCTCCGCGCCCGGCGCACCCCCGCCCGGCAAGCCGGACCACACCGCAGTTGGCGAACCGGGGCAACTCAGCGGCGGCCACTGGGTATCGATCATGGATGACGGACTGTCCGGAGACGGCCGGTCCTTTTCTCAATGACACCGAGGTCAGCAACGGCACAACTGGCGCCGATCATGTGCGGCGCGAATCCGAGCCGCACCGAAATCAACCCGCCACGTGCGTGAATCACGACATTTCTTGATCACCGCATCCGCAAGACCTGCTCATAAGATCAGCCGGGACTCTCCATTCAGAGGTCCCGGCTGATCGCAAGGCAAATCCGCGGAGCACCAATGCTCACCGGTGAATCGCACGGCCGGACGAATCGGCCGACGATTACGCCCAGGAGGTCAGTGCGCGGAGTTGTACGCCTCGATGACGTGTGACGGAACACGACCACGATCATTGACCTTGTGCCCACTCTTCCGGGCCCATTCGCGGATGGCCTGCGTCTGCTCACGATCGGGACGCGTCGCACTGCGGGCACCAGTGGCAACCCGACCGGCGGGGCGTCCAGGCGACCGGCCAGCCCGGCGCGCATGGCCGACGAACGAGGCAAGCGCATCGCGCAGCTTCGCCGCATTGTCAGCCGACAGGTCGATCTCGTACGAGCTACCGTCGAGGCCGAAACTCACCGTCTCGGTGGCCGTACCGCCGTCGAGGTCGTCGACCAGCAGCACCTGGATCTTCTGAGCCATTCCCTGGAACTCCTTCAATACGAAAGTGAGACGCCAACAGCATAACCCTTATCTCACGTTCGTGGTCGAACACGCGCTAAAGCGGTTTGAGCAATGGGAACAATATTGTCTCCCTGATCCCGCGACCAGTGAGCAGCATCACGAGACGATCGACGCCAAGTCCGAGTCCACCGGTCGGAGGCATGCCGTGTTCAAGTGCGCGGAGGAAATCCTCGTCCAGTTCCATCGCCTCCGGATCGCCGTTCGCGACCGCCAGAGATTGCGCAACTAGACGCCGCCGCTGCTCGACCGGATCCGCCAATTCCGAATACGCGGGAGCAATCTCCATACCGCCGATGATCAGATCCCAGGCCTCCGACAACCGCGGGTCGTCCCGGTGCGGCCGGGCCAGCGGGCGGACCTCAGCCGGATAGTCGCGCACGAAGGTCGGCTGCGTCAGAGTGTGCTCGACGAGCTTCTCGTACAGCTCCAGGACGATCTCACCGGCGGACCAGCCCGGCTTGAGCGGAACCCCGCGCACCTGCGCATGGCGGCGGAGTTCCTCGGCCGAGGTGTCCACGTCGACCGGCTCACCGAGTGCGTCCGAGACCAGCTCGTGCACGCTCACCTGACGCCACTGCCCATCGAGGTCGATCTCGACACCGGCCGGGGTGACCGGGACTTCGACCCCCACCGCCCGGGCCGCGTCACGGACCAGTCCGACCGTCAGCTCGGCCATCGTGTCGTAGTCACC
>Ga0210394_10008209_pt1 | contig 10816 bp, 7 predicted proteins | sample IncBWC12MmetaG_FD_160121 | JGI IMG/M metagenome (GOLD analysis project Ga0210394, IMG submission 160121) | Forest soil microbial communities from Barre Woods Harvard Forest LTER site, Petersham, Massachusetts, United States - Inc-BW-C-12-M | ecosystem: Environmental > Terrestrial > Soil >... | reverse complement strand
TCGACGAACACGCCGCTCGGCGTAGCAGATGCCTGACCGGCCTGCGTCATCAGGATCGTGATCATCTGCTCGTGTGGGTCGTTCTCCCACAGGGTGCCCATGCCGCCGCCCCAGCCGTAGCTCCCCAGCGACGAGTGCTGCGTGCGACGCGTCGCGATATAGAGACAGAAGCCCCAGCCATGGTCGGCGAAAAACTCCGGGCCGAAGCCGGAGGTTGTCCTCTGCTCCAGCGTCAGCTGATCGGTCGTCATCAACTGGACCGATGGCCGCGAGAGGATGTGGGTCTTTCCGTGCCGGCCGTTGTCCATCAGCATCCGGGCGAAAGCCAGGTAGTCGTCGGCTGTCGACACGAGGCCGCCCGCCCCGTTCGGAAACACCGGCGGGCGGCTCCAAGCTCCGCCCTCGGCCGGGTCGTACACCTCCAGGGCCCCGGTCTGCCAGCTGGCCATGTAGCTCGTGGCCAGCCGGTCGAGCTGCGCCGCCGGAACACTGAACCCAGTCTGCTGCATACCAAGCGGCACGAAAATGCGCTCGCGCAAGAATGCGTCGAAGGGCTGGTCTGCGGCGCGGGCGACGAGCACGCTCAGGACCTCGGCCGGTGTGTTGTAGAGCCATCTTTCGCCCGGCTGGCACATCAGTGGCAGCGTGCCCAGACGTCGTAGGAACTCGTCGGGAGCGGGATCGGCCAATGGTCGCGGCGGGCCTGGTCCAAGGCCAAGGTGGGCAACGGCGCCGTGGATCGGGATTTCATCCATCGGGAACAGGTAGCCCAGGCCCATCCGAAACGTGAGCAGGTCGCGCACCGTGATCGGCCGATGCACCGGCACGGTCTCGTCCAGCGGCCCATCGATGCGTTTCAGGACTTGACGGTTGGCCAGCTCCGGAAGGAGCCGGTCGACGGGCTCGTCCAGCCGCAGCTTGCACTCCTCGACCAGGATCATCGCCGCCACCGCGGTGACAGGCTTGGTCATCGAGGAGATGCGAAAGATCGTGTCGCGCTGCATCGGTGGACCGCCGATCGACATGCTCCCGATCACGTCCACGTGTACTGAGTCTTTGCGGCTCACGAGCGCCACCAGGCCGGGCGCGGCGCCACTCGCGACATGGGCCGCGAGGACCTCGTGCATCCGGCTTAGTCGATCAGCCGACAACCCACCAGACGTGGCGATGTCTAGTTCAGGCGCTCCACGATCATCGCCATCCCCTGGCCGCCGCCGACGCACATCGTCTCCAGGCCGTAGGTCTTGTCCTTCTCGCGCAGGCCGTTGAGCAGGGTGCAAAGGATGCGGGCGCCGGTCATTCCGAAGGGGTGGCCGAGGGCGATCGCGCCGCCGTGCGGGTTGAGCTTGTCGCTGAACGGATCAACTCCGATGCCGCGAGCCGACGGGATGACCTGCGCGGCAAACGCCTCGTTAATCTCGACGATGTCGATGTCGTCGATCGTCATCTTGGCGCGCTTGAGAGCCTGCTTCGAGGCCTCGATCGGTCCAAGTCCCATGAACTCCGGCTCCAGCGCCGTGAGTCCCGTGGAGATCACGCGCGCGAGCGGTTTGAGCCCGAGCTCTTTCGCCTTGCGTGCGGACATCACGACCACCGCCGCGGCGCCGTCATTCAAGGGACACGAGTTGCCGGCGGTCACCGTCCCGTCTTCGCGAAACACGGGCTTGAGGGTCGCGAGGACCTCCACGGTGGTTCCGGGCCGCGGCCCGTCGTCCTTGGTGAACATCTCGCCATTGGGTAGGGGCACCGGGATGATCTCGCGGTCGAAAAAGCCGTTGTCGCGCGCCTTCACAGCGGCGTTCTGGCTCTTCACCGCGTAGCGGTCCTGCTCTTCGCGGCTGATCTTCTCGCGGCGGGCGACGTTCTCCGCGGTCTGACCCATCGCGATGTATATGTCGGGATACTCGTCGGAGTTCCCCGGCACCAGCCGCGGGTTGTAGGTCTCGGGGGCGTCGGGGTATCCGCTGCCATAGCGGGAGACGCATTCGACTCCCACCGACAGGAAGACGTCGCCCTCGCCGGCCTCGATCGCGTGCGTCGCGATGCGAGTCGTCATCAGGGACGACGAGCAATAGCGGTTGACGGTGACCCCGGGGACGTCGAGGCGGGACAGGATCGAGACCACCCGGCCGATGTTGTGGCCCTGCTCGCCTCCGGGCAGGCCGCAGCCGCAGATGAGGTCTTCGATCTCGGAGCGCTCGAGCTCTGGAACCTTCTCCAGCACCTTCGTCACGACGTGGGAGGCCAGGTCGTCGGGCCGGACGTCGACCAGCGATCCTTTGCGCGCCCGACCGATCGGAGAACGACCCAGAGCCACAATCACCGCTTCATTCATGGCTTGAAATATAGACCGGTCCTAATTCGAGGCTTGGTCTCCGACGAGGACGAAGGTCCCTAAGCCCGTTTCTAGGACCGGATGAGCAGGGTTTCGCGAGTGAAGAGTCGGAGCGCCACGAACCAGCAGATCAACCCCGTGGTGATCAGGCTCGCGGACGTGACGGTGAGCGCCGGCCACGCGACCGAGTTGCGCACGATGGCGTCGCGCAGGACCAGCACGGCATTGAGGATCGGGATCAGGTAGTACGCGAGGTTCGGGTTGAAGTCGGGGATGAACAGGATGATGGAGGCGGGGAAGATGGTGATGAAGTAAAGCGGCGTGGAGTAGGCCTGGCCCTGTCGGAAGTTCTTCGCCAATGTCCCGAGGGTCAGGGTGAGGGAGCTGAAGCACCCGGCGAGCAGGATCGCGAGCCAGACCATGACCGCGGCGGCGAGCGGGCTCAGGCTGACGTGCGCGCCCAGCAGCGGCAGCTGAGACAGCGCCAGCAGCATCGACCCGATCGCGGCGATGGCCGAGACCAGGCTGATCACGCTGACCGCCAGGATCTTTCCCAGCAAGATGCGGCTGCGGGGAGTCGGCGTGAGCAAGAGGCTCTCGAGGGTCTTTCTCTCGCGCTCGCCGGCCGACGCGTCAAGGGCCGCGGAAAGCCCACCCGTCAAGACCATCGTGATGAGGATGTAGGGCAGGAAGAAGCTCAGGAAGGCATTTCCAGCCGCCTTCACGGGCGAGCTGAGGGGATGCTGCTTCACCGGGATTGGGTTGAGGAGACCGGGATCGATACCTTTCTGCCGCAGGGAGGCGGCGGCTTTCGCCGCGTTGAATTGCCCGAGCACCGTCTGCAGGCGTGTGTCCGCGATCTGAGCGCTCTGCCGCGTAGGGTCGTACCACTCGTCGATCTGCGCCGCCCCGAACTCCACGCCGATGTCCACCTGCTGCTTGGCGGCGGCCGCCGGGTCGGACACCGGCTCGAGCTTCAAGGCGGTCGCGGCCAGCAGGATGTCGAGCCCGGTTGGGATGTCGCCGCTGTAGCCGATCGTGTAGGTCTGGGTGGCGGTTTTGGTGGAGACCTGCGAGACGATCACCAGTACGGTTGGAGTCAAGAGCGCGGCAAGTCCGATCGCGATCAGCGTGCGGCGGTCGCGGAGGATCTCTCGCATCTCCTTGCGGAAAACGATCGCCAGAGTCTTCATTTCTTTTCCACGAGCTCCAGGAACGCGTCTTCCAGGTCGCGGTGGGAGCCCCTGACCTCGGCGGTCGGACCGGTCGCGACCACGGTGCCCTCGTGGAGGATGGTGACCCGATCGCACAGCCGCTCCGCGTCGTGCAGGACGTGCGTGGAGAAGATGACGCACTTGCCGCGGCCACGCGATTCGACCATGAAGTTGCGGATCTCCCGAGACGCGAGCACGTCCAGGTTCGACGTGGGCTCGTCGAACATCAGCACCTCGGGGTCGTGGACGATCGCCCTGGCGATTGCGACCTTCTGCTTCTGACCGGACGACAGGCTTTCGGCCCGCTGGTTGGCGAAGCTGCCCATGTCCAGCCGCTCCAGGACCGTGTCGACCCTGCGCTGGAGCTCACCATCGAGCACGCCGCTCAGCTCGGCGAAATAGACGATGTTCTCGCGCGCCGAAAGACGAGGATACACACCGATATCGGCGGTGACCACTCCCACGCGGCGCCGCACCTCTTCAGGCGCGGACCGGGTGTCAAACCCGAGCACCTTCACAGAACCGGAATCCGGGGCGAGCAGGGTGCAGATGATCCGGAGCGTGGTCGTCTTGCCGGCACCGTTCGGGCCCAAAAGACCGAAGATCTCGCCCGAGCCGGCTTCCAGCGAGATGCCACGCAGCACCCTGTTCTTGCCGAGCGTCTTCTCCAGGCGGTCGACCTTGACCGCCGCCGGGCTCACTTCGGCTTGTTTGTGCGGCTCTTCGCTGCTGTGGGCTTGGGAGTTGCAGGCTTGGCTTTTGACGCGGCGGCGCGCTTGGCGGGCTGAGGCTTGGCCTCCGCCACGACCTCGGCAGCGGCGGCCGGCGCCTCGTTCGCCGGGGCTTCCGTCTCCGCGGGCGCCACGCCCATCGTGCTCGACAGCGTGCGGTGGCAGGTCTCGCACGTCAGCACGGTGCGGACGAGCGTGCCCAGGTGATGCTCCTCGCGGCGCAGGTTGCGGACCCGGTCGCAGAAGGAGCAGTAGCCGGTCTCAACGAAGACTTCGACGTGGCCCGGTCTTTTGTTCATGTGCTGTCTAAGGTAAACTCTCGCGAGGTTCGGGTTCCTTTAAGTCCGGTACAGAGAGACCGGGAAGGAGGTTTTTTGATGGCCGTCGGAAGCCGATTCCGGCACGTGATCGAGAGCCAGCAGTTCTCGCGGTCGCTTCTCGAAGACCTCTTCGCGCGGTCCGACGAGATCAAGCGTGAGCCTCACCGCTTCACCGGCCGCCTCAACGGCCAGGTGATGGCCGCGCTCTTCTACGAGCCCTCCACCCGCACACGCCTGTCCTTCGAGGCGGCGATGCTGCGCCTCGGCGGTCAGACGATGGGCACCGACAACGCGCGCGAGTTCTCGTCGGCGGCCAAGGGCGAAACACTCGAAGACACGATCCGGATCGTCAGCGGTTATGCGGACGTCATCGTCGTACGCCATAACGAGGAGGGCGCGGCCAAGCGAGCGGCCGCCGTCAGCTCGGTCCCGATCATCAACGCCGGGGACGGTCCCGGCCAGCATCCGACCCAGGCATTGCTCGACATCTACACGATCAAGGACGAGCTGAACCGCGTCGACGGCATCAAGGTCGCCATGGTCGGCGACCTGGCCAACGGCCGGACCGTGCGCTCTCTTACGTACCTGCTGAGCAAGTTCAAGGACATCGAGCTGACGTTCGTGGCCCCGCCCACAGTCGCCATGCGAGACGACCTGAAGGCGCACCTCGATGAACACCACGTCGCGTGGGTCGAGACCGAGGACCTGGACTCGGTGCTTCCAGAGGTCGACGTCGTCTACATGACGAGGATTCAGAAGGAGCGTTTCTCAGACCCCGCGGCGTACGAAGCGGTGAAGGGCGTCTACCGGATCGACAAGGGGTCGCTCGAGCTGATGCGCAAGTACGCGATCGTGATGCACCCGCTGCCTCGCGTGGACGAGATCGCGCCTGAGGTCGACGCCGATGCCCGGGCCGCGTACTTCCGGCAGGCCCGCAACGGATTGCACGTGCGCATGGCGCTCCTGGACCGCTTGTTGGCATGAGCGTCACACAGGGACGGCTCAAGGCAACGGTGATGGATGCCGACCAGATCCGCCGGTCGCTCTCTCGCATCGCGCACGAGATCGTGGAGCGGAATCAAGGCACCGACGACGTCGTGCTGATCGGCGTCGTCAGCAAGGGCGATGTCCTGGCGCGACGCCTTTCCGTGATCCTAAGCGAGCTCGAACAGCGCGCCGTCCCGGTGGGCCGCCTCGACGTGGCCGAGCATCGTGACGACCGCCATTTGCGCGAGCCCTCCCATCGCGCGATCTCCGACATGCCACCCGTCGATGGCAAGGTCGTGGTCCTCGTCGACGACGTGATCCATCACGGCCGGACCGCCCGAGCGGCGATGGACGCGCTGATGGACTTCGGGCGCCCCCGGGCCATCCAGCTGGCTGTCCTCATCGACCGCGGGCATCGCGAGCTGCCGATCCGCCCTGACTACGTCGGCAAGAACGTCCCGACCTCTGACGCGGAGCGAATCGAGGTCCTCGTGGCCGAAGACGACGGCATCGACCAGGCGGTGATCGTTGCCGGTTAGAAACGCCGGGCGCGTGCCGGGCGCTCCGAAAAAGACGGCCGCCCTCGTGCTCGAGGATGGCAGAGCTTTTGTCGGCGATGCCCTGGGCGCCGAGGTCGTCGGTGAGGGAGAGGTCGTCTTCAACACCGCGATGACCGGCTACCAGGAGGTGCTCACCGACCCGTCGTATGCGGGCCAGATGGTGTGCATGACCTACCCGCTGCAGGGCAACTACGGCGTGCGCGACGCCGACGCGGAGTCGTCCCGGCCATGGGCTCGGGCTTTGATCGTGCGGTGGGCCTGCCCGGTCCCCAGCCACCACTCGAGCGAGGGCTCCCTAGACGAATACCTGAAGCGCTGGAAAGTGCCCGCGATCACCGAGATCGACACCCGGGCGTTGACGCGCCACCTGCGCATCAATGGCGCGCTGCGCGCCGTCCTGACCCATGAGTCGCAGGCTCCGAGCCAGGCTCGGTTGGCCGAGCTCGCCGCCGCCGCGCGCCGCGTGACGCCCCTAGCTGAGCAGGACCTCGTGGCACAGGCGTCGCGGACCTCAGTCGAGGAGTGGCTCGATGCGCTGCCGCCCGAACTGCGCCGTGGCGATCACGCGGACGGCGCGGGGCTGTCGATCGCGGTCGTCGATTACGGAGTGAAGAGCAACATCCTCCGCTCCCTTCGCGAACGCGGCTGTCGCGTGGTGGTACTGCCACATACGGCGACCTGGCGGGACGTCGAATCCACCGGCGCCGACGGCATGGTGCTCGCGAACGGACCTGGCGATCCGGCGGTGCTCGACGGACCGGTGGAGCTGGCCCGCCAGGCGATCGGGCGGATCCCGATCTTCGGCATCTGCCTCGGACACCAGATCCTCGGCCGGGCCGCGGGGGCGACCACGTCGCGCCTTCCGTTCGGCCACCACGGCGCCAACCATCCGGTGAAAGACCTCGAGACGGGCCGCGTGCACATCACGAGCCAGAACCACGAGTTCCAGGTGGACGCGGGCTCCATCCCGGCCGGCGACTTCTTCGTCTCCCAGCGCAACCTGAACGACGGCTCGGTCGAGGGCTTGAGCCACAGGACGTTGCCCGTATTCAGCGTCCAGTACCACCCCGAGGGCTGCCCCGGTCCTCAAGACAACCAGCACCTCTACGACCGCTTCGTCGAGATGGTGCGGGACCGCCGCCCTGCGTTGAGGGCCGTCGGGGGGGCGGCCCCACCACCGAAGCCCCGCAAGGTGCTGATCCTGGGCTCAGGCCCAATCGTGATCGGCCAGGCCGCCGAGTTCGATTACGCCGGGACGCAGGCTTGCAAGGCGCTGCGGGAGGAGGGCATCGAGACGGTCCTCGTGAACTCCAACCCGGCGACGATCATGACCGACGAAGAGGTCGCCGACCGCGTCTATCTCGAGCCGCTCACGGTCGAGTCGATCGAGCGTGTGATCGCGCGCGAGCGCCCTGACGCACTGCTGCCGACCCTCGGCGGGCAGACGGCTCTGAACCTGGCGACCGAGCTCGCGGCCGCCGGAGTTCTCGATCGCCACCACGTGCGGCTGCTGGGCGCCGGGATCGAGACGATTCGCAAGGCGGAGGACCGCCAGGCCTTCAAGGACATGCTCCAGGGGATCGGAGAGCCCGTGCCGATATCGCGGGTGTGCGAATCGTTGGAGAACGTGCTCGAGTTCGCCGCCGAGGTTGGCCTGCCGCTGGTGATCCGCCCCGCCTACACGCTGGGTGGCACAGGTGGTGGGTTCGTGACCAACGAGGCGGACCTGGAAAGGATCGCCATCGGCGGCCTCAACGCGTCACCCATCCACCAGGTCCTCATCGAGCGCTCGCTGTGGGGATGGAAAGAGATCGAGTACGAGGTGATGCGGGACGCCGCCGACACGTGCATCACCGTCTGCAACATGGAGAACCTCGACCCGATGGGCGTGCACACCGGTGATTCGATCGTGGTGGCGCCCGCGCAGACGCTGTCCGACCGCGACCACCAGATGCTGCGTTCCTCGGCGATCCGGATCATCCGCGCTCTGGGCATCGAGGGCGGGTGCAACGTGCAGTTCGCGCTGGACCCGAAGAGCTCCACCTACTACGTGATCGAGGTCAACCCACGAGTCAGCCGCTCGTCGGCCCTGGCGTCCAAGGCCACGGGTTATCCGATCGCCCGCGTGGCGGCGAAGGTTGCTGTCGGCAGGCGGCTCGAGGAGATCCGCAACGAGGTCACGGGTCGCACGTTCGCAGCCTTCGAGCCGGCCCTTGACTACTGCGTCGTGAAGATCCCACGCTGGCCCTTCGACAAGTTCCCCGCCGGAGACCGGCGCCTCGGCACGCAGATGGCTTCCACCGGCGAGGTGATGGCGATCGAGCGGACATTCGAGGCGGCGCTCGTCAAGGCGATGCGCTCCCTCGAGCAGAAACCTCCCGCGACCGCGGAGCTCGGTCCCGAGACGATCGATCAGCCCAACGACCGGAGGCTGTTCGCGCTTCTCAATGCATTGAGGAATGGGGCGAGCCCGCAATCCCTGGCCGACCGCAGTGGAATCGATCGCTGGTTCATCGACAGGATGGCCAACCTGGCGCGTCTTGAAGTGGAAGGCGATGTGCGCGAGCTGCGGCGGGCCGGTTACTCAGACTCGATGATCTCGGCACTGCGCGGCGAGACGATCGAGAGCGCGGCCCCGACCTACAAGCTCGTCGACACCTGCGCGGCGGAGTTCGAGGCCGCGACCCCGTACTACTACTCATGCTGGGAGGAGGAGACCGAGAGCACGCCGGTCAAGGGACGGAGCGCGCTGGTCATCGGATCCGGCCCGATCCGCATCGGCCAGGGCATCGAGTTCGATTACTGCTCCGTGCACGCCGCCTGGTCGCTGCGCGATGCGGGTGTGCGCGCGGTGCTGGTCAACTCCAACCCCGAGACGGTGTCGACCGACTTCGATACCTCAGACCGGCTGTACTTCGACCCGCTCGACCTGGACGGCGCGCTGCACGTCGCGCAGGTCGAGCATGTGGGTGGGGCCCTGGTCCAGTTTGGGGGCCAGACCGCGATCAACCTGGCGGAGGCGCTCGACCAGCACGGCGTGGCGATCATGGGATCAAGCGTCGAGGCGATCGATCTCGCGGAAGACCGGCGCGCCTTCGCCAAGGCGCTCGACGCGATCGGCATCCCGCAGCCGGTCGGCGGCACGACGACCACGGTGGAGGAGGCAGTCGCGATTGCGGAGCGCGCCGGCTACCCCGTGCTGGTCCGCCCGTCGTACGTGCTCGGCGGACGGGCGATGGAGATCGTGCGCAACCGCGAGGAGCTGCGGCGCTACATGTTCTGGGCGATTGGCGCAATGCCGCGGGGCACCGTGCTCGTCGACAAGTACCTCCAGGGCACAGAGGTCGAGGTCGACGCGATCACCGACGGCGAGACGGTGGTCATACCGGGCGTCATGCAGCACGTCGAGCGTGCGGGCGTGCACTCCGGCGACTCATACGCGGTGTACCCGGCGCAGAGCCTGGAAGCCTCCGAGCTCGACCACGTGGTCGAGTACACGGTGAAGATCGCGCGGCACCTGCGCCTGCGCGGGATGCTCAACGTGCAGTACGTCGTGCACCGAGGGCACGTATACGTGCTTGAGGTCAACCCGCGCTCGTCGCGGACCGTGCCCTTCCTCTCCAAGGTGACCGGGGTGCCGATGGTCAAGCTCGCCACGCGCGTGATGCTCGGCGAGAAGCTCGCCGGCATGGGCTGGTCGACCGGGCTTGTCGCCGCGCGAGACCTGGTCGCGGTCAAGGCGCCTGTTTTCTCCATGAACAAACTGCCAGCTGTCGATTCGTATCTCGGCCCGGAGATGAAATCCACCGGAGAGGCGATCGGCATCGCCGGCACCCTGAACGAGGCTCTCCGGAAAGCCTTTGCCGCCTCAGGCATGCACATCGAAAGAGGCGGCACCGCCCTGTTGACCATTGCAGACGTCGACAAGCCCGAGCTGCTCCCGATCGTTTCCCGCCTGATCCAGATGGGCTGGACCTTGGTGGCAACCGATGGCACCGCCAGGGCGCTCCGCCAGGCGGGATTCTCGCCGAGGGTCGTCGCGAAGATCGGCGAGCCTGGCCCGACCGTCGTCGATGTGATCACCCAGGGCCAGGTCGACTTGGTGATCAACACGATGTCGAACGTCTACGCCGAGCCCAATGAGGTGGGCGGGCCGGTCTTCAAGGATGGCTTCGAAATCCGGCGCGCCGCCGTGGAACGCCGGATCCCGTGTCTCACGTCACTGGACACGGCCACTGCCCTGCTCGAGTCAGCGGTCGCCGCCTCGCGCGAAATGGAGGTGCGCACGATCGAAGAATGGAGAGAAGGTGTTCCTGTCTGACTCCCGGATAACCGGCAAGCGCCTGGTAGCCCGCGACATGTACGTGATCACGATGGACGCCCGGGAGATTGCATCTTCCGTGCTGCCGGGTCAGTTTGTGAATATCGGCTGGTCACCAGGTCCCTTGCTCCGGCGTCCGTTCTCCGTCTACCGAGTCGACGGCGAGCGGATCGAGATCGTCTTGAAAGCCGTCGGCTCGGGAACGGCGCAGCTGCTCTCGATGAAACAAGGCGACCGCGTCAGCTGTCTCGGGCCACTTGGACATGGATTCGAAATCAACTCCGGCTTGCGCACGGCCGTGCTGGTCAGCGGCGGGTTGGGGGTCGCTTCGATGACGCTGGCGGCGAT
>Ga0210394_10008208_pt1 | contig 10817 bp, 7 predicted proteins | sample IncBWC12MmetaG_FD_160121 | JGI IMG/M metagenome (GOLD analysis project Ga0210394, IMG submission 160121) | Forest soil microbial communities from Barre Woods Harvard Forest LTER site, Petersham, Massachusetts, United States - Inc-BW-C-12-M | ecosystem: Environmental > Terrestrial > Soil >... | reverse complement strand
CCCCCACGATCTGGGCGAAGCTCGTGTAATGGCCCTGTCCCTGCGTGCCGACACCCGTCACCAGGCTCACCTTGCCGCTCGACTGAACCTGCAGCTTGGCACCCTCGTACGGCCCGATGCCGGTCCCCTCGACATAGCAGACCACCCCGATGCCGACCCGCCGGCCGTGCGCGCGTCCCTGCGCGGCTGGCAGTGCGCGCAGCGCCGCCTGCTCGCGGCGGAAGCTGTCGTAGCCGATCAGCTCCAGCGCTTGCGCGAGGATCGGTGCGTAGTTGCCGCTGTCGTACTCGAGCGGGACGAAGTCCTGATACATGATCCCGTGGTTGTGGGGAAAGGCGTCGGGCGGAATGAAATTGCGTCGCCGGATCTCGGCCGGATCCAGCGCGAGCTCGCGCGCGGCGATATCGAGCAGCCGCTCCATGACGAACACCCCATGCTGCCGTCCGGCCCCGCGGTAAGGGGTGACAATCGGCTTGTGGGTGAACACGGCCGTGAAGGTGCTGTCGTAATTGGGTACGACGTAGGGACCGAGCAGCGTGCACTGGCTGGTGATCGGAACGGTGAGGCCGTAGGGATCGTAGGCGCCGTTGTCGTGCAGGAACACGTCGCGCACGCCGAGGATGCGGCCGTCCGCGGTGAGCGCCATCTCGGCATCGTGGATCTGCGAGCGCTCGTGCGTGGTGGCGACGAAGTGCTCGGCGCGGTCCTCGATCCATTTCACCGGACGACCCAGCCGGATCGCTGCCCACGGGATCAGCAGCTCCTCGGGATAGAACAGCATCACCTTCGGCCCGAAGCCGCCGCCGATGTAGGGCGCCACGACCCGCACTTGCCGCTCGCTCAGTCCGAGCAAGGCGGCGAGGCCGTTACGCAGCGGTATCGGCGCCTGCGTCGTGTCCCAGACGCTCAAGCGCTCGGCGTCGGCGTCCCATTGCGCCAGCACTCCGCGGGTTTCCATCGGCTGCGCGCAGCCGTGGTCATAAGTGAACCGGCGCTTGACGATCCGGTGCGCGGCGCGCGCAGCGGCCGCGTAGTCGCCTTTCACCTGGCGCGCGTGCGCAGAGACGTTTCCGGCGACGTCTTCGTGCACCCGCGGCGCGCCGGGTGCCACCGCTTTTTCCAGATCCGCGGCAACGGGCAGCGGCTCCCAGTCGACGGCGATGTCGGCCAGCGCGTCTTCGGCGATATAGCGGCTGGCAGCGACCACGACCGCCACCGGCTCGCCGATATGGCGCACCTCATCCTTTGCCAGCGGCACCTGGGTCCGTTCGTTGAAAACCAATCCGGGAATTGGCGCCGGCGGGACGACCATCGGCGCGGGTTTCCAGAAGCTGCCCAGATCGGCGGCCGTGTAGACGGCGGTCACGCCCGGACGCGCGCGCGCGGCGGCCGTATCGATACGGGCGATGCGGGCGTGCGCATAGGGACTGCGCAGAAAGGCAGCATGCAGCAGGCCGGGCCGCTCCAGGTCGTCGATGAAGCGCGCCTTGCCGGTGAGCAGCCGCGCGTCTTCGGTCCGCCGGATGGGGGCGCCAAACTGACGGGTGGTCATTTCGGGGCCGCCATGGATTCGGCCGCAAGGCGCACGGCGTCCACGATGTGCTGGTAGCCGGTGCAGCGGCACAGGTTGCCCGAGAGGGCGTGGCGGATCTCCTCCTCGCCGGGCGATGGACACTCTTCCAGGAACGCCTTGATGGTCATCAGGATGCCGGGCGTGCAGAAGCCGCATTGCAGGGCATGCGCCTCGCGGAACGCGGCCTGGATGGGGTGCAGGCTGCCATCCGGCCGCGCCAGCCCTTCGACGGTTTCGATGCGATGGCCGTCCGCTTCCACGCCGAACATGAGGCACGAGCGCACGGGCGCCCCGTTCAGCAGCACCGTGCACGCGCCGCAGACACCGTGCTCGCACCCGACGTGCGTGCCGGTGAGTCCCAGCTCATGGCGCAGGAAGTCGCTGAGCAGCATGCGCGGCTCCACCTCGCGGGTGAACGGCGTGCCATTCACCGTCACGCTGACCGTGTGATTGGCACTCACGCTTCACTCCCGGCGCGCGCCCGCTGCGCCGCCTGCGCCAGCGCCCGGCGCGCCAGCACCCCGGCCAGATGGCGCCGGAACGCAGCCGTGGCGTGGACGTTATCGGCCGGATCGATCTCGCTTGCCGCGGCCGCGGCGGCCGCCCGCAGCTCGCTGTCGCCGAGCGGCTGTCCGCGCAGTCCTGCGCTGGCGCTCGCCGCCAGCACCGGTGTCTCGCCGGCGTTGCAGAAGGTCAGCCGCGCGCGTGCACAGTGATCGTGTTCGTCGAGCGTGACGACGGCGGCCACTCCCATCATCGCGTAGTCGCCCTGGCGGCGCGAAACTTCCAGAAAGCACGTGCCGCTGCGCGGCGCCAGGGCGGGCAGCGCCACCTCGGCCAGCATCTCGTCAGCCTCCAGCGCCGTCGTGTAGACCCCTTGAAAGAAGTCGTGCGCCTCGATCCAGCGCTCGCCCCGGCTCGACACTCCCTTCATCCTTGCCTCCAGCGCGAGCATGACGGCCGGAAATTCCGACGCAGGGTCCGCGTGGGCGAGGTTTCCACCGAGCGTGCCGCGGTTGCGCACCTGTGCGTGCGCCACCCGCGGCGCTGCCTCGTGCAGCAGCGGCTGGTGCCGGGCGATGGTCGGGTCACGCTCCGTCGTCCGGTGCACGGTGAGGGCGCCGATGTGCAGGCTGCCGTCCCCGTCCAGGCGCACGAAGTCGAGCGCTTTCACCGGCTTGATGTCCACCAGCAGCGCGGGCTGCGCGAGACGGAAGTTCATCGCCGGAATCAGGCTCTGTCCGCCGGCGAGAAAGCGCGCCTCGGCGCCGTGCCGCGCCTTCACGGCCAGCGCTTCCTCCAGCGAGCGCGCGGCCACGTACTCGAACGGAGCAGGTTTCATGGCGACGAGGCGAGGTTCACGGCGATGAGATTGCGTTCGGCGATGAGGCGGGGTACCGGCTGACGAGTGGTCGCTCTCAGGCCTCGGCGGTCTTCGCGCTTGCCGAGTTGAGTATGTGATACAGAATGATCGCGCCGAAGGTGGCCGTGCCGATGCCGCCGAGGGTGAAGCCGCCGAGCTTCAGGGCGAGGTCGCCGGCGCCGGCGGTCAAGGTGAACGCGACCGTCACGAGGTTCCGCGCGTCGGAGAAATCGACCTGGTTCTGCACCCAGATGCGGCCCGCCGTCGCCGTGATCAGGCCGAACACCACCAGCGACAGGCCGCCGATGACCGGTCCCGGAATGGTGAGGATGAGAGCGCCGAACTTGGGCGAGAAGCCGAGCAGTATCGCCACTACCCCCGCGATGACGAAGATCAGCGTCGAATAGATGCGGGTCACGGCCATGACGCCGATGTTCTCCGCGTAGGTGGTGACCCCGGTCCCGCCACCGCTCGCTGCCACGATGGTGGCGAGGCCATCGCCGAGGAACGCCCGTCCGAGGTACTTGTCCAGTTTGCGTCCGGTCATCGCACCGACCGCCTTGACGTGCCCGAGGTTCTCCGCCACCAGGATGATCGCCACCGGTGCGATGAGGGCCATCGCGCTGCCGCTGAACGTGGGGGCGGTGAAGTTCGGCGCGCCGAACCAGGCGGCGTTGGCCAGGCCGGTGAAGTCGATCGGCTTGCCCATGCCCATGCCGTTGGTGGCGATGGCGTAGACGACATAACCGATGATTCCGCCCAGCAGCACCGGCAGCCGCCCCGCCAGCCCCGGCGCCCACACGGCGACCCCACCCACGCCGAGCACGGTGATCAGGCCGATGGCGGTGTCGAACCCGCTGGCGCTGATGCCCTTGACGGCGATCGGCGCCAGGTTGAGGCCGATCACCGCCACGACCGCGCCGGTGACCACCGGCGGCATCAGCTTCTGAATCCACTGGTAGCCGGAGAACATGACGATGATGCCGATCACGGCGTAGACGACGCCGGCCGCGATGATGCCGCCTAGCGCGACGTCGATGTGCGCGTTGTGCCCGCCGCCCGCGTAGGCGGAGGCGGCGATCACGACCGCGATGAAGGAGAAGCTCGAGCCGAGATAGCTCGGCACCCGGCCACCGACGACCAGGAAGAAGATCAGCGTGCCGATCCCGGAGAACAGGATGGCCACATTGGGATCGAAGCCCATGATGATCGGCGCGAGGACAGTGGCGCCGAACATCGCCACCACGTGCTGCACGCCGACCGCGATGGTCTGACCCCACGGCAGCCGCTCGTCGGGCGCGATCACGCCGCCGGTTTTCAACGTCCAGCTGGGAAGAAAGCTTTCCTGCGTCTCAGTGGTCATTTTCATTTTCTCCCTATTCAAGTTTCGGGGGGCGCGCCGGGGTTTCGCGGAGTATGCTCCGCGCCGGCGCGCCGGGCCGCGCATGCAAGCGCGGCCGCGCCCTGCAAGGGGTGAGGAGGGGGCATAGCCCCTCCGGGCCGTTTAGCAACCTCTAAGAGACTCGATGCTTCACCTTCCTGCCATTGCCTCCGCGCCTCCCGACGCGGATTCCCTGTCCTGACTCTCCAGCTGCTGCGCGAGGGCGACGATCGCCTGGCTGAAACAAGCCATCGGGGCGTTCGTGATGCCGGCGCCGATCTGCCCGATTCCCGCTTCGCGGTGGGCGATGCCGGAGTTGATGATCGGCAGGATTCGCCGGTCCACCACTTTGCGCGCGTCGATCCCGGCGGGAACGCCGCGGAAGTCAAGCGCCGGTATGGTGAACGCCGGGTGACTGCCCACCGTGATGTGACCCATCGCCAGCGTGTTCTCCACTGCCTGCCGCGGCGTGCCGCCGACGAACTGCACGATCGCCGGCGCTGCCGCCATGGCAAATCCGCCCAGCCCGGCCGTCTCGGTGATCGCGCTGTCGCCGATATCGCGCGAGGCGTCCGCCTTGGAGTATCCCGCAAAGAACAGGCCATCGAGGTAAGGCGCGGTAGCGGTGAACCAGCGACTGCCGGTGCCGCTCAGGCGGATGCCGAACTCGGTGCCGTTGCGTGCCATCACCACCACCATGCTGCTCGCCTCGACGCCGGCCGCCGCCTCCAGCATCGCCTTGCACGCTGCCATGGCGACGTTGAGAAAGAAGTGATCGTTGCCGTTGATGAACTCCAGTACCTCGGCGGCCGTCCCCCCCGGCACTTCGGCGCGCAGCAGCCCGGGCGCGAGCTGCTTGAACAGCAGCGCGGAGGCGGCTGCGTTACGGTTGTGCATTTCATCGCCCATCTGCAGGGCACGGGCCATCAGGGGCTTGAGGGCGATCGGCCCGCGCCCGATCAGCGTTTTCTCCAGGGTCGGTCCCAGCACGCGTCCCATCCATTTGAGCCGCTCGATCACTTCCGGCCCGTTCGCGCCGTAGCGCAGTACCTTGCCGAGGCCCTCGTTCAGGTTGCAGAACGCACGGTTGCCGTGCGTCCGGTTGCGCACGATCCACACCGGCATCGATGGGCTGGTGACGCCAGCCATGGGGCCGACCGCGTCGTGTTCGTGGCAGGAGCCGAGCGCGATCTCGCCGCGTTCCGCCATCGCGCGCGCGGCCTCGGCGTCGCGCGCCCAGCCCTCGAGCAGGATGGCGCCGACGGCGGCGCCCTGCAGGGTCCCGCCCATGCGAGCCCAGGGCAGCGGAGGGCCGGAGTGAAGCAGAGTGCGCTCGCCCATCCGCGGGATGACCTCGCGCGCCAGAGCGATGCCCTCGATCACCGGCTCGGCCGCGATGTAGCGCTCGAACGCGGCCTGGTTCGCCTGGTCGACCTGCTTGCGTCCGGCGAGGAGCGCGACGGCACGCGCCGCCGCCGGCTCGCCGCCCGGCGGCTCCCACTGGACCCGCGTGACGGTGCCGCTGTTCGCCGCGATCGCATCGGCGAACGAGTTGAGGCCCACATTGATGACCGACAGGGTCCCGGACAGCAGCCCGCTCATCGGCCACCCTTTTCGCCGTGCCGCCGGCCGGCGATCGCCGCGGCCATGCGGGCCGCTCCGGCGTTACTGCCGGCCAGCATCACGCCCTCACCGTCGAGGGCTGCCTCCTGCTGGGTGAGACCTTGCGGATCTCCCGGGGTGCCGCAGACATACGCGACGAAGGCGATGCGCTGGCGGCGCCGGCCGGCGGCGGCGCGGGCGGCGCGCAGCGCGGGGATCATCTCCGCTGCCGGGTCGGGATGGCTGCCGAATCCGAGCACGACATCGAACAGGATGACCGCGACTTCCGCGTCCTGCGCCTCGCGCATGATGCGCTCGTTGCGAAAGCGGTGGTCGATCATGGGGTGCGGGCGTCCGCGGGTGAACACGTCATCGCCCAGGTCGACCAGGGTGTGGGCGCGGCTGTGCCACGGGTCGGCGAGCGCGTCCTCAGCGTGCAGCGGTGTGTTCGACCACACCTTGCCGAGCGCTTCACCGAGGATCAGCGCGGCCTCGTAGCAGAACGTGCCGCCGCTGTAGAGGCCGCGCACATAGCGCTGAGCGGCGGCGAGCCGCGGCACCCCCTTCAACCGCACCGGCGGCGACGCGCGCGGCGGGGCCTGTCCCTTCGCCAGCGCCACGGCCATCCGGGCGCCGTCTTCCAGCGTGCGCACCGGATGGAGGTTCTTCGCCCGCATCGTCGCGCGCAGCTCGCCGATGTCGGCGCCGAGGAAATCGATCACCACCGGCTTGCGTACTTTCGATGCGGCGGCGAGGACGCTGCGCGACACTTCCGCCGCCGGTGGCTTGGACACGAGCACGATCACCTTCGTGGCGGGATCCGCCGCCAGCGCGGCGAGCGCGCGCAGCATGGTGAGGCCTCCCACCTCCGTGCTGAGGTCGCGGCCGCCGGTGCCGATGACCTGCGACACCCCGAGGCCGAGGCGGTCGACCAGAACGCTCACCTGCTGCAGGCCGGTGCCCGAAGCGCCGATGCAGCCGATCGCGCCGCGGCGCACCCGGTTGGCGAAGCCGAGCGGCACACCGCCGATGATCGAGGTGCCGCAGTCCGGCCCCATGAGCAGCAGCGCGCGCTCGTTCGCCAGCCGCTTGAGCGCCACTTCGTCGGCGAGCGCAACGTTGTCGCTGAACAGCATGACGTTCAGGCCGAGCTCCAGCGCTTTGCGCGCTTCCGCGGCGGCGTATTCGCCGGGAACGGAAATGAGCGCGAGGTTCGCCTGCGGCGTCGCCTCGTGCGCCATGGCGAGCGAGCGGGGGGCCATGGCCTCGGGCCCATCGCCGGCGCCCGTGCTGCCCGGCGCAGCGGACTCCACGGCATGCTCAGCGTGCGCCAGCGCTGCCACAGCGGAGGCCTTGGTGTCGGCGCGCACGACGATCAGCAGATCAGTCGGCTCCGCCACGATGTCGCCGTCGATCAGACCGACCTCGCGCAGGAGGTCGAGATTGCCGGGGGTCGCCATGTTGGCCGACGCCTGGTCCACGCCCGGCAGCCGGCCCACCGCAGCGGCCAGCTGCATGAGCGATACCGAGTCGCGATAGGTGCTGCCGATGATCTTTGTTGCGATCACCATCTGATCAGTCCACGTTCCGAACAGTTCGCCATCCGGGTAAGGTTGCGACCCGGCCGAATTACGCTGAAGCGCCCGGGGGAGCCGGGGTTTCGCCGAGCATGCTCGGCGCCGGCGAGCCGGGTCGCGCCTGCAAGCGCGACCGCGCCCTGCAAGGGGGAGCCGGGGTTTCGCCGAGCATGCTCGGCGCCGGCGAGCCGGGTCGCGCCCTGCAAGGGCGGCGGGTCAATTAATCTCTCTTATGCGCCGACGTCGACGATTGCGATCGTCGGACCGCCGCCGTGCGGCCCCTGATGCATCGCGTCCACCGACACGAAGACTGCGGGATCGCCGATGGCCGCTGCGGCGACACCGCCCACCGCCGCCTTGGCGTGCCGATGGTGATGCACGTCGGAATCGTCCAGCATGATCTGGCGCCGGCCACGCAGCGTACCGCGCTGGTCCGCTTCGCATTTCATGAAGACGTTCACGACCCGCCCCTTCAGGTCCTCGGCACGCGCCCGCTCCGGCAACTCGAGGCCCGCGCTGCGAACGGCCGCGTAGATGCCGTCGATATCCAGCGCGTCCTTCATCACGCTGTGTCCGATGCGGAAGCGCCCGCCCGCTCCCTTCTTGTTCCCCAGCAGGACGATCTGCGCCGCATCCAGCTCGACCCCCGAGGAGCACGATGCGACCGAGGAGTAGAGATCCAGGTTCTTGCAGATGTCTTCGCCCGTATAGGCCTTCACTTCGCCCAGCGCCACGGCGATGCCGAGGCCGGTCGCGCCGTTCGACACACCCATCGATTCGTGCACGTCGCAGAACACCGTCTTGCCGCGCTTGTGCGCCTCGGCGATCGTATCGATCGTCAGCAGCGGCGTTTTCGTCTGCACATAATGGACATCGGCCGGGTCGTCGATACCGGCATCCTTCATGGCGAGGCGCACGCCCTGCGCCACCTTCTCGACCATGGCAGGGCGCCCGATGTCCTCGGGCAGAATCGCCGGCGACATCGCCGTACCGATGGCGAGGCGCGCGCGGTCGGCCGGGCCGCTCGCCGCGTTGCGCGCGAACACCGTCGCATGCGGCGTGATGACGCCGTCGCAGCCGCCCGACCAGACCATCGGGACCCGCTTGATCTCCTCCGCGGTTCGCTTGCCGTGTTTCAGCAGAACGGCGCGGAACGCCTGATCGGCGAGGATCCGTGTGAAGTCGTTCACCCCGCCATTGCCCTCGGTCTTGCCGATCACGGCGATGACCTGATCCGCGGTGAACTGTCCGGCGAGGATGCACTTCTCCATGCCGGAGGCATCCTGCACGGAGTTGAGAATGACCTTCGCGACTTCGATCGCCATCGACCCGCCCCCGCTGTCAGCTCCGGGTCATCTTATGCGCAATCGCGGAGCCCCGCAAACACGTTATAGATGCGCGCGGCGTTGCCGTGAAACACCAGACGCTGCTCTTCTTCGCTGAGGGAGGAGAGCGCCGCGCGCATGACGTCGACCAGCGTCGTGTAGCGGGTCCACAGCTTCTCGATGGGGAAGTTGCTGCCGAAGAGGCAGCGCGCGGGGCCGAACAGATCCAGCGTTTCGCGCACGACCGGCGCCCATAACTCGACGGAGCAGGCGTGCACGAACGTCCCCAGACCGGACAGCTTGGTCACGACGTTCGGGCAGCGCGCGAGCTCCTGCATGCCGCTGCGCCAGCGCGCCCAGCCTTCCGCGGAGTGGTCCTCGAGCATGCCGGCGTGGACGAGCACGAAGGTGCAATCGGGGAAGTCGCGGGCGAGCCGCGCTGCATCCGCCATCTGCGCGGCGAACACCTGCAGCTCGAACAGCAGGCCGCGGCGCGCCACCTCGCGCAGCCCGCGGCGCCAGGCCGGGTCGTCCGCAAGGTCCGGGCGGGCGGCGAAGCGGTACAGGGGGTTCGTGTGCCAGTGGAGCTGCTGGCGGACACCGCGCAATCCGCGAAACGCGAGCTGCCGGTCCAGCAGCTCGCCCACACCGGGCTGCGTCAGATCGGCAAAGCCGACGATTGCGGCGGGGAAGCGGGCGCCTTCCGCGGCGGCCTGCACCCACGCCACTTCATCCACCGCGCCGCCGGTGCGCCAGTTCGCCTGGACGTACACAGAGGCGACAACCCCGCACGGTCTTGCCTCGCCGAGATATTCGTCGATGAGGTAATCGCGCCGGATCGCCCCGTACTCCCCGAAGATGCGCGGCACCGGCGGCCCGGCCAGCCAGGGCAGCTCAGCCAGGGGCCAGATATGGTGGTGTGCATCGATGATCGGGCCGGTGTACATCGGGTGCGATTACAACACGAGGAAGCCAACACGAGGAAGCGTCGCCATCATCCGCCGTCATCATCGCGTCAGATCTCCTGCCCGCAGCAGCGGCTCGCCGTTTTGCGCGCGCTCGTCTCACGCATCGCGCATCACTTACCGGATTGACTTTCAGGGAGTGGAGTTTTAAATTTCCATTCGGGAGCGCGCAGGTGTTCTGGATGTTGTGGTTGCCATGATCGGGCCCCAAGGTGTCATCCCGACACCCGGGAACGAGAAGGCAGCAACGGCGCCGGGATCTATCAGCGTCGTAGCCCATCACGCGCCGTTCAATGCGGCGTATGGTGCCGGATCGAAACCCGGCACCGCCAAAGCCCCGCGTCCGCGGGGCTTTGCCATTTGGGCCCGTCCTTCGACAACGTGACTAGTCCACCCGGTGGATGCGTGCCCACCAAAGGTGCGGCACAGTCAATGCGCGTGCACGTTCGAGTGCAAGCGTCCGAGCTTCGCAGCGCCGGCGGTGTGCAGAGTCAGCATCCACCTACGTTTCGAGCGATCAGGTCGGGGCTTCGCGCACTCGGCGGCACGCACCTTTTTGCGTAAGTGCGCCGCGCGCACGCTCGTTGAAACGCGAGAGCAGGACGCGGTGAGCGCGACATTGCTGTAGAGCACCTGATGACGATACACGCCTGATGTGCAGCTGAATCCATGACTTGTGACGCCGAATTCACCTGTCCTGGCTCGGTTGTTGCGTTCGCAGTGAACATGCTGGTCGCCTCGAGGTTTTCCCTCGCCCCACAGCGAAGTTCGTCACGCGTCGCTCGTTGCAGCTGGTCGCGCTCTGACACCATCGGCGGACCCGCCTACACCCAACGAGAGGCGCAATGAAGATCGCACGAATGCCGGGGCTGGATGCGCTGCGCGGATGCATGCTGGTGCTGATGACCATCACCCACCTGCCGCTCCCCTTGAACGAGTACCTCGCGCAGCCGCTCGGATTCGTATCGGCCGCGGAGGGCTTCGTGTTCCTGTCCGCGTATCTCGCCGGCTTGATCTACGTGCAACGCGCG
>Ga0210394_10008206_pt1 | contig 10818 bp, 13 predicted proteins | sample IncBWC12MmetaG_FD_160121 | JGI IMG/M metagenome (GOLD analysis project Ga0210394, IMG submission 160121) | Forest soil microbial communities from Barre Woods Harvard Forest LTER site, Petersham, Massachusetts, United States - Inc-BW-C-12-M | ecosystem: Environmental > Terrestrial > Soil >... | reverse complement strand
CGCGACATAGCTCAGGCGAGCCTGGGCAACGTACCGACCGGCGAGCGATCGCTGCCGGTGATGGACACGTTCCTGGGCATCCTGCTGGCCGGTGGTGTCAGCCCCGAGGTGGCCAGCCTGTCGGTGGATATTCTCGCGCTCTACTTCACCGCGACCGCCTACGAGGAGAGCCTCACCCGCGCTACCGGCGGCGGTACGGACGCGAAGGCGCCGCACCACGATGAACTGCACGACTTCTTCTCGTCGCTGCCCCCGGCGCGGTTTCCCCATCTGGTCGCGATGGCGGGACCGCTCACCAGCGCTGACCGGGACGAGCGCTTCGAGTTCGGGCTCGACCTGCTCGTACGCGGGATCGCGTCCACCGTCCGGCCGCCCCGCGCCCGGTGCTGACGCCGCTTATCGCCGGTGCGGCGTCACTGCATTATCTCGACTATCTCGATCGGATCCCGCGGGCAAGCGTGACCAGCGGTGACCAGCACGAGGCCCTGACGGGCGCGCGCGGTCACCGCCTCGCCTGCCTCGTCGACGATCATCCAGCGGCGGTCGCCCGCGAGCCCCCACGGCTCGACGGTTGCGGTGCCGAGTTGCTCGCCCCGGCATGACTTGACCGGATAGCGGAACAGGCCGGTGCCGGTCGGCCTCACTGGTCGTCACCGCCGTGAGCCTCGTCCGCACTGCCCCGGCTGCTGAGAAGACGGCGAAAGGCATCCAAGCGCTCCGCCGTCGAATTGCCCTGCACGACCCACTCGTCGAGCCTGCATCCCGCGGCGGCGTGCAGGTGTTCGCAGCCCGGCGGGCACCGGGCAGCGCCGTCCTCCAGATCGGGGAAGGCCCACAGCATGTCGTCGGCTCCGACGTGAGCCAGGCCGAAAGAGCGGATGCCAGGCGTATCGATCACCCATCCGGACCGGTCCGGCAGCCGCAGGGCGACCGCCGAGCTGGACGTGTGCCGCCCCTTGCCGATCGCGCTGACGAGTCCGGTGGCGCGATGGGCGTCGGGGACCAGCGCGTTGATCAGCGTCGACTTGCCTACCCCGGAATGGCCGACGAACACTGATACCGAACCGGCCAGCCTCGCACGCAGTTCCGCCAGGTCGGACCCGCGCTGCAGCACGACGTGCGGTAGCTCCAGCTGCTCGTAGCGGGCCAGCGTCGCCGCTGGGCCGGCCAGGTCGGACTTGGTCAGGCACAGTACCGGCTCCATGCCGGCGGTCAGCGCAGCGACGACGCAGCGATCGATCAGCCCGAACCGGGGACCGGGCTCGGCCAGCGCGGTGACGATCATGAGCTGGTCGGCGTTGGCCACCACCACCCGCTCGAACGGGTCGCTGTCGTCGGCGCTGCGGCGCAGCACCGTCCGGCGTTCGGAAAGTCGCACGATCCGTGCCAGCGCGTCCGGCGCGCCACTCAGATCGCCGATCACGCTCACCCGATCCCCGACCGCGATGCCCTTGCGCCCCAGTTCACGCGCGCGCATGGCGGTCACCAGGACGTCCTCGCCGTCGGATTCGGTGTCCGCCAGTACGGTGTAACGCCCGCGATCGACGGTCACTACGGTCGCGTCGGTGGCCTCGGCGTGTGCGGGCCGCTGCTTGGACCTGGGCCGGCTGCCGTTTCGGGTCGGCCGAATCCGGACGTCGTCCTCGTCCCGGCGCCGGTTCTCACGGGTGCGGTCGGCCACACATCACCCGCTCGGGCTCAGCGCTGATCCGTGCCGCCGTTGATCCGTGCCGTCGAGCATCGCCGACCACATGCCGGTGAAGTCCGGCAGGGTCTTCGTGGTGGCCGCGATGTCGTCGACGCTGATCCCGTCGACAGCCAGGCCGAGGAGTGCACCGGCCGTCGCCATCCGGTGGTCCGCGTACGCCCGCCAGGTGGCTCCGTGCAGGGGTCGTGGGCTGATCGTCAGGCTGTCCTGCTCCTCGACGACTTCGCAGCCGACGCCGATCAGCTCGGTGGCAAGTGCCGCGACCCGGTCCGTCTCGTGGCCGCGGGTATGTGCCAGCCCGGTCAGCGTGGACGGGCTGTCGGCCAGCGCGGCCAGTGCGGCAATGACGGTGGCCAGTTCGGTGACGTCGCGCAGGTCGGCGGTGATGCCGTGGATCGTGCCGTCCCCGGCGACGGTCAGCGTGCCGGCGGCTATCGAAACCTGGGCGCCCATCCGGGTCAGCAGCCCGCGAAGCTGGTCACCGGCCTGGGTGGTGCTCGCCGGCCAGCCGGGGATCGACACCTCGCCGCCGCTGACCAGCGCCGCCGCCAGGAAGGGTGCGGCGTTGGACAGGTCCGGCTCGACCGTGACGTCGCGGGCTCCGATCCGCCCAGGCCGGACCAGCCAACTGGCCGGCCCCGTGGTGGTGACGTCGATGCCGGCCGCACGCATCACCTCGACCGTCATCTCCACATGGGGCAGGGACGGTACCGCGCGGGTGCCGTCGTGTACCAGTTCGATGCCACGCTCGAATCTGGCCGCGGCCAGCAGCAGGCCCGAGACGAACTGGGAGGAGTCCGAGGCATCCACTTCGACCAGGCCGCCGGCCACCGATCCGCTGCCGCGCACCGTGAACGGCATCCGGCCACGGCCTGCATCCTCGACGACGACGCCCGCCTGGCGCAGGCCATCGAGCAGCGTCCGCATCGGGCGGTCCCGGGCCCGGTCGTCCCCGTCGAAGGTGACTGCCCCGTCGGCCAGCGCCGCGACTGACGGCAGGAACCGCATGACGGTGCCGGCGAGCCCGCAGTCGATCACGCCGCCGTGGAGCGGTGCCGGGGTGATGAGCCAGTCGCCGCCGTCGTCGGTGATTCCGGCGCCCATGGCCCGCAGCGCGCCGGCCATCAGGTCCGTGTCCCGGGCGCGCAGCGGGCGGGAGATCCGTGAGGGCCCGTCAGCCAGCGCGGCGAGGACCAGGAACCGGTTGGTGAGGGATTTGGAACCTGGCAACGCAACTGTCGCACGCACTGCATGGGCCGCGCGGGGAGCGGGCCAGGGCTGTTTCGGCACGCACTCAGTCTGCCCGACAGCGCAAGTGAGCCGGGACCGACACACGAGCCGGTCATTGAACGCTGGTTGTCGAAATCGGGGGCACGATGGTGGCATGTGCGGTCGTTACGTCAACGTGGCGTCGACATCGGACCTGCAGGCCGAGTTCGACGTGGAGGAGACCATCGGCGAGGATCTGCCGCCGTCCTGGAACATCGCGCCGACCGACCCGGTGCGGATCATCACCCGCCGCCGGTCGCACGGTGGCGACGCCGAGCAGCCAGTCGTCCAGCTTCGTACCGTGCGGTGGGGACTCGTGCCCAGTTGGAGCCGCTCCCGCGCCACCGGCGCCAAGATGATCAACGTCAGGTCCGAGACGATGGCCACCAAGTTCAGGGTTCCCGCCGGCCGGCGGCGCGGGCTCTCGCCGTCGCTGGGCTACTACGAATGGCGGCGAGTAGGGCACGGGAAGGTGCCCTACTTCCTGCACGGCGCCGACGGTGAACTGCTCGCGCTCGCCTGCCTCTACGAGATCTGGCGGGACCCCGAACTACCTGATGGCCATCCCGACCGCTGGCTCTGGACCAGCGCGATCATCACCCGGCCGGCGACCGACGCGCTCGGCCACATCCACGATCGCTGCCCGGTCATCGTCCCGCCCGATCTGTATGAAGCCTGGCTCGATTGCGGCGGCGACCCGGCTGTCGCCCGGGATCTACTCGATCGGATCCCCGAACCGCACCTGCAACCGCGTGTGGTCGGCAGCGCGGTCGGCAACGTCGGCAGCGACGGTCCGGAGCTCATCGAGCCGGCCGCGATCGACCGCGATCGGCCGGTCCGGTGAACAGTGCCGCGACCGCCAGGATCGAGATCGTCACGCCGTCCGGGCCTGCCTGGGCGGACATCGACCGCCCCCCGACCGAGCTTGCCGGGCCGACGGCGCTGATGGTGCTGGGGCATGGCGCCGGTGGAGGCGTCGACGCGCCGGATCTGGTCGCGGTCCGCGACGCCGCAACCGCGGCCGGCATCGTGGTTGCTCGGGTGACCCAGCCGTACCGGGTGGCAGGCCGCCGTGCGCCGGCGCCGGCCGCCCGGCTGGACGAGGCGTGGCTCTGCGCGATCACCGCGATCACCGGTCAGCCCGGCCTGGCGGAGTTGGCCCTGGTCGTCGGCGGTCGGTCGAGCGGGGCGCGGGTCGCCTGCCGGACGGCCGCGCATACCGGGGCACGGGCTGTCGTCTCACTAGCCTTTCCGGTCCATCCGCCGGGCAAGCCGGAGCGATCCCGGCTGGACGAACTCGCCCTGCCCGGGACCCGGGTGCTGGTCGTGCAGGGCGACCGCGATCCGTTCGGCATGCCACCGAAGGCGCGCGGAAGGACGCTGGTCGTGATCGCGGGCGCGGATCACTCGCTGCGCAAGGATCCCGCCGGGGTCGCCGCCGCCGTGGTCGACTTCGTGGTCGGCGTTTCGGTCAGCTAGTGCTGATCGAGGCCGTCGTCGCCGCCGCCAGCCGGACGAGGTCGGCGGGCGCGAGCTCCAGCTGCAGGCCGCGCCGGCCCGCCGAGACGAACACGGTGCCGTGCTCGAAGGCAGTGGAGTCGACCACTACCGGCAGCCGGGTGCGCTGGCCGAGCGGCGAGATCCCGCCGATCACGTAGCCGGTCGCGCGCTGCGCAACCCGCGGGTCGGCCAGTTCGGCCTTCTTGCCCTCCCGCGCCGCGGCCAGCGCCTTCAGGTCGAGTCGACCGGACACCGGCACCACCGCACAGCACAGGGTGGCGTCCACCGAGGCGATGAGGGTTTTGAAGAGGCGAGCGGGTTCGATGCCCAGTGCGGCAGCGGCCTCGTCACCGAATCCGTCCGCACGCGGATCGTGCCGGTAGGGGTGCAGGGTGTACGGCGCCCCGTCGAGTAGGAGCAGCGCGGTCGCCGGGGTTCCCGTTGCCACGCCGGCAACGTTACCGGCGTGGCGGGAATGCCGACGTGGTAGCTGCCTGTTCAGTTGGCTAGCGCACCACTGGGGGGTTAGATGTCTGTACTGAGCGCACAGCGTCCCGTCGCCGTGCTGGAACCGGGCGGGCCGGGCAGGATCTTGGTCCGGCGGCTGCCCGGGTTGTCGCCGGTCGTATCCTCCACTCAAGACGCTGCGAACCACGCGCGTGCCAGAGAGGATCGCATGCCAGCCGAAGAGACGGTGGAAGAGCGCCGGGCCCGATTCGAGCGGGACGCGCTGCCCTTTCTGGACCAGCTGTACGCGGCCGCCATGCGGATGACACGCAATCCCTCCGACGCCGAGGACCTCGTCCAGGAGACGTTCGTCAAGGCGTTCGCGGCATTCCACCAGTTCACCGAGGGCACCAACCTCAAGGCGTGGCTGTACCGCATCCTGACCAACACGTTCATCAACAACTACCGGAAGAAGCAGCGCCAGCCGCTCGAGTCGAACGCTGAGTCGATCGAGGACTGGCAGCTCGCCCGGGCCGAATCCCACACCTCGACCGGTCTCCGGTCGGCAGAGGTCGAGGCACTCGACCACCTGCCGGACTCGGCCGTGAAGAACGCGCTGCAGCAGCTGCCGGAGGAATTCCGGCTGGCGGTCTACCTGGCTGACGTCGAGGGGTTTGCCTACAAGGAGATCGCCGAGATCATGGGAACGCCGATCGGTACCGTCATGTCGCGCCTGCACCGTGGCCGGCGCCAACTGCAGTCGCTGCTCGCCGACTACGCCCGCGAGCGTGGCCTGATCCCGGCAACCGTCGGGGAGGTGTCCTGATGGCCGGCATGCCCGCGGGCTTCGGGCCAGGCGGTCTGGACTGCGAGGACGTGCTCAAGGATGTCTACCTGTTCATCGATGACGAGCAGGATCCGACCCTGATGGCCCGGATCCGGCAGCATCTGGATGGTTGCGCTCCGTGCCTTCGGGAGTTCGGGTTGGAGCAGGACGTCAAGTCACTGGTGGCGCGCTGCTGCGGTGGCGATGTCGCGCCGCAGGCGCTGCGTGCGAGCATCAGGACGCGGCTGACGCAGGTCGCACTGGAGACCTCCTACGTCGAGTTTCGGGCTGACTGAACGGGCCGAGGCTGAGGAAGACCCCAGCGGGGGGCGGTCGACGCGCGCCGGTCGGGTAGCTGTGGAAGGCTGATCGACAATGTCCGCGCTCTCGGATCTTCTCGCCGCGAGAACCACACTCGACGACAAGCAGGTCAGCCACATTCAACGGCTGGTCGGCGAGTGGCAGTTGCTTGCCGACCTCTCCTTCGCCGACCTTCTCCTGTGGGTGCCCGTCGGTCCGGATGCGCTGCTCTGCGCGGCCCAGTGCCGCCCCACGACCGGTCCGACGGCATATGTGAATGATCAGGTCGGAGACGTTGCCAAGGGCAGCCGCGCTGATCCGATGCTCATCGCGCTGCGCGAGGGGCGGATCTTCAGGGAGACCGACCCGAACTGGGACGGCGACCTGCCCATCCGCCGCGAGGCGATTCCGATCCGGGTCGGCGACTCGCTGGTCGCGGTGCTCGGCCGAGACAGCAACCTGGCCAGCATCCGCAGTCCCAGCCAGCTCGAGCTCGTATACCTGCAGAGCGCGGCCGACCTCGCGGTGATGGTCGCCGACGGCAGCTTCCCGGGGGAGCCGCTCGAAGGCGAGGAGGGCTCCGGTCCCCGGGTCGGCGACGGCATGGTCCGGGTCGAGCGGGACGGCACGATCCTCTACGCGAGCCCGAACTCCCTGTCGGCCTTCCGGCGGCTGGGTATCACCGGTCAGGTGCTCGGTGAGCCGGTGAACACGCTGACCAGCACGGTGGCCGACGATCCTTTCGACGCCAGTGACCTGGCCGTCGCGGTCGGGGAGGCGATCGCCGGCGGAAATCCACGCAGCATCGAACTCGACGGCGGCGGTGCGACGGTGATGTTCCGGGCGCTGCCGTTGCGTCCCCGGGGCGAGGCGCTGGGAGCGCTGGTGCTGATGCAGGACGTCACCGAGTTGCGCCGCCGGGACCGGCAGATCCTCAGCAAGGATGCGACCATTCGTGAGATCCATCACAGGGTGAAGAACAACCTGCAGACCGTTGCCGCGCTGCTGCGGTTGCAGGCTCGGCGGGTTGGAATTCCTGAGGCCAGGGAGGCGCTGGAGGAGTCGATGCGCCGGATCGCCTCGATCGCGCTCGTGCACGAGACCCTGTCCGTTTCCCCGGACGAAGACGTGGAGTTCGACGAGATCGTCGACCGGTTGCTGGGCATGCTGGCCGACGTCACCGGGGCGCAGGGGCAGATCGCGCTCAGCCGCGACGGCACGTTCGGGCAGCTCCCCGCGGAGATCGCGACGTCCCTGGTGCTGGTGCTGACCGAGCTCGTCCAGAATGCTGTCGAGCACGGTTTCGCGCCGGGGACGCCGGGGACGACGGTAGTCGGCGTCCAGCGGGCCCGGGGCAACCTCACCGTGCGGGTAGTCGATGACGGGAGGGGACTGCCAGCCGGATTCAGTGCCCATGGCAGCGACCGGCTCGGCCTTCAGATCGTGTACACGCTGGTCGGGGCTGAGCTTGCCGGCACGATCGACATCCGAACCCGTACTGACGGGGAACGCGGGACCGAGGCCCTGCTGGTCATCCCGCTGACGCGCCGGGCTTAGCCGAGCCGGGCCCTGGCCCTGGCGTTCCGGCGCTTGAGCGCGCGACGCTCGTCCTCGGACAACCCACCCCAGACACCCGCGTCCTGCCCGCTCTCCAGAGCCCAGGCCAAGCAATCCTGGATGACCGGGCAACGGCGGCAGACGGCTTTGGCCTGCTCGATCTGGAGCAACGCGGGTCCGGTGTTCCCGATCGGGAAGAAGAGCTCCGGATCCTCGTCACGGCAGATCGCGCGGTGACGCCAGTCCATGGGTGGTTCTCCTATCTCGGCTGCGAGGGCAGCATTGGTTCTCTTGGCAGAAAGAGGTCGGTTTCACTTGCTTGTGAATTCTTTCACGAGCGGTGCCCTAGTTCAAGCATTCGGGCGAAGAGTGCGCGTCACGTCACGCCGACAGCCGGTCGAGGCCTGCCGCGATGCGCGGCGTGCACAAGCCTTGCTGATCCTTGCCCTCCGGGCAAGAAGATCCAGAGCAAATCACCCTCGAATACTCGATGAGTATCGTTTCCGTAGCTGGTTAAAACAGTCTATATCATGATACGGATTGCATCCGGAACGGACCTGAACGTCACCTCGCGTCTCGGTCCGATCAGGTCACCGTCCACCTGCAACATGACCGGTTCGTCAGCGTGCAGTATGAATCCGGGCAGATCGTGTAGCAGCATCGCACTGCGACCGGCCAGCTTGGGCGTTCGGCGCGTCATCTGGCCGAGGGCGTAGACGACGCCGGCGGTACCCATCCTGGTGCGGCCGTAGACGTCCAGGCCGTGCGCGAATGACGCCTGCGGTGTCGCGCGGAGCGCCCGATCGCCGAGGTAGGTCCACGGGTCGGCATTCGCGACGATGGCCATGTGGATCCCCCGGTGCGTCGTGCCGTCGGGCAGTTCCAGCCGTAACAGCGGGTGGCGCCGGTCGGCCGCGAAGAACTCACGCAGCCCCGCCCGTGCATACAGCGCGGCCGTCGACCTGTGGCCGCGACTGCGCTCCCGTTCGACCCGGGCGATGACCGCGGCGTCGAATCCGACGCCGGCCGCGAAGATGAACCACCGGTCGTCTGCTCGCCCGATGCTCACGCCCCGGGTCCGCCGCTCGCGCACCGCGTCCAGCAGGACTCCGGTCGCTTCGATCGCGTCGTTCGGCAGGCCGAGCGCACGGGCGAAGACGTTGGTCGAGCCGGCCGGGACGATGCCGAGCGCCGGGACACGGTCGTGCACTCCGTCGGTGAGCAGTCCGTTGACGACCTCGTTGACGGTGCCGTCGCCACCGAGGGCGACGACCGCGTCCATGCCGTCACGCATCGCCCGGCAGGCCAGGGCCGCCGCGTGGCCACGATTGCTGGTGCGTTCGATCTGCAGCTCCGCCGTGCCGCCGAGCGCGTGGGCGAGCACGTCGCGTCCGCGTTCGGTCGTCGCGGTGGCGCGTGGGTTCACGACGACCAGGACGCGCACGCGCTCAGCGTACCGGCGCGGGACGACCGGCGATGCTCGGCCGCTCGGTCGGTATGGTGCATCGGTGCCCGATTCAGATCCGCGGGGTACCCGCGGCATGTCAGGTCCGCGTGGCCCCGGTGCTGGCGGACGGCCTGATATTCCGGCGCCGCCGACCCAGCTCAAGCTCGCGGTCGGCGTCACCATGCTCGAGGCGCTGGCGCTGCTCGCGTTGTCGGTGCTGCTCGCCGTCAAGGCCCTCACCGGGCACCCGCACAGCGTCGCCGGTGCCCTGCTCGGCGCGGCCCTGGCGCTGCTGTGCGCGGTAGTGCTGGCCCTGTGCGGTCGCGGCCTGCTCGCGCTGCGCCCGGCCGCTCGCACCCCGGTCGTAGTGCTCGAAGTGCTCGCGCTGCCCGTCAGCTACGACCTGAGCTTCCAGGCAGGTCGGGTCGGTTACGGTGCGCCGATCCTGGTCGTGGCACTGGTCGTGCTCTACCTGCTGTTCACGCCGCCGGTTCGGGCCGTGATCGACCGCGAGATGTGACGCCGCTGGCCGGTTGGTCGGGCTAGGGTGCGGTACCGCCGAGCTCGCCCATCTGGCCGGGCTGGCCCATTTCCCGCAGGCGACCCAGGCTGCGCGACACCAGCCGTGAAACCTGCATCTGTGAGACGCCGACGATCTCCGCGATCTCGGTCTGGGTCTTGCCCGCGACGAAACGAAGCAGCAGGATCTCGCGTTCGTTGGCGGGCAGGGCATCGAGCATCGGCCGCAGCAACGCCCGCAGTTCGACCTGCTCCAGCCGATCATCGGTCATGCCCACGATCGGGTTGTCCGCCGGGTCACGGCCGGGCTCGCTCAATGCTTCCAGCGGCAGTCCGGCATAGGCCCGTGAGGCGTCGAGAGCTTCGATGACATCGTCCTCGGGCACGTCGATCCGCCGTGCGAGTTCGGCCACCGTCGGCGCCCGGCGGAGCTCCTGGGACAGATCCGCCCTGGCCCGGCCGATCGTGGTCTGCAGCTCCTGTGCCCGCCGGGGCACCCGGATCAGCCAGCCCGCGTCGCGGAAATGCCGCTTGAGTTCGCCCAGGATCGTCGGTGTCGCGTAGGTCGAGAACTCCAGGCCCCGCTCGGGCTCGAACCGGTCGATCGCCTTGATCAAGCCGATGCTGCCGACCTGAATCAGGTCGGCGAGCGGTTCGTTGCGGCCGGCAAAGCGGCGGGCGAGATGCTCGACGAGCGGCATCTGCAGCGCGACGAGGCGTTCCCGCAACGGCTGGCGACGCGGATCGTCGGCCGGTAGCGAATGAAGCTCGACGAGCAACCGGGAGGCCTCGGCGCGGTTGTGCTCCCGACTTGATCGCTGAGCCCGATCCGAGTTCTGGCCGGCGTCGGGACTCGTAGTCACCTTGCCGCGTCCCCGCGATTCTTGGTCAGCGTGATCGAGAGCTCGCCGTCTGCGTTGCGGAGGTCAACCGCGGTCGACAGCGCGGCAAGAACCGTCCAGCCGAATCCGGTGCGATCGGGTTCGAACCCCGGCGGAGCCGGGACGCTGGAGGTGACGACCAGGCTGCCGGGGCTGAGTACGAAGCCGGTGGTGAGGAACGAACCGACCGCCGCCGGTCCGAGCAGCAGTGCGCATGCCTCGTCCACCGCGATCCGGAGGTCCTCGATCTCGTCCAGGGTCAGGTCGCAGCGCGCGGCAAGGCCGGCCGCGACGGAGCGCAGGACCGCTATGTAGGCGCTGTCGGCCGGTACCCGCAGTTCGACCTCGCCGGAGCCCAGTTGGG
>Ga0210394_10008205_pt1 | contig 10818 bp, 11 predicted proteins | sample IncBWC12MmetaG_FD_160121 | JGI IMG/M metagenome (GOLD analysis project Ga0210394, IMG submission 160121) | Forest soil microbial communities from Barre Woods Harvard Forest LTER site, Petersham, Massachusetts, United States - Inc-BW-C-12-M | ecosystem: Environmental > Terrestrial > Soil >... | reverse complement strand
GTAGTTCACCACATGGCCGACGCGCTCGACGTCAAGGCCGCGCGCGGCCACGTCGGTGGCGACCAGGATATCGATCTGGCCCGCCTTCAGGCGCGCGACCGTGCGCTCGCGCTGCGATTGCGGAATGTCGCCGTTGAGCGGCGCGGCAGCGAAGCCGCGCGCTTCGAGTTTTTCCGCAAGTTCCACCGTCGACTGCTTGGTGCGGGTAAACACCAACATGCCGTCGAAAGTCTCGGCCTCGAGGATGCGCGTCAGGGCGTCGAGCTTATGCATGCCGCTCACCACCCAATAGCGCTGTCTGATATTGGTCGCGGTGCTGGTCTTGCTCTTGATGGTGACTTCGACGGGTGAATGCAGGTGCTTTTGCGCGATGCGGCGGATCGGCGCGGGCAGCGTGGCGGAAAAAAGAGCAACTTGCCGCTGCGGCGGTGTTTGCTCGAGGATGCTTTCGACCGCATCGACAAAGCCCATCTGCAGCATCTCATCGGCCTCATCGAGCACCAGCAGGGTCAAACCGCCGAGCTTCAGGGTGCCGCGATTCATGTGATCGATGACTCGTCCGGGCGTGCCCACCACCACATGCACCCCACGGCGCAAGGCGTTGAGTTGCGGCTGATAGCTTTGACCGCCATAGATCGGCAGCACGTGGAACCCCTTCAAATGCGCGGCGTAGCGCAGAAAGGCCTCCGCTACCTGCAGGGCAAGTTCGCGAGTGGGCACCAGCACGAGAACCTGCGGCTCATGCCGCTCAAGATCGATTTTAGTCAGCGCAGGAAGTGCAAAGGCCGCCGTCTTGCCGGTGCCGGTTTGCGCTTGACCCAGCATGTCCTTGCCGGAAAGCAGCACGGGAATAGTCTGGGCCTGGATGGGCGAGGGCGACTCATATCCGACATCGGCGAGCGCGCGCAGCACCGGTTCCGAAACGCCCAGATCTTGAAAGCTCGCGCTGCTGACGATCGTGTCCGCCGGGACTGCACTCATGGAAAATGCCTCGAGAAGGGAGCCGCAAGTCTAGCGGTTTGCACGCGTATTGCTACCATGCGCTCATGGGACGCATATTCGAAGTCAGAAAGCATGCGATGTTCGCGCGCTGGAACCGCATGGCCAAGCAATTCACTCGCATCGCGAAGGATATCGCGATCGCGGTCCATTCCGGCGGCCCCGACCCCGCGTCGAACCCCACGCTGCGACGCGTGCTGCAGAACGCGCGGGCCGTCAACATGCCGAAGGACAAAACCGAGGCGGCGATTCGGCGCGCCTCGGGCAAGGACGCGGCCAACTATGTGGAAACCCTTTACGAAGGGTACGCCCCGCACGGCGTTGCGCTGCTGGTCGAAACCGCCACCGACAACCCCACTCGAACCGTCGCGAGTTTGCGCAATATTTTCATGAAGGGCGGCGGCAACCTCGCCACCAGCGGCAGCGTCAGCTTTCTGTTCAAGAAAATGGGCGTGTTCCGCCTGGACCCCGTACAGGTCAAGGATCAAGATGAGCTCGAACTGGATCTCATCGATTACGGTCTCGAGGAAATGGGCGACAGCACCGGCGAGAAAGGTGAGCCGCAGTTGGTAATCCGGTGTGCTTTCCATGATTTCGGCAGGCTGCAGGAGGCGCTCGAGCGGCGTGCTATCGCACCGCTGTCTGCGGAGCACGAGTACATCTGTTCCGTGCCGATCGAGCTGCCGGAAGATCAGGCGGCGGAAGTTCTAGCCTTGATCGATAAACTCGAACAGGACGATGACGTACAGAAAGTGTTTCATACCCTGGCCTGAAGAGATGAAGATTTTTTAATCCGTCCCGGCCGGGGCCTGCTGACTGCCTTAAGCTTTTTTCATTCTGTCATCGCCCATCATCCCCCGACGTTTCACTGCTTGAGAGCTAAAACTTTTGGAGGATGTCATGAGCAGGTTAATTAAGTTATTGATTCCGTTATGTATTTTGGCAATGAGCGGCTGCGTGGTCGCGCCCTATGGCTACCGCGGATACTACGGTCCGCGAGTTGCGGTGGTTGCTCCCGCACCCGTGGTGGTCGTACGGCCGTATCGTTAATGCAACGTTTCTGCGGCGGAGCGGACGGGTGAGATACTTCGCGCTCCTATGGCGACTCACCCGTTCCGCATCGTCAACGTCTTCACCCGTTCCCAGGGTGCGTTGACCGGAAACCCTCTTTGCGTATTTGAGAACGGCAGCGGCCTCGAGCCCGAAGTCATGCAAGGCTTGGCGCGCCAATTCAACCTGTCGGAAACCACCTTCATCCTGCCCTCGTCGCGCGCCGATGCGCGGGTGCGAATATTTACGCCGAGCTACGAGATGCCCTTCGCGGGACACCCCACCCTCGGCACGGCGCAGGTGTGCCGCGCGCTCAGCCCAGGCAAGGACGTACTGGTGTTGGAGATGCAGGCCGGTCTGATCCCGGTGCGCGCGCAAGGCAATCGCTGGACTCTGACTGCCGTGGCGGCCACCTGGCGTGAACTCGACGCGCCGCGCGAAGAATTGGCAGCTGCTCTGGGAATCAATGAGTCGGATATCGGCGAGCGGCCTTTATGGATGAAGGCGGGCAAGGAGCAGCTGGTGGTGCCGCTGACTTCAGTCGAAGCGGTGGGGCGCGTGTCCCCGGTGCCGCAGCGGCTGCAAAACATCCGCAGCGAGGAGGGCCAGAGCATGGCCTACGTGTTTTGCATGAACGGAGCGGAGCGCGCGCTGGCGCGGTTCTTTTTTCCTCAAGGCGGCGCAATCCTGGAAGACCCGGCCACCGGCTCCGCCACCGCCAACTTCGGCGCATGGTGCTTGGCCATGAAACGAACCCTGCCGGTTCACATGCAGATCTCGCAGGGAGAATATGCGGCCCGGCCCTCCGATCTTTTTCTCGAGGTGACCGCTGAGCGGCAAATCTTGGTCGGCGGCGACGTCATCGAGGTCGGCAGGGGGACAATCACGCTTTGATGGTGTCTCGCGCCCAGCGAACCACCGGCGTGAGCCGCGGCGCCACCATCGAGAGCGCCTCGTCAAACGTCACCCAGCGCGCCTCGTGGTGTTCAGGTCTGCCCAGTTCGGGGTTGATGGGCAGCCGTACCTGCGTATCTTCGCTTCGAGCCAGGTAGTACCGGGCATACTTCCCATTGTTATACGGTCCGGTTTCCACAAAATCCATGCCCCAGTCGAACGCCAGGTTTTCCAGCGTTGTTTCCTCGCGCACCTCGCGCAATGCCGCGTCCATGGGTGCCTCGCCCGGCTCAACCATCCCCTTGGGAAAGTCCCAGTTTTTATAAGCCCGCAGCAGCAGAACCTGCGCCTGGTCCTGCTTGCTGTGCACCACCACGACGCCGGATGAGAGTCGCTGCGGATGCGCGGCGGCCATGCTTCACGCCGCCACGGTTTTGGGCTGTCGAATCTGGTGATCGAACGCACTGAGCGAGGCCTTGGCGCGTTCGCCCAGCTTGACTTCGATGAGATCGCCCCGAACCAGGCTTTCCGCGCGCTGCGAATTCATGACCTCCACATCATACGTGCTGAGAGCGGATACCGACTCGATGTCGTTCGGGGACGAGTAATGCAAACCGAGCGTCATCATGGCGGCGGGGTCACTATTTATATAATTGTTTTCACAGTTTTGATAGACTTCATCTATGGTGAAAATCCCATGAATCTCAAGGATCTGAAATATCTGGTGGCGCTGGCCGATACCGGGCATTTCGGCAAGGCGGCCGAGCGTACATTTGTAAGCCAGCCGACCCTGTCGGCCCAGTTGAAGAAGCTGGAAGCGTATCTCGGGGTCAAATTGGTCGAGCGCCAGCCCAAGAACCTGCAGCTCACCGAGGTTGGCAAGCAAGTTGTGGTGCGTGCGCGGCGCATGCTGGAGGAGGGCGGGGAAATCATCGCGCTCGCCCGCAGCAATGGCGATCCTCTGGCCGGTCAGCTAAAGGTGGCGCTCATCCCGACAATAGGACCCTATTTGCTGCCGCGCGTCATGCAAAAGCTGCGCAAAACCCTGCCCAACTTGCGGCTCATGCTGTACGAATACCAGACCGAACCGCTGCTGAAACGCCTGCGGGACGGGGAAATCGACCTGGGCATCATGGCGCTGCCGGCACCGCAGGACGGCCTGGAATCGCGCGCGCTGTACCAAGAAGCCTTCACCGTGGCGCTGCCCAACAATCACCCTCTGACCGCCAAATCCACCATCAAGGTACAGGACCTCAAAGGGCAGACCTTACTGCTGCTGGAAGATGGTCACTGTTTGCGCGATCAAGCGCTGGATGTTTGCAGCCGGGTCGACGTGCACGAGGCCGAGGATTTTCGTGCGACCAGTCTGGAAACGCTGCGCCAGATGGTGGTTGCGGGTCTTGGCATTACCTTGCTGCCCGAGCTGGCCGTGGAGGCGCCGTTCGGGTCCCAGCGCGGCATGACCATACGGCAATTCAACAAACCCGCACCGGCCCGGACCGTGGGAGCGGTTTGGCGCAAGTCCAGTACGCGCGCAGCCGCCATCGCCGCCGTTTGCGAGGCTATGGGTTCGCGCAATTCGTGACGGGCGTCTCAGCCCCGGCAGGCCGCCAAAGCATCTGCCGATCATTTCACATATTGCGCACGCCCGACGCGGCAATATAGGCGACGAGGAATTTCTCGTCATGAACGCCCGCACAATTTCACCAGGAAAACCGGCATCCGCGCCCGCCTCGCCGCGCTTCGATCGCAAGTTCATCGAGGACCACAAGCTCGTGGACCGCTACCTGGAGAACAAACTGCCGGTCAAGGGCGCACGCGATCTGGAGAATTGGTGCCGCGCCCACCCGGACTACCTGAACGAGCTGCAGCTGGCAGAGCGTGCGCATGCCAGCCTCAAGCTGCTGGAAGCCAGCGGCCGGCCGCAAGACCTGGGCGATCCACAGCCCCCGTGGTGGAAGACCATTTATGTGCTGATCGGCTTGTGCGTCGTGACGTTCATCAGTCTGGTGGCCTGCTGGGTGTTGGTCGGAAAATACGCAATCCTGCAGGGACGACTCGAGGACGCCAAGCGAGTGAAGGATCAGGGCTCCTTGGTGCAGCCCGCGACCGCGACCGTCAAGTACATCGCTCCGGATCACGCGCCGGGCATTGACCGCGCGAAGATAACCTTGAGCCGGACCGCACCGCAGTTGATGGATGTGCACATCGACCTCGGCTACACGCAGAAACTCATGCAATTTCGCATGATCGTCGATAAGAAAGACCAGGGGCGCGCGCTGATCCTCAACGACCTGCTCAAGGATTCGAACGGTGAACTGCGCCTGACGGTGAATTCCACCGGGCTGTCGGCCGGCATCTACACCGTGCGAATCGAAGCGCTGCCGCCGCGCGGGATTCCGATTCCCATCGGCTGGCTGCTGCTCGAGGTGCAGTAAGCCGCTATTCGTCCCGCAGCGTCACGATGGGCGGAGTATTGACCACGCTGCGCGTCGCGAGCGTGCCGCTCAAGCCCACCAGAATCGTGCCGCACAGGAGACCCAAGACCCACAGCCATGGGTCCAGCGTGAACTCGAGCGAAAACAGGCGGCGCGCCAATATCCAACCCACTCCCGTGGCGCCGAAAGCGGCCAAGGTCCCGGACAGAAAGCCGAGCGCCGAGAATTCCGCAGCCACCCCTTGCAGCACGGTGCCGCGGCTCGCGCCCAATGTCCGCAGCATGGCGCTCTCGTAGCGCCGTTCGTCGCGGGTCGATTGCACCGCCGCCAGCAGCACCACGATTCCGGCCGCCAGCGTAAACAGAAACACGTACTGCACCGCCAATGAGGCGCGATCGATGATGTCGCGAATCTGTTGGAGAATGGCGTCGACATCGAATACGGATATGGTCGGAAATTGGCGCACGAGTTCGGCCAGAGACGCTCGCTGCGCGGCGGTCAGAAAGATGCTGGTCATATAGGTTCCGGCCGCTCCGTCCAACAGTCCCGGCGGAAACACCAGGAAGAAATTCGGCCGGAAGCTGTCCCAGCGAATTTTGCGGATGCTGGTCACTTGCGCGCTCAGCGTCTCGCCGGCCACGTCGAAGCTCAAGCGGTCACCCACCGCCAGGTGCAGCGCATCGGCATATTCCGAGGAGATGGATACCAGGGGCTTGCCCGCATCGGCCGCCGTCCACCAGCGCCCCGCGATCAACTGGTTGTCCTCCATCATACCTGCCGACCAGGTCAGGTTTTGCTCGCGCTCCACGTAACCTTTGGCGACGTCGCCGCGAAGTTTCAGCGATTGCGCGGGTTGCGAATTGATGGCGGTGATGCGCGCACGCACCATGGGATACATCTGCGGCGAGCCAAAACCATGCGATTGTAGGAATTCCTGCAGCGCCTGGCGCTGCTCCGGGCGGATGTTCACCAGAAAGTTGTTCGGCACATCGCTCGGTAGGCTGCGCCGCCAGTCGGCGAGCAGATCGCCCCGCACCACGGCGAGCAGCAGCAGCACCATCAATCCCAGGCCGAAGGCGACGATCTGCACCACGCTGCCGGTGCCGCGGCGCGAGACGTTGGCCAAGCCGTAGCGCCACGCCACTCCCACGCCGCCGCGCAATCGGCTGGTCAGGCGCACCAGCGCGTAGCCCGATGCAGTCAGCACCAGGCCTACGCCCAAGACTCCGGCCAAGACATTCAATACCAGCTCGCTGTCTCGCACCATGGTCCAGAGAATCGCCGCCAACGCCGCGAGCGCCAGCAGGTAGCTCACGCCGTAGCGCAGCGGCGGTGCGCTCACGGTCTTGCGCAGCACCCGCGCCGGCGGTGTGTTCTTCAATTGCAGCAACGGAGGCAACGCAAAGCCGATGAGCATGGCCAACACCGTCACCAGCGCAATCGGCAGCGGCGCCAGCGAGGCGGCGGGAAGCTCGTTGCGTATGAGACTTTTCAGCAGCCACACCAGTCCGACCTGCGCGAGGTAGCCGAGCATTGTCCCGATGGCAACCGCGAATAGAGCGAGCAACGTCAATTCGATGATGGAGATCCCCAGCACGAAGCCCTGCGCGGCGCCCATGCACTTCATCAGTGCGACGGCATCGATGTGGCGCGACGCGTAGCGGCGCGCACCCATGACCACCGCCACCGCCGCAAGCAGCACCGAGGCGAGGCTGGCGAGATTCAGGAATCGGCTGGCGCGATCAATGGCGGAATTGAGCTGCCGGCTGGATTCTTCGACATCGCGCAGCCGTTCACCCGGCGCTTTGGCTGCTTCGAGATATTCGCGGAAGGCGGCGACCGCCGCAGGGGCCCCCGCGAACAGGGCCGCGTAAGTGGCCCGGCTGCCCGGCTGAATGAGCTGCGTGGCGGCGAGATCTGAATAATTGAGCAGCACCGCGGGCGCCAGATTGACGAAACCGGTCCCCTGGTCTGGCCGGTAGTCGAGAACCTGGGTGACGCGGAACGAGGAGGCGCCAATTCTCAAGGTCGCTCCCAGATCGAGTTTCAGGTGCGCGATGATGCGCGAGTCGACCCACACCTCGCCCAGGCCAGGCACGCGATCGGTGCTTCGCGCGATGCCGAAAGGGTTATCCGCGATGCGCAGATGGCCGCGCAACGGATAGGTTGCAGTTACCGCATTGAGCGCTGCCAACTGGCTCAGGTTCCCGCTGAATATCGCGGTGGGGAAGGAAACCACTTGTGCGCTTTCGATGCCCCGGGCGCGCGCCTCGATGAAATACCGCGCAGGAATTGGATTTGGCGACTCCAGGCGCAGATCGGCTGCCAGCACCTCAGCCGCTTGCGCGCGCACACCCTGCGAAATTCGGCTGGTGAAGAAGCCAACCGCCGTCAGCGACAGCACCGCCACCACGAGTGCCAGCAGCAACACGGAAAGTTCGCCGGACTTCAAATCGCGCCAAAGATTGCGTAACGCGAATCGCAGAGCTTGCATCAGTTCACCGTGTGCCCGGCATCGAGTTGCAACATTCTATCGCAGCGCCCCGCCAACGTTCGATCATGCGTGACCAGCACCAATGTGCTGCCGGTGCTGCGATTCAAGTCGAACAAGAGATCGGTGATGCGCTGGCCGGTCGCGGTATCCAGATTGCCGGTGGGTTCGTCGGCGAACAGCACGGCCGGCCGGGTCACGAACGCGCGTGCAATCGCGACGCGCTGCTGCTCGCCGCCGGACAATTGCTTCGGATAGTGCGCCAAGCGCGGCGTCAACCCCACCTGCTCGAGCGCGGCGGCGGCAGCGGCGCGCGCGTCGCGCCTGCCGCCAAGTTCAAGCGGCAGCATGACGTTTTCGATGGCCGTGAGGGAGGGGATCAGATGAAACGACTGAAACACGAATCCCACATGCTTGCCGCGAATCATGGCGCGGCCATCTTCGTCGAGTGCAGTGAGATCGATGCCGGCGATCAGCACGCGCCCGGTGCTCGGGGAATCGAGTCCCGCGAGCAAAGCCAACAAGGTGGATTTGCCTGCGCCCGACGCGCCGACGATGGCCAGGGTTTCGCCGGTTCGCACACTGAGGCTCACATCGGCGAGAATGGTCAGCGGCCCCGCGGGGCTTGCGACTGTCTTCGATACATTCTTGGCTTCGAGAACGATTTGGTCTTGCATCAGGAGCGCCTGTGAAGCAGCTTTTGGCCCTACTTGTATTGATCGTTGCTGGAGCTTCGGCCAGGGCCGAGACACCCGTGATTCTCGTTTTCGGCGATAGCATCAGCGCCGGCTACGGTCTGGCGCACGTAGAACAGGGCTGGGTGGAATTGCTCAAGACGAGGCTCAAGGAGCAAGGGTACGGTTACCAAGTCGTCAATGCCAGTGTTAGCGGCGAGACCACCGCGGGAGGCCTCGCGCGTCTACCGCGCGCGCTCGAGATTCATCATCCCAAGATCGCCGTCATCGAACTGGGCGGCAATGACGGACTGCGCGCCTTGCCGATCGCGCAAATGCGCGCCAACCTCGAGCAAATGATCGATCTCGCAGCGGCGGCCGGCGCGAGAGTTTTGCTGCTGGGTATGCGGATGCCGCCCAACTACGGACCTCAATACACCGAGCAATTTGGCGCCACTTTCAGCGACAGCGCGCGCGAAAAGAAAGTTCCCTTGGTGCCCTTCTTGCTGAATGGCATTGCGCTGTCCGCGAACCTCATGCAGGACGACGACATTCACCCCAACGCTCTCGGTCAGCCCAAGCTGCTCGAGAATGTTTGGCCGGCGCTGCAGCCGCTGCTGCGCAAATAAAGGCCCAGGCTATTTGGCGCCGCCCAGCCACGTGTCGACGCCGCCGTGACTCGAGCAGGTACCGCTGCGGTGCGCCGACTTCGAATAGGTGCCGTCCTTGCACTTGGCGGTCGCGCCCGTCGGATCGGTATTGCCGGCCGTTGCGACCGGCGCCGACTTGGTCGCCGTGGCCGACTTCGCGGCGGTCGTTGGCGCAGCGGCTGCCGCAGGGGGCGCTGCCGCCGCTGCTGGAGCGGCGGCGGGGGCCGGTGCGGCAGCAGGCGCACTCGAGGCCGCCTTCGGGGGCTTGGCTGCTTTCTGTACGCCGCCATGGCCGCTGCACGTGCCTTTGCCCGTCGATGTACTCGTGGTGCCGTCCGCGCAGGTCGTGGTCGATCCGCTCTTGGCGGGCGCCGCAGGTGCAGCCGGTGTTGCTGGCGCCGCCGGCGCTGCGGCCGGCGCCGCGGTGGTTTTCGCGGCCTTCTGGACGCCGCCGTGACCGCTGCAGGTACCCTTACCCGTCGAGGTGCTGGTGGTGCCGTCCTGGCACGTGGTCGTGACTGGATCCGCTGCCCTCGCCGTGAGCGATAAGGCGAATATCAGCAAAGGCGCCGCCATCAGGCCGGCAAGAGTTGTATTTTTCACAAGTTCACTCCCTCATTGTGATTCTGGCGCAGTGGCGGATTGTAGTCCGATTTTCAAGGAATGGGATTGCCCATCAGCGCGGCGGGCGAATCGGCTCTATGCTGATCACATCGATCAAAAAGCGCGTGTACTCGCGTGCCGATACCGCCTCGAACAACGACCCCACGACGCTGACGTGCGAATTCTCGCCGATGCTTTGCGGAAATTCCGCGACCCCCACCAGCTGCAAGTCGTTCGCGGCCAGGCAAAGGTGGCTTTGCGCCGGGGCGTACACGTACTTTTGCGTATCCAGCACCAACAGCGGCACGTTGTCGATGCCGTCCGGACCCGGAAAGTCGCGAAAATGCACATGTCCCGCGAGGGTTACTCTGACCGGCTTCAGCCACAGGCAGGGTCCGCTGCCCAGAACGCAGCCCGACAGCGCGATGCAAAGGCCTATGAAAATCAATCGCCGATTGGTGAACATTCGCGCTCCATGGGCTAGTTTACTCCGCTATACACACGGTACGAAAACGAGGCATCATCCCGCGTGGATCGAACTTGGCTAAAACAGTATCCGCCCGGCGTGCCGGCGGACATCGACCCCGATTCCTACGCTTCGCTCAAGGAAGTGATCGAAGAGGCGTTTGCGCAGCATCGCCAGCTGCCTGCGTTCAGCAACATGGGCGCTACGCTGACTTACGCCCAACTCGACGAACTCAGCCGTGCGTTTGCCGCCTGGCTGCAGCACAAATCCGGCTTGGCTCGAGGGGATCGCGTGGCGTTGATGATGCCCAACATTCTGCAGTATCCCATCGCGCTGTTCGGGGCGCTGCGCGCCGGCATGGTGGTGGTCAACACCAATCCTTTGTATACGCCGCGCGAGCTCGAACATCAGCTGCAGGATTCGGGTGCCAAGGCCATCGTCATCGTCGAGAACTTCGCGCACGTTCTGCAGGAAGTGCTGGCGCGCACCGAGTTGAAGAACGTGCTGGTGACGGGGGTCGGAGACTTGTTGGGAATGCCGAAGGGATTCATCG
>Ga0210394_10008204_pt1 | contig 10819 bp, 9 predicted proteins | sample IncBWC12MmetaG_FD_160121 | JGI IMG/M metagenome (GOLD analysis project Ga0210394, IMG submission 160121) | Forest soil microbial communities from Barre Woods Harvard Forest LTER site, Petersham, Massachusetts, United States - Inc-BW-C-12-M | ecosystem: Environmental > Terrestrial > Soil >... | reverse complement strand
AATCAACTGGCCGCCAAAGCCTCCGCCGCTGGTATCGACTGAATGACCATTGAACAACAGCCACGCGATCAGCGCACCGATGGCGCCGCCGATCATGGCCAGCAGCAGCGCCTCGACGAACACCGATACCACGACCGGCACCGGCCCAAAGCCAATCGCGCGCAGCGTCGCAATTTCGCGCGAGCGCGCGCTGACGGCTGAGTACATGGTATTCAGCGCAGCAAAGATCGCGCCCACCGCCATGATGCCTCCGACGACGTAGGCAACGATCGAAAGAATCCGGCTGATCCGGTCCGACTGTTGCGCGCCGAACTCCTTTTCGGTCGACACGTCGACCTGCAGCTGGGGATTGGTGGTGATCGAATCCTTGAAGGTCTGGAAGCCGCCGGGGGAGTCCAGTACGACCAGCACGCTTTGCGCACCGTTGCCGCGCCGATAGGCTGAGTTGAGCGTCTGTGCGTCGGCGACCAGCTCGGATTCGCGCGGACTGCCGCCGCTTTCAAACACGCCGACTACCGTCCAGGTCGTGCCGCGCAATTTTACTTGGGAGCCGACATCGAGCCCCTTGTACAGACGCTGCGCGGATTTCCCCACTATTATTTCGGTCACCGCGGGTTGAAACAAACGGCCCTTCATGAGCTTGATTTCAGGGTGCACTGCGAAAGCAGCCTGTGTGAAGCCGCGAAATGGCGCAACCGCTTCCGTACCATCTCTTTTCAGCACGTTGACGATGAGCAGCCCTTCCGGCGATGCGAGCGGGTGCCCATCGGCGCCTTTCTTGATGCCGGCCGAATCCCCGATCGCCAGCGTGGCGTCATTGGTCAACACGCTCACGAGTTCCGTGCTCGAGCCGGTGCGCACGACGATGGCGCGATTCGCGCCGGTTTTTTGCATGGTTTTAATGAGGCCGGTCGACATCGCGAGAACCGAGATCAGGACCGCCACCACGCCGGCGATTCCAATGACGACCACCGAGGAGGTTCCGACACGTTGCGGCAGACTGCGAATGTTCATCGCCGATACCGCTGCTATCTGGGACAGGGCGCTCATGGCAGAACTTCAGCGTTCCGCCAACGCATCGACGATATTCAATCGCTGGGCGCGCAGCGCCGGCGGCAGTCCGCTGATAGCCGCCAGCAACACGGCGACGATGATTCCCTCAACAATCACGATTGGGGGAATTGCGCCCGCACCGAGTACGGACCCAACGGCCTTTATCGCCACCGAGGAGAGCAGCAGTCCCACGACCGCCGCGATGAGACAAAGTATCGCCGACTCGGTCAGTACCAGCGCCGAGACCGCTCCTCCGGTGAAGCCAAGAGTTTTCAACACCGCAAGCTCCGGAATCCGCTCGCGCACCGATTGCATCATGGTGTTCGCGGTTAGAAACAGCAGCGTGAACATCACTGCGCCGACGATGGAGTTGGCGATGAAATCGATGTCGGCGAGCTGCTTGAGCTGTGCTTGAAGTGCGGCGTTTTCGGATTGGGTGCGGGTCTCCTCCGGTGAATTCTCGAACAGTTTGTCGATGGCGGACGATACTGCGGTTGCCTGCTTCGGATCATCGATCTGAGTGATGAATTGGTGCACCCGATGATTGTCGAACTGCCGTGTCTCGTCCCAATAGTCATAATTGATCCAGAAGGCGCTGCCGAGCGGCGAGCTGGCAAACTGCGGCGACGGGTCAAAAATGCCGATGATGTCGAAGGCCCAATTGTTGCTGCCGTCCTTTTTGGTCCAGATCGTGGTGCCTACCGGAATCTTATCGCCCACTTTCCAGCCGTACTTCTGCGCGAGAGGCCGTCCGATCAGCGCGCCGGGGCGTGTGGTCTTCATGGCATCGATCTGCGCCTGGGTGATGTTGAGTTCCGGGTAGACGGTGGCGATGCCGTCCACATTGATTGCAAAGGCGGGAATCGCGTTTTTTGCATCCTGAAAGTAGCCGCCGAAGAAGCTCAGGTGCGCGATGGTGCGCACGCCTTTGACGGTCCGCATCTGATCCATGAGACTGATCGGCATGGAATTGATCGCGCTCATCCGGCTCGTGGTCCACAAACGGTTATTGCTGGTGTCGCCAAGTCCTGCTTTGATGCTTTGATTGATTCCCTGCAGCAGCCCGAACAGCAAAAACGCCACGATGATCGAGAGCATGGTGAGGATGGTGCGCGTTTTCTTGCGCCACAATCCTGCCCAGATGAGCAAAAAATACTTCACGCGGCGCTCCGCACCGCGGTGTCGATGAGCCGGCCCTTGTCGACATGCAGCGTGCGCGAGGCATGATCGGCGGCAAGCGGATCGTGAGTTACCATGATGATGGTCTTGCCCTGATCGCGGTTGAGCATTTGCAGCAGCTTCAATATCTCTTCCGCATTCTCGCGATCCAGATCGCCCGTGGGTTCGTCGCAAACCAAGAGCGTCGGATCGGCTACCAGGGCGCGGGCAATCGACACGCGTTGTTGCTGCCCGCCGGACAGTTCACTCGGCTTGTGGGTTGCGCGGTCGGCGAGCCCCACCAGTTCCAGCACGGCGCGTACATTTTGTTTGCGCTTTGCCGATGAGAGGTTCGTCAGCAGCAGCGGGACTTCGACATTGCGCGCCGCGGTCAGCACCGGCAGCAAATTGTAGAACTGGAACACAAAGCCAATATGGCGCGCGCGCCACTTGGCGAGTTTGCCGCCGGACAGCCGATCGATGCGTTCGCCGGCAACCGTGACTTCACCCTCGGTCGGCTGGTCCAATCCCGCGATTAAATTGAGAAGGGTGGTCTTGCCCGAACCCGACGGACCCATGAGCGCGAGAAACTCTCCCTGTTCGATGCTGAGATTCACGCCGTGCAGAACTTCGACCGACTGTTTGCCGCGCTTGTAGCGCTTTACGACGTTCTGCAAGGAAACTAGCGTGCTCATTGGTGCTCCATTGATATCGAATGAAATGCGTTGCTTAATTTACTATTTTTCAATGCGTATGCGAACTCCGTCGCCCAGCTTCGTCAGGTCGCCAAGCGCCACGATGTCGCCGCTGGCGAGTCCCGCAATGACAACCTGGCCGGCGGCGGTCTTGGCGCCGAGACGCACGGCACGACGCTCAACGGTGGATTCATGAATAACATACACGATGCTGGTGTCGCCGGACGTCGCGACTGCCTCGGCGGGTATGGTCACTCCGGATCCCGCCGGAGTTTTTTCGGCTCCGGACGCCTGCGGCTCTTTTTCGCTGAGAAACGATACGCGCGCGCCCATTTCGGGAATGATGCGGGGATCTTTCAGTTTGATCGCGATACGCACTTTGACCGTCGCCTTGGCCCGGTCAGCGGTGGGGATCATCGCAATGACAGATCCCGGGATATCCCAGTCCGGATAGGCGTTCAATTTGATGACCACCGGCTGTTGCGGACGGACGCGGTTGATGAAATTTTCGCTGACGTCCACCTCCACCTCGAGCGAATCCATGTCGACAATCGTGCCGATGCCGGTTCGCGTAAAGCCGCCCCCGGCGGATACGGGTGATACCATTTCGCCGGGTTGCGCAGCCTTCTCGGTGACGATGCCGGAGAACGGCGCCCGTATCACCGTGTCGTCCAGACTGCGCTGTGCGACGGCCACCCCGGCTCGAGCGGAGTCAAGCGCACTGTGCGCGATGAGCAGATTGTTTCGCGCGACGTTGAATTGAGCTTTCGCCTCATCGAAGCTCTGCGCGCTGATGACCGCAACCGCTTTCTGCTGCTCGTTGCGCTCGAAAATCGGCTTTGCGTCATCAAAAGCCGTTTGTGAGGACGCGAGATTGGCCTCCGCCTGCTGCAGCTGAGCGTTGCTTTGCGCAAGTGCTGCCTTCCAGTTCGAATCATCCAGACGAGCGATGATCTCTCCGGCTTCGACGCGCTGGCCTTCCTCGAGCCGCACTTCGACGACCTTGCCGGTGACTTTCGAGGACACGGTGGCTCGACGGCGCGCCACTATATAACCGGAGGCATCGAGCAGCGATGCCCCGCCAATCGACCCTGATGCGCCGGTCGTTGCCGCCTGCGCTACCGCGGTGCTCACCATCACGCCGGTCGGGCGCAGCAGATACCAGATGCCGGAGGCGGCTACGATGGCGACGGCAATGCCGGTCGCCCACCACTTGGCATTCCCCCCTGCGGAGGCCGGCGGCTCGCTGCGATCGATGCGCAGCTGATTCAGAAGCGATGATTTATCCGTTCCGGCGGTCTCAGCCACTGATACTCCCATCGACTTAAACGAATGTTGCCATGGCAACGGCGAACGCTGTCATGGACACAGGCTCGGGCAGTAATTATCCCAGGTAGTAGTCGTTCGTGAACCTCGAACGACTGGTCTTTCCGGCTATTCTAGACGAATGTTCATGTTCTGGCTAAGCAGAGAGACGCAGTCATCACGTATTTCCGCCTTGCCTGTCATAATTCCTATCCCTTGAGGGAAGCCTCGTGGCATGATCGATACGGCGAGCGGCGCGCGGCCGGCTTCGCCGAATAACAAAGGGGGAGCGAATGCAATACAGAAGTTTGCCATTAGCAGTTTCGCTGGCATTGATCGTGGTTGCCGCTCAAGCCGGCGCGCAGACCGCGAAACCTGCCTCGCGCGTTGCATCTGCCAACAGCGAAATCACCGAAACGAAGCCCGAGCTGGTGGGTTTTTCATCCGAACGGCTGGCCAAACTTGACGACGGTTTGAAGTCGATCGTCGATGCCAAGCAGCTGGCCGGCGCAGTGTGGGTGCTCGCGCGTCACGGCAAGATCGTGGAAGAAAAATCGTATGGCTATGCCGATCTGGCCGGCCAGAAGCCGATGCAGAAGGATGCGATCGTCCGCATCTATTCGATGACCAAACCGATTACCGGCATCGCCATGATGATGCTGTACGAAGAAGGCAAGTGGAAACCGAGCGATCCCATTGCGCGCTATATACCGGAGTTTCGCGATCTCAAGGTATTTTCCGGCGTCGACAAGGACGGCAAACCGACCTTCGAGCCGGCAGGCCACGCTCCGACCATGGGCGAGTTGATGTCGCACACGGCCGGCTTCACCTATGGCGTTTTTGGTGCGACTCCCGTCGATAAGATGTACCAAGAATCGCAACTGCTCGCTGCGCCGACTCTGAAGGATTTCATCGATCGAGTTGCCAAGTTGCCGCTGCTGTATCAACCGGGCGAGGGGTGGGTGTACAGCATCTCGGTGGACATTCAAGGCTACTTGGTCGAGAAACTTTCCGGCAAATCGTTCCCGGACTTCCTGCGTGAACGAATCTTCGAGCCGCTCGGCATGAACGATACGGCTTTTTACGTGCCGGAAGCCAAACTCGGCCGTGTCGCGACAATCTATCAGGGCAGCGCCGCCGGACTCACTCCCATGCCGCGCGACCCGGAGATCTCCAAGCCTCCCGGACTGCCGTCCGGCGGCGGCGGACTTTATTCGACGGCGCGCGATTATCTGCGCTTCAGTCAGATGGTTTTGAACGGCGGCGAATTGAATGGCGTACGTCTGGTCGCGCCGAGCTCCATCGAGCTCATGCGATCGAATCACGTCTCGGACGCTGTCAAGAATGCCAATAAGTACGGCATCGGCTACTACCACATGCAGCCGGGACTTGGATTCGGCTATGATTTCGCGATTCTGGAAGAACCGCTCAAGCTCGGCAGCACAGCGGGAAAGGGCACCTTCCTGTGGGATGGAGTTGCGGGCACGTGGTTCTGGATCGATCCGAGCAACGATGTGATTTTTGTCGGCATCATACAGCGCTGGCTTTTGAGCGGCGGGCCCGATGTCGAGAATCTGACGCGCGCCTTGACCTATCAGGCACTCCTCGATCCAAAGAAGTGATACTCCCTAGTAAAATATAAAATGGTGGAAACAATGACAAAGCGAATTCTCGCTGCCGCGGCGGCAGCCGCCATGTTGGTCGGAACATCGTGGGCGGCGGACACGCTGACCGCGCAGGATTATTTTGAGATCCAACAGCTCTACGCCCGGTACAACATCGCAATCGATAGCGGCGATGCGGAAGGCTGGGCCGCGACATTCACGCCGGACGGAGTTTTCAACACCTTCAATGGACACGATGGCCTGGTCAGTTTCATAAAAATGTGGCGCGAGAAATTAAATGGCGCGACACGCAAACATTGGAACAACAATCTACAAATCACCGGAAATTCCCGGGAAGCCAGCGCCACCGTTTATTTGATGCTCGTCGATTTCAGCACCAAGCCCATCAGCATTCTTTCGACCGGCACGTACAGCGACAGCCTCATCAAGACCAAGGACGGGTGGCGATTCACCAAGCGCACGACCAAGGGGGATGTCGCGCCGCCGGCGCCGCCAGCCGCTCCTGCGCCCCCGTCACCGCCAAAGTAGGGTAGTGGAGCGCGCATTTACGATCCCGCTAGTGGCGTTGCTCGCCGCCTGTGCGGCTTCATCCCGGATAGTGACGGGCACTCCAAGAGCACCCATACCGCCGAATGAAGTGCGGGTCTACACGTCCGCACCTGCGAGTTTTGAGGAAATCGCAGTTCTCAACGCATCAAAGAAGAGCGTATCCAGCGCCGGCGGCGAGCGCGCCATCCAGAAAATGATTGAAAGCCTGAAGGCTCAGGCAGCCCTGTTGGGGGCGAATGGGCTCCTCTTGGAGGACTTTTCAGATGCGCAAGCCTTGTCGCTGGGCACCGGCGCGGCCTCTGACACCTATACGCACAATGGATCGATTAGCTTGGGGCTGGGCGGTTCGCTGGGAATAATCAAGAAAACCGCAAGGGCGAGAGCAATATTCCTTGCTCCGCAGCCCTAGTCTCGGATCGTACATGGCGGCGGTGTGCCGTCATGACATAGGGCGGGGCCGGCACCGGTCGGTGCGGGATCATCGATCGTATCGGTGCTGCCGGTGGTCGTACAGCCGCTCAGTACGCACACAGCGATCAAAAGGCTGCGTATCAGTTTCATGATCCATCCTTCGCGACTCACGAGCGCTGCGAATTCGTCAATCCCGATCGCCAGCAGTATCATCCGGCGAACTCGACGCTGTCAAAGATTGGCCATGAACGTAATCGTGACTCCGGCTCTGCGTGCACAGGAGCCCATCATTCAAAACCTCGTGCAGCTTTATACGCATGATTTCTCTGAATTTTGGGCGGGGACGCCAAGAGGCGATCTTCGACCCGACGGCCGCTTCGATCCGTACCCGTTGGATGGCTATTGGACGCGGCCAGGCTGGTCCGCCGCACTTATCTCAAGCGGCGGCGTCCTCGCCGGCTTTGCCCTGATAAATGATCAGGCGCGCTCTGGTCAGCCCGTGGATCACAACGTCGGCGAGTTTTTTATCTTAAGAAAACATCGAGGCCATGGAGTCGGGCGCCGCGCGGCAGAAGCCATTTTCTCCCAAGCCCCGGGCTCATGGGAGGTCGCTGTGGCGCGCAAAAACGTTGCAGCGGGTGAATTTTGGCGCAAGACCATCGACGCGCCGCAAGCGTCGAACATCCATGAGCTCGACGTGGCGACCGACCAATGGAACGGGCCAGTCTTTCGTTTCGCATGGCGTACGTGACGATTTTCAGGGGCGAGGTGCTCGTTTTGACCGCCTACGACGCCGGGCGCAAACTGCGCCGTCATTTCGGAGGACCGCTGATGCGCCATTCGATCGCTGCACTCATGGTGTGCGGGTTGGTATCGGGTTTTGGGGTGTACCGCGCACAATCGGCGGCGCCCAAGCGCGAAGTGGCTGCCGCGATGACTAAGCAGTCAGTCATCGGTGCCTGGCGCCTCGTCAGCATCGACTACTCAGGTCCCGACGGCGCGCTAGCCGACCCGGTGTTCGGCCCAACTCCGCAAGGCATCATTGTTTACGATCAAACCGGATGGATGAGTGTGCAAATCGTTACTGCGAACCGTCCGGTGATGAGAAGGCCGGCGACGCGAACATCGGGGGTCGTAACAGCCGATGACGCCAAGCTCGCAGCTGCAGCTTTCGACACGTATTACGCGTATTTCGGAACCTGGGAATTCAACGCCGCTACGTCGGTGATTACCCACCATGTCAAGTCGTCTTTGCTGCCGTATGAGACCGGACTGGAGTATCGAAGGGAAGCGACGTTCGACGGCGCCCATTTGAAATTGACCGCTCGCTCGCAGGAGAGTGGCGAGGCGCGCCAGCGCACGCTGGTATGGGAGAGAATCGCCGATTCCGGGCTCATCGCAGCGCCCGCGGCGGCGCCAGCGGTAAGCAACCAAATCGCATCACCGGTCCCAGCCGCGCCAATTGCTCAAGCGCAGCCGTCACCGCCGGCTGCAGTTCCGGAGTCAGGGCCGCCGACGCCGCCGCGCGTGGTGGCCACAAAATACGGCGACATGCCTACCAATTACCAGGTGCCGATCCGCAAGTACTTTCTAGAACACCTGAGGCATCCGGATTCCGTGCAATATCAGGAGATCACTGCGCCGGAGCAGGGATACACGACATCGATCAGCGGCTCCATTTTGATGCGCGAGAAGCGTCAATACGGTTGGACGGTCAAAGCGACGATCAACGCGAAAAACTCTCACGATATTTTCGTCGGCTTCAAGACATACACGTTCCTGTTCCGCGGCGACAGGATCGTCGATATCCGATTGCCCCTACCCGGGGATGAGATCATTGAGGCGACACCTTAGCGGAGGTCCGGTGCTACGATTGCCGCGTCCGCTCACTTTGAGCACCCGACCTGCGGTGCGCGAGGCATGACTTTGAATTCAACTTCACTGGGCACGTTCCGGATTTTGCTGTTCACGGCTGTCATGCTCGCGGCGCCAATTGCCGGGTCTGAAACGCCGAGTCAGGCGATCAAGTGGGCCGGCTTCACGCAGTTGTTCGACGCAGCGGCCGACGGCGATCGTATCGTTGGGGCGGGAGTCATACTCGTAAGCGATGGGCACATCGTTGCTCATCACGAGCACGGCTATGCCGATCGTGAGCACGGCGTTCCCATCACTCAGCAGACGATCTATCACTACGGGTCAATCACAAAGACCCTGACCGCGATCGCAGTCATGCAGCTTCGCGATCGAGGCCGGCTATCGCTCGACGATCGCATAACGGGCTACATTCCCGAGCTACGCCAAGTCCACAATCCGTTCGGATCGATGGACAACATCACGATCCGCATGCTGCTGTCGCACTCGGCGGGCTTTCAGGATCCGACTTGGCCGTACAAGCAGGGCAAGCCCTGGGAGCCGTTTGAACCGACGACTTGGAATCAGCTCGTCGCGATGATGCCGTACCAGGAGGTGGCCTTCGAGCCGGGATCGCGATTCAGCTATTCGAATCCCGCTTTCATCTATCTGGCGCGCGTGATGGAGCAGCTCACCGGAGACCCGTGGGAGACCTACATCCAGAAGAACATTTTCAATCCGCTCGGTCTCACGAAAAGCTATTTCGGCGTGACTCCGTACTATCTGGCCGCCGACCGTTCGCACAACTACACCCGGCTCAAGGATTCCACCGGTCTGGAAGTGGTGCGGGACAACGGCGCGGACTTCGACCCTGGCATCACGATACCAAACGGCGGCTGGAACGCGCCGCTCGGCGATCTCGCGATTTATCTTGCTTTCCTCACCAATGCGACACACGGCAACCGCGAGACCCAGCATCTGTACGACACGGTGCTGAAGCACGCCACATTGACGGAGATGTGGCAGCCACTGCATCCGGTAAAAGGCGATGATTCGATGGGGTTGTCCTTTTTCAATGTGCGGCACGGCACGTCCACGATCATCGGCCACACCGGCAGCCAGGCAGGGTTCTTGGCCTTTCTCTACCTCAATCCCGCCACTGGCGCTGGTATTGTGGCAGCGTTCAACACCGACAGCGATCTACCGGAGGGCGGGCAGCCATCAGCCTTTGAGCGAATACGGAGTAGGGCAGTGGAGTTAATACGGTAGTTGGCGGGCATGCAGCGCATTTTATTGGCGATTGGTCTGGCGGCAGTACTGGCGGCGACGCCGGGCCGGCCGGCCGCGCCTGCCGCGGCCAGCGACGTTGTGATTGGCGACATCGATGACCTGTCCGGAGTGTATTCGGACAATGGGGGCGCCGGCGGCATTGAGGCCATCAAGATGGCGATCGCGGACTTCGGCGGCAGCGTGCTCGGCAGGAGAATTGTGTTGCTGTACGCAGACCACCAGAACAAGCCCGATATTGGCGCCTCGAAGGCTCGAGAGTGGACGGATCAGCGCGGCCTCAACATGTTGCTGGCCGGAGCGAACACCGGCGCCGCCATCGCGATGTCAAAAGTCATCGCCGCGAAGAAGGTCCCATATTTTGTCATAGGTTCGGCCGGCGCGTCGCTGGTGAACGAGGACTGCACCGCTTATTCCGTTCAGTATGTTTACAATACCACCGCGCTCGCCAACGGCACCGCCTCCGCGGTCGTGAAAAGCGGCGGCAAGACCTGGTTCTATTTGACGGCCGACTACGCCTTCGGGACTCAGTTGCAAGCTGCGGCATCGAAAGTTGTCGAGGCGAATGGCGGCAAGAATCGCGGCGCGGTTCGGGTGCCGCTGTCGGCGTCGGACTTCTCGTCGTTTCTGCTACAGGCGCAAAGTTCGGGCGCACAAGTTCTCGGTCTTGCAAATGCGGGCGACGACTTCATCAACTCATTGAAATCCGCCAACGAATTCGGCATTACAAGGACCATGACGCCGGCAGGTCTGCTGGTCTTTGTCAATAATATCGACAGCATCGGCTTACAAATTGCGCAAGGGCTATATCTGACGACCGGATGGTACTGGGACCTCAACGCCGACAGCCGTGCTTTCGGCAAGCGTTATTTCGACAAGATGAAA
>Ga0210394_10008203_pt1 | contig 10820 bp, 5 predicted proteins | sample IncBWC12MmetaG_FD_160121 | JGI IMG/M metagenome (GOLD analysis project Ga0210394, IMG submission 160121) | Forest soil microbial communities from Barre Woods Harvard Forest LTER site, Petersham, Massachusetts, United States - Inc-BW-C-12-M | ecosystem: Environmental > Terrestrial > Soil >... | reverse complement strand
CTACCTTACGAAACGTTCGTATCACTTCGTACACGGTAGGATACATACGAATCTTACGTTCCCACGGCGCATGCTGTCGCGTTTTGGCCCAAGTGTTCCACTCCGTTTGCCGGCCGGCCGCCGCCAGAACTACACCCCGCTCTCTTAGCGTGTCCGCAACCTCGTCCAGCGTGTAGAGCCCGGTCGCATCGATCATGGTAATCGGTAGCATGTCGAGCGCGAGCCACCTTAAAGAGGGCCCTGCGGCTTGTGCGGCCGCCATAACTTCACGTCTAAAATAAGGCGCATTGAAAAACACAATCGGAGAGTTGAAGCGCAGCAGCAGTAGGCCGGGTATCGTCACCGCTTCGGGATGGCGTTCGATCGAATGAAAGCCCGAGAAACCTTTGACTTTTCCAAGGATCTCGACCTTTGGGCGCGACACAAGCCTTATGAACCGCAGGATCGCCAGCGCGACGGCAATCAGGATCGCGTGGATGGTGCCGACCGCGACGACCCCCAACGTGGACACGATCGACAGAGCTAATTCGCGCCGGTCGATCTGATAAATGCTTCGCAGTGCTTTCAGGTCCACTAAAGAAGATGCCGTTTTCACCAGCACGGCACCGAGGGCCGCAGTGGGGACATACCGCAGAGGCCCGGTGAAGAACAAGAGCACAATAAAGATCATTCCAGATGCAACGAGCCCGGTGAGTTGGGTACGGCCGCCCGCTGTATCGCTCATAGCCGTTCGAGAATCGGCGCCGCTTACGGCAAAGCCCTGAGAGAGCGCGGACGCAAGATTAGCGGCGCCCAAGGCCGCGATCTCCCGGTCAGCGTCTATGTCGTATCGATTCTTGGAAGCGAAACTGCGCGACGTTAACATCATGCTCGAAAACGTGACCAGCGCTAGCCCTGCCGCGTCCCCTAGAAGACTCGGCACCACAGACATCGGAAGATGAGGAATGTGCAAAGAAGGAAGCCCCACCGGTACCTCACCAACAATCGCGACTCCATACGCTTCCAAGCCCACGAGTCTCACGGTGGCCGCAGAAAGAATCATGCCCACGAGCGCTGCCGGGACGCCCCTAAACAATCTGGGAATCACCAAAAGGACCAGAAATGTGCCTACCCCTACGGCCAGCGTCGGCCAATGCACAAGGCCAACTTTCTGGGCGAATTCCAAAAGTCGAGGGACAATGCCACCAGCAGTAATCGGGAATCCAAAGATCTTCCCGAGTTGCCCGAGCATAATACTCAGAGCGATCCCGTTCAGGAAACCCACCAATATGGGTTTCGAGAGAAAATCCGCAAGAGCGCCTAATCTCAAGAAACTGGCCCCGATGCAAAGTACGCCGGCGAGCAAGGCTAGTGTCACCGACAGCGACTCGTAAAGTCGTTGGTCGCCCGAGGCCAAGGGCGCCACGATTGCGGCGACAAGTGCACATGTGGCGCCGTCGGGGCCGATGATCAATTGCCTTGAGGTTCCAAATACCGCGTATGCAACCAATGGCAAGATGCTAGAGTACAGTCCTACGGCAGGATTGAATCCTGCCAGTTGCGCATACGCTACGCCTACAGGTATCGCTACCGCAGCTACAGACAAACCTGCAAGCAAATCATGTGGCAAGTCGCTTTTCTGATATCGCAGCAGTCTTGCGAGCCCCGGTGCCGCCTTCGCGATGTGTGTTTCCCAAGAGCTTTTGTGCGAACTAATGCTCTCGCTCATCGACGCCATTTGTGTGGCCCGGACTCGGGGTGGAGGAACCGCGTTTCGATCTATACGTTCGTGTAGCGGTTCAATTCTTGTGATTTCTTGAAGCGATCCGGCCGAACAGAGCCCCAGCTCCGAAGGCCAGACCAAAGATGAGAACGACAGTTTGCAGAGGACGCTGCTTGACGCTGTGCGCCGCTTCGTCCAACAAGTCCTCGGCAGCGAAGCGACCACGCTTGACGGCACGCCGGGCAGCACTCACCCAGTCTTCTACGGCGCTGCCGATGGCCTGTCGGTTTGAGTCGCGATGGGGAATCTCAGTTTCGAGGTCCACGTTCTTTCTCACAGCATTGTCGGCCATGTCGCCTTTCCAATCCTGCCGCCGTTGATAGATCGACGGGACGATGATCTACGGTTCCATCTCTTTGTAATGCGTCGAGAGTAGTAATCCGACTGTCAATACTTCTAGCTTAGATGAGTATTCCTGCGAACAACCGGTCACAGGATAACGTGGGAAAACCGATACCGGATAAGTCCCCGCCATTATTCGGTGGACAATCTGGAGGTGCATTCACGCCAACAAATTGGACGTTTTCACCAAAACGGAGTATTCCCTGTGGTCACAAGAGAGTTGACAATACCTGAAAGGCGTGGCCGGTGGTGGGCGGGTCGCCGGGGGCTCTGCACGGGGAGCTTTCTTATCAAACACAGTTTGTTTTGGACTGATCGAATGACTTGACTCGGCGATAAAACGCCTGACTCCTTTTTTACAGATCTTCAAGGTCATGCGATAACTCGGCAGATGAACATCTCTGCGGCTTGCTTGGTGGTCACTAACAATACTTCAGGAAGTGCAGCAGGAACTTCAGATGCGGGCACTGCGGTGGATTTATGTTTGCGATTCGACATGGACAGCACCTGTATTGCTAGTGCCATCCACTGTGAGCATCACCGCTTGTGCGAGGTCTTGCTCGTGGTAGAGCGGCCAATCTCGCGCCGCCCTCTAGCCCGATGGGTTCGGGTTGCTGCCAGCGGCGCGAGAACGCGGTTCACCTATCTCACCTTTGCGATCATCGGCGAGATGAACTGGCTTAGCGCAGACGCCGGCCTGAGTCGACTTGTTTTTTGTTATCCTATTTGGTCGGCGGGCTCCTAGCTCAATGGTTAGAGCAAGCGGCTCATAATCGCTTGGTTCCCGGTTCGAGTCCGGGGGAGCCCACCAAAAAGCAAAAACCCCGAATTTCTTCGGGTCCTGTCTTGCGCCCAGGTTCTCGAGTATTAATCGCCTTCGACTTTCGCTGCGATTGCTCGCCGTTCCGGTAAGGTGGGTTCCCGCCTGGGCGGCATTGATGTTCTTGTTGTTCATTTCGGTGATCGCGCTACGTCTCAGATCATGCAGAACCCCGATTGTGTTCTGCCACAGTTGATACCACAACGGAGAATTGGTACTAGTCAGGTGATTGAAACTAAAGGTACTTCGGGGAGAGAATACGCGGACTCGTAATCCGTTGGTCCAAGGTTCAAATCCTTGCGGGCCCACCAGCGATTCCCATACTTGCGCGACCGGCCATTCCGAGTTCCACAAGGCGTTCTTTGGCGCTCAAGCCTTCAGCTTCCGATATCGGCGAATCAGATTGTTCGTCGAACTGTCATGCCCGAGCGAGGGCTCCGTTGGGCTCTCGAGTTCGGGGATGATGCGCTGTGCGAGCACTTTGCCGAGCTCCACACCCCACTGGTCGAAGGAATTAATCTGCCAGATGGCCCCCTGCGTGAACACTAAATGCTCGTACAAAGCGACGAGCTTGCCGAGAACCTCCGGCGTCAGCCGTTCGGCGAGGATCGTGTTTGACGGGCGGTTGCCTTCGAAAACGCGATGCGGAACGAGCCAGTCCGGAGTGCCTTCGGCCTTGACTTGCTCCGGCGTCTTTCCAAACGCCAGCGCTTCCGTCTGGGCGAAAACATTTGCCAGCAGCAAGTCGTGATGGCGGCCCAGCGGGTTGAGCGGCTGCCCGAACGCAATAAAGTCGCACGGAATAAGCCTGGTTCCCTGGTGAATCAATTGATAAAAGGAGTGCTGGCCGTTCGTTCCCGGCTCGCCCCAATAGACCGCGCCTGTCGGATGCGCGACATCGGTCCCATCTATCGTGACGTGCTTTCCGTTGCTCTCCATGGTCAACTGCTGCAAATAGGCAGGAAATCGCTTCAAATACTGCTCGTACGGCAGCACCGCGACCGTCTGAGCGCCGAAGAAATCGCTGTACCAAATACCCAATAGAGCCATCAGGACCGGGAGGTTTCGCTCAAACGGCGCGGTGCGGAAATGCTCGTCCATCCGATGGAAGCCGTCGAGCATGGCCCGAAAATTCTCCGAGCCGATGTCCAGCATGGTCGAAAGACCGATCGCCGAATCCATCGAGTAGCGGCCGCCCACCCAATCCCAAAAGCCGAACATGTTGGCGGTATCGATGCCGAACTTCTCGACTTCGGCTGCGTTGGTGGATACAGCGACAAAATGCCTGGCAACTGATTTGGGGTCGCCGCCCAGACCTGCCAGTGACCAGGAGCGAGCCGAGTGAGCGTTGGTCATCGTTTCCAGCGTCGTGAATGTTTTCGAGGAGACGACAAAAAGCGTTTCTGCCGGGTCGAGATCGCCCACGGCTTCGGCCAGGTCCGTGCCATCGACGTTGGAAATAAAGCGAAACGTCATGGACCGGTCGCTATAGTGCTTCAGCGCTTCGTAAGCCATCACGGGTCCGAGGTCGGAACCGCCGATACCGATGTTGATGACGTTGCGGATGCGCTTGCCGGTGCTTCCTTTCCATTCGCCGCTACGCACGCGATTGGAGAAGTCTGTCATCTTTCCGAGGACGGCGTGTACCTGTGGCACGACGTTCTCTCCGTCGGCCAGGATGGAAGTTCCTTCAGGCGCGCGGAGGGCCACATGCAGGACGGACCGCTTCTCCGTAAAATTGATTTTGTCTCCTCGAAACATCGCGTCGATGTGCGATCGTAGCCCTGATTCCTTGGCGAGTCGGAGGAGCAACTTGATCGTCTCGTTTGTGATGCGATTTTTCGAATAGTCCAGGAAAATGCCGGCGGCCTCGACCGTCAGGCGCTCACCGCGCCCGGGATCTTCCGCGAAAAGCTCTCGCAGGTGCCGTCTGCGAACCTTGTTGTAGTGAGTTTGAAGAGCCGTCCACGCGTTCCTCCCCGTCCTCGTCTGAGCCTTGCGCCGTGGAGGCGCCGCGCGTTTTGCCATTTTCAAGCTCCTCTCTCTCGCAATCTAACGAGTCGCAGCTCGCTGGGCCTTCCAAGTGCTTCCAGCATCGTGTTTGTGATGTTAGGATGAGGCGCATCCGGAGTCTTCGTTGTTCCCATCTTCAACGGGACGATCGAGTCGGCATGCGGTCCGACCGAGACTAATTCAAAGGCCTTTTGACGGTCAATACGTCGAAGGGTGTACAGGGCTCCATCACCACAAGGTCGTTGCGCGGCGAGAAACAATGCGCAAGACTGGGCGGCTTGATCCTTGCGAATTCGGCAAAGAGCTTCTTTTTGCAAGGCGCGAAAAACTCCCGAGGTGGGCGTGACCGAGCGCCCTTCTGGTGAGCCGGCGAGACAGCCGACAACGTCGCGAGGCGTGTCCAAGATGGTGAAGCCATGAGCACAGAGCGCCGAATCGTATTCTTGCTGGATGTGGATAACACTCTGCTGGACAACGATCGCATCGAGCGGGACCTGAAACGTCATCTCGACGAATTATGCGGAACGGACTGCTGTAATGACTATTGGCAGATATTCGAGGCGCTCCGGACCGAACTTGGTTACGCCGATTACCTAGGCGCCTTACAGCGATACCGAACCCAGCATCCTCGCGACCCGCGGATCCTCGCGTTGTCTTCGTTTTTAATCGACTATCATTTCGCCGATCGCCTCTATCCGCAGGCTCTGGAAACAATTGAGCGCCTCCGGACTTTCGGCACGGTTGTTATTCTCACGGATGGCGACGCCGTTTTTCAGCCGCGGAAGATCCTGCGCTCGGGCTTATGGCAGGCTGTCGGCGGCCAGGTCCTCGTATACATCCACAAGGAACAGATGCTGGAGGACGTCGAGCAAAAATATCTGGCCGCCCATTACGTCATGGCCGATGACAAGCTGCGCATTCTCGCGGCCATGAAGAAGATCTGGAAAGATCGCCTGACAACAGTGTTCGTACGACAGGGCCACTACGCTGAGGATGCAGCAAATCGGGTTCGGTATCCACCCGCGGATTTCGAGATAGAAAGAATTGGGCGTTTAATGACCCAGGACTTGACGGGCATGCTCGCACTCCGAAATTCCTGACGTCTAAATCCCCGGGTTGATCTCGTCCAAAAAGGACATCCGCCCTATTTGCTATCGCCCTGGGCCTGGGGGCGTCGTAACTCCAGAAGGCTGGGTCCGCAGTTGCTCGTGGATAGCGTCGAAGATATCCGAACTGGTTCCATGGGTAGCGGCACCTGGAGGAGCTCCTGTGCCGTCCGGCGCCGGGTGCCCAAAATTGCTTCCGACCGGATTTGATTGCAGGACGGCCCAATTCCCCGCTGTCTTCTTTAATGAATAACTCAGCTGCATCACGCCAGGTCCGCCCTTAACATGAAACGCCACGTCGGCCTGCGCTTGGTCTCCCTGTATTGTGACTTTTTGAATCTCCGTATCAAACGCAGAAGCATTCAGGTTTCCCTGGGCGGCAACGTGAGCGTTGATGGCCGCGCGGATCGCATCATCATCCGTTGCGGTCCGGCTGCAACCGACGAGAGCGATCAGCAAGAGGAACATACTCAGTGCACAGCGTCTGGCCTTCGGCATGTCCGCGTTTTCCTTTCGCAATCAGTACGCCCAGCGAAGCAGCATGCCTCCCGTGGTGAAGCCCGCGCCGACGGCTAACAGCAGCACCAGATCTCCTTTGCGCACCCGGCCTTGTGCCACCGCGTCACACAAGCCCAATGGGATGGTCCCGGCCGTGGTATTGCCTAACCGCTCGATATTCACCATCACCTTCGAACTATCTAGACCGAGCCTCTCCTGCATGGCCTGAATGATCCGCAGATTAGCCTGATGCGGCACCACCAGCGCCAGATCCCGAGTGGAATACCCATTCTGCTGCAACAGTTGACAGGCAACTTCAGACATGCGCCGCACCGCGTACTTGAATACCTGCGAGCCCGCCTGATGTACGACGTGCATGTTTTCGTTCACCGTTTCGTGTGTTGGAGGATGCAGCGAACCGCCGCCGGGCATGAACAGGAATTCACCTCCCGAACCGTCGATATCATGGTGAAAATCAAGAATGCACGGTCCGTCAGCTTCGGCCGGCTCCACCAGCACGGCGCCCGCGCCGTCGCCGAAAAGCACGCACGTGTTCCGATCCTTGTAGTCAATGATGGAGCTCATCACATCGCTCCCTATGACTAGAACCTTTCGATGGGTTCCCGCTCCTGCAAACTGCGCGCCAACCGTCAGTGCATACAGAAAACCTGAGCACGCCGCCGAAAGATCGAAACCCCAGGCGCGCGACGCGCCCAGTCGGTGCTGGATCCGGCAGGAGGTCGCGGGAAAGAGCATGTCCGGCGTGACAGTCGCCGTGACGATGAGATCAATCTCGTCGGGTGAGGTGTTGGTCTGTTGCAAAACTTTTTGTGCCGCCACCACCGCCAGATCGGATGTCGCTACGCCTTTTTCGGCGATGTGCCGCTCGGCAATTCCGGTTCGCTCCCGAATCCACGCGTCGGTCGTATCCACCATCTTCTCCAGGTCCGCGTTATTGAGTACACGTGGCGGCACGTAACCGGCGATTCCGGTAATTCTTGCGGCGATTCGTTTAGCCATGATGCTCCCTTGTACGCAGCCAGTCTTGTACGCGAAAGCTACCGTTCGGCGTTCGCTGGAGGAAGAAAACGCGATTCTACGCAATCGCCGCCCGAGTGACAAGCAAAGCGGGCGGCTGCAAAGTGGGTTCTTGTGCTGACGAAAGGCTTGCCGCGGGTGCCGCCGGTTACGGCGCGGCGCTTCCCTGCGCTGGGGCGGCGGTCGAGGTAAGGGCCGGCTTGGCGTATTCCCGGATGGCTTCGCTGAAGATCTGCACCAATCGTGGATCGAACTGCGCGCCGGCACAGCGCTCAATCTCAGCCAGCGCCGCGCGAGCCGGGCGAGCCTTCTTGTACGTGCGATCGGACGTGATGGTGTCGTAAGCGTCGGCAATCGCAATGATGCGAGCGCCGAGCGGAATCTCTTCCCCCCCCCGGCCTTCTGGATAGCCTGAACCATCGAACATCTCGTGATGATGTAAAACCATCGCGCCCACGTCCGCCAATGTGTTCAGCGGCTCAAGCAGCTGGTAGCCGAATTGAACATGCTCCTTCATCAATTCCCACTCCTCAGGGTTCAGCGGGCCGCTCTTATTGAGAATCGATTCCGGGACGCCCACCTTACCCAGATCATGCAGCATGCCGCCCAGTCTGATTTGCTCGATTTCATACTCACCGAGTCCCAGACCCTCGGCAATCAGCGCGGCGTAGTTCGCCACCTTGGGCGAATGTCCCTGGGTGTAGGGATCCTTGGCATCAATGGCCAACGCCAGCGACGTCACGGTCTCAACTACTGCCGGCGCCGGTGACGACTGGGCCGCCACCCGCCCCTCCGGGCCAGGCTCCGCAGCCGGCAGCGAGTGCGAAAACTGCTGAAGTCGTCTGTGAATCTCGGTGAAAGCCTGCGGGCCGGTGGCGAATAGGCGTTTCAGCGTCACTCCAAGATAGGCTTCCAGAACGTCACGCTTCCACTGCCTGGCTTCGTCGGGATCCAGACGGCCGGCGGTGGAAACCGTGTTGCCGCCCTGATGCTTCGACAAATACATTGAAGCATCGGCGATCTGAATCAATTCCTGCGGCGTGGAACCATGGGTCGGAAACCCTGCAATCCCGACGCTGGCGGTGACGTTCTTTCCGCGCAGGAAGGCATCGCCAAAGATGCAAGCTCGAAGCTTTTCCGCGATTTGCCGGCTCTGTTCAATGTCGCTTTCCGGCATCAGAATCACGAACTCATCGCCGCCATAGCGCGCGATTACATCGGATGCTCGGCAATTCTGCTCCAGAATGCGCGCAACGCGCTTGAGCACAAGGTCGCCTTCCAGGTGACCGAAGAAATCATTGACGAACTTGAATCGGTCCAGATCGGCCAGAAGCAGACAAAAGGGGCGGCCGGCTCGCGTCGAGCGTTTCCACTCGGAGGAGAGAGCCTCCATCAGATAGCGGTGAGTCTTGACGCCGGTGAGTCCGTCGGTAACAGCCTGTTGGCGCGCTCTTTGCAGAGTCAGCGCGTGGTGCAAGGCTCCGGAGATCAAATCAGCCAGGGTGTGAAGCAGCTGGACCTCTTCGTCGGAAAAATCCGTGACCTCCGCGGTTTCAACATACAGGACGCCGTGAATCTGCTCCGCAAACAAAAGTGGTAGCGCCAGGCCCGAACTGGAATCATCAAGGACCAGACGATTCTCTGCATCCTGGGAGCTCTCTCGCAGGATATTCACTTGGCCGGTGCTGGAAACCCGGCCGAGAAGACTTCCGCCGGCCTTCATGCGGCGTCCGAACGCCCCGCGACGGCGGCCCGCTTCGGCGCGGATAATCACGTCTTTCGTGTTTTGATCGACCAGACCGATCCCCATGTGATCGAAGGTCAAGCCGCGCTCCAGTTGCTCGGCGATCCGCAACAGCATCTCGTCCGGGTGAAGCATGGCGATGGCGTGGCGCGAGATATTGTTCAAGAGCGTCAGGTGGCGTGCGCGCGTCTGCTCCTCGCGCAACAAACGCGCGTTCTCCAGCGCAATGGCGGCCTGGTTGGCGAGTACGCGCAGGATTTTGAGGTGACCTTCGTCAAACAGATGTTCCTGTAATCCCCGTACGACCATCACGCCGATGACCCGGTCATGCACCGCGAGCGGAACGCCACAGAATGAACCGGACTGCTGCATCGGCTCAAGGCCCAGTTTTTTCGTCTCCTCCTCGAAATTCTCGGCGATCAAGAGCGGCTGGTTCGTGCGCACCATATATTCGCAGATGTGATTACCGGCGGGGCGGCTGCGCTTCGGCCGGCGCTCGCCATCTACAACTTCCAACTCAAAACGGATGCGATGGTGTACTTCATCGTGCACGGCGATGAAGAAATCGGCCATCTCGAATAGCCGCTGCGTTTCCGCGTAGATTTTTCCCAGCAGCGCGTCGGGTTCCAGCGTCGAGCTAAGCGCCTGACCGATCTCATTGAGCACATTCAGCTCTTCCGATCGACGCCAGGCGTTCTGCATCAGGCTGCCGTTGTCCACGGCCATGCCCATCTGCTGTCCCAGTGCCGCCAATAGCTGGAACTCGGAGCTGGTCAATTCGCGGCGATCCGGCGCAGCCATCAACAGCACGCCGGGCATTTGTTGCTTCGATTGCAGGGTGATGCCCACCACTGTCTGCAGCCTCTGCGCGATCGCCAACCGCCGAAAACGCGAAAACATCTCTTCGCGCTCCAGGGCGGTCCAGGACGCGTCACGCCCCAAATCGCGGAATATCGCCAGGCCGCCCAGCCGTCCCGTCAGTTGAATCAGATAATCGCGTAGACCCTCCTCTTCGAGCGCGGCGCGGAACGAATCGCCAAGTCCCACCGCAACCGCCAACTTCTTTCCGCGTAGGTTCTCCTGACACAGCAACAGGGCACCCGCCGGAAAACCGACAACATCCAGCACGCGTTGCAGCGCCTGCGACAAGACCCTCTCCGCTTCGCCGCTCAACAAACCCGACGCCGCCAAATTCAGATTCGAGAGCGCCAGTACGTTGGTCTCGACGCGCGCGTTCTGTCTTTCGTACGCCGCCAGCAGCATCAGCGCAGCCGCGAGCAGTTGCGGAGCGCTCAGCAGCACCCCCAGAGTGCGAACGGTCTCGCCCGAAGATACCGCTAAATACGATTCCGCGGCCGGAATCAAACCCAGGATCACGAAGGCCGCGGCCAACAAACGATCACTGCGAACCTCGACCTTCGGGTCGCGGTTCCAGCAAATCCATGCAGCCGCGAAAAACACGGCCGCAATACCAAAGTCAGGCGCCAACGGGATCAC
>Ga0210394_10008202_pt1 | contig 10820 bp, 11 predicted proteins | sample IncBWC12MmetaG_FD_160121 | JGI IMG/M metagenome (GOLD analysis project Ga0210394, IMG submission 160121) | Forest soil microbial communities from Barre Woods Harvard Forest LTER site, Petersham, Massachusetts, United States - Inc-BW-C-12-M | ecosystem: Environmental > Terrestrial > Soil >... | reverse complement strand
CTGATCGAAACGGATGGTCATCCAGTCGTATATCTTCCCCTTGAAGCGCTGATCGAGTTGTTTTTCGAAAGGCGACTCGGCGGGCGGATCCGGAGGCGGCGGCGTTTTCCTGGTGAACGCGATCCATCGGTTATCTGGGCTGAAGACCGGCATTCCGCCCACGCCTGGAATTTGAAAAGCGTCCATGTCATTTGGAGTCGCATCCATATGAAAAAACCAAATGCCGCCCTCCGTGCCTTCCGCTTTTCGATCGGAACGGAACGCGAGCAGCTTGCCGTCAGGACTCCAGCGGGGAGCCGACGCGTTGGAGCCGGCGCTGGTCAATCTCACTGCGGGTGTGGAACCATCCGATGGACTAATCCACAGCTCGGTATGCCGCCGGTTCTCAGCTTCGATGATGTTGTTGCGGACAATGACGGCGCGCCGGCCATCCGGAGAGATCGCGGGAGCGGAGGCGGTCTCGATGCGGTAATAGTCTTCCAGATCGAGCGGTCGGCCAGCTTCAGAGCGAACGGCACACGAACCCAACAGCGCAAGAAGGGCCAAATACTTCATTTCGATGCCGCCGCCTTGACAAAAGCCCCTCCGGCATTACCCGATCGCAACCTGGACCCGATCCATATAGCGACCGGGTAAAGGACCAGCAGCGCCGCCGCGGACCAGTGCGGCTGCGTACTCCATTGCAGAATGGTTGAGCCAATACCCATGATTTCGCCGAAGATCATGAGACCCAGCGTGGCCTTGCGAACGGACGCACGGGCGATCACGGCGCATAGGTATCCACCGGCGATCGAATACAGCGTATCGGTAAACGCCACAATCACGAAGTAATACAGCGGCGGCGTCGCCATGGCCCGGAAGCCCGGAATCACGGCCGCAAAGACCAGGTCCGTCAAAACGACCAGGACTCCGATCGCGACATACCCTGCCAAAACCGCCCCAGCGATGCGCACCATTTTGGTCTCTTAATTTTATAGCGCAATTCGCATTCCCAGCTTGTAGCCCTCCAGCCTTCAAGGAAGATGCCGGCCCAGCACGAGTTCGGCTACGCTCCAGCACAAGCATAGGATGGCGCCCATTGCCACCAGACCGCCGGGTCTGCGGCGCAGAACTTTGCTCCAGACCAGGTACATCGGAAGACATGAGACGGCGAAGACAATCGGAAGGTAGATACAGGCCGCGAGCACGGCGGACGCTAGGGAGACGGAGTCAACAGCGGCGTAACTTGAAAATTGGGCCAACCACGCCAGCGCGAGCGCCGTACCCGCTAGAAACATGCTGCGGCGTTCGAACTTGTCATCTCGCCTGGCCTCGTCTAAAGACGTTTCACCGAACATGCGGCCGTCGCCCGTTGGCCGGGCCGCGAACCGTCCCCGGAATCGGCTTAGTTGGTTGAGCAGATCAAGAGATGCACTTTCCATCTCAAGATCGATCGTGCTCAGTCGGCCTGTTAGATGCCGGTAGCACCACAGCGAAATTAGGCCGACAAGCAGTCCGAACGCGGTGGGCCAGAGCGATTCCGACAGGGCTCCGGAGATGGCCGCCATATTGGAAGTCCTGTCGCCACTAATACCCCTGCTAAACGTATGGACAATTCCCAATATGGTTCCGAACATTCCGACCCATGGTGCCAGCGATGCAATCGTCGCGAGGCTATTTAAGCCCGTTCCCATCTCTTCGTGCACAACGGCCGTAGAGCGCCTCGAAGCCCGGCCGACCGCTTGGAGTATTTCGCTCACTGTTTCTTCTTAACGTATCTGAAACGCAAATGGAAGCCCCTAGCTTCGGTCGCCGCTACAATATAAACAGCGATGGTGATCGACGGCATCTACTACGCACTCGCCTTCTCCGCCGGAGGAGCCCTGCTCTGGTCCCTCATCAATCCTGCGTTCGCCGCGCCCCTGTTCCTGCTCGCCCTCTTTTGCCTCTATTTCTTTCGCGACCCCGATCGAACCATACCCGATGGTCCGGTGGCTGTCTCCCCGGCCGACGGGAAAGTGGTGGGAATAATCGGCGACGGCGCCGAATGCACGCGTATCAGCATCTTCCTGAATGTCTTTGACGTCCACGTGAACCGCGCCCCCATCGCGGGCAAGATTACCAACGTCGAATACACCAAAGGCCAGTTCGTGGTCGCCAGCCGCGAAATTGCCAGCTCCCAAAATGAACGCAACACCTTGACCATCGCCGGCGACGTCGCCGGTGAAGCCACCTGCGTTCGTTTTGCGCAGATCGCGGGATTGATCGCGCGCCGCATCGTGTGCTACAAAAAACCCGGCGACGCCGTCGCCAAAGGCGACCGTGTCGGGCTCATCAAGTTTGGCTCCCGGGTCGACGTGTTCCTGGGGCCTGAGTGGGATATCAAAGTACGGACCGGCGAACGAGTTGCCGGCGGCTCCAGCATCCTCGCCCAACGAAGGCTGACGTAATGGCGCGGCTCACTCTCAAGGAACGTTTCTTTGACGCCCGCCCTCCCTCGCGGCGTCCCCGGCGCGCCGCTTATGCTCTTCCTACGCTGTTCACCGCGGGCAATATTTTCCTCGGATTCATCGCTATCATCCGCTCGGTTGAGGGTGCGCTCCTAGGTGCCAGCGGGCAACTCGGCAACAATCCCCACTTCGAAGTGGCCGCGAAAGCCATCGGCGCGGCAGTGGTGCTGGATGGCTTGGACGGCCGCATCGCCCGCATGACCAACACAGTCAGCGATTTCGGCCGCGAAATGGATTCTCTGGCGGACGTCATCACGTTTGGCATCGCACCCGCCGTGCTCGCGTTCACCTGGGGCGTCGAGTTCGTCGCGCCTGGCGGATTCCTGATGGACCACCGCGCAGGTTATTTCCTCGCCTTTATTTTTCTGCTGTGCGGCGCGGCTCGCCTGGCTCGCTTCAATGTCCAGACCAATCCTGTTCCCAAGAACCCCGGACGCCCGGATCGAAAATATTTCGTGGGTCTTCCCATCCCCGCGGCAGCGGCCGTCGTCGCCGCCGTGGTCTACGCTACCGATAGCGTTCCGCTCGGATGGTGGCTCCACTCGGCCTTGTGGCTCGCGCTGCTCGCCCTGCTTTCGTTCCTGATGGTCAGCACCTGGCGCTATCCCAGCTTCAAGGAAATCAATCTCAAGGGCCCGCGCTCGCCGCTCATCGTGATTTTTTTTGGCGCCCTAATCTACATGATCTGGAACTACTCGCAGCCGGTGCTGCTGACGCTCGCAAGCGTTTATGTCGCCAGCGGCATCCTGATTCGCGCCGCGGGAATTGTCCGCCGCCGCTTCCGCCCGCATAATCCCCCACCCCCGCAGCCGGCGCCGCCGCAACCGGAGCATCAACCCAGCTAATGCATTCTCATCGCAGCAGTCAGAAAGCCACCGTCGCGATTGTCGGCGGCGAATCGCTCCTGGGCAAGGAAATCCATGAGCTCTCGGATGCCCGCAAGGCCCCCGCCGATGTAAAACTGGTCGCCTCCGAAGTAGAAGACGAAGACAAGGGCACGGCAAGTATTCTCGCGCGCGGTCCCGTTGGTGGGATGGACGAGCCCATAGTCATGGCGTCTATCGAATTGGCCGACCTGGGTTCGGCGCGCGTCGTCATCCTGGCCGGCTCCAAAACATCCAGCCACAAGGCATACCAGATCGTCCGTGGCGCGAAACCCGCTCCCGCGGTCGTCGATCTTAGCGGCGGCTTGGAGGATCTGGCGGAGGCGCGTCTGCGCGCGCCCATGGTAGAGCAGGCGGGCTTCGACGCCGCCTTCCAAGCTGGGGGGGCCGCGGTTCAAACCATCGCGCACCCCGCCGCCATTGCACTGGCATTGCTCTTGACGCACCTCCAAAAAGCCGGGGCGGTGCGTCGTTCCGTGATCGAGATTTTCGAGCCAGTGAGCGAACGCGGCCAGGCCGGCATCAATGAGCTGCAAAAGCAGGCCGTCGCACTGCTTTCCTTCAAGCCCCTGCCGAAAGAAGTATTCGACGCGCAGATCAGCTTCAATATGCTGTCGCAGTATGGCTCCGACGCGCCGCTTTCACTTGAGGAGATCGAGCTCAAGATCGACCGTCACCTGGCCAGCCTCTTGGCCGCCACCCGCGCTCCCATGCCCTCGCTACGTCTCGTCCAGGCGCCAGTGTTTCACGGCTACAGTATTTCCGCCTGGGTGGAATTTGAAGAGAATCCCGGAATGGATGCCATCTTCCAGGCGCTGGCATCGGCCAACATCGACGTCCGGACGCGCGACCATGAGCCGCCCACCAACGTCGGCGTGGCCGGGCAAGGCGGAATCACCGTCGGCTCCATCACGCAGGATCGCAATCAGCCGCGCGCCTGGTGGTTTTGGGTAGTGGCGGACAATCTACAAATAGCGGCTGAAAACGCCTGGGAGGTTGTACGTGGATATTTGGAATAAGACTGGCTTCGCTTTTGCGATCGCCTGTCTAGCCCTCGGGGCTTTTGCTTTGGGTTCTTGCGGTTATCACGTTGCCGGCCAAGCCGACCTGGTACCGAAGGACGTCCATACCATCGCGATCCCCCCTTTCACCAATGCCACCGTGAAGTACAAACTCACCGACTCCCTTCCGGAAGCCATCAGCCGCGAATTCATCACCCGTACGCGCTACAAGCTTGTCAACGATCCCACGCAGGCCGACGCCGTGTTGCGGGGCGCCGTGGTGAACTACATCGCTTACCCAACCCTGATCGACCAAGCTACCGGGCGGACCAGCGGCCTGCAAATCAACGTGATCTTGAACGTGAGCTTGACCGAACGAGCCACCGGCAAAGTGATCTTCGCGCGTCCCCGTCTTGAAGTGCATCAGCGCTACGAGCTGTCCACTACTAACGATGCGCAATACTTCGACGAGAGCAGTTCCGGGATACAGCGTTTGAGCCGCGACGTGGCGCGCGATTTGGTCAGTTCGATCTTGGAGAACTTTTGAGTCCCGATCAGTTCCTGCAGCGCATTCAAAAATCGCCACCTGCGCCGGTGTACCTGTTTCTGGGGCCTGAAGTGTATCAACTGAGCGCTTGTCGGCGCGCGCTGGTGGAACGGGTTCTCGCGCCCGAAGATCGCGAGAACGGCCTCAGCCGGCACGATCTGGAGGAGACCACTCTCACAGCGGTGTTGGACGACGCCCGATCGCTATCGCTCTTCGCGCCCAGCCGCGTCGTATGGGTTTCGGGCGCTGAAAGCGCGTTGCCTCGCGGCCGCGCCGTGAGCGACGAAGAAAACGCCGCCGCTGCAGATTTGGCCGCTTATCTGAAGCACCCGAATTATCCACCAGGATGCGTGCTGGTGTTGGAAGCCAGCCGCTACGACTTCGAAGGCGAAGACCGCGCCAAAATCGAGCGCGTCCAGAAATTCTACGCCGCCATTCCCGACGTGATTGAACTGCGTCCTTACACGCTGGAATCGGCCCGCCGCCTCGCGCAAGATCTCGCCAAGGACGCCGGCTTGCAAATTGGGCTCGCCGAAATCGGACTGCTGGTCGAATCTTTGGCCGCCGACGCAGGCCGCATCGCCAACGAGATCGAAAAGCTGCGCCTTTATACCGGTGGCACGCGCAAAGTCACTGCGGATGACATCCTGCGCCTGGTTCCCAACGCGCAAGCCTCCACGATCTTCGCGTTGGTCGGAGCTTTGGGGCGAGGTGATCGAAAGCGATCGCTCGACAGCCTGGACACCCTGCTTCGCGAAGGCGAATACCTGCCGTTAGCGTTGACGTTCCTCGCCACGCAATTCCGGCTCGCTATGGCCGCCCGAGAATCCGGGCTCCAAACCTCACCGCAGATTCAGGCGCACTTCACCAAGCAAGGCATCCGGATTTGGCGCGATCGCGCCGAGCAGGTGCTGCAAACTTGCAATGCCTTCCCTAATGAGAAACTGGCGCTCGCCATCAAAAAGGTCTACTGGGCGGATAAAGCGCTGAGAGACACACGTCCCGACGACCGTGTGGTGATGGAAGAGTTGGTTCTAAGCCTGACGAACTAAGCGGCCGCAATCGCCTTGAGCCTGGCCTGTATCCGGCTCTTGTAGCGCGCCGCTGTGTTCTTCTTGATGATGCCCCAGCGGGCCGAGCGGTCGATCAGCGAAAAGGTTGCGGGCAGCACAGCTTCGGCGCCTTTGGCGTCCTTGTGCTCGATCAGCCGCCGGACGGAACGAATCTGGTGACGGAGCCGCGATTTGCGGAGGCGATTCACCATCGTTTTCCGCTTGGTCTGGCGCATGCGCTTCAGCGCTGAATAAGTGTTAGCCATTCTTGTCCAGGTATCAGAATACCTTATGCCCGGGCCGAAACTCAATCCACGGGCAATACCGCCAGACCCCCTTGCCATTACCGAAGTAATTGGATAGAGTTACTTCTTATGAATATAGTTCATTTGCTCGGGCCAGTCTTACCGACCACCCTACTCTTCCTATCTGCTGGAATCCTCCCTGTTGTGGCTCAGGACGACGTCACCACCCAAAACGGCTCCAGTGGCTACAATGGCTCGTTCATCACAGGCCCGGCTTCCAACCCCTTGAGCTTCTTAAACGGCCCCGCGTTCCGAACCACCGGCCAGAACACGCCCTACGACTTCCCGGATTTCGCTCCCATGACCGCGCTGGACCAACAGCTTCCGTCCTGGATCTCCTTCGGTCTGGAAGAGCGCTTCCGGGCGGAAGGGCAGGAGAATCAAAGCTTCAAGCTCAACAACGACGACAACTATCTATTGAACCGCTGGCGCTTTGGTATGCAGATCAAGGTCAACCATTGGATCAAGATCGTCGGGCAGATGCAGGACGCCCGCGCCTGGCTGCAGCAGCCGCCTCTGCAGCCGCCCAACACCAACCGCTTCGATCTCAAGCTGGCCTACGCCGAGTTTGGCGACCCCGAGAAGCAGTGGATCAGCGTCCGCGTGGGCCGCCAGTTGATCAATTACAACAACACCATCATCGCGAATTCCGAATGGCGCGATCAGGCACGCTCCTACGACGCGGTGGTCACCAACATTCATGTGGATCGTGTCCATCTTGGGATCTTTGCCGCGTCCGCCGTGGTTCCCATGGACGAAGGCATCAGCCACCACCAGGAGGGCAACAACATTTACGGGATGTACGGAGGCATCGACAACCTCATCCTGCCGACTTCCAGGTTCGAACCGTTCGTCCTCTGGCGGGTGAATCCCAGTGTCTCGGTAGAGCCCACTCCTGAATCCAAAGCCAAAACCGGCCACCAAAGCGAGCAAGCTTATGGTGTTCGCTGGAAGGGCCTCGCATTGGGCAATTTCGACTATTCGATCGAGGGTATTCGCGAGGGGGGCACCGACGCCACTAATAACATCCGCGCCTGGGGCACCACCGACGGCCTTGCCTATCGCTTTGCCGCTGTCCCCTGGAAACCGCGCATTTTCACTCAGTATGACTACGCCGCCGGCGATAAAAATCCCAAGGACGGGGTGCATGGCACCTTCGACACCATGTATCCAACCGCGCATGACCGTTTCGGCATCTCAGATCAGTTCGGATGGCAGAACATCAAGGCCGTTCGTGCCGGCGTCACCATCGAGCCCCATCGCCGCTGGACTTTGACGGGCCAATGGCTCGACTTGTGGCTGGCCAGCGCCACCGATTCGCTCTACAACACCTCAGGAGGGTCAATCGTTCGTAATGCCTTGGGAACCGCCGGAAACCGTATTGGTCAGGAGGCCGACTTCTACACCTGGTACGAGCTCAACCGCCACACGAACGTCGGCGTCGGAGTCGGGCACATCTTTCCCGGCCAATACCTCACTCTTATGGAAAAGGGTCCCAATTACACCTATCCCTATTTCGCGCTCAACTTCAAGGACAACGGCCCAGCGCGCATTTCTCGCAGTGAGTGAGGCGTTTGGCGCACCTGTGCCTGCGACCCCAATCCCTAACCACCAACCGCAGTTGGCGCGTTCTTGCGCGCCAGTGGAGCCAATCCCCAACCCCTAACCGCCAATCCCGTTTCTTCCGCCTTGGGCGGCGCGATGCCGCTAAAGCTTTCCCCCTAGAAACCGATAGTTTACTAGGGTGCCGCTCACGGAAATATCGCCGGAACTGGCAGACGCTGCAGATGTACTCAGTGACCAGCTGCGTGTTCACCTGCATCGCTTGGCAGTCTTCCTTTTGCCGCACGCCGAAACACTCGACCGGCGCTTCCTCGCCAAGCTGAAGCGCGACAAGTTCGAACCCGGGCAGTTTGACTCGAAAATCCGCATCGCGCTGGCTTCCATCACCCCTGGTGCGGCCGCCCGCATACTCGCCAGCGGTCAACCGCCTCTCAAGTTCATCGAACAGGTGGAATATAACGGCAGGCGGCTGGCCAAGTTGAATCTTCCGCCCAGCAGCATCGTGGCGGCGCTGCAGGAATATGACCGCCTGCTCACCCCCATTCTGCGTAAATGGCACCCCAACGAGTACGCCAACTTGCAATGGGTGCGCGAGCAGCTCCATTTCTGCGTGATTCTCACGCTGAACAACGCCTACTACCAGGTTCGTGAAGCCGAAACACAGGCGTTTTATGAGCTGTTCCGCGTTGAGCTCGAATCGCGCAATCTGGATGAGCTGTTGCGCCGCTTCCTCGATTCGCTGGTTCAGGTCTGCCATGCCGACGCCGGCCATCTCTACCTGTTGAACGACAAACGCAGCGCGTGGATATTGCGGGCTCAGGCTCAGTCCCGCGGCAAGGTGCGCCCCGCGTTGGCCGAAGTTCCCAATGGCCGCGCCAAGCTACGGACCCTCGCCCATTCCCGGCAAATCGAACTCAAAGATGGCGGCGCTGCCGGCCTCCTGCTGGACCAGGCCTGGAAGGACCAATTCCAAACCGTATGGTCTATTCCGCTGGCCACCGGAGGGCGCACCGCCGGCGTCATGCAATTCGGCTTCTCTAAGTCCTACGAATGGCTGCCGCGCGAACAGGAACTGTTGGCTGCCGCCGCTGAGCGCTGCCTGATGGCCGCCGAAAAAGCCCGTCTGATGGAAGATCTCGCGGCCCGCGAGGAGCAGATCCGCCAGTTAGCCGAGCACATGCTCCATGTCGAGGAAATGGAGCGCCGCCGCATCAGCCGGGAGCTACACGACGAGGCCGGCCAGTCGCTGCTCTGTATCCGCCTCCAGATTGAGCTCCTGGAACAAGCCCTGCCGTCCGAACACGTTGAATGGATCAGTAAGCTGCGGGAAGCCCGCGATCTCACCGAACGGACCATTCTCGAAATGCGCCGCTTGATCGCCGCCTTGAGCCCGGCCGTGCTTGAGCAGCTCGGTTTGGGCGCCGCTTTGCGCCAATTGGTCAATCGCTTCCGCCGCCTCCACCCCATCCGCGTCAAGCTGTTGCTCGGCCGCTTGGGCCGCCTGCCACAACATACTGAAATCATTGTTTATAGGCTTGTTCAGGAGTGCTTCAATAACATCGCTAAACACTCCGCGGCACGCAGCGTAAACATTTCTGTGAGTTCCGCCGATGGATGGGTGAGACTGGCCGTTGAGGACAACGGAGTCGGGTTTAAAGTCGAGGAAGCGCTGGCTCGGAAGGACTCGTTTGGACTTTCTGGCATGAGAGAGCGCGTTGCCCTACTCGGTGGTAGGTTTGAAATTCGCAGTCATCCCAAAGGCGGCCCGAATAACAAGGCCGGCGATGGGAACGGATGGGTTGATCGGAAGAAAAAGGGTCGGGGGACCAAGATCCTGATTCGGTTGCCGGTGGCGAAAGAGCCGGCGGCCGGTTCGATCGAGCCAATTGCAGCCAAGCCGATGGGTGGAAGAATCGCGCGGAGAATTAGGGCGATCGGAGCGTAGCCCGGTACGTCTTAACCGCTGGCGGAAAGCTCAAGCTTAGGAAAGGGATCGAGGCAGTTTCAAACTCGGGTACACGTTTATGGCAAAGACTCGCATCATGTTGGCGGACGATCACACGCTGTTCCGCCAAGGCATCCGAACCCTGATCTCCGCTGAAGCGGACATGGAAGTGGTCGGCGAAGCGTCCAATGGCGGCGATGCCGTCGAAAAGGCGACCGAACTCCGTCCGGACGTCGTGCTGATGGACATCGGCATGCCGGGCCTTAGCAGCTTCGAAGCCACGCGCCAGATCAAGAAGAACCGGCCCGAAACCAAGGTCCTGTTTCTAACCATGTACGACGACGAAGACTACCTGGTGGAAGGCATGGAAGTGGGCGCCAGCGGCTATGTTCTCAAGGACAGCCCCTCCGCCCAACTGGTCGCCGCCGTGCGCGACATCTGCCGTGGCGGCAGCTACTTGAGCCCGCGCATGCTGTCTCAGCTGGTCGACGATTTTCGCTCGCGCATCAAGTCTGCCAACCGTCTGCCACGCTTTGCCACGCTCACCACGCGCGAACGCGAAGTTCTCAAGATGCTGGCCGAAGGCAATTCGGTGAAAGAAATCGCCTGCGACCTCAACTTGAGCGTCAAGACCGTGGAAGCCCACAAATTCAACCTGATGCGCAAGCTCGACATTCACAACAAAGCCCAGCTTGTGCAATACGCTATCCAGAAGAAGATCATTAAGATCCCGAACCTCGCCTAAGCTGTTCCAGAAAAACAACCTAACGCGCCTAAGCTTGCGCGCGTTACCATAAAGCCGGTGTGAACCGGCCCATCCTCACAGTACCCGTCCAGAAAGTAGACGGCGATTGCTCAACGCCAGTTCAGGACCTGCTCGCCGTCGAAACCGCGCAGCGCTTTAATCTGACCCTGCTCGGCTTCATTCGCGATGGCCGTTTTAACATCTATTCAGGAGCATCCAGAATCCAATGAAACTCTGCATCCAGGGAAACTCGCTGCGGTTGCGGCTGAGCCAATCTGAAGTGTCGCAG
>Ga0210394_10008201_pt1 | contig 10820 bp, 2 predicted proteins | sample IncBWC12MmetaG_FD_160121 | JGI IMG/M metagenome (GOLD analysis project Ga0210394, IMG submission 160121) | Forest soil microbial communities from Barre Woods Harvard Forest LTER site, Petersham, Massachusetts, United States - Inc-BW-C-12-M | ecosystem: Environmental > Terrestrial > Soil >... | reverse complement strand
AGGGCAGCAAGCTCAACCTCAGCCCGCGCGACGAGCACGAGCATCACCCGGTCGATCTTTTCATGATGTCGCTGGCTGCGGACCAGGGGCACCGGGCCATCGGCGTGGTGCTGTCCGGGACCGGCAACGACGGCACCGTGGGACTCGGCGCCATCAAGGAGGTCGGCGGCATCACCTTCGTGCAGGACGACAGCGCCCAGCACGACAGCATGCCGCGCAGCGCGGTGGCCGCAGGCGCCGTGGACTTCGTGCTGTCGTCGCCGCGCATCGCCGAGGAGATCGTGCGCATCGCCCGCCACCCTTACGTCGTCGAGGCTCACGATGCACCGCCCGGCGCGGTCGAGGACCAGATCCTCGCGCTGGTGCGCGAGGAGAGCGGTGCCGACTTCAGCCACTACAAGCCCAACACCCTGCATCGGCGCATCAAGCGCCGCATGGTGCTGCTCAAGCTGACCCGCTGCGAGGATTACCTCGCTCACCTGCGCAGGAATCCGGCCGAAATCGAGGCGCTTTATCAGGACATCCTGATCAACGTCACCAATTTCTTCCGCAACCCCGATGCCTTCGAGGCGCTGAAGAGCCAGATCCTCCCCAAGCTCTTCAAGGATCGCTTGCGTCAGGATCCCGTCAGAGTGTGGGCTCTGGGCTGCGCGACCGGGGAAGAGTGCTATTCCCTGGCGATCGTGCTGACTGAGTACGCCACCGAGCACCGCAGCAGCGTGCCGATCATGGTGTATGCGACCGATCTCAACAACGCCTGTGTCGAGAAGGCGCGCCTCGGACTGTATCGCAAGAGCATCGCGCAGGACGTGTCCGCCGAGCGCCTGCGGCGCTTCTTCGTGGAGGCGGACGGCAATTACCGTGTCAGCAAGTCGATCCGCGATCTGTGCATTTTTGCCCGGCACAATGCGCTCGTCGATCCGCCGTTCTCGCGGATGGATGTGATCAGCTGCCGCAACGTCATGATCTACATGGAGCCGGCCCTGCAGCGCAAGCTCATGCCGGTGCTGCACTACGCGCTCAAGCCCACCGGGTTCCTGTTCCTCGGACCCTCGGAGACCATCGGCGCGAACCGCGAGCTGTTCGAGCCGGAGGATGCGAAGCACCGGATCTATTCCAAGAAGCCGATCGCGCTGCGCATCGACCAGAGCTTCCCGCTCGTGCCGCACGTGGCGAGCGCCACGGGGCGTGCGCCGCAAGCGTGGCGCGCCGATTCCAGCGACGCCCTCGTCCAGGATCCGCAGCGCGACGCCGAGCGCACGCTGCTCGCCCGCTACGTGCCCGCCGGGGTACTGGTCAATTCCGAGCTGGAGGTGCTGCAGTTCCGCGGCGAGACCGGGTTGTACCTGACGCCCGCCCCCGGCAAGGCCAGCCTCAATGTGCTGAAGATGGCGCGCGAAGGCCTGCTGGTGTCGCTGCGCGCGCTGCTGCAGCGCGCGCGCAAGGAAGAAGCGGTGCAAAGCGAGCGGAACGTGCGCGTCAGGACCAACGGCGGCGTTAGCGATGTGGCGCTGACGGTGCTTCCCGTCGGCGCGGCGACGGCTGCCGAGCGCTGCTACTGGGTGCTGTTCGAGCCGGCCGGCGGCTCGCCCAGGCCGCTGCGCGCGGCGCGCGCCAAAGGCAAGCGCAAGCAGACCGCCGCCGCGCAGCGCGCCGAAGACGAGCGACAGGCTGAACGCCTCGCCCGGGAACTGAGCGCCACGCGCGAGTATCTGCAGTCAGTGATCGAGCAGCAGGAGGCCTCCAACGAGGAGCTGCAGTCGGCGAACGAAGAGGTGCAGTCTGCCAACGAGGAGCTGCAGAGCATCAACGAGGAGCTGGAGACCTCCAAGGAGGAGATCCAGTCCGCCAACGAGGAGCTGAGCACCGTCAACGAGGAGCTGCAGAACCGTAACGAGGAGCTCGACCGGGCCAATGACGATCTGAACAATCTCTTCAGCAGTGTGCAGATGGCGGTCCTCATGGTGTGGCCGGACTTGCGCATCCGGCGCTTCACGCCGACCGCGGAAAAGGTGCTGAACCTGATCGCTGCCGACGTCGGCAGGCCGATCGGCGATATCCGCATGAATCTCGATATCGACGACCTCAAGGCGATGCTGCGCGAAGTCATCGATACCATGACGACCAAAGAGCGCGAAGTGCAGGACCGCCTGGGGCGCTGGTATCTGCTGCGCATCCGCCCCTACCGCACGCTCGAGAACAGGATCGACGGTGCGGTGATCGCCCTGGTCGACATCGACACGCTGAAGCAGAGTGAGGACATCCTGCAGCGCCATGCACGCATTCTCGAGCAGACGCACGACGCGGTGCTGGTGCGCGAGGTCGATGGTACCGTGGTCTACTGGAATCGCGGCGCGGAGGCCCTCTATGGCTATGCGCACGCGGAGGCGCAGCTGCGGCTGCGGCAGGATCTGCTGGGCGGCACCGAGCAGCAGCGCAAGCAGGTCGACGCGGCACTGGCGAGCAACGGTCAATGGACGGGGGAGCTCACCCAACGCACCCAGGACGGCCGCGAGATCGTGGTCGAAAGCACGCAGGTGCTGTTCAACGAAGGCGAGCGCAAGCTGGTGCTGGAGACCAGCCGCGACATCACCGAACGCCGCCGGCTCGAAACCAGCCTGCGCGGCCGCGTGGAAGAACTCGCCGCGGCCGATCGCCACAAGAACGAGTTCCTGGCGCTGCTCGCGCATGAGCTGCGCAATCCGCTGGCGCCGCTGCGCAACGCTACCCAGATCATGAAGATGGCAGGAGCCGACTCGAAGGAGGCCACGGCGGCACGCGAGCTGATCGAGCGTCAGGTCATCACCCTGTCGCGCCTGGTGGATGATCTGCTGGATGCAGCACTCGTCAGCCGCGGCCAGGTCAAGCTGCACTTCGCGCCCGTCGAGCTGCAGAAGATCCTGCAGCAGGCCGTGGCAACGACGCGGCCGGTCATGGAAGCGCGCCGCCAGCAGCTGACGCTCAACCTCCCCACAGAGCCGCTGCTGATGGACGGCGATGCGGTGCGCCTCGAGCAGGTGTTCGTGAACCTGCTGAGCAATGCGGCCAAGTACACCGCCGACGGCGGACAGATCTCCGCGCAGCTCGAACGCATCGAGCCGCATGGCGCGGCGCGGCGGCAGCAGGCCGTGGTGCGCATCCGTGACAACGGTGTCGGCATCGCGCCGGAGATGCTGGGCCGCATCTTTGACCTCTTCGTCCAGGCGGATCAGTCACTGGCGCGCTCGCAGGGAGGGCTGGGAATCGGCCTGAGCCTGGCACGCAGTCTGGTGGAGCTGCACGGCGGGCGGCTGGAAGCGTACAGCCCCGGACTGGGACACGGCAGCGAGTTCGTCGCGTATCTGCCCGCAGGCGAATCCGCGCGCGCCGCGGTGAAGGCCCCTGGGGTAGCCGTGCCCACGCGCACCGGCGCTGGCCAGGCGGCGGAGGCGCATGCGGGGCAGCGGGTGCTCATCGTGGACGACAGCGCCGACATTGCCGAGAGCACCTCGACCCTGCTGAAGATGAGCGGGCATGAGGTCACAGTGGCGCTGAATGCCGAGGACGCGCTGGACAAGGCGCGCACCTTTCGCCCCACCACGATCTTCATGGACATCGGCATGCCGCGGATGGACGGCTTCGCGCTCTGCAGGAAGTTTCGCGAACTCCCCGCCGTGCAAGGGGCGCTGCTGGTCGCCGTCACCGGCTACAGCAGCACGGAGACCCACGTGCGCGCGCACAACGCCGGCTTCGATCGCTGCCTGATAAAGCCGGTCGCGCTGCAGGCGCTCAAGGAGCTGCTGGGGTAATCACCCGGCCGAGGGTCGGGAAGTCGACCGGCTTGACCAGGTGATCATCGAAGCCGGCGGCCTGGGTGCGCTGCTGATCCTCGGCCCGGCCATAACCGGTAAGCGCCACGAGTCGCAGGCCGGTAAGCTCCGGCGTGGCGCGCAGACGCCGCGCCAGCTCGTAGCCATCCATGCCGGGCAGCCCGATGTCGAGCAGCATCACCGCCGGACGGAACGTCGTGGCGCGCTCGAGTGCAGTTGGGCCGCTGTAGGCGGCTTCCACCTCGTGACCGTCGAGCTGCAGCAACGTGGCCAGCGAGTTGGCCGAATCACGATTGTCGTCCACCACCATGATGCGCATGGGACTCCTCCTCTCTCGGCGAGCGCACCGGCAGACGGGCCAGCAAATCGCTTAACCTGCCGATGTCGAGCGGCTTCACCAGATGCTGGTCGAAGCCCGCCTCGTGGGAGCGGCGACGGTCCGGATCCTGCCCCCATCCCGTCAGTGCCAGCAGCGTGATCTGCGCACCCCAGGCCTGGGCGCGAATGCGGCGCGCCACCTCGTAGCCGTCGATCAGCGGCATGCCGATATCGAGCAGCGCGACCTCCGGCAGGTGCCGCTCGGCGCACTCGAGCGCAAGACTGCCGTTGCAGGCGCTGAACACCTCGTGCCCCTGCAGCCGCAGCACCTCGGTGAGACTTGCCAGCGCGTCCGGGTTGTCGTCGGCTACCAGAATGCGGCGGCAGACGCCCACCGCCGTCTCGCTGCGCGCGACGCTGGCGTCGCCGTTCAGCGGCGCGACCACCTCGAGCAGCAGCGGCAGCCGGACGATGAATTCGCTGCCGCGGCCGCTGCCCTCACTCGCCGCCGTAACGCTGCCGCCGTGCATCTTCACCAGGCGCCGCACCAGCGCCAGGCCAATGCCGAGACCGCTCTGCGGGTGGTCGGACTTGCTGTCGAGCTGCGTGAACAGGTCGAAGATCAGCGGCAGCCGCTCGGCGGGAATGCCGACGCCGTCGTCGCGCACCCGCAGCTCGACCTCCTCGCCCGCGCGCCTCACCGTCAGGCGGATGTGCCCGCCGCGGTTGGTGTATTTGGCGGCATTGCCGAGCAGGTTGCCGAGCGCCTGCGTGAGGCGCAGCGGATCGCCGTGGACAATGAGCGGCTCATCCGGCGCCTCCACCGCGAAATGGTGGCCGCGCTCATCGAGCAGCGGCTGTATGGTCTCGACGGCGCGCGCGACGAGGGTGGCGACTTCGACTGGGGCGCGCGCCAGCGTGATCTTGCCACGCGTGATGCGCGAGACATCGAGCAGGTCGTCGACCAGGCGGGTCAGGTGCGACAGCTGCCGCTCGATGACCTCGCGCGACCAGATCTGCTGGGGCGCGGACAGGTCCATGCGCATCAGATACAGGGCGTTGAGGATGGGCGCGAGCGGATTGCGCAGCTCGTGGGCCAGCATAGCGAGAAACTCGTCCTTGCGGCGATCGGCTTCCTTGAGAGCGTCCTCCGCCCGGGCACGCTCGACCACTTCGCTCTGCAGCCGGCGATTGGCGCTCGCCAGCTGCTCGTTGGCAGACTGCAGCGTGGCGTTCAACTGCTCGAGCTCGCGGGTCTTCTCCTCGCGCAGCACCACGTTAGCCTGCGCCAGGCGCTCATTGGCGAGCGCCAGGTTGCGGTTCAGCTCGCGCAGCTCGCGGCGCTTGCAGTACAGCTCGACCAGCACCGCCACCTTGCTGTGCAGGATCTCCGGCACCACCGGGATGGAGACGTAGTCGACCGCGCCCAGCTTGTAGCCCTTGAGACGGTCGAGCTCGGAGATGTGCACGCCGGTGACGAAGATGATCGGCGTGCGCTCGAAGCGCGGGTGATCGTGGATCAGCTGCGCTGTCTCGAAGCCGTCCATTTCCGGCATGCTGACGTCGAGCAGCACCACCGCAAACTCCTCGCGCATCAGCTTCTCCAGCGCCTCCAGACCTGAGCGTGCCGTCACCAGGTTCTGCCCGAGATCGCTGAGAATCGACTCGTAGGTGAGCAGCCGCGCCGGCTGGTCATCGACCAGCAGGATGCTTACCTTGCCGGGGCCCTCCATGTCTGCGCCGCGACCGGGCTCGCTGACCGGTGCTTCTAGCGATGCAGCCACATGCGCACCAGCGACAGCAGCTGATCGGTATTGACCGGCTTGGCGACGTAGTCGGAGGCACCCGCTTCCAGGCACTTCTCGCGGTCGCCCTTCATCGCCTTGGCGGTGAGGGCGATGATCGGCAGCATGCGGAATCTTTGGTTACTGCGGATGCGGCGCATGGTCTCGTAGCCGTCCATCTCCGGCATCATCACGTCCATGAGCACCAGCGACAGCTCATCGGTGCTCTCGACCAGCTTGATCGCCTCCTGCCCGTTGGTCGCGGTGATGACCTGCATGTGGTGGCGCTCGAGCAGGCTGTTGAGCGCGAAGATGTTGCGGATGTCATCGTCCACCACCAGCACCTTGCGGCCGCTGAGCGGCTCGTCGCTCTCGTGCAGCGCCTCGATCATCTGCTGCTTCGCCGGCGGCAGGTCGGCGATCACCCGATGCAGGAACAGCGCCGTCTCGTCGAGCAGCCGCTCGGGCGAGCGCACCCCCTTGAGAACGATGCTCTTGGCGTTCTTGCGCAGCTCGATCTCCTCCTCTTCCGACAGCTCGCGCCCGGTGAACACGATGATCGGCGTCTGGCGCAGCCTGGCATCCTCCTGCACCTTCGCCAGCAGCTCGAAGCCCGACATATCGGGCAGGCGCAGATCCAGCACCACGCAATCGAATTCGCCGCCGTGTATGGCCACAAGCGCCGCCGCTCCGGTGCCGGCGGTGGTGATCTCCACGTCGTGGTGTCCGAGCAGCTCGCTGATGCTCAGCTGCTCGGCCGGATCGTCCTCGACCACCAGCAGCCGGCGTACGCGGTTGGCGGTGAAGCTCTTCAGCCGCTCGAACGCCTCTTCCAGGCCCTCGGTGGTGACGCTCTTGGTGATGAAGGAGAACGCGCCGCGCTCCAGGCCGTACTGGCGCTCGTCCTCGACGGTGAGGATCTGCACCGGGATGTGCCGCGTCTCCGGGTTGCGCTTGAGCTGATTGAGCACCGTCCAGCCGAGCATGTCCGGCAGGAACACATCGAGCGACACCGCCGTCGGCGGGTACTTGCGCACCAGGGCAAGCGCATCCGCGCCGGTGCGCGCCAGCACCACCTTGAAGCCGCGCTGGCGCGCGAGGTCGATGAGTATGCGCGCGTAGTGGGGGTCATCCTCCACCACCAGCAGCAGCGCCTCGTTGGGCTGCAGGTTCTCGCGGTCGTCGGGGATCTCCTCCTGGCGCACCACCGGCAGCACCACCGGCTGGAACGGCGCCTTCATCGTGCCGGTGGCCGCCGTACCGCCCGGCACCGCGCTGCGGTTATAGGCCGAGCCGATGAAGGACAGCGGCAGGTAGAGCGTGAAGGTGCTGCCGCTGCCGTGGATGCTGCTCAGGCGGATCTCGCCGCCGAGCAGGTGCGCAAGCTCGCGGCTGATCGCCAGCCCGAGGCCGGTGCCGCCGTACTTGCGCGCCGTGCCGGCATCGGCCTGCTGGAAGGCCTCGAAGATGATCTTCTGTTTCTCGGGCGGAATGCCGATGCCGGTGTCGCTGACGGAGAACTCCACCACTGCCGGAGCCTGGCTCAGGATCGGATGCTCGGAGCTCCAGCCGCCGGTGGCGACGCTGACGTGCAGCCGCACCCCGCCGCGTTCGGTGAACTTGAAGGCGTTCGACAGCAGGTTCTTCAGCACCTGCAGCAGCCGCTTGGAGTCGGTGGTGATGGCGCGTCCCAGGCGCGTGTCGAAGTCCGCGGTGAACGACAGCTTGCGCGCTTCCGCCTCGTGGCGGAAGTTGCGATCGATCGTCTCGCGCAGGTGGGTGAACAGCAGATCCTCGCACTCGACCGTGACGGTGCCCGACTCGATCTTCGACAGGTCGAGGATGTCGCTGATGAGGTTCAGCAGGTCGGTGCCGGCGCCGTGGATGGTGTTGGCGAACTCCACCTGGCGCGAAGAGAGATTACCGTCGGCGTTCTCGGAGAGCTGCTGCCCGAGGATCAGGATACTGTTGAGCGGGGTGCGCAGCTCGTGCGACATGTTGGCGAGGAACTCCGACTTGTAGCGCGAGGTGAGCGCCAGCTCGGCGGCCTTCTCCTCCAGCGCCCGCCGCGCCAGCTCGATTTCCTGGTTCTTGCGCTCGACTTCGACGTTCTGCTCGGCGAGCAGCTTCGCCTTGTTGGCGAGCTCCTCGTTGGTCTGCTGCAACTCCGTCTGCTGCGTCTGCAGCTCGCCGGCGAGCTGCTGCGATTGCGTGAGCAACCCCTCGGTGCGCATCGTCGCCTCGATGGTGTTCAGCACCACGCCGATGATGCTGCCGGTGAGCTGCTCGAGAAACGCCAGGTGCGAAGCGGTGAACTCCCCGAGCGAGGCGAGCTCCACCACCGCCTTCACGTGCCCCTCGTACAGCACCGGCAGCACGATGACGCTGCGCGGGCGCACCTTGAACAGCCCGCTGCCCACCTGGATGGAGTCATCCGGGATGTCGGTGACGATCAGGCGCTGGCGGTCGGCGGCCGCCTGGCCCACCAGCCCCTCGCCCATGCCGTAGCGGCGCGGCTCGCGCGCCGCGAACGCCTCGTCGGCGTAGCAGGCGAGCTCCTTGAGGGACGGCACCGCGTGGGTGCTGTCCATGACGTAGACGATGCCCTGCTGCGCGTTCACCAGCGGCGCCAGCTCCGACAGCAGCAGCTTGCCCACCGTCACCAGGTCGCGCTGCCCCTGCATCATGCGGCTGAACTTGGCGAGGTTGGTCTTGAGCCAGTCCTGCTCGGTATTGCGCTCGGTGGTGGCGCGCAGGTTGCCGATCATGGCGTTGATGTTGTCCTTGAGCTCGGACACCTCGCCGCGCGCTTCCACCTGGATCGAGCGCGTCAGATCGCCCTTGGTGACCGCGGTGGCAACTTCCGCGATCGCGCGCACCTGGTTGGTGAGGTTGGCCGCCAGCAGGTTGACGTTGGCGGTGAGGTCCTTCCAGGTGCCGGCGGCGCCCGGCACGTGCGCCTGGCCGCCGAGGCGCCCTTCGACGCCGACCTCGCGCGCCACGCTCGTCACCTGGTCGGCAAAGATCGCCAGCGTGTCGGTCATGCTGTTGATGGTGTCGGCGAGCGCGTTGACCTCGCCCTTGGACTCGACCGTGAGGCGCTGGCGCAGGTCGCCGTTGGCCACTGCGGTCACCACCTTGACGATGCCGCGCACCTGGTTGGTGAGGTTGTTGGCCATCACGTTGACGTTGTCGGTCAGGTCCTTCCAGGTGCCGGCCACCCCGGGCACCAGCGCCTGGCCGCCGAGCTTGCCCTCGGTGCCGACCTCGCGCGCCAGGCGCGTCACTTCGGCGGCGAAGCCGTTGAGCTGATCGACCATGGTGTTGATGGTCTCCTTCAGCTGCAGGATCTCGCCCTTCACGTCCACGGTAATCTTGCGCGACAGGTCGCCGCGCGCAATCGCCGTGGAGACTTCGGCGATGTTGCGCACCTGGCCGGTGAGGTTGCGCGCCATGGAGTTGACGTTGTCGGTCAGGTCCTTCCAGGTGCCGGCCACCCCCGGCACGATCGCCTGGCCGCCGAGCTTGCCCTCGGTGCCGACTTCGCGCGCCACGCGCGTCACCTCGGCGGCGAAGCTGTTGAGCTGGTCGACCATGGTGTTGACGGTTTCCTTCAGCTGCAGGATCTCGCCGCGCACGTCGACGGTGATCTTGCGCGACAGGTCGCCGCGCGCAATCGCGGTGGCGACCTCGGCGATGTTGCGCACCTGGCCGGTGAGGTTGCTCGCCATGGAATTGACCTTGTCGGTCAGGTCCTTCCACACGCCGCTGACGTCCTGGACGTCCGCCTGGCCGCCGAGCCTGCCCTCGGAGCCGACCTCGCGCGCCACGCGGGTCACTTCGGCGGCGAAGGCATTGAGCTGGTCCACCATGGTGTTGATGGTCTGCTTGAGCTGCAGGATCTCGCCGCGCACGTCGACGGTGATCTTGCGCGACAGGTCGCCGCGCGCAATCGCGGTGGCGACCTCGGCGATGTTGCGCACCTGGTCGGTGAGGTTGCTCGCCATGGAGTTGACGTTGTCGGTGAGGTCCTTCCACACGCCGCTGACGCCCTTGACCTCGGCCTGGCCACCGAGATTGCCCTCGGTGCCCACCTCGCGCGCCACGCGGGTCACTTCGGCGGCGAAGGCATTGAGCTGGTCCACCATGGTGTTGATGGACTCCTTCAGCTGCAGGATCTCGCCCTTGACGTCGGCGGTGATCTTGCGCGACAGGTCGCCGTTGGCAATGGCGGTGGCGACCTCGGCGATGTTGCGCACCTGGCCGGTGAGATTGCCGGCCATGGAGTTGACGCTGTCGGTGAGATCCTTCCAGGTGCCGGCCACGCCGGGCACCACCGCCTGGCCGCCGAGCTTGCCCTCGGTGCCGACCTCGCGCGCCACGCGCGTCACCTCGGAGGCGAACGAGCGCAGCTGGTCGACCATGGTGTTGATGGTCTCCTTCAGCTGCAGGATCTCGCCGCGCACGTCGACGGTGATCTTGCGCGACAGGTCGCCGCTGGCGATGGCGGTGGAAACTTCGGCGATGTTGCGCACCTGGCCGGTGAGATTGCCGGCCATGGAATTGACGCTGTCGGTGAGATCCTTCCAGGTGCCGGCGACTCCCGGAACCGCCGCCTGGCCGCCGAGCTTGCCTTCGGTGCCGACCTCGCGCGCCACACGGGTCACTTCGGCGGCGAAGCTGTTGAGCTGGTCGACCATGGTGTTGATGGTGTTCTTCAGCTCGAGGATCTCGCCCTTCACGTCGACGGTGATCTTGCGCGACAGGTCGCCGCGCGCCACCGCGGTGGTCACCTCGGCGATGTTGCGCACCTGGCCGGTGAGGTTGGTGGCCATGGCGTTGACCGAGTCGGTGAGATCCTTCCAGGTGCCAGCCACGCCGGAGACGATGGCCTGGCCGCCGAGCTTGC
>Ga0210394_10008199_pt1 | contig 10821 bp, 8 predicted proteins | sample IncBWC12MmetaG_FD_160121 | JGI IMG/M metagenome (GOLD analysis project Ga0210394, IMG submission 160121) | Forest soil microbial communities from Barre Woods Harvard Forest LTER site, Petersham, Massachusetts, United States - Inc-BW-C-12-M | ecosystem: Environmental > Terrestrial > Soil >... | reverse complement strand
GCTTGACGCCGCCGGCAAAAACTATAATTCCGAGCAGTTTGCCCGCTGGCTCGGCGCCTGCCGCGACCGCGGCGCGCGCGAAATCGCCTTTCTCTGCGGCGCTGCCGGCGGCTTTCCCGAATCTTTGGCCAAGCGCGCCACGGCAAAAATGTCCCTTTCACCGCTGACGTTTTCCCACGAACTGGCTCGCGTGATGCTAGCCGAGCAGATCTATCGCGCCTTCACCACGCTTGCAGGTCACCCCTATCCGAAATAATCTGCCAACAAGAAAGGTGTCATCCCGAAAGCCGCTTCCCGGCTGAGGGATCTGCTTTTTGGTCTATACTTGCAACCCGCCATAGCCCGGGCGCGGGCTGTACTTCCAGCCCGCTCGAAAAATGACCATACGCATCCAACCCGACGCCAATGCACCCAGTGCCGCCGTCGAACTGCCGATTCATCAACCACTGCCCGATTACGACCTCTACGAAATCGAAGCGCCCATCCCGCGCGACGTGGATGTCATGCTAGCTTCGCAAGGCTTTCTGGACTTGCTCGACGAGGCCCGCGGCATCTTGACAGCCACGCTCGGCCCGAGCGGCCTGGAACTCGTCCAGCTCACTGGTGCGATTTGCAGCAAAGCCGGCGTCCACCGGCCCGGCCTGTGGCTTGTTTTCCGGGAATCCGGCGCCGCGCCGGGCAAGCCAATGTCAGCCGCCGCTCAGCAGCGAGTCGCCGCCGTCGCCGAACAGTTGCGCACCCAGCTCCAACTAGGCTAAGCCTTGACCTTTGCCTGCTCGGCGGTCACTATTTCCTCTCGCCTGCTGTGCTCTTAACCATGGACGAACCACGCGGACTGCTCATCGTTTACACTGGCCCCGGCAAGGGCAAGACCACCTGCGCCCTGGGCACGGCCTTTCGCGCCGTCGGGCAGGGCCTGCGCGTGCTCATGGTGCAGTTCATCAAGGGCTCCTGGCATTATGGTGAGCTCGACGCTGCAAAGATGCTCGGCGACGATAAAATGGAAATCCGCGCAATGGGGCGCGGCTTCGTCAAAGTGGGCGGCGCGGAAACCGATCCCGAGGACGTGCGCCTTTGCGAAGAGGCCTGGGAATTCGGCCGCGCGCAGATGCAGAGCGGACGTTATGATCTCGTCGTTTTCGATGAAATCAATTACGTGACAAGCTATCATATGCTGGACGCCGAAAAGGTCGTCGCGGCCTTCGCCGGACGCCCGGAGCGCGTCCACGTGATTTGCACCGGCCGCAACGCCCATCCGAGCCTGATCGAAGCCGCCGATCTGGTCACCGAGATGCGCGAGGTCAAGCATCCGTACACCAAAGGCGTGTTAGCACAGCGAGGAATCGACTACTAAACTTTATGGCCTGGTTTAAACGCTCGAAAAAGTCCATCGATCAAACAACTCCGCCAGAGGAGCGCCGCGTCAAAACCGAGGGCCTATGGACCAAGTGCGTCAACTGCCGCGCCATCGTCTGGAAAAAAGACCTCGAGGGCAATCTGCGCGTCTGCCCCAAATGCCAGCACCATTTCCGCCTGCACGCGCGGCAACGAATCGAGATGCTCCTCGACGGCCACTGGATCGAGCACGATGCGCAGCTCTCCTCAAACGATCCGCTGCAATTCACCGACACGCGCCCGTACGCTGACCGCCTCAAGGAAGCTCGCCGCAAGCTGGGCATGGCTGACGCGCTGCTCACCGCCGAAGGCCTGCTCAACGGCCGGCCGGTCATGTGCTGCACCATGGAATTTAGTTTTATCGGCGGCTCCATGGGAGCCGTTGTCGGCGAAAAGGTCACGCGAGCCGTCGAGCGCGCCATCGACCGCCAGTTGCCGGTGGTCATCGTTTCCTGCTCCGGTGGCGCGCGCATGATGGAAGGCACTCTCAGCCTGATGCAGATGGCCAAGGTTGCCGCCGCGCTGGCGCGCCTGGACGAAGTCCGCCTGCCGTACATCTCCGTGCTCGCCGATCCGACCACCGGCGGCGTCACCGCCAGCTACGCCATGCTCGGCGATCTGAATATCGCCGAACCCGGCGCGCTGATCGGCTTCGCCGGTCCCCGCGTGATCGAGCAGACCATTCGCCAGAAGCTGCCCGACGGCTTCCAGACCTCCGAGTTCCTGCTCGAACACGGATTTCTCGACGCCATCGTCCATCGCAAAGATTTGAAAGGCTACATCTCCAACGCTTTCGATTTCTTCCTGGCCTGACGGCCTGGGTGGGAGCGCCGGCCTTCAGGCCGGCGAATAGAACTTGGAATAGCATAGGGCTTTAGCCCTGGGAACCCCCCACCATGAACTACGACCAATCCGTCCGCTATCTTCTGACCCTCGGCCGCGAACTGGCCTCGCCGCAGCACGCCCGCGCCGCCAAATTTGACCTCGAAAATATCCGCGTGCTTTCGTCCCACCTGGGGAATCCGCAGAATACTTTTCGCTCCGTGCACGTCGCTGGCACCAACGGTAAGGGCTCGACGTCGGCTATGCTGGCGAGCATTCTCGGCGCCGCCGGGCTGCGCGCCGGCCTATACACTTCACCGCATTTAGTGCGCATCAACGAGCGCATCCGCATCGGCGCCGCCGAAATCTCCGACGCTGATTTCGCCGCTACCTTCACCAGAATCCACGCCGCCATCGAAAAACTGATTGCGGAAGGCGCGCTCGCCGCTCATCCCACCTATTTCGAGTGCGTGACGGCCATGGCCTTCGACTACTTCGCCGCGCAGAAAGTCGATCTCGCCGTCATCGAGGTCGGCATGGGCGGCCGCCTCGACTCCACCAATCTCATCGTTCCCGAAGTCGCGGTCATCACCAAAATCGATTTCGACCACGAACATTTCCTCGGCCACTCCCTCGAAGAAATCGCCGCGGAAAAGGCCGGCATCATCAAGCCCGCCCCGGACGGTTCAGCGGGGCCCGGCGCCTGGGTTGTCAGCGCCGCCGGGAATGCTGTGGCCGCAGAAATCATTCGTCGCCGCGCCGCCGAACAAAACGCGCGTCTGATCGAGGTCGACGACGCCTACGCCGTCTCCGATCTCAGCTCCGTCGACGGCTGCTATCGATTCACCGCTGTAGCTCAGGGCTTCCGGGCCGCCGGTTCTGCGGACCGGGGCCCTGAGGCAGTTTCCTCCGACGCAACGCTCGAAATTACCCTGCCCCTCGCCGGGCGATTCCAAATTCAAAACGCGCTCACCGCCATCGCCGCAGCACGCCTGCTCGCCGAACGCGGCTTCGCCATCACCGACGCCGCCATCGCTCGCGGCCTAGCCGAGGTGCGCTGGCCCGGCCGCATCGAGCGCATCCATGATCGCCCGGCCGTCTATCTCGACGGCACACACAATCCCGCCGGCGCCCGCGAACTGGCCGCATTCTGGCAGGAGCAGTTCCCTGGCCGCCGCATTCATCTCATCTACGGCGCCATGCGCGATAAAGCCATCGACGAGGTCGCCGGCCTGCTCTTTCCGCTCGCCGCCAGCGTCATCCTGACGCAATCGCCCCAGCCGCGTTCCATCACCGCCCAGACGCTCGCCCTCATCACGCGCCATCTCGCACCTTCCGTCGAAGTCATCCCCGAGCCTGCCGCCGCCCTCGAACGCGCGCTCGAACTCGCCGCGCCCGGCGACATCGTCTTCGCCACCGGCTCGCTCTATTTGGTTGGAGACTTACTTCGCCATTGGAACGCACGTGGCTCCGCCCCGAGGTCCGATCCTTCCATAGCCCGCCTCTAGCCCGCCATAGCCTTGGCGAAGGCGGGTCGGCGACCTCCTCCGCTACTGGCAGATGCGCGAAGGATTAACTACGGTGCCCTCACCGCGCGCAATTGGACTTGTTCCACACGACGAACAGCGTTGACGAACTGGCGAAAGGCCTCATACTTTTCGGCAGGAACTTGGCTAAGTGTGAAGGAAAGTGTTTCGGTTGTGATCACCGCGTTTCCGTTGACGGTGTACTCCGCCTGTAGTGATCCAAACTCCGATTCCAGCGATGTTCTCTTGGGCACTCCGGCGACGGTCATGCCCAGCGGCAGTTCCACGCGATATTGGCCTCGTACGTGGTAGGGAATGCCAAGTTCCAGCGGCAGGACCCGCGGGCGCACGCTCATTTCGGGTAACGCGATTCCGGCAAGGAAGAGCGGCTGAAAAAACCAGCTACCGCCGGCCGACGCGCTGGCAAAGGTTCCGGCAAACGAAAAATTCTCGACAATTGGACCGCCCGTATCTTCGATTCCGGTGACGGTTCCCTGCCGGAAGGCCGCCTGGCTCGCGTATCGCGTGACCCGTTCATCGAAATTTTGACGAATCTGGTCCTGAGAAAGATCGTGGTAAAAAGTATGGCGGGCCGCATCCAGCGCGCCCACATATCGCTCCTCGACAGTGGCCGTGCCGTTACCTTCCGGTCCTAGGCGAAGCTCTGCGCGGTATTCGGTCCCGTTTTGCTCCGCGGTCATCTCAGGAATACGCCGAAGTTCGCCCCGATCGGGATAGGAAATCAAAGCAAAAACGCCCTGGTCCATTTCCGGCAATTGGCCCAACGGGTCTATATCGGAGGTCGGATCGATCCAAAGAATCTTGCTCTCCGCATCGTAGGACGACAATCCTTGCACCGTTGGCTGCAGTTCGGCCGGGACGGGCAAGGCAACAATCATGTGGTCGAACGTCGCCAGCGTCGGGACTTTCGGATCTGCCTCGACGTCTCCTCGCGTGCCGACCAAGGCCGGGTATCCGCGCAACCCGATGTGGTCGAGCATGGTCAGCAGCAACGTGGCCTTGTCCTTGCAGTCGCCGTAACGGTTGCGGAAGACTTCCGCAGCGGGATGCGGCTCGAAGCCGCCAATTCCGATTTCAATCGCAACGTAGCGAACTTGTCGGGAAACGAACGTATAGGACGCCCTCAACTTCGCCAGCAGATCTGCTTGGCCGGACGAGAGACTCTCCACCTGCGAATTGATTTCCGGAGCCGGCTTCTCCGCTCCGCTCAGCAGCGGATGAATAGCGCGTCCCGCGTCCTCCCAGGATTGCACCGCGGCGGCTCCCTTGGGGTCGTAGTTCACGAAAACGGCCGCTGCCAGGGAATCGAAGGGCGGCGCGTTCGTTTCTGGCGGCAACCCCGGACGATTCGTGGCTCGAAAAAGCGCCGAAGTCGGCGACTGGTTGGCCACCTCAACGCGATCCGGATGATTGACAAACCATCGCAACGAACCCGCCGGAACGGAAACGCGCAGTTCAGCCAGCCGCACTGGAATTCTGCCTTCCAGGCCGAATCTCTCCCCGTTGAGCGGGAGACGGCCGCTGCGAACCATCTCGTAACCTACCAGCGACCCCTCTTCTACGCCCGGAATGCTCAGGATTTTCGTACGATCGTCGGAGTACAGCACAAAACTCGGATAGGCCGAGGCCGTGGCCAGGTCTTTTTTGTCCGATTGCATCACGCGGCCTGACGCCGAAACCGACCACCCCTGCATCGACACCACCGACTCATCCGTATTTTCGTAGCCCATGGCGCCGAGATAGGGTTGTGCCGCTCGCAGACTCAGTACTCGAAGTGCGCGCCGCTCGGTCCAGGTAAACTTGCCCGTCGCATCGACGCTGAAGTCGGTCCACTGGCCTACCACGACGGCAGCGCTCCCGGCGCCGAATTGCCCGAGATCCACCTTCGTGGCGGCAGCCAGCCAATCCGGCAAGGACGCCGCTCGGCTTGCCGGACTCATGCCCACGGCTAATAGCACGGCGGTTCCGAGCAGTAAACCCCTGCCGCCGCGGCGCTTACTGCTTGCGCAGCAGAATGACCTCCTGATCATGTTGCGCCACCTCGTCGTAGAATGCCTTGGTGCTGGGGTATCCTCGCGGATCGGTCATCTCTGTCTTCTTCAGAACATAGGTGCGGGTACAAGTCACCGTGTCTCCGCTCTGCGTGCATGAATGAGAATAATCGGCCAGATCGCCGTGCATGTTGACTTCGCTCGGTAACTTCTCAACACGAATCTCCGGCGGTAGTTTCCAGGTGCTCGTGGTCACCTGTTTCTCGGCACTCGGAAATTGAATGAATGACTGTCTTTGCACGGACTTAAATACCGGAGAGCGAAGGCGGTCTCCCATCCAGGGATTCAACAGCACCTCCGCCGGACCGCCCGTGTTCGCGACACGATCCTGCACGTGCGCCTTCAGCACGAACGCCTGAGACGTGTCCTTGAAGTCGGGATGCGTCAGGTCGGAAACCGAAACGTCCCCCCGCCCAAATCCAAAGTAATCGATGAGGTTCTGCTCCATCCGCTCCGGCGCCTCGCTGATCAAACGACCGCGAAAATCCATAGCCTGCGCGCCCTTAAGGTCCACCTCAGCGTCACCCTCCGTCTTCCAATCGGCGCTCAATTGGAGATTGAACGTGGACGTCGACAGATTATCCTCCGGCGCCCCCGCCGGGATGGCAGTCGGCACAAGCTTGCTTCCCTTGACCGCCATTCCCGAAACACCTTTTTCGAACCAGGGTAAATCGCCGAACGGCGCTGCGGCGTCGGCAGCGTCCGCGAAAACCGGTCCCTCCTTGAGATTGAGGCGCACGATCGCCCTCGAAAACTGAAGCAAACTTGGGAATTGCGTGATCAGCACTTGCGAATTCCTCGTCGCCAGCAAAACCAGATCTGCATCCACTTTTGCTTCCTTCAGCATGCTGTAAAAGACTCCGTTGATGTCGTCCGGATCACCCCTCTTGTTGGAAAGCACCTCATCCGGTGTACGGCCCATCACGATGCCTCCGAGATTGGACGACGTAATGTTCTGCTGAAGGTACCGGTAGATCGCTTCTGCGCGCTCTCGCGGGCCGGAGATTTTGTCGGTCAGCTCTTTGGCTTTGTTCGCGGTGTCCCTGTTAGTTTTGTTCGCCGCATTGAACCTGTTCATTATGTCTCCGGCGACGTCGTCCCAGGTCTTGATCACCGGATAGACGTGGCCGGAGAAAAGGAATTCTACGGGGTTAAAGAGCACCATAACGGCGCGGTCGTAAAACGGCACCGCAAAAGGCTCGTTGCGGATCGGGCGTAGATTTTCCGTCGAATATGAAGTTTCCACCCCGAGAGTGGTCCTTTTCCGGCTGTTGGTGATCTTATTCGCGCTGGTATCCAGCGGCAATTGCGCCATGGCCAAGTCCAATCCGACCGAGACCCTCAGCGTAGACTGCAGAGTCGCTAACTCGCGCGTATCAAAGATCCAGGGAGCCGGGTAAAACCAGTCCTCATACTGCTCCGTCTGGTATTCAATGATGGCCCCCGGCTGTACCGAAGAGAATGCGAAACTTGTCCCCAATACCGCGAAATCCCGCCCCGCTTGGTAGACGACGGTGCGAAACACTTTGGAAGTGTCGAGGGGTACAGCGTCGCCCGAGGGCAGAATCGTTCGCCCCTCGATTTTCGAGAGCCGTATAAATTTCGGCGCGTCGATCACCACGTTTCCGGCGTCACGGCCCGCTTCCGTCAAAATCTTGATGCGCGTGTAAGTCACAATCTTCGTTTCCCACAGACTCGTGTTCTTTCGCTCGACCTGTATATCTCCGCGCTTGAATAAAACCAGGGCGCCCGCACCCGGATCCAGCGGATTGGACGTCATGTTTTTTTCTGCGTCCGTCACCGGATCCCAATCTGCCGCGGCGGCGCGCGAACCCCAGAATGGGAGTAGTAGAAGCACAACCACTAGGAAGGACGACTGAAATGCCTTTCGCATGGCCGGGGCCTCCGCGAAACTAAAACGCTTGCGTCAGGCCTTTTCCAGACGCTCGGGTCTTGCTCGCCCGAACGGCAAGCGCATCCTGCCGGGACTGATGCGCAGAGAAATACGCTTGTCATCGAGCATTGTCAATACAAATACTTGAGAGTTCGTTGAATTCATGATCGCTCCACCCCGAGGGCAATTTCCTCGACTCTTGGGGCAACCGCCTCACCGAAACTGCACCACCTTAGGGCAGTCCATTTGACGCGTCTGGTAAAATAGAAGTGTTATCCCAAAGATCGATTGCACGGAGCGCCAGCACCCGTGAATTTGCCCCATGCGAATAATCCGCACATTTGTACCGACGTTTCCGGAATGGCGCAGCACGCCGCCGCGCGCGGCGTTTTGCAAGTCCTTTGGATTGATAAGCTTGCAAATTGCATTCCCCGTAACTGTCGTCGAATCACAACCTTACAAAATGCCCGGGGGTGTGGGGGTGGTAGAATTAATTAGCTGAAACAAAAGGAGTTGCAAAGCGCACATTTTAACGCTTGAGCCAATAACACCATGCCGAAACCATCAAAATCCGCCCGCAAGTCCAGCCACCGCCCACGCATCGGCATTCCCTGGCGCACCGTAAAGCAGGAGCGCAGGCGTGATCTGCGCTACAACCGCGACTACATCGAAGCCGTGCGCAAAGCCGGCGGCGAGCCGGTGCAAGTCTCTCTGCAGTCTTCGCCCGGCGAAATCGAGCACATCGCCAGGACGCTCGACGCCTTCGTGCTTCCCGGCAGCCCGGCCGACGTGAATCCGAAGAAATTCGGCGACGAGCCGCATCCGGAAAGCGGCAAAGCCGATCTGCTGCGCGAAAAGACCGACTCTGCCCTGCTGCGCCACGCCTTGCCTGCGGGCAAGCCTGTGCTGGCCATCTGCTACGGCATCCAGTCGCTCAACGTTCACCTTGGCGGCAGCCTGATTCAGGATATCCCCAGCCAACTCCGGCGGACGCTCAGGCACAGCAGTCCCGTGGACGCGAAGGATGCCACTCATTCGGTCAGTCTCACCGGCGGCGATTTAGCCGAGCTTGCCGGCGATTCGCAGGCCACGGTCAATAGCGTGCATCATCAGTCCGTGGGACGCCTCGGCCGCGGCCTCCGCGTCATCGCGCGCGCGCCGGACGGCGTGGTAGAAGCTGTGGAGTGGACTGCCGGCCCTGGGTGGGCTCTCGGCGTGCAATGGCATCCTGAACGCACGCCGGAAGACAGGTTCGCAAAAAACATTTTCCGCCGTCTCGTTTCGGAAGCCGCAAAGCCGCCCGCCGCGGGTTCTACAGCAGCAGCGGATAAAAAACGCGCCGCCAAAGCTCCGGCTGCGCGCGGCACGGCTAAACCCGCCACGCGCCGGGCGCGCGTTCAGGCCAAGGCAACCCGCCGCGCGAAAAAAGCGCCTAATAAAAAGGGCAAGTCGCGCGGAAAGCGCAAATCGGGACGCCGCAAGTGAAAAGCAAACAACCGCTCGTTCACGCCGCTGCGAGCGCAGCCCTCGCGCTGGCGCTCTTTGCCGTCCATCCGGCGGCAAGCACGCAAAATACCGATAGCCTCATGCCTGCCCAAAGCGCGGCCAAGGCCAGAGCCATCCTCGACCAGGCCATCGACGCGCTGGGCGGTCCGGTGTACCTGCGCTTGCGCGATTCCGAATGCACCGCGCGCCTGGCGGGTTTTGAGCGCTCGGGAGCGATTGGCGGCCTGGGCGAAGTCCACATCCTGCGGCAACTGCCGGACAAAAATCGCACCGAGTACGATCTCCACGGCGACATCGTCACCATTTACACCGCGGACAAGGGCTGGTCACTCGATCGCGGCGGCGTGGAAGAAGTGCCCGCCTCGGATATCGCCGCCTACCAGGAACAGCTCAAAAACGACGCCAATTTCATCCTGCGTTATCGGCTGAACGAACCCGGGCTCGTGCTGCGCTACGACGGCAGCGAAGTGGTCGACCTGAAACAAGTCGATTGGGTAGAAATCGGAGACAGCCAAGGCCGCCAGGTGCGCATCGCCGTGGACCGCAGTTCACATTTCCCGGTGCGTTTTGTGGTGATTTCGCGCGAATCCGACGGCGCGCGCACCGAGATGATGACCACATATTCGAATTACAGGCCGGTCAATGGCATCCAGACCGCGTTTCAGGTTTCGCGCTTCCGCAACGGCCAGCAGGTCTCGCAGGTTTTCTACAATTCGTGCAAGTACAACACAGGCCTTGCGGACGATCTTTTCACCCGTGTCTCGCTCGATAAGCACTTCACCAAGAAAAAATAGTGGCAGCATCTCCCGGGAGCGCGGGGGCACATTCCGACGTTCCCGCCTTTCGCATCACCGCAGGTACTGTCGTATCATCAGGACCGTGCCCGGGTGGCGGAATGGCAGACGCGGAGGACTTAAAAAACTAAACTTGTAGACAAGCAACTCCTTTGCCATCACCGGAAGCTAAAGAAAAACCTAAACATAGTTCCTCGTACCTTTCTATACTTTCTCGTAGGTTTACAAAAATTGGGCACAAATTGGGAGCAAACGCGCCCGGCCCATACTCTTGGAAGTTGATTACCGGCGTGTGTTAGCATTCGAGAATCCGTAAGACCAAGAGGAGTTCCCGTGGGGACAATATGGGAAAGAAACTGACTCCGCCCAAGAATCCATCGCCGATCACGTCCAAAAAAATTAAAAATCTCGCTGGCATTGGTCTGAAGACCCCCAGCAAACTAAGCCTAAAGCAGGTCCAGGAGCTTGCCGCTTCCGTTGAAGCTCATGTTGAACCTAGAAGGCGGAAGAAATAGTTAGGACCTTCAACTCTTAAACGGCCTCTCCGCCCCGGAATGTCAACTGAATTCGGGACACACTCGGGCTTCATTCCTTATATCTGAACATAAACACTTCGTCGGCAAGCCTGATTTGCAGGTCAAATGGTGCTTTTTTCTCCTTCAATTGTACGAAGGTGCAGACGATTATGCGGGCTTCACCGGGCTTCACAACAAGCGACTGCCCACCTTGGGAAAACGCGGACAGAAAGTAAGCGAAAATCATTTCCCGCGATTGAGCTTTGTAAAAGTTTCTCGCCGCTATCGCATTCCCTA
>Ga0210394_10008198_pt1 | contig 10821 bp, 12 predicted proteins | sample IncBWC12MmetaG_FD_160121 | JGI IMG/M metagenome (GOLD analysis project Ga0210394, IMG submission 160121) | Forest soil microbial communities from Barre Woods Harvard Forest LTER site, Petersham, Massachusetts, United States - Inc-BW-C-12-M | ecosystem: Environmental > Terrestrial > Soil >... | reverse complement strand
CCGTCGTCCGAAAATACGGCTTGGTGCCTGGTTGAGTTGGGTCATCTGTATTTGAAGAATGGTCAGGCGGGTGAGGCGGAAAAAGCTTACTCGGCGGCGGTGAAGGTTTTCCCCGGGTATCATCCGGGCTACGCGGGCATGGGTCGCGCGCAGGCGGCGAAGGGCCAGTTTAAAGCCGCCATTGCGAGTTATGAACGGGCGCAGGCGTCGACTCCACTGCCGGATTACGCGGCGGCGCTTTATGACCTTTACACGATTCAGAAGGACACCAAAAACGCCAGGCGGCAGCTGGACATGATCGATGTGATCGACGCGATCAACAAGAAGAGCGGCGAAGCGACCAATCGCAACGTGGCTTTGATTTTTGCCGATCACGACTGGCATTTGGATCGGGCACTGGAACTGGCGACGGCGGAGCTGGATGTTCGCAAGGACATTTACAGCTACGATGCCCTGGCTTGGGCGCTGTACAAGAACAAGAAATTCGTCGAGGCCGATTCGGCGATGGCGAAAGCGTTAAGAATGGGCACGCCTGAGCCGGCGTTTTATTATCACGCCGAGCAGATCGCGCGGGCCAATGGAAAAACCAAGGAAGCAGACGAATACAGGAGGCAATATGCAGGTCGTTTTATCTCTATCGCTGTTAGCGAGGCTGTTAGCCGACATGATGGACCCGAGCTTGACCGTCGCGCAGCGAAATAACGCGTGTTTTGAGCTGCGCGGGTCGACCGAGCCGGAAGTGGTCGCGACGATGCGGAAGGCTCTCGACGATGTGAAGGTTCGCGCCTGCGCGGGGACGAATCTGCGGAAGGCCGGGGCGATTGAAGAGTTGAAAGATGCGCTGGCCGACAAGAATTTCGAGATTCGTGCGCTGGCGGCACGCGAACTGGGTGGGTTCGAGAAGCCGGAGTTGTTGCCGTTGTTGACGGCGTCGGCTCGCGATCCTCAGTTGCTGGTGGGGATTAATGCAGTCGAGGGGTTGGCGGATTATCGCGATGCGATCGTCGTGCCGTATTTGTTGAGTTTGGCTAAGGACGGAGGATTGGTCGGGACGGCGGCGCTCGATCGTGCGGCGACGTTTCGCGATCTGCGGGTGTTGGAGACGGCTCGGGTGCTGATCGGGAGTAAAGATGTATCGGACAAGCTGGCGGCGATGAGGATCATGGGAGCGATGGGGGACGAGACGGATATTCGGTCGCTGAGGAAGATTCAGGAGAGCGAGACGGGGATGGTGTCGGCGGCGGGTCGCGGATTCGGGTTGATTCCGGCGATTAGTTTGTCGAGAGCGGCAGAGACCACGATCGAGAAGATTGGGGAGAGGAAGACGGGGCACTAACAGCCACACACTATGGTTGCGGCTTGGATGGTGGGCCGCAACCACAGGGAGGGACTACACGCTTAGCGGCGGAAGCCGCGGCCGTAGACTTCGTGGCGTCCGCCCCAATAGCCGTGGACGTAACGTCCGCCGTACCACCGGGGGCCAACCCAATATGCGCCAGCATAGGGCGGCAGGGTCCAACCGCCGTTCACAAAAACGTATCCAGGGCCGGGGCACGGAGCAGCGGCGGTCACCACAACAGGTGCGGGAACGCCGAATCCTACGCCAACTCCAAAACGGACACCGGCGAACATTGAGCTGCCCGCCATCAGTAACATTGCGATCAATTTGGTTTTCACTTCCTTCAGCCTCCTGGCAGCGAAGAATGCAAACTGCGTGCCAATGTCTAACTCATTGAAAATAAGCTAGATGAAGGTTTATAAATGGCCTGAAGGCACCAGTCCTGCGGTGGAAATCAGCCGCCCGGCTTTTAATCGGCGTTGTAGGGCGGCCAAAATTGGCCGCCCTACAAGGCCAACAAACTGACCACTGCGTGACGGGCGATCTCGGTGACGAATTTGCGGTCGTGGAGGGTTAAGCCATTGGTGGGAATGGGTTTGCCGATGCGGAGGGTGACGCTTCCCCGATGAAAAGTGGCCGAGTGCATGGCCAGGATCTGGCGGGTGCCACTGATGCCAAGGGGGACTACGGGAACGCCCGCTTTAATGGCGATGTAGGCTGCGCCGTCCTTGAAGGGTTGCAGGACGCCGTCGTGGGAGCGGCCCCCTTCGGGGAAGATCAAGAGAGAAATATTGCGGGTGCGGATGGTGTCGGCGGCCAGGGTCATGGTTTTGACGGCGGCTCGCGGATCGTGGCGGGGGACGGGGATGTGGCCTGCTTGTCCCAGGTGCGTGCCAAGCAGGGGGATTTTAAAAAGGCCGTCTTTGGCCATGAAGCGGAAGTCGGCCGGGATGTGGGTGAGGATGACCGGCGTATCCATATAGCTGAGGTGGTTTGACGCGAACACGTAGCTCGCGCCGGGGGTGAGATTCTCGAGACCCTCTACTTTCACGCGGACGCCGGCAATGGCCAGCAGGGAGCGGGCCCACAGGCGCGCGGTCTTCATCATGAACTCGCCAGAGCGGTCGAAGGGCGACGCGAGCAGGCTGACCACGCCAAAAAAGACTGTACAGAATATGATGAGCGGGTCTACGAAGACCAGGCTCCAGAAAAGGGCCATGAGTGTTTATTGTACGAAAGAGCTCGCGCTTCGCCGACTAGGAAAAGGGATCCGGTGATCACCACGGCGTCGTCCTCGGAGAGATGTTTGCGGACATCTTGGAGGGCGGAGGCGATTCCGGGGGCGATCTGGCCTCGGCCGGCGAGCTCGCGCAAGGCTTCGGGGCGGAGGGCGCGGGCGTTGTCGGGCGCGGTGAACACCAGTTCGTTGGCGAGAGGGAATAAGATGCCGGCGATTTCGTCAACGGCTTTGTCACGCATGGCGCCGTAAATCATCCAGATTTTTCGGCCTGCATAAAAGCGTTCCAGGTAGCGGGCCAGGGCTCGGGCGCCGGCTGGGTTGTGTGCGCCGTCGAGGATGATGTCGGGGTTGGGAGAGATGCGTTCCAGGCGGCCGGGCCAGGTCGTGTTCTCGATTCCTTGGGGCGAGATACCGAGCGATTCGAGTGCGAGGGCCGCGGCGATGGCGTTTTCGATTTGATGCTCGCCGGCGAGGGGGCAGTGGAGGCCGGAGAATTCGGAGCCTCGCGCGGTGATCTGGAGGTCGCGGATTTCGAAGTCTTCAGTGCGCTTCACTGCGATGTTGAGCTCAGCGGCGCGGGCGGTGAGGACGGCCTCGGCTTCGGGACGCTGGCGGGCGAAGATTGCGGGGACGCCGGGTTTGAGAATCCCCGCCTTCTCGCCTGCGATGGCTTCGATGGTGTTGCCGAGATAGATTTCGTGATCGAAATCGATGGGCGTCACAATGGTGAGTGCGGGGTTGAGCACGTTGGTGGCATCGAGACGGCCGCCGAGGCCGGTTTCAACGACTGCGGTCTCTACGCCCAGCTCTCGAAAGAGCCAAAAACACATGGCGGTGACGGTTTCGAAGTAAGTCGGATGCGGCTCGCCTGCCACTTTGTGAACGGTGTTGAAGGCTCGCTCAAACTGGAGGCGCGTGACGGGCATTCCGTCGATGACGATGCGTTCGGTGGGTTCGATTAAATGGGGAGAAGTGAAGAGCCCGGTGCGCACGCCCGCGGTGCGGAGTCCGGCGTCGATCATGGCACACGTCGACCCTTTCCCATTGGTCCCGGCGACATGGATGGAGCGGAAGGAATTTTGCGGATCGCCGAGCGCGGCGAGTACGGAGCGGATGCGGTCGAGCCCGAACTTAGCGGTTTTGATTTCGTTGCCGAGTGCGTAGAGGAAGCGCACGGAGTCGGGGTAGGTGAGCATGAAGCGGTACTGTTATTATCCTCTGCCCTCGATGTGAATAACCTCTCCTGGCTTAACCTTGCCTATGGCTTCCACAAGATCTAACCTAAGAGGACCGGTTGAAAGTCAACCAGGCGGTTGCTCTGGACGTGAGCGATGATGAAGCCGAGGCGAAAGCTGCTCAGATTGTGCTGGTGCTCGATGCTTCGATCGATGGTCACGAAAACATCGAAGCTCTGGGCGGCCAGTCGCAGGAGTTGACCGTCCTTGCTGCTACGCCAACCTGTTTCAGGGACGGTCTTGACTGCGTGACCGGGGAGGGCGTGCTTGAGTCGCACCGGCAGGCACTCGTCTAGGAGGACACGCACTCGAGAATTCGCTCTTTCGCGAGTTCAATGAAGCGCACCGCCTGCGCGCGCGTGACGGTTGGGAAGTCTTCCAGGAATTCCTCAATCGTCGATCCGCCTTCCCAGTGGTCGATCAGGGTTTGGATGGGGACCCGCGTTCCCCGAAAGCAGGGGATGCCGCTCATGCGCTCCGGGTCGACCCAAACGACTTCGTCGAGCGCGATTTTTTGTTCCGGAGTCATGCTATGAGTTTAACTGAACGCTCCCTGGCGACGTGGCAGATTTCCTGCCGCGACCGGTGGTTAATCCCGTCTGTCCCTTTTTCCTCTGCCTTCAAAGACCCTAAGCGTCTATCTGAATAAATCCCAAAATCGGCGTCTGCAAGCCGGATTCGACATGAATGGGCCGCTGGAGAATATGATGGAGACACATCAGAGCAACCGTCGCCAGCCAGACGCCCATGGGTAAAAGTCAAGGGGAAACAGAGGTTTCCCGAGGGCTATCGGGAAGCGCGGCGGCCAAGCGGCAGACGATCAATTCGATTCGCGTTGCTTTTCAGAGACCCCGGGGCCATCTTGCGGCATCGGCCAACAAGTAGCGAGACATCCATTTGCGGCGTCGCACGGAGACTAGGTTCGCATCGCGAGAGTGTTTGGGGCCAGGTCGTGGGCGGCTTGTTCCAACAGGGAGTCTAGCGTGGCGGGGTGATCGGCGGAGAAGATCGCGGCGCCGCACTGAATACGATGTTCCAGCAAGGCCGCATGAATGCGCGACCAGGCGGCTTCGAGCGATTCGAAGTCAGTATCGAAAATAGCCAGGCCGAAGCGCGTGCATCCGATGCGCGCAACCAGGTCGGCGGGACCGGCGAGGCTGCGCAGGTGGTCCGCCGCCTCGACCAGGGCCAGATCCCTCCGCTGTTCCCCGTACGCGGTGGCGATCTCGCCGAGATTTTTCGGCTCAGCGATCATCACCATCAGGCGGCGCCCCAGTCTTTCCGCCAGTTTGCGGTCGTGGTCGGCGGAAGTGACGAATCCGGCGCGGTTGAGCAGACCGGTCAGTGTATCGTGAGTGGATGCAGCGCGCGAGGCAGCCAGGGCGCGGTGGCGCTCGATAGCGTTTCGCATCGCGTGGGCCAGAGGAGCGCAATCGACCTGTTTCTTTAACAGAAAATCCTGGGCGCCATCGCGAACCAGCCTTAGCCCGAGCGATTCGTCTTGCGCGCCGACCAGCAGAATCATCGGGATGTCGGGCCCGGCAGTCTGCGCGCGGCGGAATGTCTCCATTCCCTGGCTATCGACCAAATCGAGATCGAGAAGCGCAATATCCACCGGTTCGTTCGACAGGATCGTCGAGGCCTCCTTCCACGAACTGGCGTGCAGGACCTCGATGTTCACCCAGTTGTTCCCGTACCGGCCTTCCCCGATCTCCGTCAGGACGTCGCGCAGGAAGAGAGCATCTTCCGTCTCGGATTCAATCAGCAGTACTCGCATAGTATAGGCGTCGGGCGCCAGTAATGAAATAGTGTCTTGAGCCACGCGCTTATCTCATCCCGCGAGTTGATATTCCTTCAGTTTGCGATAGAGCGTGGTCCGGCCAATCCCCAAAAGATGGGCGGCGACTGCACGGTCGCCCTTGGTGTAATCGAGCGCGTTCATAATCGCGCGGCGCTCCAATTCCATCAGGGGAATGATGGAAGCATTCTGCGTCGGAGCCGCGAACGCTTCGGCGGGGCCAGCCGACACGAATTCCGAATCGGGTTCCTTGGCAGCGGGCCACGCTGTTGCCGCGGCGGTCAGGTACTGCGTTTTCTTTTGCAGCAGATGATTCTGCAGGTTCGATGGCAGATCCGCAACATGCAGCAGCGGTCCGGAGTTGATGGCCACCATGTGTTGGATGCAATTCTCGAGTTCCCGCACGTTGCCGGGCCAGTCGTAGGAGAGCATCGCCTCCATGGCTTCCGCGGTGACCGTATAATTTCCGCCGACGCGGGTCAGGAAGTGGTTGATCAGTTCGGGGATGTCCTCCTTGCGCTCGCGCAGCGGCGAGAGGCGGATGTTGATCACATTGAGACGGAAGAACAGGTCGCGGCGGAACGTTCCTTTCTCGACCTCCTTGGCCAGGTCGCGGTTGGTAGCGGCGATAATTCGAAAATCCGAGCGCCTCGTCGTGAGCGATCCTACTGGGCGGAATTCCTTTTCCTGCAACACCCGGAGCAGCTTCGCCTGCAAGTCCAAGGGCAGTTCGCCGATTTCGTCGAAAAACGCGGTTCCGCCGTTGGCGGCTTCAATGAGGCCTGTCTTGGTGGCCGCCGCGCCGGTGAACGCGCCCTTGACGTGGCCGAACAGTTCACTTTCCATAAGAGGGCCCACCATCGACGAGCAATCGATGGTTATGAACGGCCCGTGCGGACTAATCTGATGGATTTGGCGAGCGACTACCTCCTTTCCCGTGCCGGTTTCGCCGAGGAGCAGCGCCGGCCACCGGCAGCGACCGAGTTTCTCGATCATCTTCAATACTTGCCGCGCGCGTGGGGATTGTCCCACGAGCACATGTCTAGGTTGGTCGTAGTTCGTGAGCATTCTTGTCCCGAGTCCGATCTCCAGCGCAAAACAAGCGCCTTCTAGATAGAGTGTGATAGCCAAAGATAAACTCTACGGTCGTTTTGGAACTTCCTCAAGACCCCCCTAGAGATACTGGGGGTAAGTCAGTTGGGGGTAAGGGTAACCCGCAAATGGGGGGTCGAAGAAGTAGCCAGCAGCCAGCAGGGGGTACGCGGGTAGGAACTTATCCTTTTATATATGTTCTGGTCTTTTGATCACCTTGATTCGCACGCGGACGATGCCGGCGGTGACCAGATCGATTTCGCGCGCGGCGGCCAGCGAGAGGTCGATGATTCTTCCGTTGACGAAGGGGCCGCGATCGGTGATGCGGACGTCGACGCGTTTGTTGTTGGAGAGATTCGTCACCTCGACCCAGGTGTCGAACGGAAGAGAGCGATGCGCGGCGGTGAATTTTTCCATGTCGTAAATTTCTCCGCTCGCCGAGCGGCGTCCGTTGTAAGGGACTCCGTACCAGCTCGCGATTCCGGTTTGCGTTTCGCCGACGCGCGCCGGTTTGACGGACGGCGGAACGCGCGCGGAAGTTTTTCGCGCGCAGCTCGTGGATAGCGCGAGAGAGAGGGCGAGCGCGAACGCAAATATCGCCGCACCCGCATGAATAGGCCTCGCAAACACTAAAACAATTCTATCTGATTACGTTTTTTGGTTTTGGAAGCGTTTTTCGCCGGACGACACGCCGGGCGACGCGACGCGGGTGTGCATTTTTTTCTTGACATTGATCTGAAAGAACCTTATAAAGGGGACACAACCGCGATCTCTAAGAGATCGCGAAAATTTGATGTAAGGGAGAATCACTCAATGATGAACGCAACCAAGAAGAAAGCACCTGCCAAGAAAAAGGCTGCTCCGAAAAAGAAGAAGTAGCTAGAGCAGGTCATTCAAGTTCGATTCAAACCGGCCCCGAGAAATCGGGGCCGTTTCTTTTTGGTGAAGAGTTTCTTAGCGAATCTCCGCTCCCTGCGGTCGCGGCTCGGTAGAGCGCGGATGCCCTAGTGGAACAACGCTTCGACGCGCGGGCGCAGTTCTTCATAGGTCAGGCCGCCCGGATGGTACATCTTCACGATGCCGTTGCGGTCGACCAGCACGAACGTGGGCGTGGTGCTGGCGCCGTATCGATTGAAGTTTTCTTCATTGATCAGCGCGGGCGCGTCGATGAGCGATCCGTAGAATTGCTGGCGCACCTGCTCGATATAGCGTACTTCCACTTCGGGAGGAGCATCCTCGCCGCCGGCCACATAGCCGAACTTTTGCGTGGGCGCGATGAAGGCGAGCCCTTTGGGAATAAACTCCGCCTTGATGCGCGCCAGGATGGGAATCTCGTACTTACAATCGCTGCACCAGTGGGCCCAGAAGAACAGCAGCGCGGGCTTACCGGCGGGGATGGTCGCATGCTCCAGGGCGGGCGCGCGTTTTCCTTCCAGGCTGAGCAGATTGATGTTTTTCTGGATTCGTGGGCGCAGGGGCGTGGCGTAGTAAGCCTTCAACTGTTCCTGAAGATAAGTAACGGCTTCGGCGCGCTGGCCCCTTATTGCGAGAACGTTCGCTTCCACTTCGATGGCGCCTCCGAGGGCGATTTGCAGATTCGCGCTGCGCAACAGCGGATGGGTCTTCACCTGTTCGAGCGCGAGCCGGTAGGTTTCCTGTGCGTCTTTATCGGCTTGCACCAGGTTCTTTTGCGCGAGCTCGCCGCGCGCCATCCAACTGAGGGCTTCCACGGCCTCGGGTGTCACGCCCCGCGCGGCGCGGTAGGCGCGAATCATTTCCTGGGCGCGGGGAAAATCGTTGCGGGCCAGGGAATCGCGGACGACGTCCACCAGCGTTGCGCCGGAGGCCGCCATCGACATAAGAAACGACAAAAGAAAGAACAAAAGCTTCATCTACATCGACGATAACAAGTATCCGCCGTCCACCACTAGGGTCTGGCCGGTCATGTATGACGCGCGGTCGCTGGCGAGGGTGAGCGCGATCTCCGCGATCTCCACCGGCTGGCCCATGTGCTTAATGGGTTGATGCCCTAACTGCTTCTCGCGGCGCGTTTCGTCCTTCCAGAAATACTCGCTGAGGACGGTCTGGATGAGCCCCGGGGCGATGGCGTTGACACGCACGCCTTTGGGGCCGAGTTCGACCGCATAGGACTGCGTCATCATGATCAGCGCGGCCTTAGTCATGCTGTACAGGAAGCTATGGAACTGCGGGCGCAGGCCGGCGATGGACGCGATGTTGATGATCGATCCTGAGCCTCGCTCGCACATGCCGGGCGCGACCAGCTTCATCAGGCGAAACGTGCTCTTGAGATTGATATCGACCATCTTGTCGAACTGGCCTTCGTCCATTTCGAGGCAGGGGCCCTGGGCGATGTTGGTGGCGGCGTTGTTGACCAGGATGTCGATCCTGCCGAACTCGCGCGTGGTGGTCGCGACCAGCGCTTCGATGTCTGCGGATCTTCCGACGTGGCAGGCTACCGGTTTGACACCTCTTCCAATTTCCTTCGCCACAGCGTCGAGAGTTTCCTGCTTGCGGCCGCAGATGACCACTTGCGCACCTTCGCGCACGAAAACCTCGGCGATGGAGCGGCCAATGCCGCGGGACGCACCCGTGACGATGGCGACTTTGTCTTTTAGCATGCTCATACGTTGAGAATGTTCCTTGTGAAAATCAGGCTGGCTTCCAGGTCGGCACGCTCGCGCGCCTGCGCCGCGTCGCCTCTCAGCGGCGGGAGGGGCTCGCGAGGATGGCCCTGCTCTGCGATTTTTAGGAAGCGTGCGAATTCCCAAGCGGGCTGGTTGCGGTACGGCTCCCAGAATTTTTGATCGAGATAGGGAAACACTCGCGCGTTAGTGACGATGATTTCGAGCGTGACGGGCAGATCGGGGCGAAGGCGGCGGAGTTTCGCAATGTACTCCGTGATGCCGACGTTGCCGTCGCCCATCCGCACCCACGCCACCGCAGCGCCTTCAGGGACGCGCCATACGGCGGTATCGCGGCAATGCGTGGTTAGCACGTAGGGATAGAGAGTCTCCAGCGTAAGGTGAGGATCTTCAAGCGCCCAGAGAGGATTGCCCGAGTCGAGACAGACGCCGACGTAATCTTTGCCGCACATCTCGACGAGCGATTTGAGTTCGCGGGCCTGCATGTCTCCGGCGTGATTCTCGATGGCGATCTTCAGATTGAGGTCGGTGATGCGCGCGCGCATGCTCTTCAGAAGCTTCGCCATGGCTTCCATATGGCGCTCTATAGGATCGCGGTCGGCGGAGGTGCCCATGAACGTGCGGACGATCGGCGAGCCCGTCACGCGCGCCGCATTGATCGCGCGGAGCATTTGCTCTTCTGGCGTGCCGAGCTTGGGGTCGAACGACTTCGAGGTCGGGCAGCAGGTGCGGGTGCCGACTTCAATCGCTAGCCCAAGTTTGTTCGCGTGCTCGCGCACCTGCATGAGATTCGCGTCGTCGAGACTGCCGAGATATTGCAGCTCGGAAAAGTGCACCAGTTTCGCGCCGAGGCGCGCGCAATAGTCCAGCGATTCGAAGGGCGTCCATTTCTGGCTGCGGACGCTGAACAGGTCGACGCCCAGGCGGGCGCCGTTATCGGCGGCGTACATCAAAGGTGGCATGGCCAAGAACCCTCGGCGAGTCATATGCTTTTTCCTAACAGGCAGGACGCGGCCCGACGGATGGCTTCCGCGTCGCCCTGCATCCGGTAATGAAAGCGGCCGCCGGTGGCAATGCCGATCCGTTCCAGCCGCGCTTCGGTGGCGCCCGAAAAACTGAGCATCGCATTATATTGCCGGGCGACGGCGGCGAAGTCGCAGAGGTCCGGATTCACGACGACGAACTGAACCGGCCTGCCGCGCGATTTCATCCATTCGAGCGTGTGCGCGATATCACCCGGCGCGGCGATCTCGAAATCGAAAACATGGCCGGCTTTCGCGGCACGGATGCGGTCGTAAATCTCTTCGAGCTGCTCCAAGGTTCCGGTCACTGAGAATTTAGTGTAATCCGCCGCCGATGGATCGCTGGTCTGCGCGTTCCATCCTTCGCGCCAGCCTGCCCGGATGGCGGACCAGAGGGCGGCGTCGAAGTCTCCGGCGATGGCAGCCAGGTTT
>Ga0210394_10008197_pt1 | contig 10823 bp, 11 predicted proteins | sample IncBWC12MmetaG_FD_160121 | JGI IMG/M metagenome (GOLD analysis project Ga0210394, IMG submission 160121) | Forest soil microbial communities from Barre Woods Harvard Forest LTER site, Petersham, Massachusetts, United States - Inc-BW-C-12-M | ecosystem: Environmental > Terrestrial > Soil >... | reverse complement strand
AATCCGTACCCGATCGCTTTCCCTCCGCTGAATGGCGCATCGGCGAGTCACCCGAATTCGAGCATTATCTATAACAACGTATTTAATCCCCAGGCAGGGATGACCGCGCCTCCGCCGTGGAATACCTATCCATATACCGAAAATTATTTCTTATCCCTCGAGCGCCAGTTGCCAGGGAACACCGTTTTCAGTGTGAGTTATGTCGGCTCCGAGGCTCATCACCTGACCGCGGTCTATTCCGCCAACCCCGGCAATCCGGCTCTTTGTCTGGCTCTGGATCAACCCGGCATTCTCGTAGCGGGAGAATCTTGTGGCCCCGGCGGCGAGAACACGACGTATAACTTGGCTGCGCCATTCAGATTTAACGGGGTCACCTACCCGGCGGGCACGGCTCTTCAGGGCACCCGGCTCGGATTGAATCCGAGCCTCGTCAACAATAATGCGGCCGGCAATTTCTTCGGCAATGACGCCTACGTCGCAACCATCGGCAACTCCAGCTACAATTCACTTCAAGTCAGCGTCAAGCATTCGGGCAAGCGCCTCACGCTCTCCCTCGGCTATACGTACAGCAAGTCCATTGACCAGGCCTCATCGATGGCCGATCCACTGGACCCATACAATTTCCAAGCCACCCGAGGGCTTTCCGCCTGGGACCTGACGCACAACGTTGTCGCTACTTATGACTATCAGCTTCCGCTCGAACGTCTCTCCCGGCGCGCGCATCGTTTCACAGAGGGATGGGCGCTCTCCGGCATCACTCGCGCCAGCACGGGTTTTCCCATTACGTTGAGCACCAGCAGCGATAATTCGCTGCAAGGCAGCAATCCGAATGGCGTGAACAATCGGTTTCTCGACCTGCCGGATTACAATGGCGCTCCTCTTGCGATCAATTCGAATCCGCGGAATGGATTATCTTATTTCAATGCAGCTGCCTTCAGCCCGAATGCGATCGGCACACTCGGCACCGCGGGTCGTCGCTCGTTCCACGGACCGGGAATGTTCAATACGGATTTAGCACTGCTGCGGAATTTTCAGATAAGCGAATCCAAGGTGCTGCAATTCCGTCTCGAAACATTCAACCTTTTCAATAAGGCGCAGTTCTTCGGCCCCGCAGCTGTGAACGGCAACGTGGATAGCGCCCTGTTTGGCCAGGTGGTGAACGCGGCACCGCCGCGGCTCATGCAAGTGGCCCTCAAATATACGTTCTGAGTAAGGCGCGGTTGGCTTTTGCAAATTCGCCGGCAAAAGTTCCGAGTTGCTGGTGTGAGATTTTGTAGCTCAGGTCGCCCGACGACGGGGCGTAAGCGCTGTGCCGTCTGTTCACGCCAAACCCAGAACCGCCGATAATCCCAAGGCTGGATATCATGGCCTAACTCTTCGAAACTTTAAGCATCAGATACTCAAACATTTGATATCGGCAAGAGCCCTTACAGCTCTGCGATTTTAAGAGCGCTAGAATGGCTTCTGGGCTAGAGCGTCAGGCCGTCAAAGAGCGACGCGCGCAATCGAGAAGGCGATGAAAGCCTGCTTACTGCAAGCTCCGGCACCGGTTGAAACCAACCCACTCCGGTTTGCTGAAGTTGCCATTCCGCGGCCGGGGCGCGGTGAGATTCTGGTTTGCATGCACGCTTGCGGTGTCTGCCGCACGGATTTGCACGTAGTCGAGGGGGAACTGCCGCCGCGGAAATCGCCCATCATACCGGGGCACCAGATTGTGGGCACTGTGGAGGAACTCGGCCCGGATGCCCAGCGTTTTAGCAAAGGCGCTCGCGTCGGCATCGCCTGGCTGCATCGTACCGACGGGACCTGCGAATATTGCCGCACCGGCAAGGAAAATCTGTGTGACCATCCTTCGTTCACGGGCTATACGGTCGACGGTGGTTATGCTGAATACGTTGTTGCCCCGCAGGATTTCGTCTATCCCATTCCCGAAGGATTTTCGGACGATCAGGCCGCACCGCTGCTTTGTGCGGGCATCATCGGGTTCCGGTCGCTGCGTCTCTCGGGAATCGAGAAGGGCGGGCGCTTAGGCCTGTATGGTTTTGGCGCCGCGGCACACGTAGCCATACAGGTGGCTCGCCACTGGGGCGCCGAAGTTTACGCCTCCACGCGCGACGCGCTCCACCAGCAATTGGCGCTCGATCTCGGGGCTAAATGGGCGGGCGGCACGTTGGCCGAGCCTCCCGTGAAACTCGACGCGGCGATTATCTTTGCGCCCGCCGGTGAAATTGTTCTCGCGGCGCTCAAGGCCCTCAAAAAGGGTGGAACGCTGGCCCTTGGCGGAATCCATATGAGTCCGATTCCCTCGCTCGACTACAATCTACTCTATGGCGAACGCGTGATTCGCAGCGTCGCCAACAATACGCGCCAGGATGGCGAAGATTTTCTCCGCATCGCTGCGGAAATTCCGATCCGCACTCAGGTGCAGCGGTTTCCTTTGCGCGAAGCCAACCAGGCGTTGAACCAGCTGAAGAACGACGCCATCAAAGGCGCCGCGGTGTTGGATTGTATCGAGGCGCGCTAAAAACTCCGGATTCGTGGACTGGATCGCAGCACGGCTGCCATCATATAGTTGGCTGCTCTAAATCGGCTTTGGAAAGAGAACATCCGTGAGCATCAAGGAATACGAAAAGCTTTGTAGTCCAGCCTTTGCGCCTGAGCGCGAGCAAGGCTCGCGCGTTACAAGAAGGCGCAAAGGCTGGGGCTTTTCCGCTTTGTCGGAATCAGCTGCGATCGTCCGCGGCGGAGCTATAAATTCCCCATCCTTTCCTGAAGTGCGGAAAGGATGGGCTACAAAAGGCTGCATGTGCCGCGCTTGATTGCATCCAGAAAGAGACGACGATGAGCCTTAAGGAATATCAAAAGAAAAGAAGTTTTAACGTCACGCCTGAACCAAAGGGCGGTAGCGAAACGCGGCCGCCTTCAGGCAAGCCTCTCACCTACGTCATCCAAAAGCATCAGGCTTCGCATCTCCATTACGATTTTCGCTTGGAATGGAACGGCGTCCTTCTCTCCTGGGCCGTTCCCAAAGGACCGTCGCTCGATGCCTCCGTCAAGCGGCTGGCCATGCATGTGGAGGACCACCCTGTCGAATACGGCAGCTTCGAAGGAGTGATTCCGGAGGGTGAGTATGGCGGCGGCACCGTCATGGTGTGGGACCACGGCACTTGGACACCGGAAGTGCCTGACGTGGACGCCGCGCTCCAAAAGGGCGATTTGAAGTTCACGCTGCACGGCGTCAAGTTGAAGGGTTCCTGGGTACTGGTGCGCACGCGCGGATTCGGCGGCAAACCTTCGTGGCTGCTGATCAAGCACCGCGATCAGTTTGCTTCCAAGCGAGACATCACAGTCGAAGAACCGCGCTCCGCGTTGTCAGGCCGCGCGCTTGCGGAGATTGCGCGTGACGCTGGAGGAAACGCTGAGAAAGCGGCAGCGGGCGATCCTCCCGATTTGTCGAAGGCAAAGCCGTCAACGCGACGCGCTGCCCCCGCCGGGCGGCCATCCCGCAAGCGAGCGCGCGCTAAATGATCGCCGCCGCGTTTTCGAACGCACTCCCTTGAGAGTGTGCGATGCCTTCCGACAAGGATAGAATTCCATTCCGCATCAAGCCGATGCTCGCTACGCTCGTCCGTAAGCCATTTCACAAGCCCGGTTGGGTTTACGAAGAGAAATACGACGGCTACAGAATCCTGGTCTACAAAGAAGCCGATCTCGTCACGCTGCTTTCGCGCAACGGCAACGACCGCACCGCGACGTACGCGTCGGTGGCCCGCGCCGTTCAGAAGCTTCGCTCGCGCACGCTTCTTCTCGACGGCGAAGTTGTGGCCTTCGACAAAAAGCATATCTCCCGCTTCCAGCTTCTGCAGGAGGGAAGCGCGCCGACCGCCTACGCCGTCTTCGATTGCCTTTACAGCGAAGGACGCGACCTGCGGCACGAACCGCTCGAAACGCGCCGCCCTGCAGCGGAATCAGCGATTGGTAAGGCCGATGTCTTGATGATCTCGCATCGGCTGGCAGACAACGGGATCGAATCGTTTAGAACTGCAAAAAAGAAAGGGTACGAAGGCGTGGTGGCTAAAGATTTGTCCTCGCCTTACATCGAAGGGCGCTCATCGAAGTGGCTGAAAGTCAAAGTGCATCAGGAAGAGGAGATGGTCATTGGCGGATTCACCAAGCCGGAGGGTTCGCGGACTTATTTCGGCGCGCTTCTGCTGGGAGCCTACGAGAACGGCAATCTGTGTTATGTCGGCAAAGTGGGGACTGGATTCAACGAAAACACCCTTGCGGCGCTCTATCAAAAATTCAAGCCACTCGTGCAGTCCAAGCCGCCTTTTGTGGATCCCCCACGGGAAAAAGGCGTGACCTACCTCAAGCCCAAGCTGGTGGCGCAAATTTCCTTTCAGGAATGGACCGCGGATCGCAAATTGCGCCAGCCGGTCTTTCTCGGGTTGCGCGACGACAAACGGCCCGAGGAAGTTCTCTTGCCTGCGAAAGGCACGGTCTGACCATGGCTTCTCGTACTCGCGCTGCCAAATCCGGCGACCGAAATGCGCTGAAGGGAATCACGCATCCAGACAAGGCATTCTGGCCCGCTGAAGGTTACACGAAACTCGACCTGGCGAAGTTTTACAAGTCCGTCTTCCCGAAACTTCGCCCGTATGTGCAGGGCCACTTGCTCACGCTCGAGCGCTGTCCGGATGGAATGGGTGGCGAATGCTTTTACCAGAAGGAGATGCCCAAAGGCATGCCTCCCGGTACTCCGACTAAGGCAATCCGTCACAAGTCCGGCATCACGCATTACGTGGTGGGCGGCTCGCTCGAAACGCAACTCGCGCTCGTCAATTTCGGCTGCATCGCCGTACACGTAATGGCGACTACCGCCGATTTACCCAGACGGCCGGACTGGATTTGCTTCGATCTCGATCCGCAGTCGGGTGAATTCCGGGATGCGGCGCAGGCGGCTTTGCGGGTCAAGGAAGCTCTTGACGATCTGAATCTGACTTCCTTCGCGAAAACTTCGGGCAGCAGGGGAATGCACGTGTTCGTTCCCATTCGCAGAGGCCCGGATGCCGATGATGTTCTGGCTTTCGCGAGGAAATTCTGCGGGCGTCTCTCTGCGGCCCATCCGCGCGAGCTCACTGTGGAGCATTCCATCGAAGCTCGTGGCGAACGGGTCTACCTCGATCCGTTCCGAAATGCGTTTGGGCAAACCGTGGTCACGCCGTTTTCCATACGCCGCCGGCCAAAAGCGCCGGTGTCGACTCCGCTGCAGTGGTCCGAGGTCACCCCTAGCCTCGATCCCACCAAATTCAACCTCGGGAATTTCAGCCGGAGGCTGCAGCAATCGGACCCGTGGGCTGATTTCTTCCGAGCCCGGCAGTCGATAAGCGCCGCCGTAAAATCGTTAGGCAAGCTCTAGCGCGGCGCGGCTGTTCTTACTGCGTTTCGACCTTTTCGGGAATCTGCTCTGCCAGTTGCGCAGCGACCTGCGCAGTCTGTTCCTCCACGAAGTCCGCCAGCGAGAGCCGCAGATTCCCAGTGTTGCTCGCGTAACTAAGGCCCGTCTCCAAATCGACAGTTCCGGCGCGAATGAGCTTTTCTATCTCGCCATCGAAGTTCTGCATGCCTTCCTGGCCGCCATCGTTCATAGCGTCGATCAAGCTCTTGCCTTCGCCTTCACCCTTTTCGATATATTCGCGAGTACGCATCGTGGATTTCAGGATTTCGAGAGCGGCCACGCGTCCTTTGCCCTCGCGGCGAGGGAGCAGGCGCTGCGAGATGATAAAACGAAAAGTTTTCGAGAAGCGGTTGCGAATCGATTGCTGATCGGAAAGAGGAAAGACGCCTACGATGCGCTCGATGGTTTTCGAAGCATCCATGGTGTGCAGCGTGGAAAGAACCAGGTGGCCCGTTTCCGACGCTTCCAGCGCGATTTCGATCGTTTCGCGATCGCGCATTTCGCCGACCAAAATGATCTTGGGCGCCTGCCGTAGGGCGGCCCGCAAAGCCAAGGCGAATGTCGGCGTGTCGCTGTGGAGTTCGCGCTGATGTACGGTGGCCTTTTTGTGGTTGTGGCAAAACTCAATCGGATCTTCGATGCTCAGGATGTGAATCGCCCGTTCGGAGTTGGCGCGATCGATTATGGCCGCCAACGTCGATGATTTCCCCGAACCCGTCGGCCCCGTCACGAGCACGATGCCATTGCGCAGATGCACGATTTCCGCCAGTTGCGCCGGAAGCTTGAGATCTTCGAAGGTCGGCACGTTATTGGGAATCACGCGCATCACGATCGCGTGAGTTCCACGCTGCCGGAAAATGTTGACGCGGAACCTGCTCACCGCAGGAATTGAGTAAGAGAGATCGGTAGCACCCTCTTTTTCCAGCTTTTCCCGGGCGAAACTGAGCGATCCCATCAGCTCATTGGCGATCTGGCGGGTGTGTTCCGGAGTCAGGCGCTCCAGTCCTTGAAACTTAAGCTCCACTAGCTGGCCGCTGCTCTCGATCTGTGGAGCATGCCCGGGAGAAAAGATCAGATCGCTCACGTTCTCGCGGCCTTTTAGCATTGCGGCGATCAGTTGCGCCGTGGGTACCGTGGTCACGGCGGGTTTGGCATCCGTTGGGGTGGTCATGGGGTCCTTAGGAAACTGGGGTCGTAACTAACAAAGAATCGCGACAACTAGTTTACGGGTTTCTAACTAAGGCAGGCGGTCGGGAGTGAGACTCTGTGCTGATCCGGTTCATAGCGCCGTAGGAATTCGTAAAGGCAGTGCGGCAGGCCGGCGTGGACAAAATCGTGCAGATAGCGAAATCCGAGTTGATCCAGAATCCTGACTGAAGCCTTATTTTGCTGAAGCACAAATGCCATGATTCGGGCTAGCTTCAGGTCGCCAAAGCCGTAGCTAAGCATGGCCGTCGCAGCTTCTTTGGCATAGCCTTTGCCCCAGAAATTCAAGCACAGCCGATAACCTAGCTCGACTTCAGGCTGCCCCTCGAGATCGAAAGGTTCCATCCCGCAGGTGCCGATGAATTCGCCCGTGGCTCGCAGAAAAATCGGAAATTTCCCCAGCTTGCGCTCATCGAAAAGAAGCATTCGCTCACGGACCTTCTCGTGCGCCTCCTCAGAGGAATGAACCAGAAAACGGCCCGGCAGAGAGAAGCAGTTGTAACCCACGTCGTGGGCGAGCACCAGATAATGGTTTACGTCCGACTCCTGCCAACTTCTTACTACCAGCCGTTCGGTCTCCAGAACCATTTCAGAAGTTCTCTACTCTGCCCGCGTGAAGACCTGTAAATCTTGAAGTTCCGGATTGCTGGGAACCCAACTGACAGAGGTAAAGACCTTGCCGTCCGATGAAACGGTATAGATCACCCATTCTGAAGCTTTGCCATTCGCTTTTTGCAATCTCACGATCAAATCCGGCGCGAGCCGCCAGTGGGCCAGCGTCTGATCCTTGCCCGGGGTGCGTGGATCTGGGTGATCCTTGCCATCGAATTTCGCGGAGTAGGAATAGGTCGGCGACGATGTGGGATTGTTATGCAGGCTATTTCGAAGGCCACCGTCTTCCGGTGCCAATGTTCGCATGTGCTGAGTGGGGTAAGCTGCGTGGTCGCCGCCGCGATTATTCACGGATTTGGCCTGGTCCATCTTCCAGGTCCCAAAAATGGGATCAGTGGAATCCGCCGCTTCTCCGAAGGCCCCGAAGTGCACGAACAAGAGCGCCATCGCCAATGTCACCAGAACGAGCCCCGCACGCAGATATTCGCGCATACCTCTCTCCTCTCCAATCGGACTTTTGGCGAAAGCATTATACGACTACGACAGGTGAGCTTCAGTAAGACAGGATTGTAGGTAACTGGAAATGCAGTTGCCGGGAAGAAGAGGACCTCGTCCCCGCGCAGAGCAAAAAACAAGTTGTCGGGAAGACACCCGATCTGGCTTTGACTTCGGAGAAGTGCTTTAGCTTTGTGACTTGCGCAAACGTTTCAACAGGCGCTGTCGCAACTCGCCCAGTCTCCGGTTCACTAAATTGTCACGCTCAAGAAACGGCAGGACGGGAGAGAGCCGTCTTCCGAGTTTGCCACGCATGCGTCCTATGAGGGGATCAGTTCCGCAGTATTTCACAGCGGTATCAAGTGTCTCGACGGCACGGTCTCGCCGTCCGGCGGACACATAGACCTCGGCCAGGTTTACATATAGCTGGGGTTCATTGCGTCTCATGCTGAGGGCCGTCTTGCAGAGTTCCACTGCGGCCGTCCACTTTGCTTGGGCACGGCCCATCGATACGCCCAGAAATGAGAGGTAGTAGGGATTCTGTTGCTTCAACTCGGCAGCCCGCTGCAAGTATTCGAGCGCTTCGGCGGAGTGCCCCTTGCGCAAAAGCGAGACTCCTTGTTTGAATTCGGCAAGACCAGCATTGTCCGGCATTGTTCCTCTTCCGTTTTTGTTCTCTGTGGGGTTGTACACCAATCACGAACGAATTCCCCAAAGCTACGGCCTTCGTTACGGTAAATCTACTGGACTGGCGGACAGTTCAGAGACACTGGACGCCGAAAAAACGGGATGTTCGGAATGTGGGGCCACTTTCCGAACTCCCGACTTATCAACAATTTAGTGCTAAGTCAGGTGACAGATTGCACTCGGGAACTGGACTGACCAGCCCAGTGTCTAGAGATTTATGCGGCTCTCATGAGCCGCATGCGCAATCGGCACGATTTTTGCTGGAGTCGTGCCGTTCGGTTTCACGAAATTATCGCGGACTGGACTTGTGCCACTCCGCAGCAGTCCGCCTCAAAATCCAGACGCGGATCAGACTTTCATTGATCCTTTCCGCCCAACTGTATTCGGAAGCCGTCTGGATCCTTGATATCAAGACTGTTCGCGCTGGACTGCACTTCCAAACCGCGACGCTTTAGCTCGGCTGCCACGGCGCCTCTTACGCTCTTATCTTTGTCCCAGTCGGCAACCGTAAAGCAAATGTGGTCGATGATCGGCGTACTTGGCGACTGCCGGTTGTGAAAAATGACCAGCGATTCGCCAACTGCGAGATTGGCCTTTTTCCCGTCGTCTAGCACGACCTTCATCCCGAATAGATCTGCATACCAGTCGCGGCTCTTGGCATAATCGGCCACCTGATAACCAACGTGGTTGAGGTACGTGGTTTTGACCACGTATTTGTCGGCTGCGGCTGCGGGCAGCGCGCCCGTAGCAGAGGCCGCCGTTGCCGCCAGCGCCAGGCTTTGAATCAGTTGACGCCGCGTCATCTTTCCCTCTTCGAAGTTCTGAAGCAGCTTCGCGATGATGTGTTCCATGGCTCTCCTCCTCGACCAATTTGTTTTGGAATTTCCAGTTGGGCCCTTCTTGTGGCTGGGAGCATAAGCTCACGGCGGGAGGATTTCAAGACATAGGCGAACGGGCTCAGTTAGAGCCATGGCTGGCACTGCCACAGCCACTCTGCTGCGAATCTCAGTTCGCTGCGTAAGGTCTAGAGGTTAATGGCCTAGAGGTTGATGGCCTAGCGTTAATGGAAAGAACGATCTCAGGGCTAGCGTCAGCTCGTCGGTCGCTCCGTGTCATCTCCACGCGGTAAGCTACGTCAACCGCGTTGCTGTCGCAGTATGGGCACCGCTCTGCATCCGAACGCAACAACCCGAACTCCGTCTGTTTATCACAGTCATCGGCGGGGTGATGTGCTTCGTGCCAGCTTGTAATATGCTGGTTAGATGGAAATCAAGAGAAGTGGCTCGCAACCTTCCCTCAAGGGGTCGTCAGAGTGGTTCACTGGCACGGTGCGTATCGATCCGCTTTTTCAGGCACCCGATCCCGCACTTGTTCAAGGTGCCAGCGTTACCTTTGAGCCGGGTGCACGTACCGCTTGGCACACGCATCCGCTCGGTCAGACCCTCATCGTCACGGCAGGCTCCGGTCTGGCGCAGCGTTGGGGAGGTCCGATCGAGGAGATCCGGCCCGGTGATGTGGTCTGGTTCTCGCCCGGCGAGAAGCACTGGCACGGGGCTACGCCGGCCACGGCTATGACGCACATCGCCATTCAGGAAAAGCGCGACGGTAAAGTTGTCGATTGGATGGAACAGGTCAGCGACGAACAATACCGCACTAGGTGACGTATTGCCGTCCTTGCGGCGGGCTCTATATGAGTTCGGGGTGGTCTTTTGTGATTTAATTGTCAGCATGGAACAGGCTGGAATCAGCCCGCGCCCCGTGGTCGGAGCGATCGTCGTTGTTAGCGGCCTCGCTGTGTCATTCCTGCTGTGGCTGCTCTACGTTCATCATGCTTCCGCCGATTTCGCCGGGCGCTGGATGTTTTTGCCGGCGCTCAACGCGCTTCTGAACGGATTGTGTGCGATTGCGCTCTGCGTGGGTTTGTATTTCATCAAACATCACAACAGAGAAGCTCATCGCGCGAGCATGCTGGTAGCCTTGACGCTCTCTTCCATTTTTCTCGTCAGCTACATCGTGAACCACGCAATGCACGGCGACACGATTTTTCCCGGCCATAGCCCGGTTCGCACGCTGTACCTGTCGATTTTAGCCAGCCACGTGATCCTTTCCATCGTCGCGCTGCCAATGGTGATCACCACGTTCTTTTTCTCGCTCACGGGCCGGTTTGCGATGCACCGTCGAATCGCACGCTGGACGTTTCCCATTTGGCTCTACGTTTCGATCACCGGCGTCGTGGTTTTCGTCTTCCTCAAGGCCTACGCGTACTAACCCCGTCGATCCGATTATGATCTTGCCGCGCGAGAAACCGCGAAGCTATCTTCCAGCATCCGGAAGCGCGAAATCTTGCTATCGGACACGGTCAGGA